>Ga0114968_10000019_pt1 | contig 163893 bp, 165 predicted proteins | sample M_130807_EF_Meta_FD_87020 | JGI IMG/M metagenome (GOLD analysis project Ga0114968, IMG submission 87020) | Freshwater microbial communities from Lake Montjoie, Canada to study carbon cycling - M_130807_EF_MetaG | ecosystem: Environmental > Aquatic > Freshwater > Lake | place: Lake Montjoie... | reverse complement strand
CCAAAACATATTATTTTAGACACTGCTTGTTTGGTAAGTTTATTCTGTCCTGAAAAAGATAAGGATGGGAATAAAATAAAGAAGGGTGAGTTATTGAAAAACATCAAAGATAACCAACATGATATTTGGAATGGATTTTTGAATTTGAACCATAAAACTTTCAAAAATAAACATTACCAGTTTCATCACCAAATCCAAACAGATGGTATTTCCTGTTGTTTGTTATTTATTAGAAAGGATTTGAAAGATAAAAAATGGGGAAGTAAAGTGCCTACTTTGCCCGAACAAGATTTCTATAATATTGAGGATTTATCAAAGGAACAATTAGATGAATTGAAACAAAGAAATATAGTGGGTTGCGACCCAGGAAAGCGTTCATTAGTTTATATGATGGATAGTAATGGGAAGAAACTACAATATACAGCACCTCAAAGAAAAATAGAAAGTAAAGCAAAATGTAATCAACGCATTTTGTTAGAGGAAAAGAATAAAAATAAAATAAATGAGTGTGAAACAACACTTTCTACCGAAAATAGTAAATCTGTGAATTATGAAAAATTCAAAACTTACTTGGTTGAAAAGGATAATCTCAATAAGAAAGTAATAGAGTTTTACCAAAGAGAAACGTGGAGAAAAATGAAATTTCGCCAATATAGTTATGGTAAGAAAAGCATGGATAATTTCCTTAACAGAATAAAAGAAACATTTGGAGATAATATCCTTATTGGTTATGGAAATTGGAGTAGAAGCACACAAATGAAGCATTTTATGCCTACCATGAATAAGGGATTAAGAAAACAAATTCATAAGAAATACGATACAATAACCATAAACGAATGTAATACAAGTAAGAAATGCTGTGAATGTTATAACAACTTAGATTACTACAGACATAAAAATGGAGAGAAACAGTTCCGTCTTTTAGTTTGTTCTAACTGCGTGAGACCTCAAGTCAAACAAACCGTATTTAGAACACGAGATGCGAATTCATCAATAAACATAATGAATTTAACAAAGTGTTGGATTGAAAAACAAGAACGACCATTATGTTTTCAAATTTCGTCTTTCACCTGTTCCAATAACAAAGAAGAACAGGAAAAAGTTAGACCATCGTAGGTGAAATTCCTACAATTGATTTTACATTTTTTCTTATTTTTTGTCCAGTAAAATGGGCGTTTTAAATGAGAAAAGGTGTAATATCCGCAATATTACAACAATTACCATCACCTGTAAATGGAATATTTGGTTACGATAAAACCGGTTCACTTGGCTTGATTATACGTAACCCAGCTATCATTACAATGGTTCTATTTTCACTTTCAAAATCATTGCATGGTAGATTACTGACATTTTTTAGTAGATTTGACATCAATGCACAAAAAGCATTACAAAAATAATATGTTTGCGATAATATATACTAGTAAACATAACGAATATACCATGTATAAAATGATGTTTAGTATAAATGATATCAATAATGGTGCATTGAAGGCTGTTAAATCAATGCCCCAAAAAGACTCGACTAGTGATGGAAATAGTAGTTTTGAAATGGCGAGAACCACGTTTAATAAACAGAATCAAAGTTTACCCGCAATACAAAAGAACAAACAAATACATAATCATGTATTATCACACTCGAACCCGAATCAGGTAAGTCGTACTGCGTCAGATGTTGTCACGACGAAATCCGGCAAATGGTTCGGAAATCGTGATGCCTCGCAAATAACGGCCAATAGACGTAATAAAGCCGTCGGTCAAGGAACGATAGTTGATACTTTAACCGGAAAACAGCCTTTATCATTTACAACATATAAAGACATTAATACAACAAGAGATGCATTGACACGCGTAAGAGCAGGTGGTGCAGTTGCACCCAAAAAGAAAGGTGCAAACCGAAATAATGCACCATCCCCTACATTTGCTCCCGCGATTCCATCCACCGATTTTCGCGGTATTAAATACCCGGTTTTATATCACTAAAAAATATATTGCATATATATACATAAGAGCTATGTATAAATATTTAGTTGAATTTTTGGGAACTATCTTCTTCGTATATGTTATTTTAGCAACAGGTAATCCTTTAGCTATCGGTGCCGCATTGGCATTGACAATCTTGTTAGCAAGTTCTGTTTCTGGAGGACATATCAACCCAGCAGTAACAATTGCTATGGCAAGTGCTGGTAAATTGCCAACCAATGATGTTCTACCCTATTGTGCTGCACAGATATTGGGTGGTTTAACTGCTCTCGAGATCTACAAGCGATTCAAATTCTAAGAAAATCAAAGAAATTCAAACAATATATTTATCTGACGTAAACCTTTCTTCATAATGGTTTACACCAGCTTCAAATAATGAACAAAAACTTCCCGTCTCACCATTTTCCTTTGGCTGACAAATCCAGAATTCTGGTCCATTGTATGTTTTATCAATATGTGGGTTTAATGTTTTAATATAGTTAGAATGAGACCACCAAAAATTGCCTGAAAAATGGGTGCATGGGTCATGTTGTAGATTTACACCAACTACGTCGTTAATAATCAACTTATTTAAACAATTTTCGTGTTTAATAATATTAAAATACGTCAAATAATCGACCCAATCAGTAACACACTTATTTTGACCATTCCATCGAACTCCCTTACTATGAATATAAAGAACAAGGAAGTCTTCATCCATATTCATGGTAGAATGATCATATAGTAATCGAAGAGTAGGTCGCTCGAATGCCAGAGTATCGGTGGAGTGATACAAGATTTTCACTTTCGGGTCTTTGAACAAAGGATGTTTTAAATCATCCCCTATATTTTGTCCTAATATTCCACATCGAATTTGGGTGACTTTATTATATAAACCAGATTCACGAATTGCCTGAAACATAGTATCCACTACGGTTCTCCAATTATTGATGCAACAGATATGAAAATAAATATAGATAGGTCTTTGCATATAATAGTAATATATTGTATTGTTTTTATATTCTATCTTTGATAGTCATTCTATAAACAATGAGAAGACCTACTACGGTTAATGCACCTAGATAAAATGTGGTTACACTATCAAAACCTTTTTTTTGGTTTGGAGTTTGTAAAACATTAGGTTGTTGCGTGACTGTAGTATAAATTGGTGTTTGATACAAACTTGAATCGAGTAAGATAGAGAAATTAGATTGACCAGGTAAAAGTTGTAAGGATGTTAGTACTGTTTCATTATCATTATTACTATGAAATTCCCCGATATTAGTAGTCGTATTTGCACTTGTATATTCCATTATATAAATAGTGTAACATAATAAAACCAATAAAACCATTAAAACAAAAAATAATGAAAATTGGCATAAAGATAGTTTTATTTATATGATAACTGAATATGTGTGGAATATTTACATTATTGAATAATGCCTCGTTTTCAACAGAAATGATAAAGGAACAATTTATGAAGGGACAGGGGCGTGGACCAGAATCATCTAAACTTTTGTCAGTGATGGTAAAGGCGATGTTCGGATTCCATAGGTTAGCTATTAATGGGTTGAATGAGGAATCAAATCAGCCCTTTATTATTGACGATATTGCACTTATTTGCAACGGAGAAATTTATAACTACAAGGAACTATATAAAATGATTGGAGAACCATCACCCGCTAAAACTGATTCTGATTGCGAGATTATTCTACATTTGTATGTTAGATATGGCATTGAACAGACGTTACAAATGTTGGATGGTGTATTCTCGTTTGTTCTATTGGATTATCGTATAAGTAATATAGATTCTAAATTATATGTAGCTAGAGATCCTTATGGAGTTAGACCATTATATAAATTACGTCCACATCAACTTACTTATGATGAACAGTCTAGTGATGTCTTTGGATTTGCTAGTGAAATTAAAGTATTATCCGAGTTTTATAAACAGTTGAATGTTAATAAATTATCAGTTTCTTCGAAACGGCATCGTAATATACCAAAATATTCTATATCACATTTTGAGCCAGGAACATATGAGACGTATGAATTGAAGTTTACGGCGTTAGCATCATGGCAATTTATAGAAAAAAATATATACCATAAGATTGGCTTCCATACAACGATTCCTTTATCTTCGCCTTTACAGACGAACAAAGATGATGTTTTTTATAATATTCAAAGGTATTTATATGGCGCGGTAGAAAAGAGGTGTTTGGCGACAGAACGACAGGTTGCATGTTTACTTTCAGGTGGACTCGATAGTAGCTTGATAACTGCTTTGGTTTGTGAATTCAATCGAAAGCATGGAAAACCTATGCCCGAAACTTATAGTATTGGTTTGGCCGAATCTGAAGATTTGAAATATGCGAAAATTGTGGCGGATTATTTGGGAACAAAGCATACGACTATTATTGTAACAGAACAGGATTTCATTGATGCTATACCTAACGTGATAAGATGTATTGAAAGTTATGATACGACCACAGTAAGAGCAAGTATTGGAAATTGGATGTTAGGAAAGTATATTTCCGAGAATAGCGAGGCCAAAGTGATTTTCAATGGAGATGGGTCAGACGAGTTAACAGGTGGATATTTATATATGAGGAAAGCGCCAGATATGATTGAATTCGATAAGGAATGTCGAAGATTGCTGAAAGATATTCATATGTTTGATGTGTTACGGTCGGATAAGTCAATATCGAGTCATGGACTAGAACCACGTACACCATTCTTGGATAGGACATGGATCCAATTTTATATGTCTATTCCACCCAGTCAACGATTCGATACTACAAAATGTGAAAAATGGTTATTACGTACATCATTTTCGAAACCTTATATTAAGAATAGTATAGGAGAGCAATTACTACCCGATAAGGTACTTTGGCGTAGAAAAGAGGCATTTAGCGACGGGGTTACATCTAACTCTCGATCTCTTTTTCAGATTATACAAGAACATTGCGAAAAAGAGTTCTTCGATATAGATTATCCTAACTATTCGTTCATTATGCAATCACCCGAAATGTACCAACGTATTGTCAAAGTTCATAAAAATATGGAAACAGTCGGTGGACATTTATTACCCAAGACAGCCGAACAATTTTATTATCGTAAGATATTTGAACAAGCTTATCCTGGATTAGGAAATATTATACCATATTTTTGGATGCCAAAGTACGTAGAAGCGAATGATGCTAGCGCAAGAACACTGGCGATGTATAATGACGATACAAAATAAAATATAGATATAGTGTATATTTAGAATCACGATTCATTCATGTTTAGAAACTGGTTTAATCGTACAAGGTCGAGTAAGTCGAAGTCGAACTCGAAGTCAAAGTCAAAGTCAAAGACAAGTCGTTCAAATAGTAAAACGTCATTATCAAAGATGGAACCTACTTTATCTTTAGAAGGAACTACCAATGACATTATTGATTTTATAAAAAAACTCAAGGAATCTGGCAAAAATATTGATAACCAAATTGATGCCGGCGGCACGTTTAAAATAGATCATGATGGAGTAGGATTAAAGGGTTATACAAAGAGTGTAGGATTAATCGACTATACAAAGCAGATATTTTATGCACAACCAGCGTCTGAAGAAGATTCACGACTTTATAGAATAATAGAAAACATAGAATTAGCAAATAACAAAAAACAAGAAAAAAGATATAAGTTTTGGAGCGAAGCCGCTCGTAAAAGATTTATATATAGATTGAAAGGAGGTTTTGAACAATTCCTTTATAGTAATGAAATGAAATATTTCATTAAGTTTATAAAAGAAAAGTATCCTTATGTAGAGTATATTGGTAATATAGAAGGATTGAAGTTGGTAGGGAGAGATGTCACAGAAATAGATATAAAAAATGAAAAAGTTAATTTTGGAGGAAAATATGAAAGAATAGAAGACTTTGAAAGAGTCGGCGAATGGGGTATTAATTTTGATGATAAACAAGCATTAGAAAAGTTTAAAAAACGTTTAGATGCAATGTCTGGATAAGGTTTAGCTAATTTTCATTGATGATACAATCGTGTAATACAAAATAAAATCTACTTGTAATCTATAGAATATGACAACAAGAGGAACAAAACATAGAAAATGGTCAGCAAAATACAAAAAGAGTATCAATTGTAGGAGGCCTAAGGGATTCTCTCAACGCCAATATTGTAAGTATGGGCGCGGAGGAAGAAAAACCAGAAAATATCGAAAATAAATCAACAAAAAACTAAAAATAATATATATATATACTAATATATACGAATGGCATACAGATACCAATCCTTAAAACAAGAAAGGTTAGATAAAATAGCAGAGATCGACGTATTAAGACGACAATTAGATATAAAAGAGCAAGAATTAGACGATATAGAAATGAATCTCGCCGAAGCAAAAAAGGAAAAAGGAATGTTCAATTTAGCAAAAATGAATGTTACAAGAAGACGAAACGCGATTAAAAATTCGGCAATTAGAAGCAAGGCCGAAAAAGGGTTCTTACATAATGTTCCCGGATGGAAAATTGTTGACGATGAACTTGACCGCATGAATACAGTTACTAGATCTTTACCTGGCCAATCCAGACGTTCTAGACGATCTAGCCGATCTAGAAGAAGACGTAGTCTTTGAGCAAAAAATAAATAATCAAACTATTATTTATTTTTCAAAATACAGATAGACATTAAAAATCAGCAGTAAATTCGAAAATATCACCATCGACCGTCTTGTTGGCTAATGCGTACTCAGAGTTAGTACGCTCAAAAAAGTTCACTTTCGACTCCATACTGATAAGCTCCATAAAATCAAAGGGATTCGCCGAACTATAGATTTTATCGTACCCGAGTTGTAAGCAAAGACGGTCAGCAACAAACTCAATATACTGTATCATTAATTTGGCATTCATACCAATCATACGACAAGGAATAGCATCGCAAATAAATTCTTTTTCAATTTCGACTGCTTCTTTGATAATATCGTGAATTTTCTTCTTGGGTAACTTACGCTCTAATTTACTATATAATAAAATAGCAAACTCGGTATGTAATGCTTCGTCTCTCGAAATAAGTTCATTTGAAAAAGTGAGTCCAGGTAAAAGCCCACGCTTCTTCAACCAATAAATACCGCAAAAAGAACCACTGAAGAATACGCCTTCGACAGCAGCGAATGCGACTAATCTTGTAGCGAAACTACTTCGTTTGTCGGCAATATATCGTTTTGCCCAGTCAGCCTTTTTGGCGATACAGGGAAAATTTTGAACTGCATTGAATAGTCGGTCTTTTTCTGCTGAATCGCGAATATAGGTATCGATGAGTAAGCTATACATCTCAGAGTGTATATTTTCCATAGCAATCTGAAATCCATAGAAAGCTCTGGCTTCGGAAACCTGTACATCACCCATAAAACGCCCCGCCAAATTCTCCATAACAATACCATCAGACGCGGCAAAAAAAGCTAGAACCATCGATATAAAATATTTCTCGTCAACCGTTAATTTTGCCCAGTCGATGAGATCTTTCGATAAATCTACTTCTTGTGTGACCCAAAAGCAGTCAACTTGACGCTTATACATTTGCCAAATATCGTCATATTTAATCGGAAACATTACATGACGACTATCGTCAGGTTTTAAGATAGGTTCGACAAAGGACGCAGTAGTACTAATGGGATCAGCCATTTATTCCTAAATAATATACTCGTTAGATTTTTATCTCCTTTTCTAAAATTGTTTTATGGTAAGGAACATTGAATAGGTTTTTTGTTTTATATGATCGTATTATGGTGGTAATTACGATTTATCTGTATTTTTCAATAGAACAAAATCGTCGTCTTGATCCGCTTCTATTTCGGTGATTTCGTCTTTACCTGCATGTTCAGAGCCAGTAAAATATAATAAGTATCCTACTTTGTCAACGAGTTTACCTAAACAGACATTATCTAATGTATATCTTTTTCCGACAATGAGCTTAGAATAATGAACCATGACAAAAGACGCATGACCACATAGGGAGATTTCATAAAAGCCTTCAATTTTTTATGAAAATTACATTTTGTATTCAAACAGCCAAACATTCAACTATAATCCTTACTGGTGTTACTTTATTATTTACAAGTGTAAATTACCTTAGCATACATGCTTTCATTTAGTTAAAAAGTCGGTAAAAAATATATTGTGTATATAGTTTATATTTGATGCCTTCACCAAATAACGACTCCAGCATGAACATGCGCCCTCAATCACCCGTCGACCCTAGCTTGAATGAACACAACAATCATTCTACTAACACAACCTATGATGTAAGTGGACACACATCCTATGTCACGAATGTACATGATATTAGTGGTAGCGCGATTCCTGTCGTTACGATATGTGTCGATGATTTCAGTGGCAACACCTATGTGCCGGTTATTGTGCCTATTGTAACCGACCTTTCTAGTGTTACTATATCTGGAGATGGTTATCAAGTAATGAATCAAACTGGTCTCGCAGCAGATGGCTCATCTGTTATTCGTACTACATTTACATCAACTGACCCTAGTAATAATGCTCCAAATATTAACGAATACTTATCGGAAATCGTTACGACATATAATGACGAAACAGTGAATAGTGAATCAAGTATTATATTAAAACAAATCCAAAAATATGCATCTGAAATTAATTGTTCTGATTTTCATGGAAAAGGCTCCATCGATGATTACACTGTATTGTTTCAAGCGGCAGCTAGTATTGCCAATGAATCGAAACAGATGGAATTGGATATAGATATTGAAGGGTTCTCTGAATTCGGCAAAGCTGCAGACGATTTATCTAACTTGTTTGAAAGTTTTATTACCAAGCTACAGAATGTGAATATTATTACCGATATTACTTTCTTAAAAACCATTTCTGTCGCACTAGGTAAAATAGTTAATTTATCTAAGATTTTCGGTAGATTCAAGGAAACCATCTTCTCGACGACGACGATTGAAGTGCCAAAATCGGTGACTGATACCAAAGTCATTATACAAGGTGTAATGGATGAAGTAAACTGTGCTATGCAATATATTAATTATTTCGTTTCGCCTACTGATTCATTACCTGCAGCCGAATTAACATCGACTGAGCGAAATATTATTACACAAGCCGTTAATACTATCGATACATGGAATGTTCTCTGTGAACAAGGTGTCAGTATTGCAATGGCCAATAATAGTGATATTCAATATATTCAACAGACCAGTTCTCAATTAAAGAATACTACGCAGAATTTGAAATCGGTAACAAATGCGTTAAAAAATAAATTCGTTTCTATAAATATTAATTGTTGAGCGTATTTTACATCATAAAATAAATAGAGAGACCAATTGCAACGAAAGATTTGGCGATTGCGTCGAGAACATTGAAGGATGTATTCATCATTTGTTCTCCAAACATATAAACGATACCATACAAAAACCAAACGATAAAATAAAACCAGAATAAGAAATGATTTATACCTATATTTTTAGGTTTAATATATGTCATATATAACATGCCAAATATAGTCATGAATGGTATAAATCCTAGAATATCAGCGGTCAACCTATCCATCATATTAGTCTCACCCAAGTAACCAAATAATAACATCAGTAAATTGAGAACAACAATGGCGACAGTTTTTAGAATAGGAACTTTAATACCGCTATACATAGAAAGAACAAGGGATAGGGATATCAACATGAGAGGTGTGGTTATAGACCAATCGATATATCGAAGACGATTTACACCTGGCCACCCTGCTAAAATCTTATCTTGCTCTCCAGTACCTAAGTCTATTTCCCGATAATACAGTGAATATATGAAAGCAGCAATACCAGTGATCGTCGATTCGAGCCATAGAATATTACGCATAGCAATCGTTTTTACAAATATACTGATAAAAAAGGAAAAACAGGATGCAAAGAACAAGAGATAATAAGTAATAGTAAATGATAACTGTGTTGTTTGTTTTGGAATATGTACAGATTTATTTACTTTTGCAGATTGCTGTGTTATGGGAAGAGTATAGTTCTCCATGTTTCTAAATATTTAATATGAATATGAATATATAATATATTGATAAAATATAGTATCACATGAAAAATCCACTCTGTCCATATAAATATATGTTAGGTCAACCTGGAAAAGGGATACATTCTTATCGTCTCTTTAATTTCGCCATAGCAGATGTAATAATGACGATTATAGGTGCAATATTTATTGCATATTTTACAAATAATCTTAATCGATTCCCCTATATTTTAGGCGGTTTATTTTTATTAGGTATTATATTACATCGACTATTTTGTGTGCGAACTACAGTCGATAAGATTCTGTTTCCAAATATAAAAGATGAATAATAGAAGGACGATTTTATTTTATGTCTCTAAAATAAAATCGTGTAATAGTATAAAACCAACCTTTGAACCATATGAAAAACTCTTCTCAAGATGTAGAATTTGGTATGGAGCCATGTATACAGAAGAAGAGAGGAAGGAAATCGAAGAAACAGAATGAAAAGGAAATACTATATCAGTATAATAAAGAACATTGCAACGAACGTGAAAACGAATCTACAAAATTGTCTTACGAGAACTTCCAATATTTCTCACAAGCAGAAAAGAAGAAATTTGAAGATAAATTTACGATGCCCAAGAATGAAAGTCAAGAGATTTATGTGAATATTCTGCGCCAGAAATCGAAGAAGATTGTAGTTGCGACGGGTCCAGCGGGTACAGGCAAAACTCTATTTGCAACTGAATTCGGGATTCGTAATTTTTTGATGGGAACGTATGACAAACTTATCTTTACAAGACCATCCGTTTCCGTTGATGAAGAACTCGGTTTTTTACCTGGTACATTGGAAGAAAAAATGGCACCATGGGTAAGACCCATTTATGATGTATTGTATAATTTTATCACACCAAAGGAGGTAACCACACTAATGGAAGAGAAAGTCATTGAAATAGCACCATTAGGATATATGAGAGGAAGAACTTTTAAGAATTGCTGGATAGTTGCAGATGAAATGCAGAATTCAACAGTTTCGCAAATGAAAATGTTAATGACGCGTTTAGGTGAAAATAGTCGTTTAGTTATTACCGGTGATTTAGAACAATATGACCGTATAAGTGAATTAAACGGTTTGGACGATTTTTTAAATAAATTTAGAGGAAGACGATCATCTAGTATAAGTAGCTTTGAATTTCAACGTTCAGATATACAAAGAGAAGAAGTAGTAAAAGAGGTTCTCGATATTTACGGAGGAGACATTCCAGCATGTTATAGAGAACTTATAGAAGAAACAAAGGTGGAAAATACGATTGAACTCGTAAATGTGGAAAATGAGAAAACCAATTCAATATAATCGATAACAAAAATCAAAAATAATTTCGAGAGATAGAATATAAAAGAATGTTTAAACTACCAAAGTTAGGATTTTTAAAAAAGTTTCACTATAATTTCAATCCAATATTACAGAATCGATTTGTTCTCTATTTTTTCTTTTTATTAGCATTCATAGAATTGCTTTATTTTTTAAATATGAGAGATGGTGCATCTACGATGGTTCTCTTACTAGTAGGTTTTTTAACCACATTTTTTAGTAAAAACATGATTGTAGTAATATGTATATCATTGGTCGTAACAAACCTTATTCGATTTGGCATAAAACAAACTATGGAAGGATTTGATGGAAAAGAAAGTACCGACGAGACGGTAACTGACGGATCAAGTGAGAGTAAACATGAATCCGCTGAACCAAAAAACGATGAAACAAAAAAAGATAAGCCAAAAAAGGCTGAACCAAAAAAAGCTGAACCAACCCATGTAAACAACGATAACACAGATAGTTCCAAAAAAAAGGAAATAGCTGAAAGTTACGAGAACCTACAGAAAGAGTACCCTCAATTCAAGGTAGTACAACAAGAGATATTAGATGGTGTTCAAAAAATGGCACCTCTATTAGATAAAGCCGAACGATTCATCGACAAATTCGACAAATATAAAAAGAGTAAAATGTCAAACTAATTCAATTTATAATGTAATTAAAAAATATATTATAAATTTTAAAAAAAATGATGGACATAGGTGATTTCTTTGGAAAAATATCCAAATTTTTTAGTATTCCAGGCAATGTAGGAAATGCATTAGGCGAGATATTTGAAGGAGTTGTCCGCGAATTTACTGGTGTTCCACAGGGAATATGGTATGGTGCCTTAGATGCATCTGTCTTTATACAGTATGTTTGGGAATTTGTAATTACCAATTTTACATGTGGAATGAAGATGTTACAGAATATACAGGCGTGTGCATTTTATTATTTTATGGATATATTAGGCCATATACTATATTTACCCTTTAGAATGATATTTTGGATTGTCGAAAAATTAATACCAGGCACTGGTGGTAAATTAGAGAACTTGATATGGGACAATTTAGACAAAGTAGATCGATATACGATCAGTAATTTCGGGTTTCATATTATTCATTTCTCGAAACCTGTACGAGATTTATGCTATAATTGTAAACGTTTGAAACCAATGGTATTTGTAGGCAAAGCAGAAGAAATTGTAGAGGATATCGTAGACCCTATCACACCATTACTAGTGGGTGGATTGGTTGAAATGGTGCAAGGGTTAGGTAACTTGGTCAATGCATTCAAGATATAGTCGGGGAGGATAAATTTCTAATGTATATATAAGAAAATGGGTAAAAAATGTATACCTGGCCTATTCTGCATTGAAAACATGACATTATTTATAATGGTCGTTGTGATCGTGATAATTATATACTATTTTTATTCTATTGCTCCAAAAGATAAGCAAACCATCGTGATAAATAACTCAATACCACAAAATCCAAATATGTGGGGTGTTGGTTTAGCAACTCGTTTAGATCCATTTAACGACCCATATGCACCACCATTAAAAAATGATGCTCTTTTTTATCCACCTAACTCCAGCGATATACGTGGACAACCGGTTATTGCTCCTCCATCCATGTACAATAACCAAATCAATGTACAAACTAGGGGATTGAACACCTCATATCAACAGGTGGGAATATTGACTAAATCGAGTGGTAACCAAGAAAACATGATACTACCATTGATGGGAAGACGAACAATGGTCGGTCGCGATAAATGGCAATATTATACTATGTCTAATACGGGTAATATAAGCACCAAACTACCCATTAGTGTGAATGGACGAAGTTGTACAAGCGAAAATGGATGCGATAGTATTAATAATGGTGATGTAGTATATGTAGAAGGTTATGATAGTACATTTAGAGTAACTGTATATGAAAATAATTTATTTCAATATTTACCGGTTTTATAAATATAATAATATTATATAAGAGACGTAATGAAGTCACGTAAATGCAAAAAAGAGGACTATAAAAAGAAAAGTAAATGCGCACGTAAAGGAACAAAATCGATGAGGAAGAGGCGAAGCAATAAACGCAAAGGGGGTGCGGGAGGATTAGCTCAACATGTTGGACGAATGTCATTAGCACCTATACATGCGCCTGTAGATTCGGTCCCTTATGTAAACCCTGTTTCAGGTGTTACTATGACACAGGCTTCTATGCCAACATGGGAAGATACAAATACAAACGATGATTTACCTTCATCTACAGGATTACCTACGGTCAATGACGTAATAAAATCAATAGAAAAAAGTAATAGAGTAGGCTCTCGAGGAAATAAACCCCCGAATAAACCACCAAAAGACATAGATAGGTTAGCATTTTTTGAAGATGACAATAATCATGATAATGATAATGAGAATGATAGAATAAAAACAGTAGACGAGATAATAAGAGATCTTGGAACAGACAAGCAACGCGATTTAGATGCATATTCAGGAAAACTAAGTAAAAAAGATTTCAATAAATATATGAATAATTATAGGAAAGCCTATCAATTAAAATATGGTATAACTCCATCGGATCCTTCAGAATTCGCTGATTATTTATTGGTCGCTAATCAAAAGAGTCCTATGAGTTATACAAATTATATAGGGTAATGTTTCGTTTTAGTAAAAAGTATGTATAATATATAATATAATATCCTAGTTATTATATATTATGGCATCATTTAATCCTGCAAATGCAAATATAGATAATAATCAGCAGATTGTATATAATTTTGAAAAAACAGATATAACCGCGAGTAATATAAGTGGTGGTGATTTTTTCCAAGTGAAGTTGCCTGACCCTACTCCTGGAAGTGTTATTTACACAAATCGCGGGAATACAACATATACAACCACGAATCTATACGTATATCGATTATTACATAGTAATATTAGTGGTGTAACTGATAATAATAGTACAATTGTAGGAGAAGTAGTGGTAGAATTAATATCGAACACGAATTCCTCCAATGCATACATGTGTTTTTTGTTAGAAAGTACACCATCAGGAATTGCCAAATCTAGTAATCAGATTGATGATTTGTTAGATCCGGATAACTCTGGTGAAACTGTAACAATAAATGTGGAGTCATTTCTATCATCAAGACAGTCATGTATACAATATAATGATACATTGAACTCTAACAATATAGTGTTTGTATTTATGGAACCCATCTTTATTGCAAGTAGCACAGTGAATACGATAAATACAACAGGTGAATATGGGTTTGATTCAGTAACTACATTATTCAACGTTAATGCACCAACAAATTATTTCAAAATACCTTCTCAGAATATTAGTATGGCAGGGGAAGGAGAAATAGAAATAGAGTGCCACCCACAGGAGAACTTTCAAACATGGACAAGACCAAGTACAGTGAAAGAAAACATGATTACGATGGTATCTAGTAAATCAGATCAGTCGCAAAACGATCAAATCGCAGAGATGCATAAAATGACAATTTTTGGATGTTTATTTGTAACGGGAATTGCCATGACCTACATATGTATTCCACCGTTTTATAAGTTTATGGTTATCGATAAAATTTTTCGATTATGTAGAACAGAAGAATATAAAGTCGACGTCAAGGGTGTTGATAAGGAATTAACCCGTCTAAGGAGCGCTGATATATTTATCGGTGGATTCTTTCTTATCTTAATCATCGTATTCTTTTCATTAGCGGCAGTTGATATTAGTTACGTTGCACTAGGGTTTTTCGTATTGTTTTTCTATTTAATGTCATATGCTTTGATTCAAATGAAAAAGAATCAAAAAGGATTCTTAAAAGCGTATGGTGTAGACGAAATAAAGTATCCTGAACCTATTGGAGATGCACCGGCAAAAGATGATTTTACGAACCTGGATGATATTATTAGTTTTCTACGTGTTATAGCCATATTTGTTGCAAAATACTGTTCACCTTTTATTATAGGAACTGTGTTTGTATTTTTTTTCATGACAACGATGATGAAAATTACTAATCAGTTTTCAGACGATAATAATAAAAATTATGAGATTTACAAAAATCTAACATTAACAGTTTGTTTAGCAGTAATACCGATAGTTATTTCTTTATTGATGTTAATAGATGTGGCACCTGAACGATAAATTTATATACATATTGAATGAAACTTCAATATATATTTTATACGAGAGAAGCACCATTTACGTTATCGGCAACTGGTTTGTATGAACTCATAACATAAACCGCAGGGTCGCTATGTCCTATCGGTGCCATTTGTTTTATAACTTCTTCTTCAAGAGTATTCGTTTGTGGCGGGTTCATTGCCTTCATTTGTATATCACGCTTAGCTTGACTAGGTGTGTATTGGATCATAGCAACATGTCCAGTTACAATAGAACTACGTCTAAGTAATTCATATGCGACAAACACATAAATAATTGCTAAAATAGGATTTGTGTAGAAAAACAAATAAAGGGTTACAATAAAAATCGCCAACATACCTAAAGGTGAATCGACAACACCTGACAAAAGGGTTGGGGTTGGAATTGGTAAAACTAAATATAATACAAATACGGCCAATAATGTTATTTCTAATTTGGATAACGTTTTAAACACTTCAGGAATTTTCATGGAAGTCAATATATTATACCTTAGCATTATATTTTGTGGAAAAATTGAAATAGGACGAAAAAATAATAAGATTCCATAAACCTACTAAATAATAATATATGAAAAAACGTTTTTTCAAGCCAACAATTAAAAAGTCTCCACCACAATCAGTAGAACCCGTATTAACGGATGAATATAAACAAGCGGTTTGTTCTGTTGCCAGATTAGGAAAAAAAGGGTATACTATACCCAAATCAAGTTTAACTAAAGAAGATATTGAATATTTGAAGAAAGAGTTATTTGTAAAACCTGTATCATTTGGGGGTGGATTTGGGGCAGAGGGAAATGCATTCCCAGTTTTCCGAGAAAATACTAATAAAATATATTTACCTAGATTCTATGGTATTCAACGTTATGGGAAACCTGAACAAAGTGAAATAGGTGACGGTGAAGATATAGATATCGAATTTACGAAACCATTACGCGATTACCAAGAAAAAATTATTGATGTTTATATAAAGTATGTGAATCAATCGTTATGCAGTGGTTCTGAACAAAAAGGCAGTGGAGGTATACTCGAAGTTCCATGTGGACAAGGTAAATGTTTAGGTAAAGATACTCCAATATTAATGTATGATGGAACAATAAAAATGGTACAGGATATTCAGGTTGGAGAACTGATAATGGGAGATGATTCTAGTCCTCGTAAGATTCTATCATTAGCAAGAGGAAGAGAGATGATGTATAAAGTAAAATCGAAAAAAGGAGATGGTTATATAGTAAATGAAAGTCATATATTATCTTTGAAATATAACAAAAAAATGAATAAGAATACACCCAAAGATAAAGTGTTGGATATTTCAGTAACGGAATTCTTGCAATTGCCCAAAAATGATCATGAACCATTGTTAGGATATAGAGTACCCGTAATATTTGAAGAAAAATCAGTAGAAATAGACCCGTATTTATTAGGTTATTCGTTAGGCGACGTTTCTTCGAAAGAAACGATGGTAACCACTCATTATGATATGATACAAAATAAACATATTCCTTTACACTATAAATGTAATTGTCGACGCATACAATTAGAATTGTTAGCAGGTATTATAGATTCGAGTGGTTATTATCGCCGAAATTGCTATGAAATAGTACAAAAGAATGAGAAATTGCTGGATGATATTATATTTATTGCGCGTTCTCTGGGATTCTCTGCTTATAAAAAAATAAATAAACCATCTACTCATGCGAAGAATGAAACCAACGTAGAAGTATATTATGTAACAAATATATGTGGTATAGGACTAGAAGAAATACCTGTAAAATGTATAAGACGAGCAGATAAACGTAAAATATTGCGAGACAACTTGAAATATAGAATCAGTTTAGAAAAGTTGGGCGAAGATGACTATTATGGATTTGAAATAGATGGGAATAGAAGATTTGTGCTTGGCGATTTTACAGTAACACACAATACGGTGATGGCACTGAAAATTATATCTATATTAAAAAAGAAAACCCTGATTATTGTACATAAAGAATTTCTGATGAACCAGTGGATAGAACGTATAGTCGAGTTTCTACCCACCGCCAAAATCGGCAAGATACAAGGACAACAATTCGATGTTGTTGGAAATGATATTGTAATAGGAATGCTACAATCTCTTTACGACAGGGATTTTCCAGTCGACGCATTTACTGATTTTGGCCTGACAATTATCGATGAGGTACATAGAATTGGTAGTGAACAGTTTTCTAGAACATTATTCAAAACAATCACGCCTTATATGCTGGGCATATCGGCAACAGTAGAACGTAAAGACAAATTGACCAAAGTATTATATATGTTTATAGGTGAAAAAATATACAGCGAGACCAAACGAGATCAAGATTTGGTTTCAGTAAGAGGTATACATTATATATCAAAAGATGTAGATTTTAATGAAGTTGAATTGGATTATCGAGGGAATACAAAATATAGTACGATGATTACTAAATTATGTGAATTTGGTCCGCGTAGTGACTTTATAGTAAAAGTGATTCGCGATCTCATTGCAGAAGATTACGAGAAACAAATCATGATTCTTTGTCATAATCGGTCATTATTATCCTATTTATTCGAAGCAATTACGTTTCATGGATTTGCAACAGTTGGATATTATGTAGGTGGTATGAAACAGCAACATTTGGTAGAAACAGAATCGAAACAAGTAGTATTAGCAACATACGCAATGGCTGCAGAAGCACTGGATATAAAAACATTATCTACATTAGTAATGGTTACGCCAAAAACAGATATTACACAATCAGTTGGACGTATTTTACGTGTAAAACATGCGAATCCAATCATTGTAGATATTATCGATTCTCATGATCCATTTAAGAAACAGTGGTTACAACGTAAGCGTTTTTACAAAAAGAATCATTACGCTATTTATGAAGCAGATAGTAATCATTATAAGAATATGGTAGATGATTTTACACAACCAACTTGGAAACAGACATTTATTCCAAACAAAGACAATAATACATTGTCACATTCAGATGGAGAGGTAGAAGAAAAAAAAGGTTTTCAACAATGTTTAATAAATATTGACCAGTTAGACATAGAGGACTAAGTAAACCTATAATTCGATGATTGAATATTGTATTTTTTATCAAAACAAATCCTTGTTTATTGAAGTTGGTAATTTATGACCAAATAGAATCATATATACCAATACTAAAGCAGCTAGTAAAATGCTTCGATTTTCGGCAACTACTTGCCTTTGTCCAAGTATAAAAATCATAAAGAGGTACAGTAGAACACCAATGATTACAGAATGTAACAACATCATTCGTCCAGTCTCCATTGTTTTCTATATATTATATTGTAGAAAAAAGTCAATATATAAATGTATTTACATATTGAATTGAATTATTGAATTACTGAACTATTGAATTAATTGAAAAGTCCAAAGAATTTCTTGGACTTTCTGGATTTGCGAGATTTACGGCAGCTCTTTTTGTTGCGTCTGCGTCTGCGTCCACCAACTTCTCCTTCTGGTCTCATCTCTTCTTCCATAGCTCCTTCTTGTCCTTCGTCTCCACCCTTCCATACAAACCACTTTTTACTGGAACGCTTGGATGTTCTTCTTCTACGACCACCTTTTTGTGCAGGTGCAGAAGGTCCAGGTGCAGGTGCGTTGCCGCCTTTGTAATCACTAAATGTAAGAGTCATTTATATATTACGCCTAGATATTATATTTACCATAATTTTCCAAGATTTAAAAAATGTTTCATACTCTTCTTTCTACATTTTCGAGATTTACGCGAGGTCTTTCTACGTCGTCGTTTTCCACCTACAGATGTAGAACGCATACTGTTCATGACTGAACCATTATTTGTTCCAGTAGGAATTGTATTCGGGAGAACACTGTTTTGGCTAAATTGATTCACGCCACTACCGTTTCCTAACATTGCTTTATACTATCAAGGTAGATATTTTGTATTACAATTGGCTTATATGTACAACCTTACTGTTTTTATCTACAACTTTTAGAGGAATCCACTTTTTGAAATTATTGCTAAAGATACATTCAATCAAAAGAACTTTGTTGATATCTACATATTTATCTAAGTCCTCATTTTGGAAATCATCTTCGTCATCGCTTTCTTCAATATAATCCAAATTCTTATTTTCACGAATATTACGAAACAGACCATTCATAAATACGCTGGTTTTATAGTTAGGAATGTGAGCTACATTGTAGTAAATCGGCATTTTGTTTTTACCATACGCAAATAGATGATAAATATCATATTGAATGTCTGCGGTCACTTGAAATATGGTGCGGTATTTGTACTGTGGTTTTGAATAATCTGGTCTACCGCGACTCATTTCAAATTTATGAATGGTGGGCGACTTATTTTTCATACTTTTCGTAGAATCCGTTAATTTTCGATTGATAGCATTCGCCAATAAAAAATTCAAATACGGTGATATTTCCTTTGTTGAACGATACTGAAGATGATGTATAGAGTAACCAATCTTTTGTTTAAGTTCGAGTGATAAATGCCCGTAATTCTCAGTTCCATCTGCCAAGTAATTCCATATGACCGGTAAATAAAACATCACTTCATTTGTAGGTCTAGTTCTATCTATCGCGACAATATTCATGAATTGATGCAAAAATGACAATTTTTCTGTCAATAATGACTTCTTCAATGCTATTCCCTTGAAATAAAATATGTCTTCGGCTACAAATCTGCGTCGATTAGAACCCTCTTCGACGATAATCGTGCCATATAAAACTGTTCCTAGAGATAGCGATGGTTCGAAGGTGATATCGAGTTTTGTAGATTGATAAATACGTTTATCTTTGTTGATATCCAGTAGAAAGCAAACGTCATTATCTTGATGAAATGTGAACCAAATAAATACCTTTTTACCGGTAGGGATTGCCATACAAATATCGTAATGTTCTGGAACTTTCTTATGTGAAATTGTTTCATAGGAAAGTTCAAATTGAGGGAAGCGTTTTAATAAATCCATGATTGATTTTATTATTACAAGCGATGTGTTTAAACCATTTTATATATTATTTATCAGGCCGATTGGTAAGAATTGATAAATTCAGTCAAGTCATTCTGCATTGACAACTTTTCATCTGGGTTCTCGAATAGTGTTGGAAGAGACATTTTTTCATGCTGGATTTCTTCTATCATTTTCTTGTATTTGGTGATTTGACTATTTACTAAATCCCTCGTCTTTTTTGTACTATATTTTTCCTTAAAATAGTCCCAAATAGTATGAATTCCGTAAATTATAATAAAAGATAAAATAATATTACACAAAATTTGCAATAATAGATTCATAGTTGAATTGTGTGGTGATTATTTTTATTTTATTTTTACCGCATTATCTATGAATTTTCAGATGATTGTATTCTATATTCACTTGCTCTATTCGACATTATATAGAGAGTAGAAATAGAAAATAAGAATAGGTCAGAAGACCCTCTGACGAAGAGTGGCGTATCTGATATCATTTGACTATATGTAATCCATAATGACGACGAAACCATATTCATAATAGAAAATAGTAGAGAATAGATATTCGTAGATTTTTTAGTATATAATAAATACATGAAAATGAAACGACCTGATATTGAAATAACTGTTGCAGAATATGCTATAACTAATTCGGTTGACATGTATAATATAACACATTTTACACAGAACTTTTTATGTTCAAATGTCTATAATATGATGAAATTCATTTACATCTAATAATTCAGGAAATTCTAATTTAACATGATTTGTTCGACTGTTTTTATGTGCGGCTAAAGCAATATCGTCTAAAATAGCTATACTATGTTTCATACTTTTTGCAAGATGTACTAAAGGTTTGATAGACAATTTCATACCTAAACTTTTTGCTAATCCTATAGTTGCTAATGCGGTCAGAGAACCACCTTTTTGTTTTCGTGTCAATTTTCTCGATTTAATATTCCTTTTACTTTTTCTATTTATTCTTGTAGTCCTTTGCATTATACTATTACAATACATAAAATATCTATCAAAATAATATAGAAACAACACCAAGATATATAATACCCATGTCAAATATTACTGTATTAATCGTTGAAAAAAATGGCGATATCAAAGAATCTGTTATTAAGAATTTCAAAGAATCCGAGTTATATAAGAAAGCGGGTTTCAAGACGGGAGACGGTTTCAAAGTACAAGCGAATTGGAATATCGAGGCAGACGAAATAAATACTATGTCTTACTCTATTTCTGTATATGGTAAGTTAAATGGTAAGGCGAATCAAGAAAATAAGTTTGAGTTTCCACCACCCATTGATAGTACATTATTTTTTGGAAACTGTATTATTGTAAATAAGGTAGACGATGAGCCAGTTAGCTTGACGTCTAAAGAATGGGATTCTATCTACGAATATTTGTATGGTGGGTTTGAAGATATTGGTGACGAAGATTCTGATGACTACTCGGAAGATGACGATGAAGACGATGGAAAGCCACGTACAAAATCGGGTTATGTAAAGGACGGTTTTGTAGTTGACGATGACGAGGTAACTGTAGAAAGTTCAAGTGATGAAGACGAAGAAGAAGATGAAGACGACGATGATGAAGAGGAAATTCCTAAAAAGCGTCGTTCAACGAAAGTCATAAAAAAGAAACCTGTAACACAAAAATCTGCCAAAAAAAATACGTTAAACACTACAAGTAAACCAGTTACATTATTTGAACGAGTAGTCAATGAAGCACAGGAAGAACCGGAATCTTATTTAGATTGTACTAGTGAACTGAGTGAAGAATCTTATGTATAAATAGCAATATGTTGTAAAAAAATCCTACCAATCATTCGTTCAATTGCCCAGCCTTCGACGGGTTTAACATGGTAATCTAGTATTTCTACGATATTCTTATAAAAATCTAATGACCGCATTCTAATACGTTTTCTCGATACCATAAATTGTGCACCAGCACCAAATACGAATTTTTTACTTTCTTTTAGATTACATTGAAAAACTTTGTTGTATACAATCCGCATAGGAAGGTTACTATGATGTGGGCAATCTATTGCATCTGTAGTAAGGAACCTATCACTAATATAATCGAAATGTTCTTCATAATTAAGGTTATTTAATTTATTGTAGAGATTGGGTGAGTGATCAAATGGATTTCCCTGTAAAAATATAGTAATATCAGCTAATGTATCATAGTTTTCTTGAATATGATAGAAAATAGTGTGACAATCACGTCCAACATTTGGGATATTTAGGATGGTGGTTCTATCATTCATTTTTTCTAGGATAGGTTCGCCTTTGTTGTATACAATAATACGCATATGTTTCGGTATGTCGTTTAACCATTCAATGCTTTCATTAAAGCGAGATATAACAACCAATACAGTAGGTTTCATATTTTCATAATAATTAATATGAAATAATATTTTATATCTGTATTTTCACTGAATATAAATGTACACAAATATTGTGTAACCTGCGTATTCAGGTAATCTAATTTGATTATTTTGATTATATTATATATAGGATGTCGAAAAGTTGTTTTATCAATGATGTTAAACAATCCGAATTTGGTCGATTATGTGAACCAGTCGGTGGGGTCATTGGCCTATTGAAGTCATTAATAGATAAAAGTCAGAACGAAATATTAGATATTCTGGCAAATAGTGCAAAAATTACAATGTTAACTTGTCATGACAATGGAGCTGGTGCGAAAGTAAATGATGAAACCTTTTTTCATTTATTAGCTAAATATTACGCAAGAGGATGGGGGCGTCTTCCATTAAAAGCCTTTATAAATACAAACACAATTGATAAACAGGTATTGGAAACAGTCAAGTATTTATATAACGCCTTTACGAATAATGGAGAACCTAAAAAGTATGATGAATTATCTGAAAATGCAAAAAAATTTATAAATCGGTTAAAAACTGAGACTATCGATGGTGAAGAAATATTGAATTACAAAAGGTGTTCAACACTTGGAGATAGACACACTATATTAGAATTAGCTATTGCAGAATTGCCAAAGGCTCAACGAGAAAATGATGCTGACAATGTAGAAAGAATAGAAAAATATATAAAAGTAATAGAAGCTCTTGAATTCTTAGTGAAACACGTTGATGAAAATGAAAGTGCAATTGATAGTCATACAGAACCATTGACTGAATCGACTAAATCGACTTCCAGTAAAAGTAATATTTCAGATATAACTGAAGGTGATTACGCATCTGTAAAGAAAAATGTTGATAAAAAGCCAGATGAAAGAACTTTGCAAAAAATAGAAAAATTGCTGGATTTATTATTATGGCTTTTAGAAAGTCCATTAATGCCAAAAATAATAAAGGACAAAATGAACGAGTCTAGTAATATCAATGTTCATGGTTCAGAAATGATGGGTTTAATCAATGTCGAAATACAGAGACTTAAGGATGATAGACGTAATACAAATACGTATGAAACAACTCAAACAATAGTAAGGTTACGTTTATTAAAAGCAGTTATATACGTATTGAAACTACTTGAACAAGGGGAAACGTATGAAAATGCACATAAAGAGTTTAAACAAAAGTTATCTACCGATGAAGAATATAGATTAGGTAGTTTTTATGATGATATTTTAATTGTTAAACAGGAAGGAGAAACCGATATACCATTGGTTCATAATTCTACAACGTTTTCTAAACTATATTCTAGTTTTACAGGAAAAAAACTTACAGTGAATACAATATTAGGTGGTAAACGAAAAACGAAATGCCATCGTCGAAAAACGATTCGTAGGAAAAAGCGAATTACGAGACGCCGATAAAAATAAAAAATTGAATTACATAAAGAGTAAATACTATATTTATGTAATTATCAAGATGATCAAGATTTCGAACCCAACACAGTTTCGTAATAATGTGCGTGAAAAAATAGAAACACAATTTTCCATAGAAAATAAAAATTCAGCAATTAATCTAGAAAAAGGTGTTTATAACTTTGCAATTAAAGAGGCGAATTCGCGTAAAATTATTAAAAAGTGGGAAAATAGCCGATTTGTTCAACTGTATACGGATCGTTTACGAACCATATGTATTAATTTGAAAAATAGCGAATTATTACAATCTCTGAATAGTGGTGAAATTACACCGCAACAGTTAGCATTTATGACACATCAAGAGATGGATCCAGAGCATTGGCGTAAATGGATCGAGCAAAAAGCAATGCGAGATGCGAATAAGTTTACGAATAATATTCAAGCATCAACTGATATGTTTACATGTAAGAAGTGTAAGGGAAAACGGTGTACATATTATGAATTGCAGACGAGATCTGCAGATGAACCTGCTACTATTTTCGTCACTTGTTTGGATTGTGGCAAAAACTGGAAATCATAATTAGACCGAGCGGAAAGAAAAATGATATCCTATCCATTTTCTATTTCTTGGATTTCTTGCCAATTCGTTTTCTACCACCACGACGACTACGTGTAAATATTGATTTAAAACTATTCCATATCTTACGAGACCTACTTTGAGGTGGTGACTGACTCGCGGTTTTTACAGATTCTATAACTGTTTTTAATGGAATTTCCTTTGATCGTGATACCTGAATCAGAGTAGATGCGATTTCATCTTTTTGTTCTTCTGTGTGTGGCCTAAATATTTTTGCCAATGAATCTCTACGTTTATTCGTTAATTTCATGCCGCGAACACCCTTTAATTCATTAGAACTAGTTTGTTTGATTTCATCTAATAATGGTAATAATATATTTGCAGTCTCTTCTTCTTTTTGTATTCTTTCTCTCTCAGCCTCTCGTCTTGCATCTTGGTGCTGTTTATCCGTTTGACTTAAACTACGACGCCAATTTTTACCTTCTTCATCTACCTTATTTGATATATGACGAACCATCACCAATTTATCATCTGGTTTAAATCTGAGAGTTTTTTTATGAGAAGCAGGTTTATTTTTCAAAATAGATCTTGTTCCAGACATGTTATATTATATCACGATAAAAAATGATATACACCGATGAACATTTGAAATGAGACAAACCGCTTAAAGGCGGTTTGCCTTTCAATTGATTTGTAGCGAAGCATAGGCAACGTTGCCATTGAAACTCTAGTGGGACGCTCTAAAAGCGTCCCATTTTAAATCTTCAAGGGTGTAATAATTATGAAAACACTGATAAACACTAATAAACATTAATCCAACATTTCCAAGTCTTCAAATTTCCAATATTCAATGCCGCCATTTGGTATAGGTCGTTTAATAATAAAAGGGATTTTCTTCTGTTCATATTCTTTGAGTGCAATCAAATATCCATCAATGATAGATGGTTCTATTTCGACGAATGGTTTTGCACCAGAATTCAATTGTTTGGCACGTTCGCCTAAAATACGCGCTTTTTCATAACGAGTAATGAAAGGTAATGTTTTATGTAAGGGGTCAATTATAACTCCATTTTCGTCACGCACTACACGACTAAGTACTTCAATTTCATTATTATTATGTGATTTTAATTCTGGATGAAAATCGCTAATAATTTGTTGTTGTAGTGATGTATCTAATTTTTGCAGATAAGTATTTCCATCTTCACTATCGTCGTCTTCGTCATCATCACTATTTGATAAATTAGCAAATTCGCTAAAGGGTGCTTTTGCATCTTCCTTGATTCCTAAATAATCAATATCAGCGTCTTCGCCGCGTTCTTCATCATCATCATCGTCTTCATCGTCGTCTTCATCATCATCATCTTCATCGTCGTCTTCATTTCCACTTTTACTATCTAATTCTGCATCAATATCATCTAACTCGAGTTCAATATTATTGACTGTTTTTTCGATCTTAATAGGAGGTTTATAAGATTCTTCATCATCTTCATCATCATCTTGAATAATAGACTCGTCGTCAGATGAATCGTATTTATCTTCGTTTTCTTGGCTCATATTTAATATATAATAAAGTAGCTATTTTTTTAAATGATTAAACATAATGATTATGATTTCAATTTTTTCATTCATAAAAAATTCAAATATTTACACTATCATCAGGTTATGGTCGAATTATTCGTTCGTTTTCCACGTAGTATCACACTCTACGCAAATATATAAATATTTCAAATTATCGTCATCATATCGAATATAGATGACCTCGTTTGGTTCTGATTTGCTATCACTACCATCTGCATTTTTACCATGATTCGTCTTACATTCCATATTTGGACATTTTACGTTATAAATTCTAGGTAAGGTAGGGTCTAATTTCGTGTACTGATTAATAATATGGTTAAACTTTTGTTCTCCTACACGTAATTCAGTATTCAATACACAGATTCCTTCTTCAGCGATAGTCTCGTCTTTGTGTTTACAGTTACGACAATAATAGTTTAATTTATTGGAATCTTCGATACTAATCCCAATATAATACATATTATCGCATTGGCTACAGAACTTCATTTTGTTAACTTATTAATATATAATAGATTGATACTTTTTATATAGTTTGTATTATTGGATTCAATTTTTTTGGTTTCTAGTTCATCGGTGTAAATAGCTTTACATATGCAACATATTTCTCCTAAAAAATTGAAATCAAAAAAAGGATTATAGAAACCTAATAAAAATATCAAAGGTATATATCCAAGATGGTGGAGCAAAATAGTTCCATAAAATATCGTGATTTTGATGATTTCTTACAAAAGCATATGATAACTAAAGCAAAATCAGGTCAACCTGAAACTAAAAATATTACAAATACTAGAATAGGCGACGCTGATGCAAATATTTATGGCGGTAAATACACTATTCCAGATAATGAGTATGATATATTCCTATCATTATATTATCGTGATGTCATAGCCAAAAATAAAAAAGAGTATTTGACGGAAAAGCAGTTAGATGGCGGAGGAGTTATTCTAGTCGACGTCGATTTTCGACACGATTATGACGTAGAAGAACGACAATATACAAAAGAACATGTCGAAGACCTAATCGATATTTATTTAGCAGAAATCAAAAAAATGTATCAATTGGATGAAAACGTCGAATTCAAAGTTCTAGTATTCGAAAAACCCTCAGTGAATCGTCTAGCAGATAAAAAAATTACAAAAGACGGTATTCATATGATGATATGTTTGAAGGCTGACCATATTACGCAGTGTATTCTAAGAGAGAAAATTTTACCAAAAGTAGCAGAGGCATGGGAAGATTTGCCAATCAAGAATAGTTGGTCAGATGTATTCGATGCGGGTATCAGCACAGGCAAAACAAATTGGCAACTATACGGTTCCAGAAAACCAAACCATGTTGCATATAAATTGAAATATATTTACGAAGTTAGTTATGATGAATCGGATGGCGAGTTTATGCGTCCTGAAATTCCATTATCCGAATTTGACGTATCAAAAAACATGCCAATCTTATCAGTTCGTTATAAAGATCATCCAGCACCATTCATGAAGAGCGCTTTCATTGCGGAATATGAGGAATATAAGAGGGTTCATCGTCTTGGAGGACAATCTACGAACCAAGTAGCTAGGCCGAATGCAGGCCTGCTTGTAAACGAAACAATGGTTACCGATGTTCATAAAATCCGAAATGAAGAAGAACTAAACCTTGTTCTTAATAATTGGATCGATAATATACAACAAACGGAACATGAGCTAAAAACAGTATATGAATATACCATGAGTCTACCTATACAGTATTATGGCGCCCAGTCTTATGATAAGTGGATTCGTGTTGGGTGGGCACTAAAGAATGTCAGTAATAAACTATTGATCGTATGGTTAAAGTTCAGCTCTAGATCACCTACATTCCAATTCTCACAAATACCGGATCTATGTGAACAATGGCGTAAATTCGATATACGAAAAGACGGACTATCAAAACGTTCTATTATTTATTGGGCTAAACAAGACGCAAAGGAAGAATATGATCGTATTTATAAAAATACATTGGATTACTATATCGAACAAACAATCAATGCTACGAATCCATCATCGAAAAATGACGATAAGTCGGGTTGTGGAGACTGGGATCTGGCGAATGTTCTATATCAAATGTACAAAGACAACTTTGTTTGTGTAAGTGTAAAATCAAATATTTGGTATCAATACAAGAATAACCGATGGAAGGAGATCGATTCAGGAACAACATTACGTAGGGCAATCTCGGAACAATTACGTGATATGTATAACCAAAAATCGATTGATTTAATGATCACCACAACAAATGATACCAATTCTACGGAGCAGTTGAACTCGATGGACCAAGAGGAATCGCCCGATAAAAAACCACGTAACTCTAGAGCACAGAGAATTCTTAGCATTGTACTGCGCCTTTCTAGAACAAACGACAAGAAAAACATTATGACAGAGGCGAAGGAGTTGTTCTATGATTCCGAGTTCTTATCGAAACTTGACACAAATCCTTACTTATTATGCTTCAACAATGGTGTATATGATTTCAAAGAGAAGGTGTTTCGAAATGGTCGTCCAGAAGATTATGTTTCTATGTGTACAAATATCGATTATATTCAACTCGACCCATTCATTCACCAGCCAATCATGGACGAAATCAAAATGTTTATGAATCAACTATTCCCAGAACCAGAGCTATGTAATTATATGTGGGATCATCTGGCATCTACACTATTAGGAACAACTGCTAACCAAACATTCAATATGTACGTCGGAATTGGGCGTAACGGCAAATCAGTTCTTGTGCAACTTATGACTGAAATATTGGGTGAATACAAAGGCGATGTTCCATTGACGATGGTAACTGCTGAACGCGTAAAAATCGGCGGTGTCGCGCCAGAAATAGTGCAATTGAAGGGGAAGCGTTATGCAGTGATGCAAGAGCCAAAGAAAGGCGATAGAATGAACGAGGGTATTATGAAACAATTGACTGGTAAAGACCCTATTACAGGTCGTGCGCTTTATATGCCAGACCCTGTTACATTTACACCACAATTCAAGTTGGTAGTTACATGTAATAATCTATTAGAGGTCAACAGTATGGATCATGGTACTTGGCGTCGTATTCGCGCGGTTCCATTCAAGTCACTCTTCACAGAGAATCCTGTCAATGATGACCCATTGAGACCATACCAATTTCCAATTGATCCTTTCATTGACGAGAAATTTCCAGTTTGGAAGGAGGTTTTCATGGCTATGTTAGTGAAACGAGCATGTGAGACCGATGGAATCGTCGAAGACTGCAGTATTGTAACAGAACGCAGTGATGAGTACAGAAACGAACAAGACTCCATTTCTAAGTTTGTGAAGGATATGGTTGTCCGTGAATCGGGCAAACAAATCAAGAAGTCAGAACTAAATCATGCATTCAAACTGTGGTTTTCAGAGAATATCAATAATAGTAAAATGCCTGCGATTAAAGAGATACATGAGTATATGGATAATCACTATGGAAAACAAGTTGCAAATGTATGGAAAAACGTCAAGCTATTCGTAGATCGTTCCGAAGATGATGGCACAATAGAAAAACAAGATATTTCCTATCCAAATGAACAAGATTGTACGTGAAAACCATTACTGTCGTAATGGTACATAAGGTATAGAATACATAAATGAAATAATGACTCTGTAAACATAATATAAAAATTCGACCAAATATTCACTATAAAAGGGGTATAATATCAACGCGATAATAATAGCAATTTTTTTATATCGATGCATATTTACTTGCACATATCCGTATAAATAAAGTAACCATACTAAAAATACATAATAGATGATGAATAGATACCAGTTTATAGTAGCATAAATGATTTCATGATCATCTTTATTTGCCGATTTTTTGTCGTTTGTAGTAAAACCCGATAATGTATCAGACAGTGTTTGTGATAATAAATTATTTTGTTTCGATACAGTTGCATAATACTTTTCTTTTAGAAAACTCGATTCAATAACTGCATTATTTAAATAGTTCGTTGAATCGGAAATAGCATTTGTATTTGCATCTATTATTGCATTGTCTGTTTCTAGAATAGCATCACGAACAACGATTTTAGAATTAGTATCCGTAAAATCATCAGTTAAACTACTAATTTTCTGGTTTAATTTATCTCGCGCAGCAGTATATTTTGTAACTTGATTATCTAAACCTATTTTTGTTTTGTAGTCTGCTACAGTAGTATTAATTGTACTATTTAATTGACTTACTGCATTCGGTAATTGTACATTTTTTTGATTCGAAATAGTGTTATTTTTATCATAAATTATCTTATTTGCGTTACCAGGAACATCAACATCATAGTAATAGTAGACAGGAGGAGGCGGTGGAGGAGGTCTTCTATTTCTACTTGAACTACCGCCCATTATATTATATTATACATAGATTATAAAATAATATTTTACATTCAATTATGATGGTACCTTTGTCTGAAATAACTGTAAAAAAAGGATAATAAGATAACTTACTATATCTTCGATATACATAACAAGAAACGGATAAACTACTAACACACTAATCCATATTAGCTTCATTCGTAATGGCATAGTTTTCTGTATAAAGTAAAAAACTAGTATGAGTATAAATACTAAAATATAGTAGAAAATGAACATATATAGATTCATTCGACTCACCGTATTCATAAGTTCTGTTTGATAATAATCTTTCTGTAACCCAGTTTGATAATCGTCTACCGAATCACTATAATATTTTTTTATAACATTATTCTCTGATTTTATATTATTAAATACACTTTTCGTGAACTTAGGGTCATCCTTTTGAGTGTTTACTGTAGACCGGTTTATATCATTTAATTGATCTATCTCAGAATTGATATATGTTTGATCTATAGCTACAGATTCTTTTCTCATTTCGAGTTCATATTGCAGCTGTGTTAGTTGTGCAATCAAATTGTCTCTCGTAATTGTCAATGTTGCAATTTTTGTAGTCAAATCGGCAATAGTAGCATTATCAGTAGCAATATCTCTTCTAACACCATCATCAAACGATTGAACCGCAGCCATTACACTTTTATAACTATTGATCTGCTGGTTTAATTGATTTATTTCATTTTGTAATCGATTTATCTCTGGATATCTATCATGATATCTAGGTATCCCTATATACTGTACCATGCTATTTATACTATAATAAGATAATTATAGTATAAATATAGTATTTCGATATTATATTTTTGTATATTCAGTAATCTCACTAGGTGAATTAGCATTAGGACCTCCTCCTATGTAATAACATGTTGATAATGTTGAAAATCCACTTATCGTCTTGCTTGTTCCAGCGGTAATGAGAGGAACACAATATGAATTACTAATGTCCCATTGTGTGCCGGGACTGCAACAATCTTTTCCTATACATGCTCCTAAATTCATAGAACCAAATAAATTACCAGAAGAATCTGTCATACTTTGTGGAATTCCAGATAAATTGGTTGAGCTAGGAGGGTTTGTTCTCAATTTATCAAAATATAGATTATCTCTACTCTGTATATTCAAATAGATTAGATACAATATAATGCATGTTCCGCAGAATAATGCTACATAACATAAATCTATTACTAGTGATGGTATAATAGGAAACGTTTTAGATAAGAATTGGAGAATCCCAAATAATACTAAAGCTAATACAAAAACAGCTGTCATTTTTGTGTATTCAATATATCTTAATCTATAGCTTTCGTTCAATTCGGCGACTCTTTCTCTTGTCGCTATTGCACTATCAATATTCGTTTTTTTCTCTTGTAATCTAATTGATTCAGCATTTATAATATCGCTCATCTGCTGTTGATTCGTCAATACTTGAGCACTATATTGATTTACTTGGCCATAATTTGAATAAATGTTTTGGAGTTCGGCCTGAAGTGCATTTACATTGTTTGTTAGACTGGGAGAATTCGAGTAATTCTGTATACTTGATAAATAACTGTTCTGTGCCGTAAGTACACCTGTTGAATCTGTTGACATTAATATATATTTTAAATAGATATTATATTTTGTTTATCAATCCATAGCTATATAAATTGCTGCTATTAATAAAGTGACTGATGCTAGTGTTCCTAACATGTAGAGAGCAGTTTCTTGTTCAGCCAATGATTTGGTATCTTGCACTCTTACATCTCCAATCGTAACTATATTATTATCATAGTTAAATGAGGAACCACTAAAGTCATATTGTCCATTTTTCATAAGTTGATCTCGTATACCCGAACCTTGACTATTTGTAATTTTACTAATATCATTATTTAATCTAGTAGAATTTTGTAGCATACTATTGTATGTGTTATTATAATCGTCTGAAATTTGCTGTAATGGTATGATTTGATTATTTTGTATACCTTGTACTATAGGTTTTAATGCGGGTAATGGATTCGTTGATGGTAAAGAAAAATAATAGTTGGTTCCATCAGTTATTGGTACATTTTGACCAGATGGGCTAAAAGAAACTATCATATTATGACCACCACCTGAATTTCCAAATAATATTTTTATTGGATAAAAAGTAGTACTATCTAATTCTATTGTCCCATTTTTCTTTTTCAATGAATGCTTGCCTCCATTGTTCACTACAAGTGTATCATTTACCCATAAAAAACTACCGTCATCAGATTCCGTGTAGAATTTCCAATACCCCTTTTTTGTATTACCGGTGTAAAAGAAACCTGTCCATTGTATTGTATAATTATTATTAACTTGCGAAACGATAATTGCATTGTTTGTTCCAGTGCCTATACTACTTATTTCTCCAGTAACATTACTATTTGGTTGTAAAGATGAAACCTTTGCTGTATTCGCATAGTTAGTATTATCATTATGATATCCTTTATAAATAGTGAATGTGAGACCAGGTTGATAATTAAATACAGGAAGATCATCTGGCTGTGCTGGTGGTACAACATATCCATGACTATCGAAACCTTCTTTGAAATTATTATAAGGTAATAATGAATTAATATTTGGATTCGACATATAGTTCATATTCCCATAGTTAATATCAGAGATTTCCATTGCACGACTGAGAGTCATAAACCCCGACTTGGTTGTAGTCAATTGCATATTTCCTGTTAAAAACCAATTTACTATGGAAACGCTTGACATTGCATAATTCATTTCACTAACAACCAATCGAAAATAACTGTAAGGACTCTTGCTAGTCACAGTGTAAGTATTACTTACTGATTGAGAAGTAGTTGAGACATTCTGTTGATCTACATAGTCCCATGTCTCTCCATCATTTGAACCTACTACCGTAAATTTGATGGGAAAGGTGGATGTAACCGTTTTATCACCATTTTTAACGCTAGTTGGTGTTACCAATTGATACTTAGATAAATAGATTTTATATGGCAATTGAATCTGTACCCATTCACCTGGTAAATCTGATTGACTTGAACCAACACTAGTTGACCAAGTATTATTCGGATCTCCACCACCTTGATAAGTAGCAGTTAAATTGGTAGTATCACCAGTCGTTTTATCAGATGAAAAATATGCATTTTGAGTATAAGCCGGATAACTGTATAAAATGGCTTTACTTGAATCCCCACCATTTTTTGCACCTCCACCGCTAATATCGCTTTGCCAAATACCTGGATTACTATTATTAAATATATTATATGGCATAGAGTTCGTTTGTTTTAATGACACTATAGAGGAAGACGTTACGATATAATTACCATTGGGTGTATAGTTCGGAATCACATTTTTTTTTACATCTAAATTACTAACTCCTGATATGTTAGTTGTAGAACTAGATAATTTCAAATTGTTTGGTAAGGGTACTATTTGAATATTTGACATTACTCTTATTTATATTATGATAATATATTTATCATGTATATTATCGTAAAATTATATTATCGGGATTATATTATCGCGATTATAATTTGGTAAACGTAAAATAAACTATACTTGTTGCTAAAATTGTCCATATAATTCCACTATAAATTGTAATATCATAACGATTTTTGTCTTCGGATAATATTGAATGGTCGATATCATATAACTTTTCCATCTTTGCGTCTAATTCAGGTCTTAAACGTTGTATCTCATCATATTGCTCTAAATTCACCCTTAAAGATTCGTCGTAATCAGTATTTGGTACATTTGGCATATTTGACCCAAAAGCTGCTATTTTTTGATACGCTGTAATTATGGTATTTAATGAAGAATCGATGCTACTACAAGAAGTAGTTGTAGGCGATTTATTACAGCTAATGTATTTATTGTATTTTGTATTAAAATCTATCATATACGCTAAAAGTGCTGACTTGTCGTTTATTGGTGTATTAAATCCTTCAATTACTATTGACATTGTTATTTATTATATGTTAAGAAAATGTTTATGTAACAAGTACACGATTTTTATAAATAAGATATCCAACTAGTAAAATACCTATACTGAGATTTATAGTATTCAGTATTGTTTTGTTAAATACAGAGGTTGAGTCCAAAAATTTACTATCCGCACCATCGTTTTTATTTCTTACGGATTGTAAATTGACAGCATTCGCTTTGTTTTGACAAAGTGCTTGGTTTACACAATTCAGGCTATTATCCATAAAATTATCACCATTACATTTTGTTGTCCATGTAGGATCATTAATTTGTAAACTATTACATTGATCCTCTGTTGGCATCATATTATTATTTTGCGCATTTACATAAAAAAAATCATTAGGACTGTAACCAATTGTATATTGACTCGATGACATTCTAATATAGTATATTATGATTTTTTTTATACACAAATTCTGTAATAGTTATAAAACATAGCAGTTGCGCTTGACCTCTTAATAAGGCAAACTTGTCCAGGACGCATACATATGACAAGTGCACATGGGTCGAATCTAGAGATTTCTGGCAATTGCATTAAATGTGTAATATTGTATGTTTTTTTCATTTCTTCGATTTCTTGATCATTTAAAATAATGTGTTCAGGGACATCATTTCGTTCTAAAATATTGTATTGCAGACGTCGAATATTGTGTATAATCACGAAAATTCCATCATGATCGAACAAGTACTTTAATTTTGAAATAATAGTATCATTTGGTTCATCGTCGGTAATAATGATAAGTGTATCATCTTTCGTGAGAACGTTATCAATAGAATATAAATCTTCTATAATATCGTCTAAATTGGCAGGTCTGATTTGTTTGGCAGATAAGTAAAACTTGATATATATCTTTTTCTCGTTTGTTTTATGCGTTAACAACATATCCAGCTGATTCTTTGCATACATTGCATCAATCTCGTTTGAATCAAACTCTGCATAAGGTGTAGTATCATATGATAGTAAATCAAGTTGATTCATCAATGTTTTTCTAGCATTATAGAGGAAGGTAATTCTATCAATTGAATTAGACATTTCTATAAATAGAGTCGATACTTTTATATGTTTTAGTGATGGATTCAATTCAATTTTTCTAAGTAAAAATAATATAAAGGTACTTTATGAGTAGCTATATTAAATGGCATCATCGAATATACAACCTGTATGTGAAGAAATATTGGAACAGCTACAATATAGCTTGTGTAGATGCGTAAATAATACGAAAGTATATGAGTACAAGAATTTGACCGATAATCTGAATATGAAAGACTGTAAAAATATTACTTATTACAAACATTCATTATATGCAACGAAAACAAAGATTACTATTATTCCATCTATAATAAAACCGAACACTAAATATGTTATGAAGTATGATGTACAAGATAGACATGTTGTTATGGATGAAGCTGACCCTTGTTCTCCTGTTTCGTAATAGTAATATTATGCTTGATAAACATAATATTACTAGATAGCCATTATTTATTGTTGTTTGACGATTTTTAATGTGCTAAAATCTATCTTACCGTTATCGGAAGATTTCGTATTTCCACCTCCCTTACCTACTTCGGTTTCACCGTTTGAAGTCTCTGTTTGAATCACATCCTCTGTATTATCTGTTTGCCCCCCTCTAGAAAAATCATTACCTCCTACAACTTTAATATTTATTGCGGGAACTTGTCCGGTAAATGGTGCAGGTATTTGTCCAAATGCATCTCCTCCCATCATTGGTTGTAATTGTGGATTTACTGGGTAGTTGGTTTGATCTAAAGTATTATATTGACCGATTTGGCCAGGTAATGATTCAGCAAAGGGGGATGTATACGCGAAGTCATCTGGTTTGTAAATATCAATAGAGGTTACAATTTTGGTTCTATCTCCTGGTTCTAACCCCTCATCCGATGTAGCTTCGATCGTTAGAACACGGTCGCCAACATTAGTAATCTTCCATAAACGTTGTGGTAAAACGTCACCTCTATAGTGAACTAGGTCATCTGTTCTATATAAAAGGGCTTGATCTGACAAGTCATTCAATGTTGGCGACTTCGATGGTGGTGGTGTCATACTAGGTGTTGTTGGAACAAACTCTTCTGTCTTCGATAAAAACTGAGGTGGTGTTCCATCTGGGGTCATCGGTACAAACTGAGTCGGTGTTCCTGGATTATATGCGGGTGAAGAACCATTCGATTCACCAAGTTCTCCTTCAGATGGAACATAGGCAGGACTACCTGGTTCATATTCAGGGGTTTGGTATGGAGTTAGTATATTTTGAGGTGTTTTATAAACATCCTCTTTTGCCAATCCCTTCATTAATTCATTCTTGATCATCGCAGTAATCGTTGCAGGTGTCGCGTCTTTATCAAACAAAAGTGTTTCTATATTTCTAGAATAAGACATGTTCTCTAATTGTTGTATATTATCTTCGGTAATAATCCTTAACTGAACGTTGATTGTTTGCAATTCATGTATTAATAGCTTTAATGAATAAGGAACATCAACAATACTAAAGTTACGTCCAAAACGACTTAGATTATCAATGTTCATATGTTTTCCATCTAAAGAAGCAGTGAATTTTAATGGGCCATCAGCCATTGGACTCATAAATAGGTTTTTTGATGAATTATAAATAGCTAGTAGACCGGTTGTATTACAAACTGCCATTTGATACTTATCACCACGTTCCATCATAGATTCTCGTAAAAAATCGGTTAAACCATGTGATATAACCGCATCACGTTCCATTTCGCCAATACGTAACCCACCATCGTTTGCTCTACCACCAACAGGTTGTTTTGTTAATGCTGTACGTGGTCCTAATGAACGGTAGTTGATTTTATCCTTTACCATGTGTTTGAGTCGCATATAATAGTTTGGACCCATAAATATTTCGGCTTCTATTTGTTGTCCGGTCATTCCATTGTATAAAATTTCGTTTCCGCTCGAATGGTAGCCTACGTTCGATAATATTTCACCAAATACTTTTACTTTAGAACCTTTGTTATTAAAAGCTGTGCTATCTGCATATCCACCATAACAAGCTGCTGCCTTACCGACGATACATTCAACTAAATGACCAATCGTCATACGTGTAGGTAGGGCATGTGGATTCACAATAATATCTGGACGAATTCCATCTTTCGTGAAAGGCATATCCTGCTCAGGAATAACTAAACCCACAGTGCCTTTTTGTCCTGCGCGCGAAGCCATTTTATCACCAATGTTAGGTATTCGTTCTTCACGAATACGTACTTTTGCAATTCGTTTTCCTTCTTCACCTTCAGTAATAAAGGTTTTATCTACTATCCCCAGCTGTCCTTTCTTCGTTGTTTTCGACATATCTAATTTTTGGTCACGATTCGATGACGTACTTGCAGAGAGGCCTATTAAAATCGTTTTATCGTCGACTTCTGTACCTTCTTTAATAATACCATATTTGTCTAATTTACTGTAATCATGTCCAGGCTTTAATCCAACCACATTTGCTTCATTCTCGACATTGGTGAATACTTTTTCGACTGTTACATCACCCGATTTATCTTTCTCTTCATGTGCTTCATAGGTTGTATAATAAGTAGTTCGGAATAAACCACGCTTTAATGCACCTTCGTTAATGAGAACCGCGTCTTCTACATTATATCCAGTATAACACATAATAGCCACAATGGCGTTTTCTCCATATGGATTCGATTCGTGATTAATATGTTCTAAATAACGCGTTTTTACAAGTGGATTTTGTCCTGATACGAGAACTACTGCGGTCTTGTCCATTCTAACTTGGTGATTTGTATGATAAAGAGAACATGCCTGTTTGCTTTGACCACATGAAAAGGAGTTACGTGTGGCAGGATTGTTTTCGGGGAAATTGATTAAATTACACATCATACCGAAAATAAAGGACTCGTGTATCTCCATATGTGTTGGCTTTTTTAATATATTCTTATCTAGGTCTTCTGGATTTAAAGCTATCAATGCATTTTCAGTTTCATTTGTATCTACATAATCAATGATAGCTTTGTATTCCAAGAATTTCGCCAATGTTGCAGGTTCCGCATTCTCAGTGATACCACCATATAATTCAGAAAGTTCGTACATTTTATATTGATTTGGATGGAATCCTTCGATTTTCTTATCATTGAAACCGCTAATCAGCTTTGACCATGTGAAATCGTCTTCCGCTAAAAACGTTCGAATTATATCTGATTCGTATGACATGCGGCCAGTTTCTGTATCACGGTAGAAGAGTGGACGACAAACACGCCCAGCATCTGTATAAATATAAATTGTATTTTGTTTTGTATCAAAGGTAACACTTGTATATATCGGAATCAATGCATTACGTCTGAATAAACGTATTTTATCACAAGATCTGATTGGGTCATCGAGAACACCTGCCCATAAGCCGTTTACGATTACTTTGGTCATACGCGATAAAATAATAGGACTACATTCTTCTACCAATTTCATGTTTAGTTTTTCGCGCAACCATTTTATCATAGGTTCTCTGGAAGTTCCCTGTGTTACATAAGCTGAAATGGATAGATGTTTATGGATGCCAATGTTACCACCATCCGGTGTATCAATAGGATCAAATAAACCCCATTGTGTGCTATGAAGCGCACGCGGACCTACTAACTTTACACTTGCATCCAATGGCAAATTGATTTTTCGAAGATGACTCATCATAGCATTATGTGATAATCGGTTCAAATCTTGCACAATACCTACACGTTTCGTATGTGGTTGTGCGCCCCAATTTCCTTTGAATGCCTTCTTAAACCCCATTTCGACTGAACGCTCAGCAAATGCAAGTTTGTAATTTTGATCAATTAAATTATAGAGATTATCTTCATATAATCCTTTATTGTATGTAATTTGTTCTTCTAACGTCAAGTGTATTAGACGCTGTTGAATGGTATAATATTCTCGAAACAAATCAGTCAATAGAGAACCAATTAACTCTACACGTTTGAACTTGAAATTATCACGGTCTGTAGGCGGTTCTACACCACTATATACATTCAATAGGCGAAATACAACATAACCCAAATAATACGCTTTTTGGGTAAAGTTAAGTTCTCCAATGTGTGGAAAAAAATAGTCTGCTAATATCTCTAGTGTATGTGATGTGGTCTTGCCCTTTGTCAATGTCGCAATATATTTTAGGGCATTTTGCTGTGTAAGAATTCCACCCGCGTCATGTACAGAGGGTTCAAATAGATCTATCATATTTTCATACTTATCTAGATCTAGTAGGCACATGGTGATGATTTGTTTATCACTAATGATACCGAGTGCGCGAAATACAATGAATAGCGGGACTGGTTTTCGTACATTGGGAATATTTACGACGATGTTTTTAAACGTATATTTTGACGTGGGTGCGACTATTTTAACCGAGAGAATTCGAATGGGTTTTGCTACATTTTCAGAAACAGATCTTATTTCTGCTGAATATAAATAGGTTTCATCGGTGGATTCTTTGATATATAACATATTATCACCGAACTTTTCTTGTGAAATCACGGTTTTTTCCTTTCCATCGATAATAAAATAACCTCCTACATCATTATAACATTCACCCATTGTATGTCGGACCTCTTTCGGTAATCCATGTAAAATACAAAAATCGGACTGTACCATAATCGGGAACTTCCCTAAAAATACTTTTTCGATTATACGCGTACGTTTTTGTGTGTTGGGTGCAATCATAGACTGCTCAGTAACTTCACGTAAAAGAGCGGTTTGAGCAGTAGTTAATTCTGCAGGTATTTTCTTTCTACGTCCACGTTGTTTTTTTTCGGCAGTTTTGGGGTCACCGCCTACAGTAGCTTGTGAACCAACGATTTCTTCTTGTTTTTCTTCATCACTATCTCCACCATGTATTCTCTTTGATTCTGATTCTTTTCTCTTAATATCTTCTCTTGTGTTTGTTTTAAAGTTCTTGAAATTTTCGTCGAATGGGGTTTCGTCATCAGATTCATTTCCGCCACCTTCAATTTCGCCTTCTTGTTCAACTAAATAAGGTAACTCACCTTTTTCTAATATATCAATAAATTCTATCTCTACATCATAGTGAATTGTCATGCCATATGTCATGTTACGTAAACGGGCTTCATTTGGATACATATAATGTGTATTGTTATCATCGTATATAATGGGTTTACCGAAATATATTTTAGAACCGTCCTTTCCACCGAAATACATAATACATTTAGTGCGATAATCATCAATGTCTTTATCATATAATCGTTGTATCGTCACTGGATTTTTGTCTTTGAATAATTGATAAATACCATTTTTGAAGAAATCGTTATAGGATTCTATATGATGTCTTACTAAAGCTTGTGGATTATCTTCGAAATATTTATCAATAATCTTCCATATCGTTGAATTATCCATTCTATATACAGAATCATATATTTAATGTTTATGTGATTTAGAAAAAATTTCTTATTATAGAATATATGTCTAGTACACTTGACTATTTTTTTGGTCCTTTGAGCCCCGAATACTGCATATGGTTTTATATCATTATGGTCATCATCTTCATTAAATTAGCAATATTCTTAGTAAAGTCTGTCTATGACGCCATGTTTACCAAGAAATTCGACTTTATGTATGCACTATTAGGTGCATTGACACTATTCGCATTCTATTTCCAGAACCGCCTATTATATTCGATGTGTGTTTCAAAAGCCTAATTATACGACCAAGTTTACGACCAAGTTTACGACCAAGTTTACGTTCTTTTTATAAAAAATCCTTTCACCAATATAATATAAACCCCTGATGGATATTTTATATTATAGTAATTATTGTAAGCATTCTCAGAAATTGGTACAAACTTTAGCAAAAACGAATTTGACAAATAAAATCAGTTTTATTTGTATTGACAAACGTACACACGATAAGAAAACAAACCAAACGTATGTTTTATTGGAAAATGGTAGCAAAGTGATTATGCCACCAAACGTGCATAGTGTTCCTGCAATGCTACTTATTAATCAGAAATACCGCGTGTTATTAGGTGATGAAATTATGCAACATTTACATCCTCAATTGAAAGAAAACACGGAAAAGGCAACCAGATTTAATGGAGAACCAATGGGATATGCAATTCATTATTCGGGATCAGGTGGTTCGAATATAATGTCGGAACAATATACGTCATATAATATGACGCCAGAGGAACTAAGTGCTAAAGGTAAGGGTGGAAACCGACAAATGTATAACTATGTTTCTGCTGCTGATGATATACAATTTATAGATACTCCGGCCGATACGTATCGACCTGATAAATTATCTAATAATGTTACCATTGATACGTTACAACAACAGCGAATGGATGAAATCGGACAGATTGTTCCTAAACAACCAGCATTTGGTCAAAGTATTTAAGGGCTATCCATGTTTTTGTAGCCATTTGCCTACAAAAATGTGGATTTCTCTATATGTTATCAGTCGATAAATACTTTTATCGACCGATAGGCCTTAATGTTTTCCAATACTAATAATTGTTCAAGGGTGTAAAAACAATATAAAAATAGTCCTTTTATTTATACTAAATGGCCGATAAATCTACTATTCTACGTGCATTTAATACGCACTTTTTCGATTTTCTAAACGATATTATTAGTATTACACAGGACAATCATGAGATTTGTGTAGCCAAAACATCATTTGAAACGATTAAACGTGCAAATCCAACAATTATTCTAAAAGTATGGTATAAATTCGTTTATATGCAATACAAAGAAGTCATTGAAAACGGTGATATTACGTTCTTTTTTGAAAAAGATTACGGAAGAGATTTGGCGAATTTAAATAATGCTGACGATATTATGAAAACGATTGATAAGATTCGACAACCTATTAAGGAAATGAGTGATGAAAATAAGGCACACTCTACAAAATATATTCAGAATTTGAGTAAATTATCTATGACCTATATGAATCTATAGTTTTCATTTTGATAATCTATATGCCATCTCATTAGGGTCTTTTTTGATGAAAAAGTCTTTTACCACAGATTTCGTTATCACTACTGGATTCTTCTGCGAGAGTCCCTTAATATAAATTTCATGATGTATTTTGTAAACGGGATCTCTATACTTTACAGGTATGTCTTGCCATACCAACTTCTTTTTAACAAAATGTTCCATATAGTAATGGTGCACTTTGTTAACATAATTATCATATTGTTCTTCTATCAGAAAAAAATCGGTTCTTTGTTTCGGAAAATAAGTAAGATATCCATAAACTTTGTTTACTCTACGTAAACACAAATATTGGTATTGAGTCGCTGGTTTTATCTTATTCATTCTTTTTGCGGTCAAATATTCGGGTAATAATATTTTGGCACGTTGGCCACTCTCGTAATCTTGTACCATAAATCCAACTTCGGTCTGTTTTAAATCTATTTTATCGTACTCTTTTGGAAATGAAACCAACCCATCAATATCTTCAAACACTCTCCACTTCTTATAAATAGTAGATGGAACTAGTAAGACATTTTTCTTTTGTATGTTATATACTGCAACTAGTGTTAGATGTGGCTCCTGTGTAATATTCATAACAAATGAATAAGAACACCATTTTGGTAACATGGAAATAATCGGATTTTCATTTAGCGATTGCTCTATGTTTCCGGCTAAGGCTTGTATAAACATATCATAAATAGTCGCTTTTCTATCATTATACATTTGCCCATATTTTCCGCCTATTGCCGATTTCGTAGCAATTTCCCAAGAGTCAATTCGACTATCAAAAAAAAGATTCACCATGATACCTTCTACAATATCGGTTACAGTTGTTGACGGTTTTTCTTGGTAACCTCCATTTTCATTTCCATTAAAATTGGTATAAGAAACAGATTTTGTAGGTGAAAAGCATAGTATTTCTTTATCTGGATACGAACAAATGACAGATCGATATTTACTAGATTCTGTGTCGTCGAAACATATAAATCCCTTATCGTAGTTATAAATAGAGTAAAGCATTGTTTTTGTAGCATAAACCTTGTGTTTTATTTTCGGGTTGATATAATGTATACTCGGATTGATTGTATAATTACAAATTTGGTTTGTTTCAAATATAGAATACATAGTAACACTTTTGTTTATAATATTGTATAAACCTCTTTATGCTATTTTTATCATTGTATAGAGAGATTTACATAATATTACACTTTAGTCGATTAACTAAAAATAGTTATTTTGTGTTAAATTAAAAAATTGATTTAAAAAAATAATATATAATTATATAGTATAATAACTAAAAATGGTTAAATATAGTTGCGAACAATGCGGTAAAGAATTCACCCAAAAAGGTCATTATACCAAACATATAAATAAAAAAAATCCATGTGTTAATGAAGTCAAAATTAAAGAAATAATCGAAAAAGTGGTTACTGAAAAGATGAATAAAATAACATATAATCTTAATGATAATGAAACTAAAGCTAAAATTGATAATACTATAGTTAAATTTGATGATAATAAGGGTAAAATTGAATCATCAACTACATATAAAATTACAACACCTGATTATACTATTGTTAATTCTTGTTGTATAAAAGGGTTAACGGATATGAAAAATGAGAATAAAAAAGTTCATTTGACAATTACATCTCCTCCATATTACAATATTAAGGATTATGTAACTTATACCGATTACAAAGAATATTTAAATACACTAAAAAATGTATTTTCGTTAATATATGAAATTACAGAGGATGGTAGAATGTGTTGTGTAAATTTAAGTAATATATTAATCCAACGAGAAAATCGTAATAGTGAAAGCAGTAGAATACCTTTAGCATTTCATTTTGTTCCTTTGATGGAAGAAATTGGTTGGAAATTTATTGAAGATATAATTTGGGTAAAACCAGAAGGTGCAGCAAAAAATAGAAATGGTGGATTTTTCCAACATAGACAACCTGTAGCATATAAACCAAATATTATTAATGAATATATATTTATATTTCAAAAACCATCACCATTCCTAATAGATAAAATAGTGAGAGGTTATGATGCTATTACATCAGTAAATAGTAAAGTTGATGACGGATATGAAAGAACTAATGTATGGAAAATAAACCCAGAAACAAAATCTAAACATCCGGCACCATATCCAGAATTGTTGGTTGATAATTTAATAAAATATTATTCCTTTTGTGGAGATATGGTATTAGATCCTTTCGTTGGTTCAGGAACAACTATAATATCTGCATTTAAATTAAATAGAAAAAGTATAGGATTTGAAATACATAAGGATTATATAAACATATTTGAAAATAGAATTAAAACTGTAACAAAACAATGTACCAAACAAACTTCTATATCAATTAATAAAGATGAATACATTAATTTAAATGAAGAACAAATTAAAAAAAAAATAAATAAATTCAACAAAAAACATCTTTATCAATTAGTAAATAATGATTCAAAATATAAATGTTATTCAAAAGATAAGTTAGTAGATTTAATATATGGCTTAAACTTTATGAATGCGGCTTGATGATTTAAAGGCATTAAAGTCGCCACTTTCTTTACCTTTACGAGTATGACAAATAGCACAAAATGTTATTAAATTATTTGTTAAATTGTTGTGATGGTTTCCGTCTAAATGATCCATGTGGTATATATCACTTGGAAATTCGTTATAACGCTCTTTATCCATAGGACAAATAAACCCTAACATTCCATCTTTATTTTCACAATAATTTTTTTTATGAAATGTAATACCATCAATATTTTTATTTTTCTTTCTTGCATCAGCACATCTTGAACATTCTGTTTTAAGTGATGGATCGCCTTGTGCTGACCAGTGTCTTATAGCTACATTATTTTCACAACCTTCATTAATACATATAGGTATAGTATTTCCCATTTCAATCCATTTACTCAAATTAATTTTATTTAATGACATTTTACTATCAGTATTCGGTTTTTCCATATTGCTCATATTAAAAAGATATTAATTTCATTTCAATTTTTTTTACACCAATAAATCAATTGAAAGGAAAACCTAGCTATTTTGGTTCAGCAACCGCGTAAAATGTATCTGTCCAATCGCAAAACATAGTGGTTAATTTATCATTTTCATCGTTTTCAAATACCAAACAAAATATGGGTTCTTTATGCATACCATAATAAGAATGAATCGTTTTATCCTTCAATCTTCCAATAACAATATCCGTTTTTGAATCCGCATAAATACTATTCAATTCTAAGTCTCGAACTAAAACGAGAGGTGGCATTGTTACTACATATACTATATAAACTATTTATCTTGTTTATTTCAATTTTTGTATAATGTATCAAGATAATTTAGAGGGAAAGATTATACTATATTAATATAAATGAGTGAAGAGGAAGAATTACCAGAAATGTTAAGTGAAAAAGAATTGGTTGAAGCATCATTGGAAGAACCAACGAATTCAAAAAAAGTATCAAAAGGCCAAGATTCTAGTATCGCATTAGAATTGGGCGATATTATAGAAATTATTGCACCTAATAATCCGGAAATTCACGAAATTACTGGTCTCATCTACTATATTGACCAAACACACATTAATATTATATCAGTTTCTACATCAAAACGGTATATTTTACGATTAGATGGGTCAGGTCGTTTAACAGATGAATCCATTGAACAAATCTATCTATTGAATCGAAGCGACGAAAAAGGTTACGCCAGACAAAATAATTTACTAGTAGGGACATGGGTAAATATCGAATTTGGTGGTGAAATACCAGTCATCATTACTGGGCAAATCACCAATTTAGAAGAAGATATGATTGAACTCGTCACTTATCCAGAATTGAGAACCATCTATATTGACTTTGGTTATAAAGGAATTCCTGAGAACTTGCCTATTATTTCGATTCTTATTCGCGATAAACCGACGTCTTTAGGTCCTATAAAGTCATTAACTACACTCAAAGAACAAGGAAAAGACGATGTCGATCAAGATGCAGCGGATAGACCACTCGCGTCTATTGAATACACAGAAACTGGTGAATCTATTATTTCTATACCGGAGGGTTCAATTCCTGATGAAAATGTACGTGAAAAATTGCACAGTATGTATACAGATGCAAATATTATTATTTTTGGAGAACGTCTAGAAGCGATAGCACATCAAGTAGAAATTCCCGAAAATGAACGTAGATATGGCATTGATGCACAAGTAAATGATATGATGGACGAATTACTAGCAACAGTTCCTAACAGTGATCGTACAAAGATGGTTCTCGATAACATACACCGTCTTATTGAACGATTCAAAGAATTGAGAACTCTTTTCTCTAAATACGATGAAAATAATAATATCATAGATATGAAGGTTTCGGGAGCATTCTATAAACCACTTATTGAACATATACAAAACATGGACCAAAATTTGAAATGGTTAGTACCTGTCGTTTCTACTCGTAAGAAATTGTATGATGTTGCTACAAACATAGAGTCACCAGATACGATAGATGGTAAACTATCTGTTATGTTGAGAGAAATCGAAGCATTACAACAAAAAACGAATCGGAATGACTATGCTACATGTGAATATCGAATTCAAGATTTTATGCGACCATTCGAAGAACCTCAAGATACACACGAATATTTGGCAACCATACCTGTAAAAACGAATATAGATTCTATTGTAGATAATTTGGAGAACTTTTACAGTACAGTTATTACAGAGGCTGGTGTAGTGAAAAGACAATACGTTATTCAAAGGTATAATTTGGGGTCTACTATGTTAGCCGAGCATGTTATGCGAACAGGTAAGAGTGTGTATATAAGAGAACAAGTCGGTGAAAATGACCGAATGTGTCTGAAATCTATTGTTATGTTACCTTATCCTGTTGTCAGGTTCTCCGCTATCAACTTACCAACAACAAATATGTTGGCAAAATCCACAATTCATCACAACTATTTTCTATTACACCGTCTTTTCAAGAAGAATACAGAAATCATACCGCATATGATAGATGATTTATCCAAAGAATTCGATTACGAAGCATTGGAAAAAGAAACAGGTGTCAATTTTTTGACGGGTATACATGAGTTTATTATCGATAAAGATATGCCTGACCAAGAACAGTTTGATACGAATGATAGATTCAAGAAATTCCTAGAAACAATTATTCCGAAAACACGTGTTCTTATTCGCTTAGTCAGAAAATACATCAAGGATAAAATTTCGTTTTTAGACATCGTACAGCATTTGGAACCATTTTCAGTATACCCAGCTGATATCACTTGGAAACAATACTTAGAAATTCGTTATTTTATCAAGGAACGCATCGTTGAACTGAAAAAATTGGTCAAATTGAAGAGCGATGAGTTCTCGATTTTGAAAACGACAAAATATGATATTCGTTCAAAGCCGAACTCTATTTTGAGGTTATTGACTGAAAATATGGGGTTTTCTGATCTCTTTTTTCAAACCTATCGCTTCTTAGAGAAAGATAATTTAAATACAACTATGTCATCACAAGAGATTTTAAGTCGAATTTTTCAGACAGATAATGGTGCGCTTTATACAAATATTATTACATCGATTCTTATATCACTCATGACGCCAAGTAACTTGATAGATGAACTTGCTGGACCGAAATTAGATGATCTGACTGATATAGAAAAAATCAAACCCACAGATTGTACAAAACGTTTCTTGGCGAAAAAATATACATCTATGAAAGAGCTCCAAAAAGATAACAATAACGACGAAATTTACTATGATAAAGATATGGATGATACGCCCTATGCTATTATGGAGAAATATAAGAAAGAGAAGAAGGAAATGGCACCGGATCTATTCTTGGAATTCTTAGAACAGAGTTTGATAAAAAAGCACGACTGTCAGCCAGAATTGGCAAATGCTCTAGCTAGAACTCTCATTGCTAATAAAAAACAGGTAAGTGATGGTGAATATGCAATGCTAGAATTACGACCTGAGTTACCAAAGGATTTCGACGAAACGGGTTTAACGTCAAGAGAAAAAAAACAGATTGAAACAGAGGCGATGCTTCGTAGAAAAATACAATATTATAAGCGCACACGTAATATATGGTTATTAGATGACTCTATTACGGAAGAAACATTCGTAGACAACAATACTCTCTTTTGTAACATAAGCTCCACTTGTTTAAAAAACCAAGAAAATAAACAGTGTGAATCGGTAGTAGACACTGAACAACGCATTAAAGAACTCACAAAGAAGAGAATGTTAGGAGAGTTTGACCGTAGATATGAAGTGAGTGTCGATGAATTAGAAACGAAACTAAAAAACAACATCACATATCATTTAAAAACGCTAACAAAAACGCAGAATTTAAAGGAGATACAACGAAACAAGGCTAACTATTTGGCATTCGAATTAGGTAGTTTGGCGGATACGACAGAACTGGCTACATCACCATACCAAAAATTACGCGATATGATATTAGGTCAAGACGATTTTACATCAAAACAATATAATATTTGTTTGTTCGTCCAGAAGTTCTGTAGAGAACCACTCGTAGAACAAGAAGAGGAAAATGAAGCTTGGAAATACTGTAAAGATACAAATATGAAACTATTTCCTGCATCTTTATTCAGATTAGCAGAAGCATTCTGTTTAGGTAGTGATTATCAGAGAACATTGGATGAAGTTTGTGCTGATGTCGGTGTTTTTAGCGAAGACGGTGATTGTATTGTGGATAAATTCAGCGGATTTGTTTTAAGAAAGCGAGAATTCAGTACAGATGAAGGATTCGACGAATCTGGAAGACATATTACTACACATGATATTATGGAAAAAGATTTGGGTACAGTTATGATGGAAGCCATCGGAAAAAAAGAAAAGCCTGTTTTCGAAGACCCTACCGTAAGTACTATATATAATATCTTTTCCACTCTTTGCTTGAATATTAGTATTCCTGTAGACAGTGGAATCGACCAATTCGTTGTTAGAACAGCAAATCAATTAATAGAAAAGAACGTATGGTCGGAAGATGTTTATGCTAAGAAATCGAGGGATAACGAAAAGAAAACAGGTAAACCGTTCAAAGAGAGTTATGTAGATTATAGAAACGAAGGTATTATTAGCATAACAACCAGTGTACTGTTAGTTGCAATACAGACTGCTATACCATCTTTCCAAGCGAAAAAGACATTTCCGGGTTGTGTAAAATCCTTCAGCGGATACCCTTTACAAGGTGGTGTTGAAGATATGACTGGAATAAAATATATGGTATGTGTCTTAAACAAAACCAAGAGTTCTATCGCACCTTGGCAATCTATACAAAAGTATAAGGTCGATACATTAGAGAGTCGTTTACGTACAATCATCGAAAAACAGATTATGGTTCGCGATGATATCATTGATATGTATGTAAAAAAACGCGAATTCATGTTATTACAACCTAATTTGGTAGCACCAGATGAACATAGTATTACGAAATGGCGTAACTTTTTACCGCCTGTAGTTCCAATCGATGTCACCAAAACAATTACAAATATGGCAACCGGCTTTTCTAAAGAGTTGATGACCACGATACGAGACGGAAAACGTGGGCAACATGATTTGTTGGCTGCACTGAATGGTAAAATCATAAGATTTGGATATGCGATTATTGAAGCTATTAATGATATCGTGAAGACAAAAGATATGATTTTAAAAACATCAACCGGCGTGCCTTTCATAGAAAATGGTTGTTGTAATGAAACGCGATTGACGAATCCTATTCTCTATTTCAATGAGAGTGATCCTTCTATTATGCAATATATTATTCATGTTATACGCATGGCAGAAGACCGGAATATTGTAAGATTGGCCACGAATTCGGTTTTGTTATACCATAAAGAAAATACGCGTATACAAAATCCGTCTATTCCAACAGGTTATATTGAAGATGATATTTATGCAGCTATCATCCATTATTGTAACTTTGATAGTACACTTCCTATACCAGAAGAATACAGATTAGTATGTAGTGAAAAACCCGCTAATTATCATATTGAGTGGCGACTCTTAGAAAAAATAGAATTCTTGAAAAGAAACGGAAGCCCTTATGATCTGGATCATTTGAATCAGCTTATGGCACTAGTTCGCCGTAAAAATATTGTTCAAATTGACAAACCTATCATGGTTTCACAGGTCACTATTTTCAAAGAGATTATTGAGAAGTTAAACATAACTGATTCAAAAGTGATTGACGTAAAACTACGAGACTGTTTAAATGATGTATTAGACACGTATGAACCTAATAAAATGACGGATTATGTAGACAAAGTATTGTATGATTTGAAAAAACACTTGAATAATGCCAACAAAAATATGAATGTAGAAATTGTGAATTTTTTTAATCGACATGGTAATCTATCTACGCTCGAATTTGATAAACTAAGAGGGTTTCTATCATCGATTCAAGTATGGACACTAGACCAACCCATGACAAAAACGAATCACTACTATGACATTGGACTCTATACTATTACACAGTTTATACAGAATTCGGTTCAAAATATGGCGAAAGTATACCCCGCTCTTTTAACTGGTGGCGAGGATGCTGAATTCTATAAAAAAATACCTCAACATTGGGAATTATCCAAAGAACATGTGAATGATTTGGAAAAGTTCTTGGATAAATATTACAAGGAAATAGAGAGATTTAGCGGTGACAAAAGTATTCAACAACTGCTTCATGTGGTAAGTACCCGATTAGTCGATCTAAATATATTTTTGCAAAATATTCCTACTCAAACAGAAATTGTAAAAGATACGATTATTGATGACAAACCCGAAAAAGTAACATTTCATGGTTTATTCGATAAAGAATGCATTTATATGTTATATACTTACTGTTTTTATTCATGTATATTTGAATATATTTCTTGTGCACTCGACCCATCACTGATACAAATGGACATCGAAGAGAAAAAGTCGTCTAGACGTAGTAAAATACAAAGTTCGGCAGAAGTATCAGAACAATTGATGGGTTTATCTAGGGTTCAAGAAGGCGAAGAGGATTATGATAATGAATTACGCGAAATAGATATCCAAATGGGCAATTCTTTAGAACTAAAAGAACGTGTTTGTACGCTTTTATGCACCTTTTTAAACCTAGAGAAAGAGAATAAATCAAGTGTAGATTATACTTACAGCGATATTATCAAACGTGTTTCTAGGTCAAAACAAAAGGAAAAAGACGAAATTATTAGTAAATTTACGAAGATGGACAGTGAAGAACGAAAGGTCGAAGATATGATGAAGAATTTTAGAATAGGTCGATGGAACGTCGGACAACAAAAAGGGTTATTTGCTTACAATCCAGATACATATGACCGAGAACGTGATGAAATGTTAACGCGAGTATTAAACGATATGGGCGAAGGAACACTTGATATTGTAGATGAAGATTTAATGGAAATATACAATTTAGATGAATTATCAAAACGACAACAAGACCAAGCAGAGATAGAAGAAATGAATGAACTCTTGAATGGTCTTGGTAATAATTTCATGGATGGCGAATATTATGAAGAAGATCAATTAGATGCTGAAGATTATTTTTAAGGCCTATCGGTAGATAATGATCGATATCAACCAATAGATAATAAAATGGTATTATTATAAACTAAAAAAGTATAAACGTATAGTAAAAGGAAAAATGGACAAAGGATTTGTAAGATATCATAAATTAAGTATTGCTATTTTACTTTTTTTAATGGCATTTGCCATAGTACATGTGACCAAACCAGGTTTTCTATATAATAAGGAGGGGGGGTTTAGACCATTTGGTGTAGGGTATAGGCATAAAACCGTAGTTCCTATATGGATTGTTGCCATTATTCTCGCAATATTGTCTTATTTAGCTGTTTTATATTATTTAGCGTATATGTAACCCTCCGAAAAATACAATAAAATATATATGTTATTGTATTTGAAGCATGGATTTCCCAAAACTTATCGATTATTCTACTCGTAATTATCTCTTTCAGACACTGAATCACTGTCATGAATATAGAGTGAATCTCTATTATTATGCATTGAATATTGGAGTATTCGCGCTATTCGTCTTGATCGTTTCGGCGATTCTATATCATTGTTACAAAAACAAATTAACGGATTATGAACGAGAACAACGCAATTTAAGAGACCAAGATTATATCTTATCAAAAATACGATTTTATCAGGTTCAGAGTAAGGCAAACAGTGAAGGCAAAATGACCGGAATTACGAACTTACCGTTTACTGAAAGTTAGCAAACGTGTAAAAGATGTAAACAAAATATATCTTTAGAATCTATATGAATATTATTGAACAACAACGCGAAGATATTATCACAGAAAATAATACTGCACAAGAATCCCTTATCAATCTATTAGAAACTGGAAATCGAACAACACAGCTTTTACGATTACGCGATGCATATCATGGAGACCTCGATTTTTCAGTATTATCGGAGTATGGTTATGAAAACGTAACTCATATCATTATAGAGAAGGGCGAAATTACAAGTATTACTGGCTTACCAAAAGGGTTATTTTCTCTCATATGTCCGGCTAACCTATTGATTGAACTAGTGGATTTACCTGTTGGTTTAAAACACATAGATGTAAGAAATAATTATATTAAATCCATTTCTTTGGCGAATTTAGTACAAATAGAAACTGTAAATTTGTCGCATAATAAACTCAAATCACTCGAGCAGTTACCTAACACTATCCGAGAACTTATTTGTGATCATAATATTTTACCCAGATTAGATTTACGAGGTCTAGAACGTCTCACAAAATTAATCGTTTCAAACAATCCAATTACATTAATTGAGAACCTACCAGAAGGAGGTATTTACGAATTAAAGATGGAGAATTGCCCAAGTATTGAGTTTCGAAATTCGCCGAATATACCATTAGATGGTAACACAGATGCCATCGATGAACATGCTAGGAAAAAGGATTACAATGAAGCATTGGAATACTATTTTCATATTAAAACTGAATACGAAAAAAAATTATTAGAACAGCGTAGAAAGGTATACCGCAATGAACCCAATAAAAAGATTGCCAAACGTTTACTACAAGATGTGCGTCCAAAATGCATTAACTGTAAACAGGATGGAGGAACACTATTTTCACGCGGTAAAGTCGAAGAACGATTCACAGCAAAGTGTGGAAATACGAAAACACCGTGCAATTTAGATATATCTATTTATACTGGTGCTACGACGAATACTGAAGATACATTACAGGTTTTTAAAGATGAAATCGATGACCTAAAAGATACTATTATTCGACAGAAATTAGATACTTTGTTTAATTATGTAAGTGACGATAAATCGATTGAACTATTTAAACAACAAATGAAGGCGTTTAATGAGAACATGGAATTATATAACCGATTTCTGAATGAATATAACGATGTTCATAATAATAAAGAAAAACAGTCCGCTATTCGCGAAAAAACAATTGATATTTATAGAATGATTGAGCAAAATCGAGAACTTATCAAAAGATATCAGACCGAAGGCAATCAAGAGATTTTAATTGCTGCTGTAACTGAACAATTGAAAGAAATTTTACCCGAAATTCGTAAATTAACTTCTATGAAATATGAAGTGATGGAAGTTCAAAAAAAGGAAGAAGTTTTTGTTCATTATAAATATCCAGTGCACCTTAATCGTCTCAATTCTGTAGTAGGTGAATTACCAAAGGTTCTCAAATTCAATAAATAATATATGTCAATAAAAAATGATTCATTATTATTATTAATTTACATATATATGCTAAATGCTAAATGCTAATTGTTCATCAGTGTATACGTTAGGGACTATCTTGACAACAAAGGTAGAAACATCGTCATAATCAGAATTCTTTGTCCATTTCATTTTTGGATATTTAATATCGGGTCTTTGTACATGAACTGGATGCCATTCCTGGCGCCATCGGTTTTCAGCAAATTGTAGTATATCTCTGTAGTCCATCTTTAAAACAGTTTCTAGATCAGCAGAATCATCGTGTATCAGCATGTCTCCAACCCCGTCGCTGAATGCAACAATACGATATTCTTGTCCGGGTTCTATCTCCATCGTAACAGTTTCGGGGTGTATTCCAGTGACGTTATCATGCCCAAGTGCTTGGGTTAGAGCTAACTGCTTACTGTACGGAGGAAACACGACATAGTACGCTGGAACCTGACACATGGCATCAGATGATAGTACTCTACTGCAAGAACTAGGTTGGGTATGAATACTGGAATCAAGTTTATGTAAGCGTTCTTGCTCAGCCAAATTACCCCATTTATGCAGTGTATTTCTCCAAACAGGTATATTATTTTGCGTTACGAAAACGAATGAATCTCCTACACACTCTATCGTGAATCGATTTTTATATATTTTTGTAAGAATGGCGGTGCAACCAGAAGATTCTCTGAATAGTTTACGTTGGCAGAGTTCTTCTTGTAAAGCCTTCAATGATTCCCTTTTATTTATAAATGAAACAGGGTTTGCAAAATCTACGGTGGCATGCGCAAACTTCTCTCGTACCATATTAATGATAGTGTTTGTACCATGACCATCGGCTTCAAATGCCCAGTCAAATGGTTCATTTGACTCCGCGTCGATGCCTTTACCGGACGCTGTAAAATCCTGTTCTTTGTTCATTTGAAGTACACCATGTTCAATGGTAACCTCATGAGTTTTCTGTTCTTGAATAACTGGTTCAAGGAACACGGTTTCGAATTCTTGTGACATTTTAAATCGCGCTTTTATTATAATCTTTTCCACTAGGGAGTACTTTTTAATTTTTCATAAAAAAAGTTTTCAATTTTTTATGAAATGTAGGAATTCCCTAGCATTTATTGTAATTAGAAATACCATCCCATGTAATACCATTTTGCGTTGCCCATAATTTCTGCGCACATTGACTGCTTAAACCACCACGACCCCACATTGAATCGCTAAAGTTAATAGTATTTGAACGACTACTAAAACCAGGTGTAGTTGTTGTATTGACTAGTAATTTGCCATCTTTATCATATAATGTATTTGGCGTCCCAGTATTTGAAGATTTAAACGCTGGTATCATACAAGCACTTGGATCACTCGCTGCGATTGACCATGCATCAGGGCAACTTGCAGAAACTGGTGGATATGCTACTTTTTGTTTGAAATAAACCATACGTATACCAATATATGTAAGAATTAAAATAAGTATTACAGTTGCTATTGATAAAACGACAAAATAAAAGGTTTCCATATTCAGGCTTTTCTATATTCTATTCATATAAATTTTTATGCTAAAGATTTATTTAGTAGGTTCTCGAATAACAATTTATTTCTTCTGAAAGAATATACAAAAATAAAAATAGAATATGTCGCAATCTACATTTGAACCAAATAGTATAAATAATTATTCTTCTAGAATATTGGTACCTGATGAATATAATGGCAGAGTCAATATTTTTGATCAACCAGCCACAGATATGATGTTTAAGATGCAAGAAAAGATTGCTGTAAAAAATAAAGCAACCGAATACAGAGAAGCATTAGATGGAGTATTGGAATCCAATGTTCTCGCACAAGTTTATTTTTCAGCGGAGAACATTCAAATTATACAGAATGGATTACGAGCCAATGTTTACAAAATGTCAGGTAACAAATACGTAATTGCACCACAAAACATAGACACTTTAAAGGTTATTATGCGTAGTATTTATTTGCAATATGCAGAACATCGTGAAAAAGATATTACTGGGCAGGTTGAACGATTAAACCAATTGGTTCTCGATTATGCTGTTCCAACAGTATATAATGAAGCTATAGGCTATGTAAAATATTGTCAAGACCAAAGTACATTAGTTGTTCCTTTAGAAATACCTCGTCAACATGACAGAACGTATAAACAGTTAGAATTAAAGTCATGGTTTTAGAGTCTTTTCATAAATACACCGTTCCAAAAACACCTACTTTTTCTTGATTTTTAATGTCTTAATGACCTTATTAGAACCAACACCACCTGCTTGTATCATTTCACGTTTTGTCTTGTATTTGGTATATTCGTTATCTAATATATCTAATTCATCTATCCACATGTTTTCGACTGACTTACGTTTAAGTGCCGCTAAATCTGATTCCATAGTTTCTTTCTCTTTTATGATTGCTTGTACATGTTCTTCCGTTACGGAATCCATAGGCATTTTTACTAAGTATTTATAATGTTCATCCGTTTCTAGTTTACTAAAATTAAGACCAGTTAGTAATTCAGTTACTTGAACAGCGGTCTTACGTCTCAAGTCGATTTTTCCTTCAAGCGTCAACATTATATAACGCGCTCGGTTTGATAATTTGACCAGCTGTTTTTCCATTTCGGCTATCAGACTAGCTTTGCGTTTCGCATAGACGCTGATTCTTACACTATAGAAGTGGTCAATGATTTCTTCGACAGTTGTGTATTTATGTAGCTTACAATCAGCATCAAACATATGCATATTTGTTGTGCTTACTGTTGTAAATAACTTCAACAGTTTTTCTAATCCGTTACAACCATATGTATCTATTGTGGCTTCGAGTGTTTGGAGTGCTCCCTTTGGTAATTGTACCGTGAAATCAATACTAACTTCTGTACATACAGAGGTAAAGTCTTTGATCATAGGCGGGATTTTTTTACCAGCCTTATCTGTTTGAGTACCATCCATCAAGGTTTCCAAGAAGGTGGTATAAGGCATTGTCCATGTTCCTACGGGCAGTTCTGTGATACGAATTTTATCTTCGCCGATAGTTTGATAACACCCTTTTACCAAGAATTTTTGTTCGGCTATTTTTCTAACTGTACCTTTGAATCCCTCATAATACGGGACAAATTCACAAGACACCGGTTTAGATTGAATCTTCCCCTTCAGATAATCAATAATAGTTTTAGGATGATAAGGTTCGATACTACACGAGAAACCTGTGCCAATACCTGAAATACCATTAAGCAAAGCAAACGGAATTATAGGGACATAATATTCTGGTTCGACGATTGTCCCATCATCGTCTTTATACGACAATACTGCATCATCTGCTTCAGGAAAGATGAGTCGAGTAATAGGATTCAAATGAGTAAATATATATCTTTCTGACGCACTGTCGTCACCACCTTGAAGTCTCGTACCGAACTGTCCAACGGGTTCTAGTAAGTTGATATTGTTTGAACCGACAAAGTTCTGTGCCATATTTACAATGGCACCGTTCAAACTGGCTTCGCCATGATGATAAGCACTATGTTCTGATACATAACCAGAGAATTGAGCGACTTTAATTTCTGTCGTAAGCTTACGCTTAAATGCACTGAATAATATTTTTCGAAGTGATATTTTGAGTCCATCGACCATGTTAGGTATCGATCTCGCGCAATCATAAGTGCTGAAGTGTATCAGCTCTTTATCAATAAACGTTTCATATTGTACTGTCGGATGACTCGTGTCCAAGTAGGCAGTCTTATCATAGTTTTCGAGCCATGCTTTACGGTCATCCGGACGTTTTTTGTTAAATACTTTATCGATTGTATCATCACTAGCTTGACCAGCATGAACAAAATTCACTATCTTTTTATTTGCGAAATACTCTTTGAATTCGGTCGATGTCGAAGTACCAAGACCCTTAAAATACTTGATAGTCCAGCTATTCAGGGCATGTGCCGACATGGATTCTTTCCATGTTACATATTCACCGTCATTATAAAAGAGTAATGTTTGTGTACCTTTTTTTGCACGTAGAATTGGCGTATTCATAAACGAGAGGAAACCCGGAATTTTTACAAGACTTTGCCATTCACTATGAAAGAGGTTAATACATAAACCCTTTATGTGGTGTCCGTCTAAATCCGCATCCGTCATAATCATGATTTTTCCGTAACGTAAATGTTGATGCACATCTGCAATCGTATTGTACGTTCGACCTGTTTCCAAACCCAATATTTTTTTAATATCGTTGATCTCTTTATTTTCGCTTATTTTTTTGATTTGTTCACCACGAACGTTTAGTAACTTACCCTTCAAAGGATAAATACCTATTATATTACGATCATTACTAGATAATCCTGATACAATACCAGACAAAGCTGACAGTCCCTCACACAAAATCAAAATACAGTCTTTTGATTGAGCTGTGCCGCTAAAATTGGCATCAATGAAATTTGCAATTCCACGAACGGATTTTGTTTTAGAACCGTCTGTTTTTTTGGCCAACTTGTTTTCTTTGGCCTCGACTAACGAACAGGCTACATCCATAACACCCATTTTTGCTACCTTTTCAATGAACGAATCTGATACAGTACAAGTAGAACCAAACTTGGCTGACGGTGTATTCATACAATCTTTGGTTTGGCTATCGAAAGCTGGATTTTCAATATCGCATCGTAAGAACAGAATTAATTGCTCTTTAATGGCTGCCGCATTCACTTTGATTTTCTTTTTCTTTTCGATATAATCGCATAGTTTTCTTACGATTTGACCCATAATATAATCGACGTGTTTACCACCCTTGAAAGTGCAGATACCATTGACAAACGATACTTGCATAAACTCGTTATTTGGCGAAAGTGCAACGGCATATTCCCAACGCTCATCACTCTGTTCGTACACACGTTTACTCTGTTCACCACTACTCTTAGGACCGATATATAAGTCGATATATTGCTGAAAATTCTTTACTGGAATTGTGGTTCCATTATAAACAACCTTAATCTTTTTGATAGAATGGTCAGTGACCGCGCCAATATCATAGACGCGCTTCTTAAGCAACGCCAACATATCGTGTGTAAGACCCTGTGTGCCTAAACGTCTATAATCGGGCTTGAATGAAACCTTAGTATAAGACTTTGCATTGGCGCCAACTTTTGTAATGGTCGGTGGGCAAATCTCGTCCAAGTTTCGCTTGAACTCTTGGACGTATTTCAGTCCTCGAATATGATCCACTGTTTCAACACGACCATAGTCTGACCAAATCAATACCAACTTGAAACCGAAACCGTTTTTCCCACCCACAATCTTTTTCTCGGTTTTATCATAATTGGTAGATGTACGTAGCTGACCAAAAACGAGTTCAGGGATCCAAACGTCGTATTCCGGGTGTTTAGCAATATCGATACCATTGCCATCGTTCGTCATTGTGATTGTTCCATCTTCAGAGATAGATGTATCAATATAAGTAACAAAGTTTTTAGTAAGCATAGTAGATTGGATCATACGAACAACATGGTCACGGCAGTTGACGATGCCTTCATCGAATAGTTTGTATAGGCCAGGTATGTATTCGATGTCACGTAGGACAATACGACCATTCGTCCCGGCCGCATCATCGAACACCCACATCTGAGCATCAACATTTTCGACAGAGCCGATATATGTATCAGGATTATCCAAAATGTGCTGTTTATCGGTTTTGCGTTGGTATTGTTTAGCGAGATCTTGTTGAGAAGACATGATTAAGAATAGGTAAAATAGATATTATATTTGAACAAATAAAACCTCGTTCACGAATTCAATTTTTTAGGATTCTATATTATACAGAAAATGGACAATCAAGATGTTCCAGTGGACAATCAAGATGTTCCAGTGGACAATCAAGACACACAATTAGGTCAAGGTATTCAATATTATCAAAACAATATGGATGTTATATTTAAATACTGTTCATCAAAGCGAAACAAGGCATGTTTAACGAATCTTAATTCAACATTAAATATACCAAAAAATTCATACAATTTTTTTAGTAGCGGTAACGACCCGCGAATTACAAAAGCAACTAGATATAGTCAATATGCAAAGACGAGTAAAACAACAAGGGTTTCTGCTGTTAATTTTTTTGGAATAGATGGGAGTGGTAATATAACGAAAAACCATCAATCTTATAAGAATTCAGGAACTCTTTGTAATAATAGTCGCCAGTTTTAGCATATTTTTAACACTTGAATATCTAAATTTTTCATCGATGTAAAAAAAAATCTTCACATAATATATATTCTAAGAATGACAGAATTTAAGCAAATGACCGGTTCTCGCGCTCAAGTTTGGAATGGAACAGCCAAACATACAAGTGGTGGACTCGTAAAAAAGCAGCTTATGATGAATAAGTGGGGACGTATTGTATCGCGTAAGAAGCACAATACCGCCAAAAAACAGAAACGTTTAGAGAAAGCTGGATACTTTGCACAAAAGGGTAAATTTGGAGTTGTAAAGAAAGAGGCAACAAACAAGACTCGCAAAACAAGAAAGAATAGAAAATAAAGAAAGATTTTTTTATAATTATATTGTATAATAATTATGAAACGACCAGAGCGAAGTCCCATTGATGGAACTTACACAGTGAAAGGAAAAAAATATAAGGAATTATTTGGATCAAGAGAACAAGTTTGGAACGGTACAGCTTACAAGACAGAAGGCGGCCTCACCAAAGATAGGTTACATATGAATGACAAAGGGCGCATTGTATCCGCAATCAAATTCAAGACTGCCAAAAAAGAGATGCGTTTACAAAAATATGGATATCACGCAAAAAAGGGGAAATTTGGTTATGTTAAAAAAACTGCCAAGAAATTCGATAAGAAGTTATTGTTGAGTAAAAAATACGGCGGCAAGAATGCAGTGGTCGAAAACGAAGAAGAATAGACTTTATTGTATTTTCAACTACAATAAAGTCTAGGTGAATCACTGTCAGTAAATAAATAGATTTTTATAAAAAGACACTAATTAGTTAGCGAAGTAGCTTGATAAATAGAAAGAACTTGTGAGGCGGATAATGCAGTCGTATGTATTTCAAAATCCGTTATATAAGAATTAGGGTTAGTTTTCGAATTCTGAAAACCACTGCCTATATAATTTAATGACCTTGTTCCAAACGGCACAGACCAATTGGATACTGTACCTGCAGAAACACCATTTTTATAGAAAGTAGCTTGTGCAGTAGTAGTATGAACAAACGCATAATGTGTCCATGCATTTATTGTTGGGGTTGGAAAATTAAATTGTCCAATTGAACCTCCTGTATCCGTTCCGTAGAGATAATATTGATTACCAAAAAACTGTAACACATAGTTAAATTGATTTGCTGTTGTTCCAAATTGGAAAAGAGAACCTGTCGAAGACAATGGATAAACCCAAAAACTGATGGTGAAACCTGCCGATGTAGATGTCCAAGATGGCACAGAGAACCAACTTGTATTATTGCCTGTTGCTGTCAATATACCAGCATTAGAAACAGGAATTCCGTTAGCAGTTGATGGGCCTACTGTATATGCTGTTCCATTTAATGAGCCGTCGTATATCGAACCACCATAACCACTATTTTTGTTATCATTAAATTTATACCAAATAAGTGGCATAACTTGTCCTGTAGAACGCAATAAAATAAAATATGGGGTAACAGAAGATGATGCGGTTGATTCTGATGAAGTTCCTGCAGAATTTGTCGCGGTTACTGTAAACGTATAAGATGTTCCACTCGTTAAACCAGTAACTGTTATTGGTGATGCTGTTCCAGTTGCTTTAATCGAACCTGGATTACTTATAACAGTATATCCAGAAACAGTACCAGATGGTGGAGTAAATGAAACTGATACAGATGTAACCGTGTCAGAACCAGACGGTACAACAGTGGTTGTAACAGCGGTTGGTGCTGATGGAATCGTTCCCGATCTATTTGGATAAGTTTTACTATTCAAAACACGCGAACTTATTGTTCCCAATGTACTAAACGACATGACAAATTATTATAACTTATCGCTATAAATTATAATACAAATCCTACCCCCTAAATTATATTGAAACAACACTCTGTATTTCATTCGATTTGCTATATTCAGATGTTGTGTCTACTATAGATGCCATCAAATATTTCGAAATAATCATATTTGATTTTAGTATCTGTTCACTAGGTAAAACCGCAAACCATTGATATTTTGGTCTTCTTAATACTTCATCTGCTGGAATATAAATACCTACGGCACTCTTATGCATATTCAAAAACCCCTCTTCCATTAAATCTTCTAAAAGAATTGTTTTTCTATCCTGTGTTTTCACACCAGTCAGTTCACCACCTACCAAAGTCATCTTCTGTTTATTAATTGCTTCTAAACACCATTGCGAAGAATCGCCAACGAAATCGACTTCACTACTAAAATGAGGCGATTGATTACGTTTCTTCAAATAATCTACTAATTCCAACATAGTAGGATCATTTTTAGCCGCGCCAAAGAAATATAAATCAGGAACAAACAACATCTTGTGTTTTTGTTTCAAATTATTGACATTACGATTTATATTTTCGCAAACAAAAGGCATATTGGTTGAATATGCTGTATCGTAAAAATCCTTCAAGTTACGTAAACATACCAATGAATTGGGAACGACCATACCTCCATAGAAATAAATAAGTTGACATAGGCCAAGCTCTCTAAAATGTTCCTTCATAGGTTCTGCTACGTTTGCCAAATCAATATCCCATGAAGGCAATAGTTTACTAAAAGATTGGTCGTCGATTAAACAAATATTGAAATCATCGCCACAGTGGTCTATTATTGTTTTAATAGTTAGATGTATATAAGGTTGGTTTAAATCCGTTGTGTTACGTGAGTAAAAGTCTTTCCATCGTCTAGAATTGATTTCGTACTTCGTATGAATCCAAAGTTTGGGTCGGTTATAACCATAAAGTGGCGAATCGTTCAATAGGTATTTACGTATCATTTCATACTCATCATTGGACTCAAATGCCTGTGTATACTTTCCGATTAAATAACTTGACCCAAGTATAATAGCAAATGTGACTAAATAATAGCTTATATTTTTTGAAGTAAAAATCATCTTTATATTTATTTAATAAATTCTCTTATAGTATTCATATAGATTTATTTTTTACACGGATGGCTCTTAAAAGAAAACAAAATAATCAATATTATATTTCGACTCATTATATTTGATTTGAGATGTATACATAATCGTGGATGATTTGCAGATTTGTCTTAAAATCGTTGTAAATCCATTATAAGTTATTTTACGTTGAATGTAATTTTGTTTTCCTAGATGATAGTATTCTTTCATGTCATCTAAAAATGATTCCTGATGTTTATAAAAAAGCATTTTACGATAAGCATTGTTGTCAAATAAAAAATATTTATCTGTCTTCAAACAAATTTTTTCTAATAATTCAAATAATAATTCTTTGGGAACTATTTTTTTGAATATTTGATTGGACATTATAATAGGTAGTTACAATGTAGTGCTATTTTTATTTTCTCATAAAAATTTATCAGTATGGCTAAAGAATACCGAGAACTTCATATAATAACGTATGCAATTTTGTGATTACAATATGTAATTACAAAGCGTATGAATGCGAAGTTTAGAAGATATTTTTATGTAAAATAATCATATATGTCGCTTTGTGTATGCGTAGGTTCATGTTTATGTGCTGCCGCTCTTCTTGGATATATTTTACATAAATATACAGATTCATATAATAACAATAAAGTGGCCGAAATCGAATGTATTACCATAGATAAATCAACTATTGTTTGATAGTTTGTTTCAATTTCTCCAAATAAAGAATACCATCCATGAGTTCTTCTTGAGCATGTTGAATCCAGTCCAACGTTTTCAAATCAGTTCTATCTAGATTCGTTCCGTACTTTATTTGTCCAATCCTAGACCTTTCTAAAAAAGAGGATACGACAGACTGGACAATGCTATCATTACATAGTTCGACTTTCGTCTCCACCTTTTCAGATTCTTTGGAAAATGGGATAAAATCGGCGTGTTCGGACATATGCATGATATTACGCAAAATATTTATATAGTTTGTATTATATACATATTACTTCTTTACATGCTCCATGAGGTTATTTGTAAATAAGGCTAACTCTATTCCATCTTCATGAACATTATGAAAAATAGTAATATATTTACATAAAAACGGAATAATTTTATATTTTGTATCTTCGTCTAACATAGTAGTTGTTTTTATAAATATAAAAAAATAATCCAATATATCAATCACTGAATAACCATAATCATAAATAGAATAAAGAACATCAATGGCTTTGGCTAATTCGCCATTTAAAAAATGGGTTAAATATTCTTCGAACCGTTGAAAAGAAATATTGGAACAAATTTTCTTACAAATATCAATGTTTATCGGCATATTTAAAATATATATTTTTTCCAGATAGTTTATCAAAATACGTATAGAATTTCCACATGATAAAAGTAAATAATCCTTCGCGGGTTCATCTATCACTATATTCTCCGCCTTGATTATTTTATTCATAATATCTCTGATTTGTTCATTCGTAGGTAATGTAATCTGTAAAATATGTACTCTCGATTGGATACTCTCAATCACTTTTTGTATATTTGTACATACAGAAATAAAATGAATATTTTGTTTATATTTATCAATATAGTTACGAAAAACTTGTTGACTTTGTTCGTTGATATTATCGATATCGTCTATAATGACTAGTTTCTTTTTACCATGAATAACACTACGAGATTGACAAAAAGTCTTCATTTCATTGCGAAAATACTGTATTCCCTGTTCTTTCAGATTATTCACAAACAATATATTATTTTCGGGAAAATTCGCGTCTTTAGATAATCCATAGTACTCTCGAATAAGAGCGTATAACAAGGTAGTTTTTCCAGAACTAGAACTGCCAATAAATAAGATATTTAAATAATCTACTTGAATCAAGGTTTTAAGTACATACAATAATTCATCATTTAATGAAAAATCGTCTATAAAATAAGGTCTATATTTCGATATAAATGTATGATCCATAGTATGATAGTATATTGTTTATCATTGTATATATCATTTTTTAAAATATTATATAAAGAATTTTTTGAATAATATATAATATATATTAAAATGCCAAATTTCTATGAAATTCTAGGTGTCGCCAATGATGCCAGTGAAAGTGAAATAAAAAAGGCTTACAGAACACTATCTCTTAAGTTCCATCCCGACCGTAACATGGATGATGCTGAAACAGCAAAAAAGAAATTCCAAGAGATTAATGAGGCATATGAACACTTAAGTGATCAAGGAAAGCGTAGACAATATGACCACGAATTAAAATTCGGTCAGGGTGGCGGATTTCCGGGTCAAGGACATGTTCCAGAAGAATTTACAGATATAAATAATATCTTTAATATGATATTTGGACAAGGTGGTGGATTTCCGGGACATGGATTTCCGGGACATGGATTTCCCGGAGGATTCATGAATATGCACGGCATGGGCGGAGGCCCTGAGATTCGCGTATTCCATAATGGTATGCCAGCGCAATTCCATCACAGTTTTCAACATCAATTTCAACAACAAATTCGAAAACCAGATGCAATCGTACGTGAAGTTGAGCTTACATTGGAACAATGCTATCAAGGTTGCGTTTTACCCATTGAAATCGAACGATTTGTTCAAGCTGATAATATTAGGCGAAACGAAAACGAAATGTTATATGTATCTGTTCCGCAAGGTGCAGATGATGGGGAAAGTATTATAATGACAGACAAAGGACATAATATAAACAATTCTGTTTACGGTGACGTCCGTATTGTATTTCGTATTTGTGGACAATGTGAATTTACGAGAGCGGGGCTAGACATTATTTATAAAAAGACAGTTTCATTAAAGGAAGCTTTATGTGGTTTCTCTTTTGAAATGAATCATCTGAATGGAAAGCGATTATGTTTAAATAATTTATCTGCTCCAACAGTGATTAAACCAGCTTTCAGAAAAGTAGTTCAAGGTATGGGTATGATACGTGAGAATTCAACTGGTAATATGATTATCGAATTTGATGTAGAATTTCCAGAAACACTAACGAGTGAGCAAATAGCTGGACTAAAAGAAATATTATAATATGATAATTTAACAAGGTTATCATATTATGTTATGTTTATGAGCTGATACGCTTTGTAGGAATCTCGACATCTACGATATAAATCGAATTCTCTGTCATTACAATATACTCCTTTCCTACCTTGAAGATTTTAGCTACAGGACTCGTATACTCTTCCTCATTCTTGACCAATAATTTCTCTCCACTCTCTTTGACGCCGATAAGAACGGTCTTGTCCAAAGAGTTTGTCCAGTAATCTAACATAATTGGTTTATCTTCTACGATAGACAATTTAGCTGCATGTTGAAGTGTAGTAGCATCTGGTAAGCGGTATCCATTAGGTGTTGTTAATGCTTGATTAGTTGGGGCTGACGAAGGCTTTGTTTGTGTAGTGGTTGACATTTTTAATTTATATGAATAAATATAAATTATATCTTAGATTTTACTTTAAATGGTTCTAACGAAAAATATTTTATTGGATGAATTCCATTTTTGCTAAATTAATTACAAACGCTATTTTTTAACGAAGCCCCCGTTTTGAGAAAATAGTATACATAAACTATATATGGCAACCATCGATTTACTAACAGAGAGCTATTATGTACTAATGAAAAATTTTTTTGAACTTGTTTCTAAGTCAGATAGTATGAAAGAACTCAATTATCCAATATCGAGTCTAAGTATTGGCATTCACTCGATTCACCGTGTGTTTGAATATGCTATTATGAAAACAAAGAATATTGAAAAAGCTCTTTACTATGCCCAAAATACATATTATTATTATTTAGAATACATGAATCAAATACATCAGTCTAATTTGTCACAGAGTCTTAATCATATTGATGCTGTATTGTTTGTTTATAAAAAAACTATATTTGATTTGTCTAACAGCGATAATGACACAATGAATAATATTATGACTCTCAATGATGACTCCATTTCATTTGAACCAGAAGAATGTAAAGCACTATTTTTACGTTTATCTAAACTGATGGACGTGCTTTTTTATTATTCAAATAATCAACTTGATTTCTTTAATAGAAAAAATATATGTGACCACTACCTATATCGTTTTTTACACCATTGCACATTTCTTGCTTCACGTCAAACTCACAAAGATATAAAATATTTACATCATCTAGATATAACATTGTTATATTTAGAAGTCATACAACAAAAAATAAATAATATGCAGTACGATAAATACCAAGAATTGTTAGAAGAATTATTAGAAAAAAATGAAAAACAAAAGCGGTCTATCAAAAAAAAACCAATGGATATAACCATTTCTGAAGATATATTATTTAAATTTTATACAGAAGACTCATTATTTAAATCGAAATACGAGCAAGGTAACATGAAAGAATTTGTTAAGTGGCTTTTTGTATAACATCCTGGTAATAATCTTCTGTCATAACTACCGTTTTCTTGCGTAACTTCACATTCTTAATTTTATTCACAGGCCCTTCATTCATTACATAGATATTATGATACTCGTCTTTCAGTATTTTCTTTATAAATTCAAATACGAATTTTAATACGCGTTCAGAACAATTACCAACGATCAAACAGCTACCCGTTCTAAATATCATAAATGATATTTCAGTGTATTTAGTATTATCACCAAGCTCACTCATTTTCTGTGCGCGATCTTCTGGTAAAATTTGGCCATTCTGTTTATCTGTTTCGAATCCTATCTCATTGTTGAAATAATATTTACACTTTACACCAGGATAACTACATGGATCATATGCAGTTTCAATGCGATATTTGTTACCACGTAAAATAGAATGTAACTTTTCGCGATTTATAAAATATCCACAATTAAAGTTCGAATTAATCAACACATTATCTTCACCATCATTTTCCGTAAAAGTTAATACAGTTTCCACATGGGGTTGTATGATATCGAGAATCATTTTTTTGACTACGTCCAATAGTTTCGCGTTCAGTATTCCAGGTATTTCCATTTTCCCAGTATTAAATACTTTTACGTGTATTTCGCGATATGTTCCTTCAAATTTGAATCGAAATATAACCGCAAAACAATTATAAAAAGCGTTCTTGACTTTCCCCCTACAGTTCATAATATCTTTTTTTGAAATACCAATCGTTATTTTACGCTCGTCCTTGAATTTGATTCGTCGTGCCGTTGGATTGTTTATTTGTTTAATAATATTTTCGTGAAAATAGGGTATATCTTTTTTCTTTTTTTCATATTCTTCAAATTCTTCCAATGTTTTTGACACAATCTTCATTTGTTTTTTTACTACACCATCACATGGTTTCCAGTATTCAATAACCGGAATCTTCCAAAATATATTTTGTATATCCACTGGTTCACTTAAGAAAACCACTTTTGTTTTCGTTGATATATATAATTCATCACACGCGGGTGCAACTGAAGTGTCGAATTCAATATCTCGATTCGACAGTAAGATACTATCTTCTGCTTTACTAACACTCATTTTGGCATTCGTGTTAGTATTTGTATGAGAAGAAATAGACGAAAATCCCAATTCATTCGCATTTTGATTGCTAAGAAACTTTGACCACTCATCATCAATAGACGCCATTCTTATTGCTTTATACTATTTATAATAGTAAATTTTCTTTATATTGATTCTATAAATATTCTTTCGTTCATTCAATTTTTTTTTGTAACTTCTCAATGAAATAGGTTATTAAATGGTTCATATTCGTATCAGATGAATGTAATAAAAATTCTACTATGTTCAAAAAATCGGTTGTTACTTCCTCCTTCTTAGTGCGTATGATATAATTAAAATACTGTTTCATAAGATTTTTTTTGTCTATATTATATTGAATCGTAATCTCGTGTATATATTTCAATAATACCATATTATCAGTGGTTGTCTTCAATTTATTATATAATTGTTCCCATACTTCATTCGTTATTATGTTCATATTCCAAATAGTGCTTTTCTGATTTAATTGTATAAAGTTAATCATGCTTCTTATATCAGAATTATAAATTTCTTGTATTGTTTGTATAGCAGTATCGCTAAGGTCTAATTCTTCAGTGTCAGATATTGTCTTAATAAATCCAAATATATCGGATTTGGGTAATTGATTGAACCGAATACAAATAAATTCGTTTTTTAGCGATTCGTCAATTTTACTTATATAATTACAAATAAGGCAATATCGAACATTATACATAGACGACTGTAACAAGTATTTTAATGCCTGTTGTGCATTTTTTGTCATATAATCTACTTCATCTAGAATCACGAATTTTGTACTCACTTCAAAAAAATTCTTGGATTTTACGAATTGATAAATTTGATTTCTGATAATATCAATACCTCTTTCATCCGATGCGTTTAAATGTATTACTGTTCCCTTATTTTGTTGGTTGTATTTTTGTTGATATTCGTTGATTAAGTTGATGATAGTCGTAGTCTTACCTGTACCGGGTGGTCCATAAAAAAGTAGGTTAGGGAAGCTATTTTTGCTGAGGATGTTTTCGAAAAGTTGTCGATTTAATGGATCAAGCACAATATTACTGAATTGTGTTGGTCTATATTTTTCTACCCATGGAATTGATAGCTTATCCATTGATTAATATATGTATTATGAAATGTAATATATATATTGGTTTCGCTGATTTATTATTATTACAGAAAATTGAAAAATTGAAAAAAGATTTTGAAAACTTTTTATAGTAAAAACAACATGAATTTCAATACAGATAACGAAGACGTCGATAATATGAGAGAAACGTTTGCCATTCGTAGTTCAATGATTACGAATGAACTAGAAAGGATGATAGAAAAAACAAAGCGATTAGAAAATATATTACGTAGTGAGCTAGGATTACCCATGATAATTGAAACGGTTATAGATTATGTGGTGAATCCGCCACGCCAAAAAAATAATGTTCGCGACCCGTTAATACCGCCGCCTAAGAAGCGCACCAAGTACGAGTAAGTATTTTATCACGATAACGTTGCCCTAAATCTTCAGTGATGGAAGTATTATGGGATTTTTTGAAATGAACTGGATGATGATACTAACAACATTTATTCCTATTATAACACCCGAAAACGTAAAAAAAAGGTTTTTTTTAACAAAATAATAAGGACCAGTAACTAGTTTGTAAGGGTTATTTTCGAAATGGTTTCCAACTTCTCCACATTTCTTACTGTCTCCTCTTATGACACTGGCATAAGGATATGTTACTTCACCAGTTACTATATTGGTGTCTCCAAATTTTCTACATTGCAGCGTATCTCCAATAAAATATTTACAATCCTTACATATTCTCTTTACTGGAATAAATGACGGGTTCACTGTGGAACACAACATGAAAAATGTATTAAACTTTGATAACTTCATGATAATAATATAATGGCGGAGAACTCTCTATTTTATTTTTTATATGTTATTACAAATTTCGTGTTCTTTTGATATTGATGACTGTAAATAACACTTTCTACACAACGGAATATAGATATCCGAGCCAATTACCACTTGTTCTTCGTTTTCTATTTTTCTATGAGAGAAAAGAGCTGGTTCTGAACATACATCACATTTCGACTTCAATTTAATAATGGTGTCACATAACGGAATTAGTTCAAGAAGTCTGCCAAACTTTTGTCTCTTAAAATCTCCGTCTAATCCACATATATATACCTTTTTTTTGTATGTTTCAACCATATCTATTACGGCTTCATAGACATCGGAAAAGAATTGACCTTCATTAATAAGAATGACATCAGGCGATTCCAATTCGATATGTTTCATTGTTTCTTTCAATGTTTCTACGAATATACACGGACATACACGTCTATCATGTGTAGATAGCATTGATGTATGATATCTTGTATCTTTTTCGTAATTAATAACGAGAACCTTGTCGCCGTTTCTTTGACACTCATCATATATGTTCATGATTCGAGTCGTCTTTCCCGAAAACATCGGTCCAATAATTAATTCTAAATAACCGGATTTGGCTGTCATGATTCGTAGTTTTATGTTATTATATAAGTTCTATATTTGGAAACTCAATTTTTTACGAAAAACGTTTTATAAAATGGCTTAAAAAGTATTCTATGATTATTGTATTCTTATTACATGGATACTGAAGTTCAAAAGAAAAAACGTGGTAGAAAGAAGAAGAGTGAAACGGAAGTCGTTGATTATCAACGTAATAACATTACTGTGGTTATAGAAGAGACTGACCCAGCACCTGAAATAGTAGTCAAGAAACGTGGTCGTAAACCGAAAGGAGGTAAGTTAATTTTAAAGCAAATAGAACATGTTGATACGTCTAAACAAGTTACCAATGTAATTTTACATTTAAAATGCTCACTCAAGGACTTAGATGAGCATAATCAAAAAATAAATCAGTATGTAACTGATCCATTATCTTATAATCCAGTTGTACCACCAGCAATTATGACTTATAATTCGGCAGAACCGTCAAACTTTTCTATATATAAAAATGATGTAAACGTAGAATCGATTATAAACAACGTCAATGCGAATGATGATAATAAGATGAATGAACCGACTGCACAAGCGGTTGCATACAAAGAATTTAACACGCAACAAAATCAATCTATATGTATTCAATGTGCAAACGCGTTTGATAACGAAGTAAAAGATAACGAAGCCGATGATGATGCGGATATTAGTATTAAAGATATAAATAGTAAATTAAAAAAATTAAAACTACAACTCTATAAATCTTCTAACCCTGATAAAAAAGCAGCATGTTTTTGGTGTACATATGAATATGATAATCCATCGTGTTATATACCAAAATATGAAATGAATGACGAATTATTCGGTTACGGCTCATTCTGTCGTCCAGAATGTGCAGTTGCATATTTGATGCAAGAAAATTTAGACGACTCTACGAAATTTGAAAGATATCATTTATTAAATCAGATTTATAGTAAAATTTATCGTTATAAAAAAAATATAAAACCTGCGCCTAGTCCTTATTACTTATTAGACAAGTTTTATGGCAATCTGAGTATACAGGAGTATAGAAAATTATTAAAGTCTGAGCATATGTTGCTAGTAATAGATAAGCCGATGACGCGTATTTTACCAGAACTACATGAAGATAGCGAAGACTTCATAATGAATATTTATGGTTCAAAGCCTGGACAGACAAACCAAATCGGTAGTTATAAAGTGAAGCGTCAAAGCGAGAAGACAAAAGGCCCTAGTAAGTCAAGTATTATGAAGGATAATTTTGGCCTGTAAATCATGTTGACGATAGAAACATCAATATGATTATTTTACGAGTTGGTGCGTTTTGGAAAACACGAACTCATATTAGGTAATGTATTACAGTATGTAACCGCAATTTCGTCATTTAATTTGAGAATAGTAATACATTTATCCACTACTTTATTAAACCGCTTCGCCATTATATCGTTATAGGCTGTAGTGAAATTCATATTATAATATAACCAAAATTTATATTTTATCATATCAGCAGTTGCATCATGTGGATTTGTTATTCTACTTGCACCATACATACAATAATCAATTACTATACGGTCTAATTCATAGATACTCGTTATTAAATAAAAAGGAGGTTCATCGGGGTAATCACTCGGTCGTTTATGTTGGTCTAATAAGTAACGTCCAAATACATTTTCTAATGACTTAAAGAATGCATATTTTTGTTTTATCAAGTTATTTAGTAACAAACGCGTTTCCAAATGAATTGACATATATATTTTACTAAGGTTATCTGATACGCGAAATATTTTACTGCATTTGTGCAGCAGAAATGTATTTTTATAAATTACAATGTAAATGTATTCTAAATTATTAGTTGGCAAATGATATATAAAATAGGATTCTTTATATATATTATCGATATGGCACAACCGTTTATTTCTTGTATGTTAATGGGTGGTCTAGGAAACCAACTGTTTCAATTATTCGCAACATTAGCTTATTCTATTCGAAATCATTGTGTCCCTATCTTTCCATACAGCGATAGTGTTACTATAGGAAAAACAAGAAGCACTTATTGGACGAATCTATTGTCGAACCTCAAAAAATATACTACAACAAATTTATTTGGTTTTCCTACGTATAGAGAGACCAATTTCCATTATACAGAATTACCATTATACAATCAGAACTTGACACTTCTTGGATATTTTCAAAGCTATAAATATTTTGAAAATGAGCAAGAGAAACTATATGATCTAATTGGTCTTGCTGAACAACAAAAAAGTATTATGTCTGAATTTCCTTCTTATTTTGCTAGTGACTATGTAACAATTAGTATGCATTTTCGATTAGACGATTACAAACAGATTCAAGACCGACACCCTATAATGCCATATGAGTATTATAGAAACGCTATAATACATATGATCGGTACATTGAATGGCGACAAACCCATAAAAATATTATGTTTTTATCAAGAAACCGATTTTTCTGATGTAAATAGTATGATTCAACGATTACAGAGTGATTTTGATTTTATAAAGTTTGAACACATCGATCATACAATAGAAGATTGGAAACAATTATTATTCATGTCATGCTGTAAACATAACATTATAGCGAATAGCACGTTTAGTTGGTGGGGTGCATATTTCAATCAACATAGTGATAAAATTGTTTGTTATCCTAGTGTATGGTTTGGGCCTGCCTTACGTCATAATATAAAAGATCTATTCCCAGAAAAATGGACGAAAATAGCATGGTAATTGTGTATATTTATTTTCAATATTTTACAAAAAATTGAAAATAGAAATAGATAACATAATGTCACGTAAAAACACACAGTTTTATAGATAATGAACTACGAACTTGTCAACGAGAACTATAGCGCTCTTTTGAACTTACCGCTTGTGCAAAAGCTTATTAAGAAAAATAAAAAACTTCGTAAGGAAAATAAGTCTCTTAGAAATCTGATTCAATCCTTACCTGAGTTTCGATGCAGCCATAAACGTGATTCTTATGAAGAAGAAAATGTACCAGACAATACGCGTAAAACTATTCGTCTTAATGCTGTAATTAAAACTGAACCAATGGATGAAATCATCGATAGACAAACTATTGTCATTGATGATAATGATGAAGTTGAAATAGTGACAAAAGAACTTACACAAAACATTGTTTATACATTGGAAGATAATACTGTAGAAGAAGAGGAAGAAGAAGAAGAAGTCGAAGAGGAAGAGGAAGAAGAAGAGGAAGAGGCAAAGGAAAAGGAAGAGGATGAAGAAAATGAAGAGGCAAAGGAAAAGGAAAAGGAAGAGGCCGAAGAAGCAGAAGAAGAGGAAGAAGAGGCTAGCGAAGCAGAGGCCGAAGAGGAAGAAGAGGCCGAAGAAGATGAAAAGGAAGAGGCTAGCGAAGAAGAGGCCGAAGAGGAAGTCTTCGAGATCGATATCAATGGAAAAACATATTACACTACAAACCAACAAACAGGACTGATTTATACAGTGAGCGAAGACGATGATGTAGGTGATGAAGTCGGTAAATTTGAAAAGGGTACACCAGTTTTCTACAAAAAGAAGTAATAAAACTACATATTACAAATAATTGTTATTTTCGATATCTACGTGTTTTTTTATGTTTACTTGAAACTCGTTTTCTGTTATAACGATAACTCTTCATGATGCGAGAACCACCACCTTTTAATTCACTTTCAGTTATTTCTAATAATAATGCTATCATGTTCAATGTATCATCTTCTTTAAATTTTCTTTTTTGTTCTTTTATCTTCAAAATAATTTCACTTTTTGCATTTTTTTTAAGTGCATCTTCAATAGATTTATCTTGATCTTTTTCAAAATTATTCTTTAAGTACTGAAATAGCTTTGGAAAATCACTCTCTTTTTCTGTAATAATTTTAAGAAGTTTGTTCTGAGAAATCGTTTTAAGTAATATTTTAAATTCTACTGTCGTTTTGACATTATCTACTAACCCATTATATTTCTTTCTGATGATTTTATTGGTTTCTGATTTCTTTTCCCATTCATCCATTTCTTTTGATAAAGCTTCTTCTTCTGGCGTTTTCGCAGTTGTTACAATACTATCTGCACCTTGTATGCCTTTCATCTGTTTAATATCAAATAAAATTCGGCCATTATTTATTAAATCGCGCCTATCATTACCCTTTATAAGGTCATCGATTCTTTTAACGAGTATTTCACTTGTAAATGGACAGTAAATACTGTTTCTGTTTTCTGATGTTAAAACACCCCTAATCAAGTCTATCATTACATATATTGTATTGTTGGAAGGTAATGGCGAAACAAAATCTTTCTCGCTGCCAGTAGCGTTAGGTACTTTACATAATCCTACATTATATCCATCATTCAACCATATTACTCGCTGAACAGTATACTCGTCTCCCCCTATTTTCAAATAAGACAAATGACTTTTAAATGGATTAAAAAATAACGTATTGGCTTCAGCTTTGCCATTCAATAAGCTATGTGAATCATTGATATCATTAATCGCTGGATATCCAACCGAAAATAGACATTGTAATGTTGCTGTGATATTATATTTTTGTACTGCTTCCTTCTTTGAAGCATCTACAGCCGGTTGTTCCGACATAACTTCGTCGAATCTTTTTTTATCAAATAAAAACTTCATCATTTCGCTCTGTGATAGTTTTGGATAATATTTCTCATCAGAGTAATATACGTTTTCACCTACTTTAGTAGATGTTGTCTCTGAGCCATCCTTTTCTTTTGTTGGCGGCTTATATAACATACTACCTTTGAATGTAATATCTGTCTTATTTGGTGGAATAATATTTTTCAATATTATGTTTAATGTTTTCGGTTTACTCATATTATTAATTCCTTCTATAATATGAATAGATTTTATGTTATCACTATAATTCTTTTATATAGGATAACTTTGATATCCTATATCATCCAATAACTTTTGCTCCTTTGCTCTTTCTAAAATAGATTTTGCCTTAATAATGTCCTCTTTAGTAATCTCATTATTAGCATGTTCATTATCAAGTAAATTGATATGATAATCACGGAAATCCTCTGATAAAACAAAGAATGGACTTTCTTCATGAAATAAATGTTCAGTTACTATCGTAAAACAAAGGGTTATAAATAAAGCAATATAAATATCACGCGTACCCATCCAAGCAATTGCAAACACTAATACTTGTCGACTAAAGGTAAATTTAAAATAGGCTTCCAACGTTTTACTTAATTTAAAATTGGCGAATTTTGATACTATATTCAATGTAATGATCATTAATCCAGCAAAAATCTTGCTATTATTTAATGCATGTACATGTACATGAATATATCTAAATATTTTACCCATAAACGACAGATTTTTGGGTATTTTATTTTTTCTTCTTCCCATCTTATTATTACTGTATAATATCACAATATATATTTATTGTTTATTTTGAATAAATTGACTTTAAATCGATTTCTTTTTGAATTTTTGCCTCAGTAATCGAAAAGCCACATGTCTTTGAACAAGTATTACATGGAGCATCGTGAAATTTTACTTCTGGATATACATGTTCAGTCATATCTAAGCGAACCGGAATAGTCTTGTTCATTAAGGTTCCATTTTTACAGTTTTTATTTCTAAACTCGCTGGTAGAACCGCCTGTTTCTATAGTATTTGCGCGATACGCATCTTTAAGTGGCATAAAGGATTCCACGAGTCCTCCTATATAGACTGGGTCATCTGCAGTATACGAGCTGCTATCTATATGATCTAGACTCGCTGCAATATCAAAAAATGTCCAACCTCCGCCACCATAGTTTAGCATACTTTCAATAATCCTTGACTGATAATATAAGATAATAAAACCACAAACTAACAATCCATAAAGTTTATCTATGCATGTATAAAAAACAATCACGCAAACCGCGAGTAATTTTCCTAAAATTGTTCTACTAAATTGTGCTGTGCTTTTAGAATAAGCGGTTAGCATGAATATTATTACTATTGGAATAAACTGCAACAAAAGCTTTTCCATATGACTATTCTTATATTATATAATTATTTTGTTTTTGGTAAAAAATGCTTTTGATGTTCATTCTTTTTGGTTCTACGTAACTAAAATATTATCTACCCATTTTTTAAAGTATATTAAAATATTATGTCTTTAGTAACAACAGCGTCGCCATGGACGAATGACGATACATCATTCAAGAAAAGACCGTCTACGATGAAAAAACAAATGAAATTACTGCAATCAGCCAGTGGTCCCGACGAATATGTTTCTCAAGCCGAAGGTTATCAAAATTTAAACCCTAGTTCTTTAGACGATTCTCAAGCACCTGTTCAAGACCGTACTATGAAAATCAATGAATTACTGAATAAAGTGACTTCTTCTGACACATCAACAGACATGAGTAAGTTAGGTAATTTCAATCCTCCTTCAGCACCAACTATACAAGTGAAAAAAGACTACGTGATGCTAAATAAAGCTAATCCAAGTTACGATGTTGATAATACGAAAACACCTATGTACAGCAACTATATGAAAAGTTACGAACCATCTACCATACCATTTCCAGTTCAAGAAAATCGTTCGAATGCACCTTCTGCACCATATTACGCGAGAATGGGTATTCAAGGGAACAATGTTTTAGGAGATAGTAAACTTCTCGAGAAAATTAATTATATGATTCATTTGTTAGAGGAGCAGCAGAATGAAAAGACGAGTAATATAACAGAAGAGTTTATTTTATACACATTCTTAGGCGTTTTCATCATATTTATTGTCGATTCTTTTGCTAGAGCTGGTAAATATACAAGATAGGTTTACACCAATGTATTACGATAAAACCATACATCGTTGTTCAGAAACTGGAGAACAAGGGAAAACCATATTATATAAATAATATGCAGAATTATTCGAAAATATGGCCGTATGTTTCTGTTTCCATAATTTGGATAACACGGTATTATGTCCCATGTTCTCCATGAATAACATTTTGTAGGTCTTATTCTGTTTAATAATATTTTGTATACTGTGTAGGTAGCCCAAGTAAAATAACGCTTCATCTTTCATATTCATTACACTGGCGTAACATTGTAATGTATTTCCATCAATATCTTCGTATTGTGTTTTCATATCTTTGAAAAAATACATGGCATACGTATGTTCTCCACGCCTCAGTGCATATACATATAACAGTGATTGTTTGATTTGTGCTAATATAGAACCTATATCTGGCATAATACAAATATCAAACATGGCACCGTTATCTACACTAGTTAATAAATAAATGAAATCGGTTAGGATTTCCAAGTTCTCTTTGTAAACACGCGTTATCTGATGATGTGGGGGTAGCGATGGAAAATGTATATTTCTTAGATAATAAGTATCTGTCTTATACAAAATAAGTGGGACAACTCCATCAAATAAATCGATTTCTTTCTTTATCAGCGAGACTACTATATCAGGGTTTTGTTTACGTTGATAGTATTCGTGTGTTTGTAATAGCTTACGACTCACAGTTTTGACATCTTTATCGCGATTCACGGCTAAAAAATCGATAAAATAGATAGGCAGTTCTTTGTATGTGGGTTCTCTTAGTGTTGGTCTATGCCATATTTTAAGTGGTCTGGAAGTCAAACATGCAGTCGGTTTCTCGGAACGTATTATTGAAGTATCATTATTTGAAGCATCAATTCTTGTGAAATGTGTTTCCGTATATAGTGACACATAAGTGGATGAAAGATGACCTGTCATATATGTTTCGATATCCTCTTTCGTTATTGTATGTAAAATTCGGTCACTAGGTAAATAGTAACATTGTAATAAATCGACTATATCTGCTATTTCGGTAGCTGAACATTCCAAGAATGTTCGTGTCTGAACTTGTATGAAATCACAGAACTTGGTTTTTACTGGTCGAAATTTGTATACTATAAAAGGTTCTTTATAAAAATACCGCCAATAATCATATGTATGGAAAACCGGCTGAATATTCCAAAAAGGGAACCGAATTTTTATGTAGATAAACAATGCTATACATGTTAGAAACAAAGTTATGGCAATATAATAGAGAATCATAGGAATAGCTATTATATTTTGTGATTTTGTTTATCATATTTTATCGTATTTTATCGTTGTATTACATTTGCCTTTCCAATACATATAAATACTGATGCTTATCTCCATTACATTCAGTCATATCCACTTTTCCATGTAAAATAAACCCTTCTTTATTCGCTAACGCTAGTAGCTCATCCACGTTCTCCATAAATAACGTTTGTTCATTTTGTCTTATATGATTATTCTGTTTATCAGTAAAGGTTTCTGTATATGTTATGGTTTTCGAATCACTTGATTTATAACTTTGTTTATATTGGAAATCTTCAAATTCGGCTATATTATCAGTTTGTCTAGGAGGTTCTGTTTTATAAAAAGGTTTCCATTGTACCTCATCGTCTTTTAATGGTGAAATTGCGCTAAATTTTTTGTCATCAACTAAATGTAATATCAAGTATGCGTTCGGTTTCAACCAATGGTAAAAATTTCGGAAAAATGTCTTTTTGTCTTTTATCTGATAAATGGTAAATTGAGTACATATGATATGTGTAAAAGTAGAGTTCTCAAATAACATCGGGTCAGATACATTACCTAATGTTATATGTATTTCTGGATACGTCTTTTCTGAATGTTCTACCATCTCTTTGGACTTTGCAACTCCATAAGTAGAAAATCCCATTCTGCAAAGTTTATTCACTAATTTTCCGGTTCCACTTCCTACATCTAATATTATACTATTTTTGGGTGTAGGTTCAGTCATTTTTAATATTTGCTCTACTGTCCAATGTAATCGTTTTTTTGTACAGTGTAATTCATCATAGACTTCGGCATAGAAATTATCATAGACTTGTTCATTCGTTTTGAGAACAAAGGGTTGTTCCTGTGAAAAACCTTCGCTCATGTTTGCGGGTCTAATATTTGATTTCGTATACCAATAAAATAAGTAAATTATCACTATGATTGTTAGAAATACTAAATATTTTAATACAACTGTATCATATCCCTTTGCATCTAAAATGGTGTTTAGATATTTTATCATATTCCGAGTATATAATAAAATAGTATATTTTTATGCGGAATTTCGCAATTGTGTTCGTGTATGATTGAAAAAAGCGTCACGACCGATAATTGAATTCTCTACATTCGAATGGGGAGCTGCACTAAACATTTGTCTTTCAAATAATAAGGGATATGGTTGTTGTGATGGTGCAGAAATGACATTCACTTTATACAAATCACTATCGGAAGCAGGTATATAGACCCCTTGATCGCCACCATGTTGTAAAGCGAAACGTTGGTTTCTTAAAATAGTCTCTAAATCAACATTGTTCACATATCCCGATGTGGGTGCGTTACTCGTTCCTGGATAAAACATTACTTTACTATCAAAATCAACATATTCTAATTGAACCTCCTTTCTTGGTGTTCTACGATTCACTATGGGAAAATGGGCGTATTTTGTAGGTACAGGTCTTGGATCATAATTTGGCTCTAAAGGAATGTCTGGATAATTTCGCGTTGTTAAACGTTGGTTCAATTCGTCTACACGGTCATTTTGACCATATTGAATACCATCTACTAGTCCAAATATACGATTATTCTGTTCAATAAGATTCATAATGGTAATTTAATATATATATAGATTTAAATATATTATACATACATTATTTATAACATAAATAAGTATTTACACTAAAAACTATCATGCAGGATATAATAAATAACTATGATTTATTTATTTTTGATTTGGATGATACACTTGTAAAGACAGAACACCTACATTATATTTCGTGGTTATCGGTTCTAAAAAGGAGTATAGGAGAATACTTTTATATATCATTTAGCATATACTGTTCGAAATTTCATTCAAATAAAGTAGATTGTATTAGACAATATTTGAAAAATGAATTATGTATTCAAGATTATGAATCTTGTGTTCAAGAAAAAAATGATTATTATTTAGACCTTATTACCAAAGAAAAAGATAAATTGGCATTAATAGCCGGAGTAGAGGCATTCATAACCGAAGTTGTTAAAAATAAAAAGGAATTTGTAATAGTATCTAATACTCAGAAAATCAATGTTATGTTTTTTCTTGATCTTTTTCCTATTTTACAGAAATGCTCCAAAGTTTATTATAGAGAAATGTTTCGTAATAAAAAGCCAAATCCAGAATGCTATTTTATGGTATGTACCGATTTTCCGAATACAACTAAAATAGGGTTTGAAGATAGTATTACAGGAATTCATGCATTAAACGGTGTTGAAGAAATAGATACTGTTTTTATCAATAATAAAGATTACTATTATTATGATTATATTTTAGCAAATTATAAGATTCTAAAATGTATTGAAAATTATAATTGGTAAATGTATAATAACATATTTTTAAAATAATGATATAATGAATACATATTATATTACTAAAAATGAGTAATAGTATTGAATTGTTAGATTGCACTATACGTGATGGTGGATACGTCAATGACTGGCAATTTAGTGACGACATGGTGCGAAACTGTTATATAGCTTGTTCTAATTCTGGAATCGATTATATGGAAATTGGATTTCGTAATATAAAAAAACCACAGTTTTTAGAAAAATATGGTCCTACTTTTTTTTGCGATGATGAATTTATTAACAAAACGGTTGGTGATATTAATGGTTGCAAGATTGCTGTTATGGTAACCATAAACGAGTTTGACATTAATGTGTTTTTACCAAAATCTCAATCTAAAATTGATATGGTTCGTGTATTGTTAGCATATCATGGATCAAAAAATAAAAGTGACGACATATTAGATATTGATTTATTGAAACAAGGAATGAGTCAAGTGCGACAGCTAGTTGATCTTGGTTATGAAATATCATTCAACGTTGGTAGAATAGATAAAATGAGTAAATCACAAATTTATGAATTATGTAAGATAATTTCACAAGAACAAATCAAATATTTTACAATGGCTGATACATATGGATGTGTTGATTTAAATGATATTGAGACACTTATCCCTTACGTTACGTTTTTACTTCGTGATGTGTTTGAAACAAATATTAAAATTGGATTTCATGCACATGACAACATGTCAACGGCAACGGCTAAATCATTACATTCATTGAAATTTGGTGTAACTATGATTGACGGGTGTATATTGGGTTATGGCAGAGGTTCTGGCAATGCAAAAACCGAATTATTGATGATGGATCTGAATAAAAATTATAATAAAAGTTACGATTTTGTAAATAGTATTGATTTTGGTGATTCTTTCATAGTTTCATATAAAGAATGTCAAAATAATTTATGTTATAACGTAATTTATGCATTATCTTCTTATTATGGATGTCATGTATCGTATGCTATTGATATTATTGAAAAATTCGAAAAAATGAACATATCTGATATATGCTATGTATTTTCTACTCTTAAACAGAAAAAACAAAATATGTTTTACAACGATAGACTCTTTATGATAATATATACAGAAAAAATAATATAAATATTTTAAACGATATTATTTAATATCGTTATGAAAATAAAGGTCAGTGATTATATTGTAGATTTCTTTAACAAGAATGGCATTGACACTTTATTTACAATTACCGGTGGATTTTCTATGCATTTGAACGATTCTTTCGGAAAACATGAGAATTATAAAATCTATTATAATCATCATGAACAGGCATGTGGATATTCTGCATTAGGTTACAGCAAAACAAATAATAAACCATCGATTATATGTACAACGGCTGGTTGTGCTGCTACAAATGCTATAACACCTTGTATGATAGCTTATCAAGATAGTATGCCATTACTTTTTATATCTGGGCAGGTCAAATCAAACGAATCAATGCGAAAATTAAACAATCCAAATATGAAATTAAGACACTATTCTGGTGCTGATGTAGATATTATTTCAATAGTAACTGAAATAACGAAATATGCAAAGGAAATACTGGATTTGTCTGAATTAAATGATACATTGGTCGAAGCGTATCGTCATCTAATTAATGGACGTCCTGGACCTGTTTGGTTGTCTATTCCTATTGACATTCAAGGAATGTTAATGGATGAAGTTGACGTACCTATTATCACTCGAGAAAAAGACTCTGTTATGCTTGACCAACCAGTTGATTTTGGCAATTTATACGAATTATTAAAATTTGCCAAACGTCCACTTATTATAGCGGGGAATGGCATTAAGCTTAGCAATACAATAAGCAAATTTAATAAATTTATTGAAGAATATAATATACCAGTTGTCGTTACAATTATGGGAACAGACGTAATTGAAACCGATAATCACCTTTATTTTGGTAAAATTGGCTTGATAGGCGACCGTCTTGGTAATTTTACATTACAAAATTGCGATTTATTAATATCGTTAGGTTGTCGCCTTGCACAAGGCATTATTGGATATCGTCCTGAATGGTTTGCTAGAGAAGCCAAAATTGTATATATTGACAATGATAAAGATGAATTAAAAAAAACTAATTTGAATTATGCTTTAAAGTTAAATATTGGATTGAACGAATTTTTTGATAAATTCACATATTCAACGTATAATGGACAATATGATACATGGTTGGCCAAATGTAAACATTGGAAAAATAAATGGTTTTTTGAAATACCCAAAGATTTATCTGATGAAAAGGGGATTAATCCATATTATGCATTGAAACGATTGTATTTTATAGCGCCAGAAAATAAAATAACAATTGCAGCATCAGGTTCTATTGTAACAAATGTATGGCATATGGTAAACATTAAACGAGGAGATAAATTCTTACATAGCAGTCAAGGGGATATGGGATTTGAATTACCTGCTGCAGTTGGTGCACAAATAGCAGAACCAAATAGAACAGTCATTACAATTATGGGCGAGGGTTCATTTCAGCTCAATATACAAGAATTACAAACAATTATACAAAATAATTTGCCTATTAAAATAATGATATTTAATAATGGCGGTTACGGAGCTAATAATATTACGCAAACAATTTACTTTCAAAATAAATACGGGGTTGATAAGGATAGTGGTATTTCGTTCCCAGATACATGCAAAATTGCTAATGCTTATGGGGTAAAATACATTAATGCTATAAAATATGAAGATGTAGACGGTGCTATTGATACATTCTTTCGATATCAAGATGGACCTATTATTCTCGAAGTATTCTGTTGTATCCAGCCTAGATATCCAAAGTTAAGTGCTATTAAAAATGATGATGGTACTTTCACAAATCGCCCGTTTGAAGATATGGAACCATTTTTAGAACGTGAGGAGTTCAAAAATGAAATGATAGTAAATATAGTTTAAGGGCTATCTGTGTCTTTGTAACCATTTGGCTACAAAAATGTGGATTTCTCTATACGTTTTCACTCGATAAATATATATTATCGAACAAAAGAGCTAGCCCTTAACCATATTTCTCAAAAACGTCTGTTAATAAAGACGTTTTTGAGAACCAATCGCAATAGTTATCATCTGAATTTATAATTCGGAAATAAGTAAGATATTCAAACTCTTACCCAATTTTAATAATTTTTCTTTTATGGATTTTGAATGAACTAACGAGGTTATCACAACAGTGTCACCATCAGTTATCTTGTCAAAAAGCGCATTTCCATCGATTATATTAATGTCTTTTATTTTTCTATTTTCATAACATTTATTATCGTCAACAATGTTTTTTATATTCGAATGTTTTTGAATTTCATTAAATAACTTAAATAAGAATTGTCCGCAACCATAAATATATATGTATTCAAATTCTGATAATCGTTTAATATTATATTTTTTTATTATATCATTTCCTGATTCGATATATTCTAACAACGAGACATTTTTGCTATTCTTTTTAAAGACACCTCTTATTATATGGTACTTAGAATCATTAAGTAGAAAATAATCATCTATTAAATTGATACATATAAAACCCTTGTTTAATAATAACTTATTCAATGCATATTTGGAAAAAAAATTAATATGTTCCAAGTTTATTTCTTGTAATGGACATAAATCATTGAATTCATTATAATATTCCGCATTTGGAACCTCTATATATAAATATCCATTGTCCTTTATATTCAATGATATGGTGTCGACAAATTCATTCAAGTTATAAATATGTTCCAAAACGTGTGACAATATTAGAAAATCATACTCGTTTGTGTTCTTTTTCATATCAATATCATAAACATCAACATTGTACTTTTTCGAAAGCATTTTTGATAGGTCGCCATTGCCACTACCATAATCAATGATTGTATTAATATTATTCTTTGATATAAATTCATCTAAAAATATACAACAACGTTCGTCTTTGTCAAGACAGTTGTTGTAATTTTTGTAATTATTAAATGTTTTATAGTATAAATCGTAATCTTCTTGAACATTGTCAGAATTCGAATAATAGAAATTACAATCATCACAAAATTGAACTGATAAATTATTACTCAGTGGAATATCATCTACAATCTCTAGATTTAACTTCAACACTACATCGTCTGAAACTCTATTACAACAAAAACATGGTCGCATTTAATATAAAAATGATTACTTTATTTTTATATTGAATTTGATTCAAAATATATATTATCAATCGTATTCTGCATAGTTTCAAAATTATTAATATCTTGTATAAAAGATGGGAGGTGTGCAGTTATATAATAATTTATAATATCTTCCCATTGTTTTCTAACTAAGTGTAATGTAGATTTGGCCCATTCTACGCTGTCTGTTCCATAAGAAACTCCGTATAACTTACTAATATTATGTTTTTCGACGTATTCTTTTGCTGCAGTCATTTTTAACCATTCCATTTCTGTAACACCTTCTATCGGGTAAACTATAGATACACAACCACACATTGGCGCCATTATACTAAGAAACGTTAATGGGTCATATGATACAAATATTTCATGATTGTTAAATATGTCAATAAACGCATTTTGTTCTCTGTAATGACCTATTTCAAATGATTCTGGAGGGTGAATTGTCTCGATAGCTTTTCCATGTATAAATAATTTTCTGATCGTATAGCAACAATGATATCTAATAACTGGTGGAACATAGACTTTCATATTTGGGTCTAAAAAGATGATAGTCAAATATTTATACAGGCTCCCTACTTTATCTGGGCAATTATTAATCATCTTTTCTGAGTTAAAAAAATAAACTAACTCATTTTTACCCCAATCATGTACTCGGTCATATGGTACATTTTGTCCTAGTGCACTAAGCATCCATCTAACCACATTTTTTGCTTTTAATGGGTTTCCTTCTATTCCTTCGCAATAGATAACAACGCAATCGTCATCTACTGGAAAATCGTCGTTGTAATATTTACTGAATAAACTATTGGGTTCACTACCTTTACATGGATGCATTCTTACAATTTCACCATTGTCATCTAGCAATTTTGCCAAATAATAATGCACCGTTATACCGCCACTTCCCATATTAAAGTGGTCATGTGGATATATCAAAATATTTTTATTGGGCATTGTCTTCTTTATTTTTTCAAATATTATTATTAATATTAATGAAATCTTTATATAAATAACGGATAATAATATAAAGATTTTATTTACAAATAAATATAATGAACGAAGTTGGTATTTCATTAGGATGGAATTGTCATAGTGCATCATGGTCTGCCGATGTAGGAATAAGAAAAAGAAAAGTAGATGGATATACTACTTGTCCATTTGATAAAATGGTAACAAACTATAAAGGTATAGTTGATTGTCTAAATGATGATTTTAAGCATTTCTATGATGAAAATTTTATCGAGCTTATAAAAGAAGTGAAAGAAGATGAATATACAATATATAATAATAAATACAATTTTGGATTTAATCATGAAAGTCCTGGACATGCCGATTTATATTTAACAGAAAATTGGCCAGAAGGCATTAATCATTATTCTAATTTAAAAGCACGATATTCAAAACGTATAGATAACTTTAGAGCATATTTATCAGACCCTAATAATTTTATATCATTCATTATTACATCTTGGAATAAAACACAGGAAGATATTGGAGATTTGAAATTAGCTATTGAAAAACATTACCCTAATTTAAGATATAAAGTCATAATCGTGAATGACCCACATGGCAAAGAATATTATTTGAAACACATGAGAGATATGAGATATAAAGAAACCGATTATGAAATCGCGCGTTTACACCGATGAACATTTAAGTTCGCACACTTCTTGTGCGCCTTAATTGATTTATCGGATTGTCCCTTCGGGACCAATGGCTTCGCAATAACGTTGCATTTGAACACAATCCGCACTTTGTGCGGATTACAATGTTCAAAGGTGTATTATAGTTATTCATTTGCAATTTTATATAATGGTTTAGTAATATAAACATATATATTACTAATTAGTATAATGAGAGTTTTGATTACTGGTGGAAGAGGCAATCTTGCCAGTATGATAAAAAACAATTTGAGTTCTATATTTGATATTATAAATCCTTCCCATTCTGAACTAGATTTGACCGATTGTAATGCATTATCTACATTTTTAGAGAAAAATGGTGATTTTGATATTTTGGTTCATACCGCCATTTTAGGTGGACGCCGCACAAAGAGTGAAAATTACGACATTGTTTTTAAAAATCTATTAATGATTGAGAACATTTTGAAATTCTCAGATAAATTCAAAATGATTATTAATTTTGATTCGGCAGCAATTTATGATAGAAGTACAGATATCTTGAATCGGAAAGAAGAAGATATGTATACTGTACCAAACGATTATTATGGTTTCTCTAAGTATGTAATCTATAAACGTTCATTACAGTATTCACATTTCTATAATTTACGAGTTTTCAATATTTTTCATGTAAATGAAGAACCAGACCGATTCATTAAATCCTGTTTTTTATCCAAAAAGAACAATACTAAGGTTACTATCTTTAATGACAAATATTTCGATTTCGTTTATGAAACAGATTTCATAAAAATTATTCACCATTATTTTTCAAATGCCATGACACAAGATACTCTAGAGAAGACACTAAATATCTGTTACGAAAAAAAATATACACTATCGCAAATCGCTAACAAAATAGTTCCTCCGGAAAATGTTGAAATAATAGATACTGCATTAACTTACAATTATAGTGGGGATAATACAAAACTAAAAAATATGCATATAGAATTAGATGGACTAGAAAAGAGTTTATTATTGTATCAAGAAAACCTAGTTTTGTAAATTATATCTTATACTCTTGTAAGTTATAATTTTTTGTTGGTCTTTATTTTGTTGGTCTTCTTATTACTCCATCCTGAGGATTTACTCTATCCGCATAGCGAAGTAACGTATAGTAACGTGGTATTTTTATGATAGGTATATTATTGTACTGCAAATGGAACCCCATTAGTATCTCGCTTATCCAGTCTAGTTTTACTATAGCATAATAACACGGTAAATATACGAAAATATCATTGTATATTGTCATTATACTTGGATTACTTATAGCAAATTGGTCGTGTACTGTGTATTTTCCTTGTTCACCTCTGTGCGGTGCAGCATCGAACAAGTACAATCTTTCTTTGTCTAGATTATTTAATTGTAATGACATCTGCATATGCAAATCGGACCGCATTCTCACAACAAAATCAAATGTAATATTGTTTTCTTGAGCAAAACTATTCGTTAAAACACTCACTTGATGCATAGAATAAAATAGACTCAGTGTATTAAAGGGATAGTGTGAATAATAGTCACATTTGAAAACCTCCAAATCCTTATCAAATGCATAGTTATTCTCTTCTGATGGTTTCTCAAAAAAGCGTTTCTGATCATTTGGATGAGTTCTATTCCACTCTAGTCTAGTAGGTTCATTTTTGTATTCTTCATGTGTCATTGCTACATTCATCAATTGATATGGATGGCGTTCAAAATTCTTTTGTTTATCGATAAAATAACGGGCTGGTTTGATTACATTCTTCATATATTCTATATCTTCCGGTAATGATTCATCCCACGTATGAATGATGAAATAAAATTCTATTTCCTCATTTGCAATGAACCACTCCTTTATCTTAGGATAAGTATCTTGTATAAAACGTAAATGTCCCGAATATTGAATAGCTACCTTCATATTTATGTAATTGAATATTTTATACTGAACTGTTTAAATGGTTTCTGTTAGAAAATTATTCATGTTACACACTTGAAGATTGTAAACCGCCTTTGGTGGTTACGTCTTCAATGGCAACGTTGCCAATAAATTTTCATCAATGTATATAGTTGTATATATTATTTTATTCAATGGAAACTATATAAAGTAAGCTGTAATTATATATTATTTGAAATGAAGCTTCTACATTTAACGTTTCATAAAGGCTGTGAACTAGATATTGAATACGTTTTTAGTAAACTGGGACATGATTTATCTGTTATGCAATTCGATGATGGCGAGACTGATCTTATATTACATGTAAGATACGAAATAACACATGATAAAGCCCAGAAATGTTGGAATAAATACGCCGATTATTTTAATACATTTGATGGGATTATTACATCTGATACATGTCCAAATTCGCGAGTTTTTCTCCAAAATAATTGGAAAAAATTATTGATTATATGGATTTGTAACCGCTTTGATTATGCTATTCAGCCTGAATATAGAGACCCTGAGTTTTATCAATTACTAAGAGATATACCAAATCGTCCTAACACATATATATTTGGTAATACTCGTATTGAAAGCTTGTATTGTGAACAAATAAAAAATGTAAAAATTAGTGATTTTATAATTAAACCTCTTGGTAAAAACTTGATATCTGAAAATATGGTTCAAACATACGAAAATGGAAGTGAAGTTTTCTACGTTCCACCATATCACAATGAAACTAAATTAATGGATTTATCTGCAAAATTGACATCTCTTGGAATCCCCAACAAATGCGAACGATTCCCTAATCATATATCTGATTTGCTAGAATATAAGGGTGGAATTTATATGCCTTATGCCTGGTCAACTATCGTATTTTTCGAAAGGTTGCAACTTGGACTAGTGACATTTATACCTACTATTCGATTTTTGATGCAACTTTTCAGTAAGGGAGATGGTTGGTTTCAGCCGCCATTTCATCCAAAGCAACCGGAAAACTTACAATTATCTGAATGGTATTGTCCTGAACACAAAGATATCTTTGTATTTTTCGATTCATGGGAGGATCTGGTTGATAAAGTTAAAACAACAAATTATAAAGAAATGACACAAAAGGTATTAGATTTTGCAAAAAAACACGAAATTGAAACGCTTAGTAGGTGGAAGTCTATAATTGATGATTATACTACACGTAATAATATATCTAATTCAATGATTTATTACAATTACTTGGATAGACGCACTAACACATTTAAAAAAAGCTATGACTTGATTCTAGAGAATATGAAAAATAAAAAAGGTACATATAATATCGTAGAATTAGGAAGTAGTCGTAGCTTTGTTAATGGTGGGATTGAAGGCTGTATGAATCCCGATATAAAGTATTGGGAACCTAATAACCCAGATGTCTGGGATTGGGGTGCAGGTATATTTACTAAAGTATTTGCCGAAAATCTGAAAGGTAAGAATTATAAATTATATACTGTTGATCCGGATCCTCATGTTAATACAATTGTTAGTGCTATGTGTTCTGAATATGATGAAGTAAGTATTCACCTTGATTATTCGACGAATTTTCTGAATAACTTTGACGGTAAAATCGACTTTTTATATATGGACCACATGGATGACGTTAATGCCGCGTATCAACATTTATTCGACGCACAACTACTTATAGAAAAAGACTTAATGAGCGAAAATGGTATTATATTAATAGATGATATTGGGCATAATGCAAATGTAGGTGCAAAAGGTGAATATAGTATTCCATATTTAGTAAATAATAATTATAAAAAAATATTACATGAATATCAAGTATTAATGGTAAGAGAACCTAATTAATAAATCAATAATTTTGCTTACAAATTATGGTAAGCAAAATTAGTCTGAGTTTCCAACAAAAATATCATTCTCGGTCTAAATGGTACAATAAAAATGTACCTTCACCTTCTAAAAATTCCTTATGTTTCTTATAAAGTTTTGGCGTAACCCACGAGAATCCATATTTCATCTTTTTGAGTTCAATGAGGTCACTTTCATTTTCTGTATAATAGGATTCAAGTGAACTTAATCTATTTATAATACTTGTATAATTGATATTCTCAAAGCCTTGATATATTAACAAATAATAACAATACATAGTTGTATCCCACATTAAATAATTAAGACGTTCTAAACACGTTGGGAAACCGATTTTATCCAAATAATCCTGGATATGTTCTTTTTTTATAACTGGAATATCTGACCACCAATTATTAGATTCAAAATTGTTTGTCTTCTTTTTGATTCTATTCAAATCATCTTCCGAAAAAAGTGTGGCACTATATTCCATAACTGGGTCCAGCGATGTTGTATTTCCAACATATATTTTCTTTTCTGTAAATATTGATTCTATCTTTTTTTGGATATTTTCCACTGTAAAATTAGACTCGATGATATCTATTTCTGCATCGCATACAATATAATAGTCGTACTTTATTACATTCTTCACATAATTTAAACCCAGCATTTTTTTGGAATTTACAATTAACATATAATATATGTTCTCTAAATCTATGTTTTCTAATACAACCGACTTGATACTATCTTTCATTTCAAACTCTAGATAGTCTTTATCATGAGAAAATATTAATATTATATCTATTTTGTTATTCACTTTACGTATGAATTGATACATAAATTCGTAATGCTTTGGGTAAATCGGTATCAAAAAAGCGACAGACATATTTCTATCAATATATTCTTTAATTATATTTTTTTGGATAGTTATCATCCTTATTGTTCAGTAACTTCAAATTTCCATAAGTACAAAACTTATAAATACCATGAATATATTGTTCCTTCATTAGTTTAATTACTTCGTTTCCTATTTTATGTTTACCATCTTTACCACAACCATTATCAAATACATATTTGAATATTTTTGCAAATACAGGGCATACAGACAAATAAACACCCACTTCATTCTTCGCCATTTTTTCATCATAAAACGAAATAAACTCATCAATACATAGTTTTATGTTAGGGTTTCCTGGTTCACACATAATGAAATGTGGATTGAATTCGTTAGGAAAACATGATAAACATGTTGCAAATGTATCATCTTCTTCAATAAACTGGTTTAATGGGGTTAACGCTTCAATATCGGCATCCACATAGACCCCACCATATTTATATAAGATACATACTCTCCAAAAATCGGATTTGTAAATTCCATTGTTTATAAATCTGAAAATATCGCACTCTTTCTGGGAGAATTCAGTCTTCAAAAACTCTTCACACATAGCATCATCATATAACTGGATTTCATACTCTGGACTTAATCGTCTCCAATTTGGAATACTATGATTTCGAACGTACTCAAGATCTCGGTGACACATATAAATAACTTTGGGTATATTTGGCATTACTTATACATAATATACATAATATATTATTTAATCACTTTTGCGTAAAATACATTTATTGCATCAAGGCACGTATTATATCTCTTGCCCTATTTACATAAGTATGTTTCTCTTGTACGTACTTCATAGCTGCTCTAATTCTTTCTTTATTATTTCTTTCAGCTATTGCCATATTGAATAAAACCTGCATATTCTTATCATAAACAACATGTTCTCCTAGTATATTTTTTATATGAACACAGTCTGTCAATCCTAAGTGACCATAACTGATTGCCTTCAGTACTCTACATGGTAAGTATCCTATTTCCATGTGATTCTTTCCATTCTTTATTCCAAATTCTTCGACATCTCGTTGTGTCCCAGTAGGGCGAAAATCTGGACATAAAATAGACATTTTCATCGCCTTTCTATTATCTTCAAATGAAATGGGGGTTCTCCATGGGTCTATATGTCTCCATTCAATGCCATTTTGTTGACAAATATTTCTAAATTGAACCAGATTACTTGATGTAGCTGGAGAAGCAACGTAATACAATAATGCGTTTTGTTTATCTTGTATATCATCGAAATCGAACTCATGTGGTAGTAGGTCAGTTGCCCAATATAAATAAATACACTCATAATTCATTTCTTTCACTGAAAGACCGCGCTTTGATATGTGTATATCTTTATTAGATACAAGTTTTTCATACTTCGTTTCGTCACTCAAATATTTGATGTTTTCATGTGTTCCATCATCTAATTTGAAATCGTTATTAACATCGTGTATTTCCATTACATTAAATCGGATTTCAATTAGCCTTGCACCTTTATTTATATATTTTTCAGGATTAATTGCGTTATGAACAAGATAAACGGATGAAGAGACAATGGGTATGTTCTTATCCGCATAACCTTCTGTTAAAAATATACAATTTTCATAATCAAAGTCTGTTGGAAATTCATTATCATGAAACCAGTGGGTCTCTTTACCAAAACCCTCACTGAATACCTTTACCCACATTGCATGAATATATGAATGTGTATGTGAATGTAACGGAAACCCCCATACAACCACTTTTGAGTACTTATTTAGTGTTTGTCGTTCGTCTTCACTGAGTGCACTTTCGAAATACATGTATAATACTGATAATTACTATATATTTATATATATTTATATATATATATTATTAATTTATATATAAATAGTACCTATATTCATAATATAAAGTTACAATGTCTTTTACTTTTGTAACAGCTCTTTATAATATTTCTCGCGAACAATACGACCAACGTTCCTATCAACAATATCAGACATGGTTTGAAAGAACCCTTAGTATTCCAGTGCCTATGGTAATCTTCACAGAAATATGTAATGAAGACATTGTCAAAAGAGCACGTTCAAAATATGATAACATCACAAAAGTTATTTACACTAGCTTAGATGAAGTACCCTTTTACTATACAGTTGATACGGTTCGAGATATTATAACAAATTCCCCCTTTAAACGACGTATTCAACACCCAAATGGTCTCGAAAATAAATGTTTTGGCTATATACCCATCATTCATAGTAAATACGCATGGATGAATAAAGCTATCGAATCTAATTATTTTAATAGCGATATGTTTTTTTGGATAGATGCTGGATTGAGCCGTTTTTTAAACTTTGATATTGCCGATGGACATTTTAATAATCCATTGATTTCACAAATACATAACGAAAACAAGATTTTTATTCAACTAGGTAAAGTAAATGAATTTGCCAAAGTGTTGAATAATGAACTCTCATTTTACGATGCAGTCGGAAAAAATATTAATTTTATGATGGCTGGTTTTTGGGGTGGTAATTCATCATTGATGATGGAAGTTTGCAAAATAGGTGAAAAAATGTATATTGAAGATTTAATCGGAAAACAACAGGTTGATAATGAACAAGTTACTTTTGGGTTTATTTTAAAACAATATAAACATAATTTATTGTGTACTTTTCCATGTAACGTTGAATGCATCAACTATTATGTTTTCTGTGATAAGGTAACTATTTCATAGTATACCTTTTATTGTATTTGCGTACTCCTTTACTAATTTTTCCCATGAAAAGTTCTTAACAGCATAATCACGTATTTCTTCTTGAAATACTTGTTTCAGACGATTTTTCTCTATAATATTCTGAATATATCCCATATCATCCGCTTTTTCGTCTGGTATAATATCGATAAATGGTAAGGAAAGGTCCAGGTCGTTTGCACTATATTTGTTCGTAACAATGGGTAAACCCGCCATAAGAGCTTCTTTGATTACTAGTGGAGTTCCATTTTCTCCAGTGGAAAGCAAAACCATATTACCATAATTTGCCAATTCTGACATTAAAAACTCGCGACTTGGTTCGCCTTTATAACATGGCAGAGACTTGAATTCTTGGTCATCACAACGGCCATAAAAATCGAGGTTTGGTATGGTCTTGTATTTATGCTGTTGCTTTCTGGCTTCGATTTTACCTATATATATCGACCTTTTTTTTTGCATTTTACTATCTAAGATCTTTGGTACTATTTCGTTATGGTTCGAACCATTCAACATCATATGAATCTTAGATGGGTCGGAACAAGTTTTCGAAAACATATTATAATCTTTCTCTGATAGTGCGAATATATGATGTCTGTTATTAGCGGAAATAGCTTGAAATGGGATATGGTATCCGTCTTGTCTATGTTTCTCTGGTTGATCGATGTAAGGATAATGACTCGTTATACCAATAGTTTTACATGTCAAATAGGGGATAATATGATAAAGGCAATCATAATGGATATGTACAAAATCATAATTGCCCTGATTAATCGTCTGTATTAAACGTTGTGAATAAGGCGTTGTAGGGGTCGACTGTTCTTGACTCGTTATGCGAATTTGGTTAATAATATCAACTTCATGTCCCTGTTCACATAATTCCATATAATAATCCCATATCAAGATTTCTACTGCACCGTGTCCTGTTGGTGGTATTGGCATGATTCCTGGTCCTACAAGTGCAATTTTCATGAATATATATACTTAGTTTTTCATTTATGTTTATATTATTTCGATTGAATCATATAAATAATTTATGCGGTATTTATCATATATCATATATAGGATGAATATTATTATTCCTTTAGGTGGTAAAGGAGAACGATTTTCAAAAAATGGATATAAACAGCCTAAACCATTGATTCCAATTTTTGAAAAATGTATGATTGAGTATGTTTTAGATAATTTACATTTGAATGAAAATGATGTTATATTTATTTTTTATAATGAAAATCTAGACATTCATTCTTTTACATCGTTGCTTTCTAGTAAATATAACAAAGATAAAGAGCTTATTTCTTTTATAAAAATAGGTGATACTCGAGGTGCCGCCGAAACATTGTTATTCGGAATTCAGCAAATACTTAATGGAAATAAAAAATATAATGAAAAAAGTATTATATTAGACTGTGATACATTTTATACAGAAAACATAATTGATGTTTTTAGAAAAGGCAATGATAATATGGTATTTTTTACGAAAAATTACGGACCGGAGCCTATCTATTCATATATTACGTTAAATCACGAAAATACCATTGTTGATATCAAAGAGAAAGATAAAATTTCAGATAATGCGAATACTGGCGCATATGCATTTATTAATTTTATACAGTTAAGAGATTTTGCTAAGCACGTAGTTGATAATGGAATCTTTTATAAAAATGAACCTTATACATCGTGTGTCATTTCTGAAATGTTAAAACAATCTATTGTTTTTAAGGGTATAGAACTACAGGAGTCTCGTGTATTTTCATTAGGAACGCCCAGTGCTGTTACACAATATGTCGATTCTACTTATGCTTTTTTGTTTGACTTAGATGGAACACTTGTTATTACAGACGATATTTATTATGATGTATGGTCTCAAATACTCAATAGATATCATATAACTTTGACTAAGGATTTATTTAGTAAATTTATTCAAGGCAATAATGACAAATACGTTATCCATTCTTTGTTAGGTAGTCATTTGAATATTGATATTGATGAAATTTCGCAAATAAAGGACCAACTTTTTATAGAAAATATCTCAAAAATAAAAGAGATAGATGGTGCCGTCGCTATATTGAATAGTATTAAATTATCTGGTTATAAAGCATGTATCGTAACGAATTGTAACAGAAAGGTCGCTGAATCTATAGTCAATTACATTCACATTGATAAATATATCGATTTTATTATTTCAAACGACGATTGTATTCATGCAAAACCGCATCCAGAACCCTATTTGAATGCCATTCAGAAATATAATATTCAAAGTAAAAAATGCTTTATATTCGAAGATTCGAATTCAGGAATCTTAAGTGCAAAATCTATCCATCCAAGATTACTAATCGGACTTGAGACTATTTATAATTCCGAACAATTAAAAAATTACGGCGTTGATTTTTCTATTGCTAACTATACTGATTTCGATATTGAATCATTAATTTCTTATCAAGGTGATAAATCTAGAATGATAATAAAAGAAATAGCTACGAATATGAATTGTTCTATCGATAATGTTATTATTGATAAAAATAAGTTGAAAGGGGGTTTTATTGCAGACGTTATTGGGTTCACTGTTTGTGATAATAGTGGAGATTCAATATTATCTTATGTTCTCAAATATGAAAATTCAGATATGAATATGTTATCTAATATGGCAAAACAGTTGCAATTATACAGTCGTGAGTATTATTTCTATGAACATATATCCAAATATGTTCCTGTACATGTTCCTCGTTTTATATGTTTACTAAAAAATGATGAGTTTGATAATTGCGGCATTATATTAGAAAATATGTTTGAGTTGGGATATAGATTGAATATTAATCTGAATAATGAAACTATTGATATTTCAATGAAAATTGTCGACCGTATGGCAAAATTACATAGTCACTTTTGGAATAAGAACCTGAAACATATTTTTCCGGAATTGAAACAAAATGATGATACTATTTTCTGTCCATTTTTCTCGAATTTTATAAAAGAGAAACAAGATTGTTTTATTCAAAAATGGTCTTCTCTATTGAATCCATATCAACTAGAAAAATGTCTTTATATTATCGAACATTTTGATTCTATACAAAAAAGAGTATGTCAAGACAATCTTACGTTTATTCATGGTGATATCAAATCCCCTAATATTTTTTATGATGTAAAAAATAACTATGAACCCTATTTCTTAGATTGGCAACACTGTGCTATTGGCAAGGGTGTTCAAGATTTGATTTTTTTTATTATCGAAAGTTTTGATATTAATAACGTTATATTAGCTTATAATTTGTTAAAGCCTTATTACTATAAAAAACTATGTGAGTATAACGTCAACCAATATAGTTATCATCAATATGAACTTGATTTAATTGACGCGCTCTATTATATACCAATATTTACTAGCATATGGTTTGGTACGATTCCACAAGACGATTTAATTGATAAAAATTTTCCCTATTTCTTTATCAATAAATTGTTTTATTTGATTGAATACGTTACCAAGAAATAGACACATCATATACACATTTTACAATATCGGTCGATCACGTTCGACCAAGCGAATTTCTCGATAGCATATTCTCTTATTTGTTCTCGGCATTCAATGCTACGCTTACGGTTTTCATAAATAACACGATCTATGTAAGCCAAATTATCTAATTTATCATTTGGTATCACAGTGATAAAAGGTTGGTCTAGATCCAAGTTTGCACACGAACATTCACTCAGCACTAGTCCCAGTCCCGCCATAAGCGCTTCTTTCACTACGAGTGGGTCTGCTTCTCCATCGGAAAGCAGAACCAAGTTTCCATAGTCTGTCATATTATCGTATAATATTGGCTTTGTCCATTCACCCAAATAGTTCTTATTCGATTTGTCAAAGGGTGAGTTGTGATAGTTTCCCACAAAATCGATATTGGGTAGTGATTGGTACTTATACTGTCCCTTACGGAACTCTACCTTTGCAATATAGATTGATTTATCTGATTTTGTGGGTCTTTTCGAGAACCTGAATAGATCTTCACGAGAACCATTACAGATTACATTTATTTTTTCGGCTGGGAAACCGTATTTTACGTATATTTGTTTGATTTGGTCGGAGATGACATTCAATGTAACATATTGTTGGTTCTCTATGACTCTCAAAAATATATTATGAAAATACCACTGTTGTCGTTGTTCGAAGTTTGGCTGTGTAATATAAGCATAATGGCTAGTATAGTATATTTTTTTGCATTGAATATATGGAGCTACTATAATATGGTCATCATACATAATATGTACGATGGATGGTTTATGATTATTCGTTTCTGTAATGATTCGATTCGGGTCAGCTTGATTTACGATTACCACAGAATAACCTCGTTTGGTCAAGTTCTCATAGTAATCCCAAACAATGCTTTCACATGCTCCCCATCCCTTCGGAGGAAATTCAGTTGTGCCGGGCGCAATCAGAACGATTTTATCCATGTATAGTGATGAAATATCATATCGTTATGTTTTTAGATTTTTGTTTTATTATATATTATATATATTATATATATTATATATATTATATTATTGTATACGGAGAATTGTATTATGCATTTAACTTTAGATTCAATGGCAAAGGCCGATTTATTAGATAATAATAATAATAATAATGGTCAAGGTTCTCCACGTGATAGAAATAACAATACCGTTTATGAGGTAAATAGTATTGTTGGTTACATTGATAATAGCAAACCTCTTTGGGGTATCATGCTAACATTACAAGAAAATTTAAATCTGAAAATTGGAACACAAATCTGGAAAAAATATATCAATGCCGCATTTTGGAATTATATCTCAACACCTATCAATTTTACGATTACACTGTTTACTGCCATGTCTGCCGGACAAACCGGAACCGACAGTAATTATTTGACAAAGGACCAATTGTTTTACATATTATTCATTTCCTTCATTTTATCGATCATCAATACATTCTTCAAATTGAAAGATAAGGCCATATTGAACTACGATTCTTTGAAAAAGTATCAGGATTTTGGCGCAGAATTCGAAAAAATTTACTTTACGAATATACAGAATGAAACCATATTACTGAAAAAATATTATTGTTATCTCGATTTACAATCCAAGCTGAATACATATGAATCAACCGGTAGTATCGAACAAGTCAATTATATTACAGAGGTCATTTATTTGATGGTGAAGTGCTGTTTCTCGAATCGAATGAAACGTATTAATTATAGAGAAAGATTCTGGGTATTAGATGGTCGACCGAAAGATGAATATAAACATAATTATTATGCAAATGTTAAACGTCAATACAAACATAATTTTGATATCGTAGAACGCATTGGTGGCACAAATAATGTGAATAAAACGAATTTAGCCATAGATATGACAGAAACATCTAATAATATTATGGTAACATTCGATGTTGAAAACCCTCCGCCAGCTTTGGCTGTATCGAATATAAGAAACCCAGATTTATACGAACCCATACGAATGAATGGCAATAACACAGTTCCACATGATGAAGACTTAACCGATGATGACGATGACGATGAAGAATATGAAACCGAGAACGGTGGTCAAAAAGATAATAATTCAGAATATACTGAAAAAAATACTATAACGAAAGAATACATATACAATGCTTTAGATTTATGTTATATCAAGAAAAATATTACCGAATATGATATGATTAAACGAATTATGGCTGAATCTGATATCTATGATAATTATCTTCATAGTTTTAAGGTTCGCAAGTACCTAAGACGTCTAGGACTATCTCCGGTTCTTGCAACGAATGAAATGAATCGTTTATCTAAGAAGATCAAAAATGAATACGAAAAAAACGCGAAAAAAGAAAAAGAATTATTCAACAAAACACATGGTAAAAAAGGGATTCCTCCGGTGAATGTTAGGTTGGAAAAAGAAAAACCTTCTTTACGACGATTTCAATTCTGATTTCGAGAACTCTGAAAAATGATATAAACATTGGGGCGTATGTTATGCTAGTATATTATATATTATACACCCTTGAACATTTTAAATGGAACAAAATTATTTAATTAACCTATTGAAATCTCTTGTATACAAAAGCATTTATAGATAATTTATTTATATATATAAATGTATCAATTAGGTGCTATACAGATTGATAATAACGAATACGTTTTACCATATAAAGCAGATAAAAATAAAAATTATAAATGTATTGGATGTCAACAAAAAGTAATTTTGAAAAAGGGGAATATTCGTAAATGTCATTTTGCTCATCATTCACTAACACAATGTTCTTATTATGAACATCCAAATGAAAGCGAATTACATAAAGAAGCAAAATATAAGCTTGCTTTATGGTTAAAAGAAAAAAAATCTATTGAATTCGCTTGGTCATGTTGTAAAACTAGATACGATGGTGATAATTGTGGCGCAATGGAAGGTGGAATGGACCACGAAATATACTATGAAGAAAATGATAAAATCGTAATAGAATATAGAGACATTAATAATAAATACATAGCAGATGTTGCTATTATTAACGACAATAAAGTAAAATATATATTTGAAATAAAACATACACATTCTACTACTACAAATGTTAGACCCGAACCATGGTTTGAAATTACCACGCAACAAATATTTGAAGAAGATATTAATGATAAAAAAGATATAACTTTAACTTGTATAAGAAATAATAAAAATAGATATTGTAGCAATTGTAGAATACTTGATGAAGAATGGGTAAATAATTTGCCACGACTTTATAATAAAAATGGAATGGAAACAAAATGGACACAAGAATCTCCATGCATTAAATGCTGTAGAACAGCATACAGTCCAGTATTTGTAAAAGGTTATAGACAATTATGCAAAATATGTTTATCTATATGTGAAGACGAATTAAAAAAAGAATATGACATGAAAGGAAAATGTTTGATTAACATATATTAGTATAAATATGAAACAGAAAGGTGATGATTATAAACTTACAGCGGTAAAATATTATTTGAACAACGATGATACTATGGACAATACTTGTAAAATATTTAACTGTAAAAACCATCTTTACATAGATGGATAAAAACATACAAAACTAGAAAAATTTTACAAAGAAAACCTAGAACAGCATTATCTTATAAAGTTAAGAAAGACCAAGTAAAAACAGCATTAAATATTCTTAATGCCCATGAACAATTTACAATGAGCGAATTATTGATGATGATGAAAGAAAAGTATACAGATTTTGATATTTCACCGCAGCATTTAGGTAGAATTATGCGTAATCAGAATAGAACAAGAAAACGAACTAGACATGAACATTTTCCAAATGAAAGACGAAAAAATCCTACAGACAAAGAAAAGGAAATGAATGATTTTTACAATACAGTGAAACATTATCCAATGGATAAAATTATTTCATTAGATGAAACAAGCGTTGGTGCGTTATTAATGCCGTCTTATAGTAGATGTTTTATTGGAAAGCGTTGCGTTGTAAAAACGAATAAGATTTTTGTCTTTCAAAAATTTACATTATTAGTGGCAATTACAAATTCAAAACGAATAGGATACGAATTTTATGATAAGGGCGGAACAACAAAAGAACGAATGATAGAATTTTTCGAAAAACACATATTTGGTAAATACAAAAATCATTTGATAATATTAGATAATGCTAGAAGTCATCATAACGATATAATTAAAGAAGCGATTTTGAAAAGTGGAAATCAATATTTATTTTCAATTCCATATACACCCAAAACAAACGCAATCGAGCAATACTTTAATCAACTAAAATATTATCTAAAGAAATACAGAAATGTAAACAATTTTCAACAACTGAAACATAATGTAATAATGTCGTTAGATAAAATTAAATCTAAAAATTATGAAAATTATTTTAATGATGCTTACTCTAGAAAGGACGGATTAGAATATAGAAGAAAAACATCTACCCGTAAATGTAAACCAAAAAAATATAAAGAATAATATACTTAAAATTTTCGCACTTTAAGTATATAGCAATTATGAGATTAAAAAGTGAATTATACAAAGAAGAACAAGACGATGTAATATATAAGATTATAACCATATTGGATTTGGAACATAAACAAACTTACACCCTATATGAGTTAGACAATAACGAAGAAATACAAAAACAAATTATGGAACTGATACCTGAAATAAGAAAATGGTTTTCATTCAATAATATGAAGGCAGTTGGTGAACCTGAAAAACGAAAGCGACCTTGGTTATCTATAATAAAAAATTTAATTAAATCCAAATATGCTATTGATAGTAAAGAATATCAATTCAAGAATGAAGAAAAATGGATGCGAACCCAAAAATATCTTTTTACAAAGATTTAGGAAAATAACTGAGAATGATTTTTTATTGGAAATTGACTTAAAATAATATCTTTAGTAATAATATAGAAATGAGTATCAAAGAAAAACCACCCGAGTTTTTCAAATCTACAAAAACTTCGCTCAAAAGTATACTGAAACACCCTGAGATTAACACATCGATTATTAACGATGCTGTTATGCGAGCAAACAAAATGGTTATTCATACTTTACAGTATCTCAAACTTTATTTACTTGATTACTATGAAAAACACAACCATACATTGCCGGTTATTAATAAAGAATTTATCAATAATTCTATGAAAGTTGTCTGTGGAGAAAAAGAAGAGAAAAGAGGAAAACCTCCTAGTGATGAAACAATTGCACTAAAAGAAAAACTTACTTCTTTTTACAATGAACATTATTTACCTACAACCCAAAATGATAGAATCAATTATACTGGGTTAAACACAGTAATGGATTATTTGAAAGAAGACATCATGACTATGTATGAAAATAACATTCAGTTACATTATGTGGATTATGTAGAACGCTTCGTAAATGTAGTTTGGAAAAAGAAAATAATAACCGAGAAAATAAGAAAATTATATAAAACGAAAGCGGAAAGAGAAACAAGAATAAGATGCCTTTGTAGTGAATTACGCAAAATAAAATACGATTTGCTGAATGTAGATAAATCTGCTTACAAATCAAAATCATATTACCACACATGGATTACAGAACAACGTAAACATGTTTTGCCAAATAAAAAGAAATACGAAAAAGATAGTATTTATTATGATTTGAAATGTTCACCTATGGATTATTTTCCTTCTATGATTTACATGATGAAACGAGTAGAAAGCGAAAACGAATGCTTAAATATTGTGTTTCCATTAAGAGGTGAAATCGCACCAAAATATATACGGTTGGATACTACTACATTAGTAAATTTATTATTGAGAAAAGAACATGGAAATAAAGATTTCTACAAAAGGAAATCTAAAAAAATATGAAGATGAAATATGGAAGTTCTTTTTTCGAACAGAGCGGAAATTATTTACCAAAACCGGTTATTCTTTCCATCATATGATTTCCACAGACGGTATTGGCGTAAGCGTTTTGTTTTTGCGTAAGGATTTGGTTGGTAAAAAATTACCAATGATGAAAACAAAAGCAACCAAAGAACTATATATTGATGAATTAGATAATTATACAAATTTACAAAGTAAGAAAATTGTTGGAATTGACGTAGTAAAATGTGATTTAATTTATTGCGTAGACGGAGCGAATAAAGACGCTAATGTATTTCGATATTCCCAAGACCAACGAAGAAAAGAAACCAAAATGAAGAAATACAACAATATTATACTTGCCATGAAAACCAATAAAATAGGCTGTAAAACAATTATAGAATATGAAACTGAACTTTCTAATTTCAATAAGAAAACACTAGATATCACCAAGTTTAAGGAATATTTACAAGAAAAGAACCGAATTAATAATATATTATTTGAATTTTATGGTAAAGAATTATTTCGCAAATTGAAATTTGGTAGGTATATCAATACTAAGCGTAACGAACAAAAGATGATTAACCAGTTTAAGAAAATATTTGGAAAACCCGAGGAAGTTGTTATTTGTATTGGTGATTGGGAACAGAAGAAACAGATGAAATACAAAGAACCAACATTAGGAAAAGGAATGCGAACTTTGTTTAGGAAATACAACTATAATGTTTTTTTAGTAGACGAATTTAGAACCAGTTGTAAATGTTCCAATTGTAATGGTGGTGTATGTGAGAAATTTATGGTAAGGAAAAATCCCAATCCAAGACCAAAGAAAACTAAGGAAAATCCAAAAAAAGAAATAAAATACGATGAAACACGGTTGGTTCATGGGCTACTACGCTGTAAGAGCGGTTGTGGTTTATGGAATAGAGACCGTAATGGTTCATCAAACATCTACAAAATAGCGGAAAACGCAATAAATAAATTAGAAAGACCAAGTTATTTATGTAGAGAAATTACAAGTAATCACCCCCTTTTACCGAGCGTGGGATAATCAAACTTTACTTCGGGTATGAAAAGACTCAACCTTGAACCGCTTTTATTTTTTTTGAAACAACTTAAAAAGTTCCATTTAAAATGTTCAAGGGTGTAAAATGTCTCATAAAGCTCCATGTACGATCGTCACTGCATATTTTAAATTGAAGATTTCCAAAGCGTCACATGAAACCTATTTGAAATGGATGCAAAATATGCTTATTAATTCGAATCCTATGATAATCTTTTGTGATACCGTGTCAAAATCGTATATTGAATCCATAAGAAAAATGGTAGATCCTGAACTAGTACGCACTCGCATAATCATTACAGAAGTTTCCGAATTTTATTCATATAAGTATGGTGAAAAATTTGTGGAACACTTTGCTATGGACACAGAAAAACGCGTTGGACATAATATTATTTTATATATGATTTGGGCAGAAAAATCCCATTTTTTGAAACGGGCAATTGAGCTTGACCCATTTGAATCTGAATATTTTTTGTGGAGCGATATCGGTTGTTTTAGACGCGAGAATACGGAATTCCGCAATTGGCCGAATCCTTCTCGTATTGCTACTTTGCCGAAAGATAAAGTATTGCTTCTGTCAGTGATTCCATTCACGCCTTCCGAATTGGCTTGCAAAACGTTAGATGATTTGCCGAGTTTTCAATTTCAGAATAGGATTGGGGCACCTATTTTTGGTGGTACGAAAGAGGTTTTGTTGCAATGGCACGATAAGTATTATGAGATGTTAGAATATTTTATTTCTATTGACCGATTTATTGGTAAAGACCAATCGATTATGAATTCAGTTTATTTGATGAATCGGGAATTCTGTGAATTGATCACTTGGAAGGAGGGTTGTGCGGATCCTTGGTTCTATTTACAAGATTATTTAGCGTAGATAATGTATACTGTTATGGATTGGTCATATGGACAAGATAGAATGTTATCATCGCTTGAGCTACTAGAACGCAACCCTTCAGAAGTTAGATATGGATGGGTTTATCGTTATTTTTGTTTTTGTTGTTGCAAAAAAACTTAATATAGTGTAAATATATAATCATGCCGTATCATATTACGAATTATACTTATAAAAAGGCGAAAAAAATGGGGGTGACTGTAAAACATTCTACAAATAAGACGAAAAAAATCGACGTTTTTTCTAAGAGTGGTAAAAAATTGGCTTCTGTTGGTGCTTTAGGTATGAATGATTTTCCTACCTATATTCAGAAAAAAGGCATGAAATACGCCAAAACTAGGCGACGACTCTATCGTATGCGTCATGAAAAAGACCGACATATTAAAGGTTCTCATGGATGGTATGCTGATAAGTTGTTATGGTAATTTGAATGGTTGTTTGATAATAAATTAGTTGTGTAAATTTATTATCATAGTTATTATATAGATGTTACGGTCGTTTCGAAAATTTGCTTCCAGTATTACTGGAAGAAGTCATTATTTTAGCAATACACCAGCTATAGAAGTACCAGTTACTGATAATTTAAATGTATCAACACATAAACCATTTGAAAATTCTGAGCCTGTAACTGAGCCTGTAACTGAGCCTGTACCTGAACCTGAACCTGTCACTGAACCTGTCACTGAGCCTGAGCCTGTAACTGAACCTGAGCCTGTAACTGAACCTGAGCCTGTAACTGAACCTGTAACTGAACCTGTCACTGAGCCTGAGCCTGTAACTGAACCTGTCACTGAGCCTGAGCCTGTAACTGAACAAGGGATTCCTAGCCAACCTGAATCTGAACCTGAACAAGGGATTCCTAGCCAACCTGATTCTGAACCTGAACAAGGGATTCCTAGCCAACCTGAATCTGAACCTGAACAAGGGATTCCTAGCCAACCTGAACAAGGGATTCCTAGCCAACCTGAATCTGAGCCTGAACCTTCTATTGAAGACAGTACATCGTTTTCAACCTCTCCTGAAGTACCTGATTCTAGCGTTTCTTTATCTAAAGACGAAACAATACCTTCGATTACAGTAACATATATACCTAATCCTAATTCTGTCGCAAACCCATATATATTATATACTGATGCATCCGCTGCACCCGTAACAGAAAAAGCGAAAAGGAAGCGCAATAAACACAAACCTTTGAAAGGTTAATGGCTATCCGTGTATAATATTTATTAGCCAAATGGCTACAAAAAGGTGGATTTCTCTATATGTTTTCACTCGATAAATGTATTTATCGACTGATAGACCTTAAGGCGAGATGCTCCTAGAATTGAAGTGCGCACGCTCTTGCGGAGTGAGGATGCCGAAATAGAGATTGATAGCCCGTGTAACGACTTCTACATTCCCGTTATCTGCTCCCAAATATTCATTGGTCAAACTACGAATAAACGCATCCACACGCGCCTTGTTTTGCATAAACATGGGGTTACGGAACCATACATTGTAGAAATTATCAGTATAACCACGCATGGTGGGAAGTGGCTTATTCATTTCATAAACGAGGTCATTATAGAGCCAATGTTTATCTTCGGGGATTTCTTCGCCGGTGAATTCAATCCAGTAGCGTCGGTAATTATAAAAAGCCGTTTGTCTAGAGGAATGAAAGTCACGTATATCTTCTAATAATATACGTGATTGTGGTTGATACGTATATGGAATAATAAGGGTCAAGACCTCAGGAGGTAAAGAGCGAACAAGTGTAGATAGATTCATTTTTGATGCGCACAGATACAACCCGCTTCCAATTTTTCAATTTTTCAATTTTATGCATTACGAGAAAACAACATAAATTTAATGTCTATCGGTAGATAAATATATTTATCTTTACGTACCGATGAAGACATATAGAGAAATCCGTATGCAATATCTAATGTGCTCCGGTCATATTCTTGTTTACTGAATAATTTTCTTTTACATATTTTACAGTTTCATCAATAAAACGCAATAAATTTCCTACAATAACATTTTGTGGTACTGGTTCATCAGTTTCACTTCTGTCCCTATTCACATATTTATTTATTAGAGCACGCCATTTACCATCTTTTTCTTGTAATTGCAATAAATACTCATAGCATATATCTGCTTTTTCTTTTATATATGCTTCTCTTTCATGGTCATGCCTCCACATAAACGTTTTTTCTCCATCTGAATAATGTATGCCAATATTAAATGGATCTTTGTTTGGATCACCATATCTACTAAACCAACCCTTTCCGTGCACTTCTTCCGGTGTATAGTTTGTTTTTGCGAGAACAAACTCATAGAGATCGGTTATTTCTTTTCTACCGTTTTTTCTTTTCATTTGGTTTTTGAAAGATCTAGCCCTAGACCTAGACCTAGACCTAGATCTAGATCTAGACCTAGATTCAGATGAACCCTTACGATTTTTAGACGTAGATGATCGCGTTCGACCTCTAGACTTATGTGCTTTAGCTTCTGACATATATATATATAATATAGATTTTATTTTTTATATTACACTAAATAATACAGGTTGTAACACATAAATAAATTTACAAAAAATATAAAGATAACATACATATCATAAGTATATCAGAACACAATGCACGACTGGTCACCATATTTGAAGCCCGCTGATTATGAGTATCTCAATCAATATATAGAAAACGTGAAAAATGGCGTTCCAAACAGCAAGATGATACTTTTGGCTGGACAAGCGAGAACAGGCAAGACTACGCTAATGAACGACATCCAATCATATTTGGGAGATAAACTGTGTGGTCCTCTCCCTTTGTCATGCGAGTTCATTTTTCAAGAAAATATCAAAAGGTTGGGGTTTTTACACGGCTTGGATGATTATAGTGGTTGTACTGATAGAACCATTCAGGCCATCATAAATCTTATCAAGTATAAACAATCATTTATTGCAGCTGTCAATGACCAAGATAAAGTGAGTTTCGAATTATTCGACCATTGTTATGTCATTGAAATGGAGCATGTATTTGAGTGAAGTTGGTCAATAAAATAATATTACAAACTAATATAAAATTATTCCATGTTTTATATTAGTATCATCGGAAAAAACTATTATGGTCGTAATTTGCAGCGCACCTTATCCTAACAATTCAAACTATGAATCTTATTTTGAATTGTATCCATATCCGCTAAGTGATTTCCAGAAATACGCTATTGAAGCCATTGTAGAAGGGCAACATACGCTAGTTACTGCACCTACGGGTTCAGGAAAAACGCTTCCTGCAGAGTTTGCTATTCAACATTTTGTCGGTCAAGGAAAAAAAGTCATTTATACAAGTCCTATCAAAGCTCTATCTAACCAAAAATACTACGAATTCACGCGTAAATTTCCACATATTTCATTCGGCCTATTTACCGGTGATATAAAAACCAATCCAGAAGCAGATGTCCTTATTATGACTACAGAAATCCTTATGAATTCGCTTTTTTTACTTGGTTCTGGTAGTGGTCTTGGTCCTGGACCTAGTTCTGGGTCTGGTGGAGTTGCATCGGCAAATTTATCTTTTCAAATCGACCTGAATCGCGATTTAGCTGCAGTCGTTTTCGACGAAGTTCATTATATTAATGACGCGGAACGTGGAAATGTATGGGAAAAATCGATTCTTATGTTACCCAAACATGTTCAGATGGTCATGTTGTCGGCAACCATAGATAATCCCGCTGGATTCGCGGAATGGTGTGAATCTTCCGGTGAAAAAAAAGTCTATTTAGCTACAACGAGTCATCGTATTGTACCCCTTTCTCATTATGGATTTCTTTGTACTAACGAAGCCGTTTTTAAAACGATTCGCGACAAAACAGTACAGCAACAAATACGCGATTCAACGAATAAATTAATATCATTACAAGATGCAAAAGGTTCTTTCTCTGAACAAGGATATCGTACTATTACGAAAATGACTGACATGTTCGATAAAAACCAACTCAGGCAAAATCGTAAGCATGTACTTAACAAGCTATGTGAGCATTTGTTAGAAAAAGATATGTTACCCGCAATTACATTCGTTTTCTCAAGGAAACAAGTCGAATTATGCGCTGAATCGATAACCGTTTCTCTCCTAGAATTCGATAGTAAAGTAGGATATACTGTCCGATACGAATGTGAGCAAATTATACGTAAATTACCGAATTTCAGAGAATATTTATTATTACCCGAATATAATCAGTTAGTTTCGCTGCTTGAGAAAGGTATCGGAATTCATCATTCCGGTATGATTCCCATTTTACGCGAAATCGTCGAATTGATGATTTCGAAAAAATATATCAAAATGTTATTCGCCACAGAATCCTTCGCTATTGGCTTAGATTGTCCCATTCGTACTGCCGTATTTACTAGTCTATCGAAATTCGATGGACAAACTGAACGCTATGTTTTAGCTCATGAGTATAGTCAAATGTCGGGTCGCGCCGGCCGACGTGGTATTGATACTGTAGGCCACGTTGTTCATTGTAATAATCTGTTTCCCGTACCTACACTTACCGATTATCGAGCGATTTTATCAGGGAAACCACAAACACTCGTTTCGAAATATCATGTATCTTATAATGTAGTTTTGAATCTACTGAAAACCGAAGGCACTCATACATTGGCCGATTTATCCACCTTTTCTAAAAAAAGTATGATTCGCGGAGAACTTGAAAAAGAACTACAAGGAAGACGTTTCGAAATACAAAGCACTGAAAAAGCGATTGAAGATAAAAAACGATATCTTATGCTTTTACGGTGCCCACGTGATATTTGTGATAGATATATCGATATTGAAGATAATATTAAATATATGGTAAATAGAAAACGCAAAGACGCTGAGCAAGAATTACGTAAAATTAAAGATGAAAATAGAACAGTATTAGATGATGTAAAATCGGTTCGTGAATTCTATGCCCTTGAAAAAAGCTTGGATTCCCTACATAAATCCGTCTCTTATTATGAAAAATATATCGATAAACAAACGGAAACTATTTGTCAAATATTAATTGATGGTGGGTATATGTATCAAGTAGATGAGAGTTATATTTTGAGTCCTATGGGGAAAATGGCTGCGTCCATTGCCGAAATACATCCGCTTATTCTATCGAAATTGATGGTAACCCGATGGGATTCTTTCGCCGATTTTACACCGAAGTTACTAGTGGGACTGTTCGCATGTTTTACTGATGTAAAAGTACCCGAAGATGAAAGGTCAGCGCGACCACAGTCCGATTCCGACTTTTTGAATTATCGTGTGACAGAAGTCGTAGAAATGGCGAACGATTATCAATTGATTGAAAACGAATTTCAGGTAGATACGGGGATTCATTATGATAATATTCTACAGTTTGATTTGGCCGACTTGGCTATGAGGTGGTACGATTTGGAAGACGAATTCACATGTAAGATTTTTATTCGCGATGAATTATCGGCGAAATCGATTTCCGTCGGCGATTTTAATAAAGCAATGCTAAAAATCGTTACTATTACAAAGGAATTTATAGGGGTCGCCGAAACGTTGGGTGATCTTGGTCTTTTACATAAACTGGGACAAATTGAAGGCAATTTATTGAAATACGTCGCCACTTCACAAAGTTTGTATGTATGATTTGCAAAAAATTGATTTTATCTGGTTCATCCATATTATACGGCATAATACTTATAATATGGGCTGCTATTCTTCGAAAAATATCTTATCCTGTTGTTATGATATTGCATCTATAAATAAAAATAAAACTACTCTTGAATATAAGGTTGCTCTAAAACTTCCACATGGACTCCAATATTTGGATTTCGATGGTAACACGTTTGTTTACAAAATGGACGTGACTGATTGGGTAATCGCAGCTTTCAAAAATAAAAAATTTACGAACTATATTAATTATAATGACGAACATGATGATAAAATGTCTCCAGTCGGTGGGCATTGTAAGGGATGTTTTGCATGGAATGATAAGGAAATTTGTTGGCTCATTCATTCAGTTCCGAGATTCATGGTTCGATTCGACAAAGATGGCTTTGTCGACGAAAAAAGGACTCATATTTATCATTCCGAAGAAATATACGGACAATCTTTCGTCTTTCTTTCAGGAATACCTATCGAACAACTCTCTGAATTATTACAACAGTTGGCCATTATGAAGCCATTTATAGATAAGGATTCATCGACCAGTAGCTTACCTATATTGTCAATGGAGGTAGCCGGTTCATTTCAAATTAATTCTATTGCTATTTCATTAGCGCATGAACCAACTGTTTATCATGTAGCGAAATCACCTAAAAATCATATCGATATATTCAGTGATATGATTCAAACGACATTCGGGGGAAAATGGCATTGTGAAACATGGATTCGCGGACACCATTGTCCCAACCATTTTGATACTCACTCAGATGTTATCGACAATAAAAATATTACATTTGGTGGTATTACTTATAGTAGTAGTCACGACCATTCGAAATATGCATGTAATGATGCGGATTTGGTTTATATCGGCGATTTGAATCGCATGACGTCCCAATATGGGCGCGGTGGCGGTGGCGTCATCATCAAGAATCCTAATTTGAATAAGATGATACGTGCCATTATGGCGCTATAATTGATTGATTATATGTCTAATTCCATTATAAAATATTCTTTTGTTTCATCAAATGCTTCAAACCATGTTAATGGCTTATGGTCGATTAACGATTTACGAGTCCATTTAAATCCATATTCTTCGTAAAATGTTACGGCTTCTTCTACAGAACTCAGCGCTATTTTGACTTTTTTTTCATTTCTTTCCTCTTCCGTATCTTTTTTAACGCGCTCAACAAAACCATCTAATAGTTTTTTTGCATATCCCATGCCTTTGAATTTCGTTTTTGTACATATTAAAAGAATATAATATATGATTTCATTCGTCTCTGTGTTAGGAAACCTACGATAAACCATAATACTTGGACAATTATATATATCGAATTCCGTGTCTAAACAGTGATACGCCATACTATTCCTTTCGTTTTTTATCATGGCATTTGTATAAACAGGTCCTATGCTAGTTCCTGCGTATTTCAGAAATATATACATATTGGTTGCTCTAAATTCGTCTATTTTATCGATTAACTCTTCTAGTGGAGAGTTGTCGATAATATCATTGATAATGTCTTCTGAATAGAAATTCATTTGGTTCGGTTTTTATTATTTATTGTAATCTGATAATAAAAACTTCAATTTTTTACACCTTTTCTCATTCAAAACACCCACAAAGTGAGCGTAAATGAGTAAAAGGTAACGTTGCCTTTGCGCATTTTCAATGCGAAAAGGTGTGTAAACCCTTGATTGGATTGTTCTAAATCGGTCTGTTTTTTCTCGTCTTTTTCACACCCTTAATAGGATATGTATCGTTATCATCATACAAAGCGATTAGCTTCTTTAAACCTTTTACAGAAGCACCATTCATGAAGCTGTTTGGTTTCTTTGCTATTCGGTTACACACACCGTTTGTCATATCCTCTTTTAATTCGTTATCTGCCATATTAAACATATATGGGGTCAATGTTCGCTGAAATCCTCTAAACTCTATTAGTACTTTATTCTTTTTTCCTTCGTGGAACTGTATATCAGATTGTGCCGAAAAAATATCTACTCCATCATATTCTAGCCAATCGTAAAGTAAAATTTCATCGTTCTCGGTTACATTATCGTCAGCGTTTCTAGGTTCTTCGAAAAACTGGAAATAAGAGAGTAATGATATTGTAGGGTCACCATAATCATCATCATTTCTCTCGATATGGGTGTTTATACTAAACGCACCCGACTCAACATACTCAATATCATTTAACATGTAATTCAATAATATCTCTTCATTGACTATTAATGTTTGGATGAGAGAAACAACCTGTTTTTCGGTAATACCCTTCTCTTTGAATAATTCGTGAATACTCGATTTTAATCCCTTATATAATGCATAATTTTTATGTCGACAATTAAAGTATAGTTTATCCTTTAAATATGTCCTTGTTTGAGGGTCATCTTGTAAATAATCATTTATATATTGATATAGCTTGAAAAAAATGAGTCCTATATAATTCTTTATCGCAGATACCAGTTCTTTTTTTTCTACGTTCTCGTCACCTGCTTCTATTTTGTAATCAGGATTATTATTATTATAACTCATTATCAATTTCTTGATACAGTCCTCTAGTTTTTGCAAAGCAGTAATTCTTTGATTAAAAATCTCTTGAAACTCTGATATATTATTTATACTATCATTTAATAAATGTTTCATGATGGGGAAAACATGGTGTATTAGCGTTGAAAATGTCATCTGAGATGTTATACAACAATCATCTAAGCTTAGCTCCGTTTCTCGTTTTCCTTTTTCATCTAAAACGTGGGTTTGTAAATAATAAATCTGTTCTATTCCCTTATCCGGTCTATAAAATAAACTTCTAGTTGTAGGCGCTGTAATTTTGGTATGTGTATCTCTGCTTCTTTCACCTGTCGACAATTCTATGTAGCCACGCATTTTTCCTGTATATTCATCCAAATGTCTTGCTATATTTCGGATTGCATTTATATATGTATCCAATATGACATTCTTACTAATAGTCGGTTTATAATATGTAACTACCCATTCTACATCTGCAAATGTACCACACTCTATATCATTCCAAAACTCGAAATTGATATTATATTTACCAGGATCACTAGATTTATCATAATTATCGGTTCGTGTATATGTATATAAATTATCATTCTGCGCATATATCTCTTTTAATAATTCGAAAAATTGTGATATTCTCGGTTTGTATTTATCGTTTGCGAACCTCTGCGTTTTGAATAGTTTTTCTAATTCTTCGGAGACTTTTCCATAAGGTCCTTCTTGCATAGCCTTCATTATTTGGTCTTTATGACTATATAAATTGGCTTTTTTTATCGCTTTTCCTACTTGGTTTACTCTTACCGTTAATATTTCGGTTTCACATACCTTCGATATTTTTTTGAAAAATTTACTTTTTGATATATCGTTTGTTGATAAGAAACTGGCTTCATCTTTATGATATTTTTCGCCATTTTCTTTATACATGTCTATATATAATTCTTCTATTCTTCTCTTTTCATATCTTATCTTGTCTTCTTCGCTTTCTTTTGCTAATTTACTTGGGTCATCGAGAACTTCTATATCTTTTCTAGCAGTATCCGTATTCAATAGTTTTACCATTTTTCCTCCTTCAGAAATACCTGTTAGTTTGGCTAAACTACTTGTTTCGAATTCGTAACCTATACTTAATATTTTTTCGTATGCATTCTGTTTAATGATATCACCTGCTATATATTTTCGCATTCTTTGACGTCTACCATTTTTTCTTCTAGAATTCCGATTTTTCTTTGTAATTTTTACCATATCATAATATAATGATATATTATAATATTTCTACTTTTGCTTACCATCCTTTAATAATACCAGAATAGTAAATAAAAAGTCCGTTTCCAATCAAGCATTTGGCAATGCAATCCAAAATATTCATCGTTATATTTTTAATGTTCTCTGGTAACATATATACAACACCATAAAGTGACCATATCACCAAATAGAAATAATATAAAAAGGAATTTGAGAATGACGCATTGTTCCTTACAAAATGTATGAAAACTAAATAAAACATGATACAGAATGGAATAAATCCTACGAAACATGCCAATGATTTTGTTAATACACCAATTTCACCCATGAATCCAGTAAATAACATTGCATAATTCAATCCTATAACTTGTAATAAAGTATGTAACTTTACAGGTGTTTTTGATTCCATACTTAGAACCACACATAGAGCTATTAACATAAGTGGCGTTGTAATTGACCAATCTACATAACGCGTTTTTGTAATATCTGCCCAGTTTATAGGTTTATCCTGTTTCTCGCTTTCTTGGATTTGAGCCAAGAAAACCGAATAGAAATACCCAGCAACGAGTGAGATACATGTTTCTAAATTGAGTACGTGTCTTACACTAGGAATATTTGTGCGTAGAGCTTCGATCAATGTAAGTGTTGCAGTCGTGAGCAATAAGATATTTGTAATCATAAACGAGAACTTTATATACTCGCTTACTGGGTTCTTTTTCGTATCTATAATAGAATCTTTATTTGTATCGTTATTTTGCCCTTTTGCTATGTCTTTGGTAAGTTCGGGAGATGGCTGTGTTGGAATCAAGCCAATGGATGGTGGTGGTATTTGTACCATTGGTTTATCGTTATTATAAAGAGACATTGTTTATAAAGTATTCTTATATAATAATCGCTACAAAAAATTGAAACTTGTAAAATTGTATTTACAATTCTAAATCAAAAGAAAATTATGTGTATGTCTCAACGTGAACAACGTCAACATGTTATTATTACAGGTGATGAATACGATACGAGTGAGAATGATAGCATAGATTCTATGGTAAATGATGATTACGAAGATATCTTTGACGAAGACCAAGACCATTTAGATATAGATAAAGCTGATGGAAATTATTACATTGGTATGCAGGCATATGTTCCTTATCGACATATTATGTTAATTACAAATTCAATATCTGCTCCAACGTTTTTCAAATATTCTGGAAATCGTATTTGTGGTTATCTTTATAGGTACAGTGTCATACGCGTTTCAAATCCTTCTATTGATATTATTAAATTATCTATTTTACCTGATGATTCATATTCTGTTATTACAAAAACACATTGGTTACGACTTGTACAGCGTACATGGAAAAGGGTTTATCAAGAACGTCAAAAGGTCTTGATAAATCGTGCGAAAATCTCGTCACAACGTCATTTTGAACTACATGGACAATATCCATATGGTTTGAACTATATGCCTAGTTTACGTGGAATGTTATGTCCGTCATTTATCGAAACTCATTAAATATAAGAACTGGTTAATATCACCTAAAATCTCATCACGTACATTCAATAAATCTGTATCCTGTTTATTATCGAAATACATATTGAAATCGGTTAAAAATTCGCGGTATTCAAACATACGACTTTTAAAATCTTTCACATTATTAGGATCGATTAAATCGAATCTTTTTTCCATCATTTTTATACGGTCTTCTTCTCCGTCATTCTTTTCACTTCCTTTGCTCGTTCCTTTGGTCGTTCCTTTGCTCGTTCCTTTGCCCAACAGTATCTCTACAAATTTATCTATATGCTCATTTAAATTCCCATATAATTCGTCTGTTGCTTTATGTTGTCCATAAGATCGCGTCTTCCAATGATATAATTTTACCATATTCAACATTTCGAAAAATATCTTCACAATATGCGAATTCTGGGTATTCGTTCTTTTTACGGATTTCAATTTGGGTAAAAATTTCGTCGTTTTCGTATATTTTTTCGTTCTTTTTTTAAGTAATCTAGTTTTTGACATGATTCTGATATATAATATTTTATATTTTATATTTTCCTACATTATCAAAAAATTGAAGATTTTTGATTATAGATACTATTTACAAGCAATAAATCTGTAAATATAACTATAGTAAATAATGGATACATTTTCTCTCACTCGATATTTATATCCAACGGTTGATGTGCGACAGTCACTCTTCATGTCTATGCTCGACCGAAACTTGGATGAATCACTATTTTGGGCATTTGAACTATTCTATTCGAATGATTTTATTGATGATACTCTTATTGAAACATCTACATTCGAATATGTAAAACGAATCTATGATCATATTTATCGAGAACTTAATCCTGATATCGATTCTTGGATAAATAAAAAACTAGTCACGATGGAACCCGATATTGCATTAGCGTCGCTCATAAATACACTAATTCAACGACAATATAGTATTGTTTCTTTTCTTGAACATGTTATCCATGTAAAATGCGAAGAACGTGTTATTGCTTCAAACATAAAAAAATTCCGTATCTTACTAGCGAAAGATGATATTTGTAAATACAAGACCATAGATGATACTACTTTGTCTCCACGTAACATATTGAAAACGGCATGTCGGTTTGCGATTCGTACAAACATCTCTATTTTGTTTAATACGTTCATACCAGGTTCTTTGATAGAACTATGGACGAATCATTGGCTATACTACGCTGCTAGAACACCAATATGGGCTACTCGTATTAATAGGCTAAATGGTTGGTTAAATGAAGATAAACTAGCTGTGGAATTCGACGAAGAATATGTTGATGATAATGACCTGTCTGATTTCGACGAATTCCATAATCGATGGAACTACGAACCCGACGAACAAAGTATAGAACTACGTAACCGTATTATAGGTAATTATTCCGATAATGCGATACAAATGAATATCCAAACCTTCTGTAGCACATATGGTGCATATTTACCCATTCGAAAATTACAAATACGAAATTAGAATAAGATTATGGTGGTCTATTTGTAGGTTGAGCCAGAAGATGCCAGTGATTTTACATCAGCTGGTGCAGTAAATATTTGGTTATCTCTTAATGCTGTTGCTATTTTTTGTGCTTCCATCGCTTGTGAAACAGCTTTTGCTTGCGTATCTGCATAATAAGCTGCATCTATTTCCTTTTGTTGTGCAATCGACTTTGCAACTGCAATGGCTTGATTGGACGCATCTATCATCTGCTGTTGTGCGATTGCTTGTGCTTGTGCTTGAGCTGCTTCTGCGGCTTGAGCTGCCAGTGCTGCGGCTTGAGCTGCTTCGCCTGCTAGTTTCTGTGCTGCTACAGCGGCCTGTTGTGATGCTAAGTCGGTTGCTTGTTGTGCTGCTAGTGCGGTTGCCTTATCCTGAGCAGCTTGTGCAGCCTGAGCAGCTAATGCTGCGTTTTTTTCTTTTATACCCGCCTGTTTTTCAGCTTCTACCGCTGCAGCTTTTGCTTGTGCTGCTTCTGCAGCTTGTGCAGCTAGAGCTGCTTTTTTCTCTTGTTCATCGGCCTTTTTCTGGGCTTCTACCGCTTCGGCCTTTTTCTTTTCATCTAATGCTGCTTGTGTCGCAACAGCTGCCGCCTGTAACTTTAATGCTTTGGTTTCTGCTTCTGCTAGAGCTGCTTTTAATGCTTTACCGTCAGCTTCTTTCTGTGCAGCCAGTGCCTGTGCTAGTGCCTTAGCATCGTCTGCTTTTTGTGCGGCTATAGCGGCAGTCTTCGCTTCTTCATCTGCTTTCTTTTGGGCAGCAACAGCTGCTGCTTGTTTTTGTGCATTTGTCTCTGCTTGTGCCGCAAGTGCAGCTGCTTGTTCTCGTGAAGCCTTTGCTTGTGCTTCTGCAACAGCTGCTGCTTGTGCAGCCGCTGCGGATTTTGCGTCGGCGGCTTGTTGAGCAGCAACAGCTGCTGTTAGTGCAGCATCGTCGGCTTTTTTCTGTGCTTCAACTGCTGCTTTTTGTGATGCAGCTGAAGCCGTCTGCTGAGCAGTAAGTGCAACTGCCTGTGCTGCTGCATCTTTTGCTGCTTGACTCGCTACGGCAGATGCTAGTGCTGTTGCGTCAGCTGCTTTTTGTGCTGCAGTGGCGACAGTTGAATCTCCAGAAAAGAAATAGATAATAACTATTCCATTGGCACCATTTGTTGCTGGAATATAAGTATTATTATCAGATATTTGAATGCTTGATCCTTTGAAATCTGTAATGTACTTATCAGTTGTTGGTGTTGTACTCTTTTTCGTTTCAGGACTATACCATGAACCTCCTCCGCCTCCTCCACCAGAGTTAGGTGTTGCACCAGAAACATCACTTCTATTTATACTTTGTCCACCCGTTCCATTGGAACCTCCACCTTTTCCACCTACGCCTCTATTGTATGTTCCATAGGATGATGATGTAGTAGCACCGTAATAGCCTACGTCCAATATTTGTACTTTTACCGTGTTTGTTGTTGGTAAAACTGGGACTCCTGCTCCACCTCCTCCTCCATAATACGTAGATAAACTAATATCTGAGAGAATTACTTGTACACCATCATAACCATCTGCGCCATATTTACCTGTTTTCGTGTTAAAGTTTTTGTCGTTCCAACTAGTTATAGGACCGCCATTACCACCATTGACATTAATATTTCCACCGCTGCTAGTTCCACCAGCTCCACTATAATTACTACCCTTATTACCAGTTGTACCACCTCCCCCACCATTAGCATTAACAAGTATATTTGTTCCTTGTTTTATATTTGATGCTTCACCTGGTGAACCACTACTTGTTCCAGGTTTCCCTCCAGCGCCAACATTTATAGTATATTGTGTTCCTCCTTGTAATTTAATAGTTGAACCATTTAATGTACTATAGCTTACACCACCGCCACCTCCTCCATTTACATACCAATTACCGGCTCCTCCACCTCCCACAACAACATATCCTATTATCATACTATTGACTGGCGTAAATGTACCTTTACTGGTGAATACTACTTTCGTAAAATTACCAACAGTAGTTACTACACCCGTGTCTGTTGTAAACATGGTGTTACTTAATCCTTCGATTGTATTGGAACCACTAAATAATTTTACAATATATTTCACGAAAAATAAAATAACAATTGCACTTATAAGAATCAATAAAATACCTATTATATTGTTAAAACTTATCGATAATTTCATGTATATATTATGAAATTATATTTTTCACGTATATTTACGCTAAACCCTTATGTTATTATTATATTGCATAGGTTATATGCGTGGTTAATGCCAATAATGCTCCTCCCCATAAAGTATCCATTACTACTAAATAGGGTGACCAATTCTTGAAAAGAGCATATGTCGTTGTTTCATAGACGCCATATATGACTAAGCCGAGTATAAACGCGTCTAAAACTGATCTTCGGTTCTTTATAATAAAATAATATAAGCCACCAATTAAGAATATGTAACAGGCTATTACACTCATAGGTTTGAGTTGCATAGTAGTACGTTGGATAGTTATTACTTGGTTCTCGAAAAGGGTCTTATTCAAGGTTAGATAAATTCCATCTAATGCTAATAAAATAAAACCTATGGTTAGTAGTTTCTTCCACATATATATATAATCCATTGAAAAAACTTATTCGGTTATTTCTATAAATAATACTGAATTCAATAGTTTCACAGAAAATACTGAATACCCAATAAAATCCTAGAAAAAAAGTAGGAGGGACCTTTTTGTTTTTGGACATTTTTAAAAATGTCCAATTTTCAAAAGGTGGTCAAGACTTTTTCAAAAAGGGGTCAAAAATATACGTTGTGACTGAGAAGCTTTGAATACCAAAAATTTTATGCAAAATGTGCGCTGCATCCTTTTTCGGGGTCTGTCCGGCGTTTTTTTTGTTCTAAGAAAAATAGAACCGAAAAAACGCCTGAACATCCAAATGATACATGGTAATAATTTATTATGACTAATAAACATTTTTGTTAGCATTCGGCGTTTTTTATTCGATTTATAGAACGAAAAAAACGCCTACATAGTTTCACAGAAAATATTGAATTCCATAGTTTCATGGAAAATACTGAATCGTAGATTTTCCCGGAAAAAAGTAGGAGGGACCTTTTTGTTTTTGGACATTTTTAAAAATGTCCAATTTTCAAAAGGTGACCTAGACTTTTTCAAAAAGGGGTCAAAAATATATGGTGTTACCATAATGCAGTAAATGCCAAAAAAATAACGCAAAATGTGCGCTGCAACCTTTTTCGGGGTCTGTCCGGCGTTTTTTTTGTTCTAAGAAAAATAGAACCGAAAAAACGCCGAAATAATCAATCGATACATGGTAATAAATTATTCTAATATATAACAATTTTTGTTAGCATTCGGCGTTTTTTATTCGATTTATAGAACAAAAAAAACGCCGGACAAAAATAAATAGTTTTACATAAAAAACGATTTAGGCGTTTTTCTCGTTCTATAAATATAGAACAAAAAAAGATCCCGCACCGAAAATGTTTTCTTGCGTGGATTGTGTCTTTCAATGCAGTAAAAAAAGTGAATGGGAACGTCATATTTCCACGCGTAAACATATGAATAGAACAAAAAAAGCGCCGACCCAAGTGTTACATGTTTGCGAGAATTGTAGCAAAAGTTACACTGCAAGAAACAGTCTATTTTATCATAAAAAAACTTGTACGGTAGTTAATAGTAATATTTTAAATAACTTTACGGAAAAAATGAATAATAATACAGAAATAACGACCAATGAAACATCTGAGTTATTGGTTGAGTTGATGAAGAGTAACAAAGAGATGCAGACATTTATGATGGAACAGCAGAAGGAATTGAATAATACTATAGTGGAGTTGGTAAAGAAACAAGGTAATGTTACGACGATTACTAACAATAATCAATTTAATTTGAATTTCTTTTTGAATGAGCAGTGCAAGAATGCTATCAATATACAAGAGTTTCTGGATAATATACAATTGACTGTGGCGGATATTGAAGCGACTGGTAGATTAGGCTATGTCAATGGTATTTCTAGGATTTTTATTAATAAACTTAAGGAGATCGACGTATTTAAACGCCCCCTTCATTGTACAGATTTAAAACGAGAAACAGTATATATTCGAGATAATGATGCATGGGAAAAAGAAAAGGACGAGCAACCCAAGTTGAAAAAAATCGTGAAAATCATGGCTCGAAAAAACTTGAAACAGCTTCCCGCATGGCAAGAAAAAAACCCCGAATATGCTATTAATAATACACGACAAAACGAAGAATTTACACAGTTATCATTGACATGTCTAGGTGCATTCACGGATGAAGAAGATGAACGCGATACACAGAAGATTCTGAGAAATGTTCTCAAAGAAATTCGCGTAGATAGAAATTAGAATCGGGACAACCCGCTCGATAACAGTGTAAGTGTTTGATTTAGTTCTCTTAGTTCATTTTCTAATTGTTTAATACGGAGTTTAATACGTGATTGTTGAATATGTTGTTGTATTTCGCTATCACTGGGAACGTATAGGTCCTTTTCGTTCTCGTTTTCATCTAGGTCTTTTATAAAAATGCCCTTGATATCATTGTAAATGATCGGCGGCAAAGATTTCTTCAAATCTTGAATCTGATTATTGAGAGCGCGAGTTTCTTTAGCCAAAGGCTCAACATACGATGTTTTAGCCAAAGGCTCAACATACGACGTTTTTGCCAAAGGCTCAACATACGATGTTTTTGCCAAAGGTTCACCATCATATGTTTTTGCCAAAGGTTCACCATCATATGTTCGTGAAGACATGATAATAATAAATCGACTTTTTATTATTATCTATAAAGTTCTCAAATTGTATTCAATTTTTTGGGTTCTTCGACAACTTTGATTGTTATATTTTCGGGTTCTATTTCACGATTTTCATCTTTTTTACTAATTTCAACTAAACGGCCAGATAAATCGAGAACTTTGACTGTACGTACTTTTGTATTACTTTGTTGCAAATAATATCGAGCCCAATGAGGAATGTTGGCTACACAATTCATAATAGAATTGTAGGTGAATCCACTGACCAAAGTAAGTTGTTCCGAATATTTGATACTATACCACCAGTAAGGAGGAATATAGAGAACATTTCCAGCAACTACATCAAATTCTAGAAACTTGATTTTATCCATTTCGTGCAGATATTTTCGCTGACCTGCCCATGCATTGACGGGACTTCGGAATTCATAGTTCTCATAATCGTATATAGGATATAAATATTTTTGGCTTTTATAGGGTGTCATTTTAACTTGGATTTTACCCGAATTGACGCATAGAAAGTGGCGATATCCGGTATGGTAACGAAGGGGTGTGGTGGCCGATTTAGAACCAAATAGGAGATCATATTTGGTTTGTGCTGTAGCGAACGGTTTGAGATAATCGTCATTTTCTTTATAGAATGAGGCTAGACCAGCTTCATCGACTGCGTCTTCGTTATTTTCCGTAAAATAACGGGCATTGGTATCAGAAGTTAAGAGAGTATGAGCGCTTGAAAAGGGTAGAACTACATAATCAATTGTTTCGGTCGATTCTTGATAATAATCTTGTGATTCTTTGACTTTTAGGTCGGTGTTTTGTATGGCGTCAATAGTATCTATATTTAGGGTTTCAAAGAAGGAGGGGAGAACGGATTTGTATTCGAAAAGGACTGGTTGCTTGATGTCACATATTTCTTGTAGGTTCTCGTTCGTCGAATAATCCATTTCATATATTTCTAAATCTTCACTTCGTTTCAATTGTTGGACGATATGAATGTATAAAAAAAGGAGGACGATGAAAATAGATATATTTAATATTGTGGACATATTTTCGTATATTATAGGGGTATGGATTTAGGAAATTGAATAAACGCAATGGAATGATATATTATTTTGTATGGATAATATATATAGTTTATATGCCGCGTAGATCATATAAAAAGAAACGTCATTCGCGAAGAACAAGAGGTGGAGATGGAGACGATATTACTGAAAAAGGTCGTGCTTCGTTAGCTAAATCAGGTACTATTTCACAAGATGAATCTGATCTTACTCCAGCTCAATTAGAACAAAAAAAGGGATTCGAATTAAAAATGAAAAATGACAAAACTCGAAAGATTGCTGCCGCTTCAACGATAGCTAACGCGTTAGCTAAAAGATTTCATGCAAATGCCAATAAAAGATCTCAAGCTGAATCAGCACCAGCAATAAATCTAACTAAAAAAGAAATATTTGACATAACACAAAAAATCATCACTTATGGCAAATTAGAGAAAACCATAAATAAACCTTTAGAAAACCCTATAATGTACGCAAGATATATAGCTGCAGTAAAAATACTGCTTGCCAATTGCGATAACGATGACTGTGCTAAAATACAGAAAATGCAAGACTCTATAAATGTTACATATGAGTCTAATAAAGAAAAAATAAATGAAATGTACGAACCTACAAGAAAGAAAAATTTTAATCTAGACGATTTAGTCGAAGAAAATACAAAATATATAAATGAGATCATAGTATCAGAAGCTGAAAAAGCAGCAGCACCACCAGAACCAGAACCAGCACCAATAGAATCAAATTCGAGTATAGATAGTGAAACCGAAGAAAAAGTAAAAAAAATACAAAATTATATGAATACTGCTAATAACAATATAGATTATTTAGCTGCAGCAGAAATATTTATTGACATGTGTCGTTCCCTTGACCCCATACTTGCAGCGCAAATTAGAACAAAAATAGATGAAGTCTATAATCGAGTATGGGACAAATACAATGGTAAACTAAATAGTCTTGTTGCAGATAGAAAGAGTCAGATACTTAAGGAAATAGGAGAAGAATCAACATCAGAACCAGCAATAAATCTAACTAAAAGAGAAGAAATCTTTAAAAAAGTAGAAGAATATATTAAGAGTAATAATTTAGAAGATAAATACAAAGAATACGTAAATAACGGTGAATGGGATAAAAACCTTGAACTTGAAAAACTCGTAGAATTTACAGCTGCATATTCATTACTGGTTGACAACTGCAGTCAAGATAATTGCGATTCGAAAAAAAAAGAATACGAAATGCATGTATTTGTGAATAACGGGTTAATAACAAGTTCTGTATCAAAAAACAATACAGTCCCACTTGATGAAGAAAAGGTTAAATCAGTCCAGACTGAATTAGATAATTTAATCGCTGAAAAAAAAAATGAAATACTTAAGGAAATAGGAGAAGAACCAGCACCAGCACCAATAGAATCATATTCGAGTAGAGATAGTGAACCATCATCAGAACCAACGCCTTCAATCACCAAACCCGAAGGGTTAGAAATAAAAATCAATGTCGGTGTAGCAAACGATTCTGAATCGGGTAAACCTGCCTTATTCTTAGGAGATGTAACAATGGCAACAAACGTCTACAGAGGAACACCTGATGAAAAGAACCGTATTAATTCGCAGAATTTTGGTAGTAAAATAAAAGACGCTGTTACTACAGCATCGACATCAGTCAAAAATGTTGATTTAGTTAATCGTGCACAACAAGGGTACAATTACACAGACGAACAGAGAGGACGAGACATATTCGATATTGCAGAAAAATCTGCATCTGAAGAATTTTACGCAAAAACTAATAAAGCAAAAGACGAAGAATCACAAGCTGTAGCAGAAGGAAATATACAAGATACAAAAGAAAGAATTATAAAGCATGGCGAAGAACTAACAAAATCAGCAGAACGTTTGGGTAGTCTATTGAAAACGATTCTTGATAAAATAGATGCAGCGATACAAAACGAAAATGATACAAAACCAATAGATACATCCATTACAAAATCAGTAACCAATATAAACAACCTTAAAACGAACTATATAGATAAATATATAGAAGGTATTAATTCATTATTAGGAATAACTAACACCTCCGCTTTTAATGGTGTTGATGGAATTAGTAAAGACGAGATACTCAATGAAGAACTCCGACAAAAATTACGTATAGCAGATACTGTATTCAACCAACTTACAGATGATAATAGTAATAACCTAGTAGTAATAAATAGATTAATTAAAGCAATTAATACTATCGTAACGACATATAACAATACATTAGAAAGTGCATCAAAATTTACTTTTGAAAAAGTGGAATATGGTGTACATTTGTCAGGTGAGTATACTTTACAATGCATACCACCAAAGACATTTTTTGGCAGTAGTAAGCCAATACAGTTTACTGGTGTCGGAGATACGTTCATAGAGAAATTCTTTTCAAGTAAGGCAGTAGCACCGTTTGAAAAGCCTGATACGCTAGAAACAGCAATGACGCCCACCTTTATTGGAAACCTAACTCGTGGTTTTTCTGCAGAATTGCGACGAAGTTCGGCAGAAAGGGCAAAGTGGGGAAAAGAAATAGCAGCAAGAAATGAATATTATAAGAAGAAGCAAGAGGCAGCTAACAAGAAAAACTTTGGTAGTGATACTAGTACTTGGGGCAAAACAAAGAAATATTTTGGTGATACTAAAAAGTATCTAGGTGATACTAGAAGGAAATATCTCGGCTTTGGAAACGGCGGTCGCAGAACGCGAAAATGTAAAAAATCAAGGAAATCGAGAAAATCAAAGGGAGGAAAGAATAGAAGACATTCAAGAAAACATTAGAATCATCAAACTGACGACTCAATCATCATTAATCTTCGGTGCCAAATAAAACACCAATTTCGCATCACCACCTACATCACCTAGCCAATAGATAATTTTCATAGGAAAATTCTCTGTTAAATGAACTTCCATCAAACTGGCGATTTTGCTATAAGCACAAACGTTGTGAAGACTGGCCAAACCATAAGACATGGTTAACTCAGAACCTTCGTCAATCGAAAATTCGTTCAAATCATCGATCTCAATTTTCACCGCCATTTTCCCAGTTTCAACACTAGTAGCAGTAAGTTGAATGAGAGTCTCGTTACAGACAATATCGAGAGAATCGCCGAATATTTTAAGCTGTCCAATAATATTTGCGAAATTGGCCGACGGAATCGAAAATTCGGCACAGCTCTCGGTAGGCGGGATCGACATGAGTTCACAGTCAATGTCAATCAACCCCATTTCAAATTCCTTATTATATAGAGCTTTATTGTTCGAAGTGAAATCTATAAATAATTTATCGTCCGTTTCCGTATCAAACAAAATTTTTATCTCCTGACCTTTATCGCGTGTACCCAATATTTTATATAGAATGGTCGAGTTCAAGCCAATCGTATGGCCCGTTTGAATATTGTGTTCGTATTTATCAAACCACGTGGCAGGAAGAAAGACCTCGAAAATAGAGATACGAGAGGAATCCATAGATTGAATATAGAGTCGCTCTTTTTCGAAGATGAGATTAATCTGGTCAGTAAACAATTTTATGTGTTGGAAAATACCCGCGAAAGTTTCGGCCTTTTGTTGGTCCAAGATTTCAATCGTAATGGTCGCCATAATATCGAATTAGTAAATATCAAAATATGAATATATTAATACAATAAATTATAGTTTTATGTAATTTATTGTATTAGAAGTTTAATAAATCTGAAATCAATTTTTCAGATTCCTTTTTATTAAACAAGATCACTTTTTGACGAATAGTATCATCAATGAATGGTTTAGCTGTGGTAGTGATAAGATCAATCATATTTGGACTGTTATATATACAAAACTTCACCAAATCGACGGAAAAATGCGTGTTGTTTTTGAAACATTCTTCGCAGAATTTGATAATAATGGCTTTATATCGCTCAAATGCTGAAATCGTAAATGTGTTAAGATTTACATGGGCTTCGAAGTTACCATATTTAACAATGCATTCTTGAAATAAATCGAGAACACGTTTTACGATGGCATCATAGTTGCTGGGTATAGCATAAGTTTTAAATATGGTATAGTCGAAATATACGCGATTTGTATTTGGAATAACAAAAACAGTGTGATTTAACATTTCTTCTAACCCTACCCCATTACAAATCATATTAGCACAATCTACCTTTTGTTGTTTTTTAAAAAACATGGCTTTTGTAGATTCCGCATAATATTCGGCTTTTAGTTTTTCTATTTTTGTAATCAATGTATTGGTTGGATTCATTGTTTTTGTATTTACAATAGAAGATATTTGTCATTTATATCATTTTATTGTATGTGTTTTTTTATCGAGTGATAGAGATTAATGTCTTTTATCCTTCGTTCCTTTCATTCTTTTGCATAGGATATGGGTCTCCTGTAGATAACCGAAGGTTAGCCATTTGGCTAATAACTATTATCTACCGATAGACCTTAATTAAAAGATAATTCGTTATTAGCTAAATCTTTCAAGTCAACACTGTTAATATCGGATTGTGTAAGTTCGGTAGCATCTTCATTTACAGTTGTAGAAGAGGTATTCGATCCATTTCCTAAATCGGAAAATACATGAACACGCTCTTCCATAAGAATCTTATTCACATCCATAGTATACGTTTGGAGCTTAATAATAGTGTCTTTAAGTGTGGCCAACTCGATTGCCAAGATCTCGAAACGGTTATTGAATTCAGAAACCATATCATTGAATGCGGTGGACGGAACAGAAGAAGAAGATGAAGAATCTGTTTGAAATGTAACACGTGGTCCATCGAGCGCAGTACCAGTAGTCTTAGTTTCCTTCATAAACGTTTCCAGGTTAGTCAATCGCTTATCGATAACAGCAATGACTTGGGGTAATGTAAGACCAGCGGCGTTAGAAGATTGTATGGTTTGATTCTGTGTAGATGCATTATTTACATTACTTGTTGGCAAAGGGGGTTGATTTACACGTCGTCTTATAGCAGCAGCGTTAGATTGACTCATTCTATACTTAGAATATATAGTATTATAATCGATTTCTCTAAATCAATTATAAACGCATTTTGTTTTTCAAATTTACAAAGATCGTACACTGATGAACATTTTATTTGTGATTTACCGATATGCCCTAGTCAGTATGCATAACAAATTCCATAATCATCGGAAAAATTGGTGAAATAGATTTTGCACACGCTAATGCAACTTCTCTATGCTCTTTTTGTGTTCCGTTTCCAGATCGTAATTGAATATAATGAACCCACGACCTAAGTGTACCGTTCATATATAATCTAGAAACAGTCATACCCTCAGGTAGCACAGCACGAGCCTGCTCTTTAGCAATGCCATTATCAATAGCCCAGCTATACGCGTCTTCGGCAGCCATTTTGACAAAGAGTTGTTGTTCTTTCCAAGCCATATGTAGATCTTCATTACCAGAAACATCAATACTATTCTGTCTATTTTTTGTATCTTGTAATCTAGCATCTTTGTACTGAAACCCAAGATCCGCAATAGCGTAACGTTGAGAGAATTCTTGGAATGAAAATGAACGATGTCTCAGAATCTGTCTAGCAATATCGCGCGTGGTTTCAATCTCTAGACATATATTCACCATTTCTAATGGTGACCAATGCTCATTCTTTATCAAATAACGTACTAGTTTTTCGCTGGTTTCGCTATTCATTTGATTAGCAGGATTTGATACTCTTGCACAAAATGCTACTAGGTCGAGGATAGTTGCATGTTCATCGAATGTAGGTTTCGAATAACTAATGAGTTGAACTTTAGTCATAATAGATGTTTTGTATATATGACAACGAGGGTTTATATTGATTGTACATACAATATTTTTTTGTCTTTATAAAGATATATAGAATATAAGAAATGGAGATTTTACATGAAACAAAAGACCATTCGAAAAAATCTTTTTTGGGTCATGTTTTTTCGACAACCGAAGAAGGAAAAGCCGAATTATTGAATGTAGTACAATATTCATTTATGGGAGTGATTCCTGTTGTTATTTTGAATAAACTAATCCAGCGATTTATTCCAGAGGCCGACCCAGATAAATCGACGATCGAACTTTTAGCCGAAATTTTCATTCAATTGATTATCATGTTCTGTGGAATTATTGTGATACATCGCACCATTACATATTTTCCCACATATAGTGGTTTCAAATTTGAGAACTTGATGTTGACAAATGTTATTTTAGCATTCTTGATTATTGTTCTCAGTATTCAAACAAAATTAGGTATTAAGGTAAATATTTTAGTAGATCGTTTATCGGATCTATGGAACGGAACGGGAGGTACGGGAGGAACGGGAGGAAATGACAACAAAAAGAGAATGAAAAACGGTGTTAGGGTAAGCCAACCAATGTCTCAGCATAGTTCGAGTCAAGCCGATTACTTAGATAATAATCAGGTTCAATCCGGAATGTTTCCACCAGCACCCGCAGCTACGTCGAGACCATCGAATCCTATGGAGGGATACGATAACATGATAAGAACGGGTGGTGTAACTGGATCGGATATGTATGGTGGCCCAATGGCGGCAAATGCCTTACTAGGTTCCAGCTTCGGTTCGTTTTAGAAAAATTGAAACATAAACACCATTTATGATGACATGTAAAGCTATGTCATCATTTACATCAACAAAGATGAATCTGCCCTTGAATGTTCTCATGAATAGTATTTTAGTGAAAGAACGAGTCAGACCGGCACTATTAGTACAGCCAATAGATTACGACGAAAACACCGGAAAAGAACCCAAAACAAAACGAATTTTAGAAAGTATCAAAACACTTTTTCCCGAACTTCTACATAGTGAAGATTATCAAGGTATTCTCATTTCTTACGAGGATTATAATGGCAAGGAAATAGACCAAGAAGAAATGGGGCGAATTCTGGGATATCCATGTTATGCCGATTTTGGCTCAATAGATAAAGATGCATTTAGCTATGCAGTTGATATAACCGTTTTGCTAGAAAACGGGGAACGAGTGCAACTCTTTGCGAATGTATGTAAGGATACTAGTAAAGAATCCGAATTCGAGAGTATTGCAAAAGCAGCCGACATGGTTTTAAAAAAAGAAGAATACGCCGCCATGTTCAAATCACCAATAAAAATGGTAAATGTTGAAGTTGATGAAACGATACCAGTAAAGGCAATTATCAATAAGATCATAAAAAAGGAGAAATTACCGGAAAATTATATATGGCAAATCAATAATATATTTTATAATTTCGGATTTAGCTTCGAATTCCAAGATTTCTTTCTTGAGCATTTTCAAAAAGAGAATCCGGTACATAATGGAATTTTGTTATCGCTACTATTGAATGAACGTAATAATACTCTATCGGCCTTCTACCCATTACAGCGATTTCCGGAGGAAGAAATCGAAGTGACAGAAACGACTACTGCTTGGGAAAAAGACCTGAAGGATATCTTATTGAGAACAAAGATATAGTGAAACGTAATAAAAATATGTTACTATGTTATGCATATGGAAACCGCAAATATAATAGAAATTGAAAACCCGAGCAAAGTAGAATATATTTCAGCAAAAAAACAGTCGTTTCATATCATATTTGCAAATCAAAGTGGAATGTATTTCAATCGACCCATGTATATATCGACATCTGTATGGACATTTATTCATATGCGACACACTGATCCATATTTAATCAGAGTACAAAAAACAGAGGACCTGTATAATGCATATAAGAACTTTATACACCGATGAACATTTGAGTTCGCACACTTTGTGTGCGTCTTCAATTAATTTATCGGTAACGTTGCCTTTGAACACTATCCGCACTTTGTGCGGATTACAATGTTCAAAGGTGTAATAGTATAATGCTCAAGTTTTTGACAAATAAGCCTTGATTTTACTTGTAAGAGCCTTGTTTTTTTCATGAGTCCCATTTTCGATGTTTTTTATGGTATCTTTTTTGAGATTGAGTGTAGTATTCAATTGGTCTTGTGTCATTTTTTTCAAAACGCGCAATTGTGTGATTTCTTTTCTATCTTCAGCTGATACTTTTTCGATTTTTGGAACAGACCCTTCGGCGTTGAATTGGTCGAGCATTCGGGCTTGTTTCGTCGCTGGATCAACTTGAGGAACAACTTTTCTATAACCTACTTTAGATACAGTAGCACCGCCCATTTTCTTGAGAACGACTGGTGTCCAATCTTGAAATGACATAAACTGTTTTTATATTATAATTTACTAAAATATAATATACACTTCAATTTTTTGCGAAAACCTCTTGAATAGAACCCACATACCATTCAATTCGCCAAAAATCGTTCTGATATATCTTTGATAATTTATTATCATTTTTGCATAAGACATCAATATAATTCTTTATTTCTATACATTGCTTAGGTTCATGATGGTACATTATAATAAACCAGTCAAACCATATTCCTATACGCATACTAGGAATAACATGAACGCGATAACTTTCGATTTCTTCTAATAATATCTCGCAACAAACTTTCGCTTCTTTCCAATAACCCAGTTCCATATAGGTTTTCAAAATAAAATAATAAATATAGTGGTAGTTCTTTGTGGGTTTAATAAAATTATTCCATATCTGGCCATAGTCACCATATGACCGAGTGATTGATGTTGCAAATTCATCGAGAACTTCCATATATAACATTTCTTCGCCATGCCCATAACCCTGCATAGTAGTTTCGCAAAAGATGGTTTTGAGTCGTTCCAATATAGGTCTACCGAATGTTTCGGAACAAGTAAAAAAGCCGCCGCATACTACCCATTGATATCGACTATAGAATTCCTGTCGGTTTTCCTTGAATTTATATTTTTTATCACAGACATTGAGAACCTGAATATGAAATTTATCTGTAATATTCGAGAGAATGTAAGGCAATATATTGGGTTCGTAGTTCTCGCAAATTTTGATAGTATCTTTACCGAGAAAACAATCGACCCAACCAAACCGCGTCGTTTTAAACGGATTCGAGTTCATTGTTTGTAAGACAAAATCGAATTTATTGCAGGTAACCAAGTGGCTTTCGACTGTAGTTCTCGAATCGCGCGTAGGAAAAAAACGTTCTCTATTTCGAGTAACAATGTCTCTATATTGAAAAGACCATATTGTTTGTACATCGACTTCGTGAAATACGGTTAGTCCTAGCAAACCAGCATCCTGTCTTATTTGTTTTAACAAAGGAATGGTTTGTGAATCTCCGAATATAACTATATATACGGGTATCGCTAATAATGCTCTGGACGAATCGACGGTTTCTTCTAATGGACGGAGAGGTTTATCGTTGAGACAAAAACATGCGGTGGTTAATGTACAATCGGGTATTGGAGTCATAAAAAATACTTTATTTAATGATTATTGATTTAATAAGGAAAATATTGTTTATTTGGTTTTCAAGGACAACAATCTATTTTTACGTTTAGTTGGAGAATAAAAGAGGTGGCAGTTTTGGGAATTGGATACTAGTATAGTTTCTACGAACACCTTTGTGGTCGATTGTCTCGTATTCGCGAACGACTTGAACGTAGCCACGCGTCGGCATTTCTGTGCGAATCTCACCTGTAATCTTACAGCAATAATAGGTTTCAGAGTGAGGAAATACTGCGGTTTTTCTGTATCGCTTTTCCCAGACAGTTGCGCCACTGTCCTTGATCACGACTTCTTCGTATTCTTCTGGTGGTCCTTCGCGCTGAGGCACATCGTAAGTAGATATATCGTAATGAGGACTGTAATAATAGGCTTTGCCAGTATTATATTCGATGTGTTTTTCCCAGACCCAGTATTCCCAAGCAGATGGGTCAGTTGTACAAGTTCCGTCGTCCCAATCATACCCGTCTAATTCTTCGTATTCTGGTTCTACTTTTGCAAAAGTTTGAATCTTTTTATCGTTGTTGTTTTTATCGTCATCGTTATTGTAAGCTGATGCGGCGATTGGCATATTGAGAGGAGTATCATAAGGAATTTCAAAAGGGCTGGAAAAGAAAGTGGTAACTGACATTGTTAGTAATGAACTTAAAATATATGTGATTTTGTTGGGGGTGTTAATAAACAATTTATCAAAAAAAGTTTTCAATTTTTTACATCGAAAAAATCGTTTAGTGTTTGAATATGTCTAATGAATTCACTATGTCCATGCGTTTCAACGATTGTTCAAATGTATTTTGTTGATCTAAATTATTAAAAAGATAATCAGTATTCGGACTTTCTTCGTTTTTCTTGATTTGTTTGTAAATTTCATGAATCTTATCAGTAACTGTCTGTACCATTGGTTTATTTGGCATGAGTTCGATTGTAGTAGGGACGGGTTCAGTTAATAGAGCAACTGACATATATAATAAATACCGACGACGTTTACAAGAAGCAGTAGTATATTTTATACAAAATAGAGATAAAAGTGATGTCATAAGTTTTTTGATAAAAACATCGTTATTTAAATTACAGTAATGGAATAGTGCATCCCAAACTATCCAAATAATATCACATTGATATTTCTTTTCCACTGGTATTTCAGTTCGTTTCTCACAATAACACGGCGTCTTACGTTTCCTACATATAAGGTCAAATTCGATTATCCATTCTATCCAATATATAGCTGACTGCATATTGTGCTTTTCGGGAGAAATATTATATGCGAATTCATTAATAGCAATAATCAGTTCCTTTGGGTCTTTCTTTTGAAAAAAAGGTTCGATAAAGTCTACGCGAGGTGCAGTTAGTCGGTCGGTCATTTGTGTCATATCGAATTCTTCTTCTCTATTGATTTTAACTGGTTCAATGCTACTCTTCTTATTAGAAAGAGTAAGGACACTTACGACTTCTGCAAATAATTTTCTTATTGTAGGATTATTTCGCAATTGAAGTTCATTGGTGAATAGACCTTGTGACATGATATTCCTGAAAATCTCGTATCGCATTTCTAAATAGATAATGATTTTAGGATTTCCTAGATGAATATATTTACCAGCATAATGTAAAAGAGTTTCCCAAACTTCCATATAGTGTCCAGAACAAATGAGTTCGGCGCACCAGTAACATGCAGGTTCTAATTTTCCTTTTTGCATATTTAAAATGAATTGTTTTCTTACGTCAGTACATTTAAACTTGGAGAAAGAAAAGCCTTTGAATTGTGCTTGATTACGAATATCATTAATATCTGTATTGGACATATATCTTATTATAGGTATAAAAACTTTGCTAGATATACTTATTATTTTTTGGAAAAATAATATGTAGATATAGTGTAGAAATAAAGGAAAACGTCGTTTCAAAATCAATTCTTGCAGCAAATATTTACTAGTAAGAATAATATAGAAAATGCCCAGTATGAGATGTTAGAAATTATATTCAGTATTTATGACTATGATGGAGATGATAATTTGAATGAAGAAGAATTTATAACCTTCATGAGTGATATTTTATATATATCTGTTTTAATGAATCGAATACCTGAAAATGAATATCACTCCGAAACCGTTGGAAAAATAGCAAAGTGGTGTTCATCTAATTTTAAAACGAATTTATTTCGAACACCGTTACCAAGTATATCACACGATCTATTTATAGAAGGCATTGTATATGCACTAACTGAGAATCGCAACTTGCCATTATATAAAGAACAACGGTTTACAGGTGTTTCTTTTGTTACTGAATTGACGCAATACTTTCAATATTATAGTGCTATTGCTAAGCGTAGAGGTTGGCCTATCGAAATATCGGACAAACCACAAGAGCAAGAGCAAGAGCAAGTGCAAGTACCGTTTCAAAATACATTGGTACCAACAACATCAGAACCTATATGTATCATAACAAAACAGAAGTTTATAGAATACCAAAACTCCAAACAAAATTTAGTAATCGTAGAAGAACCGGTAAAACCACAACTTACACCGCAGCAACAATTACAAGAATATCAGGAAATGCGCAGAAAGAAGTTCCAAGAAGCAAAGGAAATAGAAGAACGCAGAAAAAAAGAGATGGAAGACGAAGTCAATAGAGCGTTGGCTAGTCGACTCGCAGAACAAGAACGTATTAATCAGATGTTACGAGAACAACAAGAGAGAATAGAGGCCGAACAACGCGAACAAGAACGTATTAATATTGAAATGGATGCAGCGGAGCAATTACGAGAGAGAATACAGCAAATAGAGCAATTACAACGTGCTTTAAGAGACCGCACCAGACAACAAGGATATGATTTAGGAATCGACCAAATTGATGGTGAAGTTTTCGTAAAACCATTGGACCATATAGAAACCATCACTATTTCTAATTCAGAAGAAGGATTCGATCCTATTGAAGCAAACGTAAATGTTTTAGATTTTTTAGATGAAGAACCCGATGATAGAATTGCTTTTAAGTGTGGCGAGAGTTATTATATGGCAAGTAGAGAACGTATAAGAAGTATGATAAATTTAGAAAATCGCGAAAACGCGTTATTTTATGGTTGCGCATGTGAATTGCATGGGGATTGGACGCTTATCGAGACATGGGCACTTTTGGAACCGACAGTAATATCAAATCCAGTGTATTATAATATACAACAGCTAGGCTTACCTATTCGATACGTTTATTTGGATGATATAAAGCAGGTTCTCGAATCTAAATATCGGTTTTTTTCTGTGGAACGTCCTGAAGATTATCATATTATACCGTCTTTTGCAAGCGATAATATTTTGAATCATGGTATAGGTTCGTCTTCGGGGTCACATTGTCAAGATGGTCAGGCAGATGGAGTATACAGAATTAAGAGCTTTGAACCCAAAATTATATAATACGATAAAAAAAGTATCATATAATTCGTTTACTTATTCACTTCCAAAGAAACCACCCTTTCCAATCTTAAAATCGCTTAGACGCGTAATGATATCGGTTTTGTCCTTCAAAACCTCCTTGATAAGGTCTTTGATAGAAATCATACCAATAAAATCTTGATTCTTATCATCGACAACGAGAAGGTGGCGAATGTCCTTGAACATCATTTTGTTCATACAGTCATCGAGTGTATCAGTCTTGTTCGCGGTAATGATGGTCGGCCCGTAAGTGCATATGTCTTTGACCTTCAACTTGTCAATATCCTTGTCTAGAGCAGCAACCTTGTTAATATAGTCACGTTCAGAGCATACACCAATGACTTTATTATTCTTATCAGTAACAGCAAGACAACCGATATTGAACGCAGCAAATCGAACGACTGCGTCCTTTACATTCGAATCTTCGTTAATCTTGAAATCGACCTTACGATAACATGAGTTTTCAAAAACATTGAGAGCGGAGACCTGACGTGTTGCAGATAAAAGTGTTCTACGCATAGTATAAAAATATAGGAGGATTATGTTTATATATTTTTTGGTAATAATTATTATTCTTCTACTCCGTGATAATTCTTGGTACCACATTGATACATTGTAGTTCTTGTGACATGAGTTTATAAGCATAGGGTAATTCAACTCTAGCGAATTCAGTCTTATTATCACAAGTACTACATAAATGAACTGTAAAGTCTGCATTAGCATACATACGATTTTTGTTACCATCATTGAAGGATGCCATCATGCCACACTTCTTGCAAACATATACCGCATATTTATCTGAAACATCATATAAACGCTCTCTACAGAATCTTGACATACCATGTGCCAACATAACATCACGTTCCATTTCACCAATTCTAAATCCACCATCTCTGCTACGACCTTCCGCAGGTTGTCTCGTCAAATTCACCATAGGACCAATCGACCTACTATGTTGTTTGTCATTTACCATGTGTTTCAATCTCTGATAAAATACAGGACCAATATACACTGTGGTTTCTAATTGTTCGCCGGTCAAGCCATTGTATAAAAGCTCATTACCGTAACTCTCGTAACCTAGACCTTGTAACTTCTCTGAAATCGTTTTGATGTCTAAGTTGCCGAAACTGGTACCATCGCCAAACATACCAAGTTGTAATAACACTTTTCCAAGTAATGTCTCTTTAAGTTGTCCAATTGTCATTCTGGAAGGAATTGCATGAGGGTTAATAATGATGTCAGGACGTAAGCCTTCTTTCGTAAAGGGCATATCGCATTCAGGTATGATATTACCACAAGTACCTTTTTGCCCATGTCTCGATGAGAATTTATCGCCTAGCACAGGCTTACGGAGTGTTCGAACACGGACTTTGGCGAAATTATATCCGTCGCCATTTCTACCAGTATAATTTTTATCGATATATGTTTCTTCGGTAGTACGGAATGTCTTGGACTGATCTTCATATTTCACGGTTTTTGTTGGGTCATTACGGTTTTCTTTGATAGGGATTGTTTTCGCAATAATGACGTCTCGATTCTCTACCAACTGATTTTCTGGGATAAACCCTTGACTATTTAATTTATCGTAATTGCCGAATTTGATACCCTTTGTCTTTGTTGGGTCGGGTTTACACCGGATAATCTCATCTCGAATAATATTTTTATCTTCGTCCTTTTCGGTATGGTAAATCGTCGCCATGAAGAGACCACGATCTATCGAACCTTTATTTACAAGGACACTATCCTCTTGGTTATATCCAGTATGCGTCATGATGGCAACATGAATCTGTGTTCCAGATGGGATTTTGTTTAGTTGAATGAAGTTCATGAGACGCGTATCTACTAGGGGTCTGCTAGGATAATTCAAGACATAGGCGGTTTTATCCATTCTTTGGTCGTAGTTCGTTGCATATACACCCATTGCCTGCTTACCCATTGCACAATTCGAACTCATGAATCCAGCATGTCCGGCAATGAAAGAGTGATTTTCACTAGCGACTTCGATATCGGCTACGAAACAGTTGGGTGCCGCAGAAATCCACTCGATTTCTACGAATGAGCATTCCCCCGTTTTTCTACTATACATTCCGATTTTGACGAAAGGATATTTTGCATTTCCGTCGAATCGTGCCTTGCGAATATCTTTGACCATCATCCATCCCCAACTCGTCATGAATTTATGGTCGTCCGTCGCTAATATTTCTTTACCGGTAATAGTTTTGATTTTATACATAGGTTCTTCGTTCAAGCAGAAGAAGTGATTGACAACTTCGGTATCGGTGATTTCGAATGTTTTTGGGTGAAATGATTTTACCATATCGCCTTTCTTCAATTCGCGAATAGGCCTGTAGCTACCATCGGACATTAGTACAGGTTCCATCCATTCAAGACATTGATATGTGTTTCTAGGGGCTTGATTATGCTCAGGGAATGGAATACATGAAGCAAGAACACCGAAAATTGTACTAGGATGAATCTCGCAATGTGTATAATTGAAACGTAACTTTTTGTCTTGAAGATAACTATCTTTACACTTCATAGCTATCATGGCGAAATTCTGTTCCTCTGGGTCGATATATTCAATGACCGATTCGTCTAGAACACAGTTTGTCAGTAGATCATTCCACCCAATTTCTCCATTAGCTAGTCGTTTTATAACAGAATTATCAATGAGTGCCTTGTTATTTTTTATGCGTAGAACCGGTCGTGTTAATCTTCCGCCATCATTGCAAATTCGAATCTCAAGTGATTTATAATTGAAAATGATGGAGGTGTAAATATTCACAATACCCTTGTATTTCTTCTCTTTCATATCGTTGTATAGTTCCATAGGTTGATCAGTTACGCCTAGCCAAGCACCATTGACAAATACTTTGACTCTTCCATATAGCTTCTCTGGACTAGAATCATTTACTGAAATTAAATAGGGTTCTACGTATTCATATAGAGATGAACTATTGGTAGGAATCGTAATATGACCCATATAAGAGATGTTTTTAACAACACCAATTGACTGGCCTTCTGGAGTCTCTGCTGGGCAGTTATGTGTTACGAAAGAAGAAGCAACAAACGAATGGTTATTACTTCGCGTTGTAAAGTCGTAAACTAATTCCGGTTCAATTTCTTGAATAGACAATATTGGAACACTTATACAGCCGTTATTTAATATATTTTCTTTTAGATATGTTAGCTCATATATATCGGCTTCGCTCATTTTAACATTAATGTCTAATGGTTGATTTATCTCCTGAAATTTATTAATATGTCTAATGACAACCTTATCAACCATCGGCTTTAAATCTTCGAGGTTTTTCCATTCACAATTACCATTATTATTCACGAGAAATGGATGGTTTGCAGTCGCCTTTATTTTTCTTCCACTAATTGTGGTAATCTCAAACAGTTTATCCGGCATTTTGGAGAAGAATGAGTGTATGTCAGATGGTTCATCTAGTAATGACTCTGGATTGATTGTAGTAACTCTATCACCATCATTCATATCCTTTATTTTTTTGATAGTCAATCGATCAGACATTAAAACCTCAGTATCTCCGGTTAAACACAGGAAACCCCATGTTGTATTATGTAGTTTACGTGGTGCAATCAACTCACCACTTTTTTCTAGTGGTGTATTAATCCGTCTGAGATGGCTCAAACTGGAGACGTATGTAAGGCGATTTAATACCTGTGCAACACCTACTTTACTACTATTTGATTGTTTAATAGAGAAATCACCAGTAGCGAGAGCGCGATTGAGGCCGTTTTCAATCGTAGTCGATTTCATAATTTTATAAATATTGGTCATGTTGACGATATTTTCATAATCTTCTGTCGAACGCCACGAACCAGTATTAATTTCTCTCACGATCTGTTTCTGCATTTCCTTCACTAGTTTATTGAAATAGTTTCTGAATAGATTATTGATGAGTGTACCACTAAGTTCGATACGCTTATTAATATATGAATCACGGTCATCGGGTGGTAACTGACCCAAACTAGTTTGAATAAGTTTGTTTGCCATATATCCTAGTAAATAGAGTTTCTGAGCCAATGTTTTACAGTGCGGGAAAAGGTCATTATCTAGGACTTCTTGTGTAAATTCGCGCTTCTTCCTAGCACCGGTTTCTTTATCCATATTTAATGGTGTATATGCGACCGATGCAGTAATATGTCTGAGTGCATCTTCTTGAGTCATGTATTTATTCGCGTCAATTACAGACGCATGTAAAGCGTTCAGGATATCTGCCTGTTTTGGGTCATCAATTTGTAAAACAATATGTTTCGTAATATCCTTATCGCTGATAATACCTAGCGCACGGAAGACAACATAAAGCTCAATAGGTTGTTTTATACGAGGAATCGTCATATAAATACCATGTCCAAACCCATTATTTTTACTGGCAATCATCATTTCAATTTGCTTTGGTGAGATGCATTTGAAGTCAGGAACAGATTTTATTTCGGCAAACCAGTTCCATTTCGTAGTGTTTTTACCATCGAAACAATAGACGCGGTTTTCAGCAGCACGTTCTTGTCCGAGAACTGTTTTCTCAGAACCTTTGATAATGAAGTATCCACCGCTATCCATAGAACATTCTCCCGTATATTGATGACTAATATGTTTATTTTGAGTAAGAACACATACCGACGATTTCAACATAATTGGCAATTTACCAATATTGATTTTAGGTAGAACCTTATTGATCGTTTTTGTTGTTTCCATGTTTTCTGTATTACGAATAATATACTGAATATTTACATCAACGGTCATAGTCGAAGCATAGGTAAAATTGCGGAGCTTAGCTTCTTGTGGTAACATCATTTTGGTAGCACCATTGTTTTCGTGAATTTGTGGAGGATACAATTTGAAATTTGTGAAGGAGATGAAGACTTCTAAGAAATATTTTTCTTTATCAGCAACAAAATCATTTTCTGAACGAATCGTGACAGGGTTAAACATCTGAATAGTTCGACGAATCTGATAATTTACGAAATGATTATAGGATTCAATTTGATGACGAACTAACTTTTCCAAATGTTGTCCATGAAAGTATGACTCAATGATTTGATAAGCAGATTCGCTATAATTATCAATATGGTCAAGTAGCTCGGCATTATATTCTGATTGTTTTTCGAATTCACTGAAAATCTCTTTTTTTATTTCCTCTTTTAATACTTGAGTAATAGGAGACAACTCCGATTCCGTTCTAATTTTGAGTTTTTTTGGTCTTTGTTTTTTTGTTTGTTTAGGAATCGTATCATCATTCATGGATTCTTTGTTTAAACTTACAGGTTGAACACTTGGATAAGCACCGATATCTTTCAATTCGTAATTCATAGTAGAAATATGATTATTCAATGCCATCGTTATGTTAATATATTAATGAATTCAATTTTTTAGATTCTTTACGAAAAATATATTATTGAGATTTGTTGAAAATGGTTTAGAAGGATATATGTAATTATAATAACTCTGTGTCATGTCAAATAAGTCGTTTTTAAAGTGGCTTGATGAATATCATGAAAGGACTGATTTAAATCAGCTTGATTATTCTATTATGACAACGCTCATAAATCGTCATTTTACTGGAGTACCTAATACTATTCCCATATTTCTGGATAATACACTAGAACATGAACAAAGACGAACACAAAACTTTGTACAACCACGTTTTGATAGTTACCATTTATGGCAACAAAGTCATGAAATATTTAACCCATTTGCACCTCTTCCTACAAATATTATTCCACCAGAAACTCCCCTTGAAAAAATAGAGATTCATTCGAATATTGAGACAATAAATGATTTAATCACAATAATTAACGAAAATCCATATAATGAGAAGGCAGAATACAATATTGATTTAAAAACGCTACATAAAATAAAACCGGAATTAGTACAATTAAATGATATGATAGGTCTAGTCAATCTGAAAAAGTCGATACTAGACCAACTTCTCTATTTTGTCCAGAATTTATGTGCAAACGACTTTAAACATACGGTTTTATTGGGACCACCAGGAACAGGTAAAACCGAAGTTGCCAAGATTATCGGTAAAATGTATTCCAAGATAGGAATATTAAAGAATGATGTCTTTAAGAAAGTGACACGAAATGATCTGATCGCTGGTTATTTAGGACAAACTGCTATTAAAACGCGCAAAGTGATAGATGAATGTTTAGGAGGTGTTTTATTTATCGATGAAGCCTATTCTTTAGCTAGCGCAGGTGATCTAAATGATAGTTATTCCAAAGAATGTATTGATATTTTGTGTGAAGCATTGAGTGACCATAAGTCGGATTTGATGGTTATTATAGCAGGTTATGAAGACGAATTAAATGAGACGTTTTTTAGAGTAAACAAGGGTATGCAATCTAGATTTGTCTGGCGATTTAAAATGGAGCCATATTCGGCGAATGATATGATGAATATCTTTAATAAACTAGTAACCGAACAAAGTTGGTCATTAAACAGCGATACTGTTAATGAACGATGGTTTGAAGACAAAAAAGCGAATTTTGTATATTTTGGTCGTGATATGGAATTACTAGTAACTTATACAAAAATAGCACATAGCAGACGTATTTATGGTAAAGATCCATCTTTACGAAAAATTATTATTTCTGATGATATGAATAAAGGATACGAAACGTTCTTAAAGAATAAGAAAGAAAAGAAAGACCAACACTATTTATATGGTATTTATGTATAAATATAGTATTTTCTTTTCGAACAACATTGTAAATGGGTGAAGATAAAAAAGTATTGTCTATAGATCCAAATTTATTTTCTTTTAGTAAAAATAATACAACCAGAAAACGTGAAAAGAAACCGAAGCCGGATAAAGAAATAAAAGTCAAAAATAAAGAACCAAAGAAAAAGACGGATACGTTGAAAAAAAAGTCTATATTAAAAATGATAAGGCAACATCAAGAACAGCGATACAAAGAGTCGTTTAATGAAAAAGCTAAAATAAAAGAACCAGTAAATAATTTGGCAGATGGATTCAATAAAGATTTTAAAGAAGCACAACTTTTTTTAGAAAAGCTTACCGAGAAAAAAAGAAACGAGAATGCGCCAAAACACGCTATAAATAATCAGACATTAAAGAATTATCAAAGTGGGGGGTTTGCTTTACCAATACAAACTATGGCTCCACTAGCAGCTAGTGCATTGACAAGTACTGGGCCTATGTCTATACCTATGCCTATGCCTATGCCTATACCAATGAAACCATTATATGGTTGTTTGAAAAACGGTTCGCTTCCTACCTATCGAAGGTATATGAACATTACTGGAAAAAACCAACCTTCTATTATTATTGGTGGCAAACAAATAGCACAACAGAATCAACAGGTTCAGTCTATTGCGCCACCACCACCGATTAAAAAAGACGCTATACCAGTTACACAAAAGGCTATTGTCGAAAATGCCGAAAAACAGTTGAGTGAAAGTATGAAATTGGTAAATGAAATCAATCAAACGGCTGGTAAAATGAAACAAACGACGAAACCAAAGAAAAACAAACGGAAAAAAATATTACGTAGGACATTCAAAATAGGGAAGTCAAAAGTATTTCCCAAAGTTGCGGTATTAGTATCAAACAAAACATTACGTAATCAAATCACAACCAAACATCAATTATTAAAACAAACACCTATGTCCGATGTGAAAAAGTTTTTAATGAAACGCGGTTTTATAAAAGTAGGGTCAATAGCACCAAATGATGTGTTACGTAAAATGTATGAAGATGTCACAATGATATGCGGTGACGTTCAAAATCATAACCCAGAAAATTTATTGTATAATTTTTTGAATTCAAATGAAAAGTGATGAATTATTTACGAAAGGAATAATATAATATAATGGTTATGGAAATACACGAAATTATATGAACAAAAAAGACTTCATATGATTGATTGTATTTATACTCTCTTTCTTTCTCTTTCTCTTTTTCTTTTTCTTTCTCTCTTTCTTTCTCTTTTTCTTTCTCAGATTTATGTGGAATAGGACTAGGTCGTTTCGCTTTATCAAGTGTATTTTTATTAGAATTATAATTCGGTTTTTCTAAATCAACAAATTGACCATATTCATCGTCCGAATCCATCATTATGGTAGGTTTATATATATTTTAAACATATATAAACGTTTTTATACTATTTATTATAATATGCCACCAAAAAAAATCGTAAAACCCATTAAAACATCAGACGATCCTGATGTTAGTACATCACAAGAGTATTTCAATTTAACAAAAGAATATGAAGAAAAATATGGTAAAAAGACGATTGTTTTGATGCAGGTGGGTGCTTTCTTTGAAGTTTATGGAGTAAAAAATGAGGAAACGGAGAATATTACACATTCTAATATTGTAGAATTTTCAAACGTATGTCAAATGAACATTGCAGAAAAAAAAATATCATATGGTAATGATTCGAAAGTTGTAATGGCAGGATTTCGCGATTTTGCTTTTGATAAATATATTTCTATTCTTACAAACGCTGGTTTTACAGTTCCTGTATTTATTCAACACAAACTAGAAAAAGGAATTGTCCGTAAATTAGACCGTGTTTATTCTACTGGAACTTTCTTGTCATATGACGCGGACTCTTGTACTAGAATTACGAATAATATTATGTGTATTTGGATAGAAACATACAAAGTTCCTGCAAATACAAACAAAATGATTGTTTATGGTGCGGCTGTTGTTGATATTTTTACGGGGAAGTCATCTATATTTCAACATGAAATGCCTTTTTATCTGAATACTACAACATTCGATGAATTAGAGAAGTTCGTTTCGATATACGAACCGAGTGAAACGATACTATTATCATCATTTGAACAACACGATTTGAATACTATTATTCAATATATAGGTCTAAATACGAATGTTATTCATAAAATAGCGCTGAATGAAGAAAAGGCTGTGAAATGTGGAACACAAAAATACGTAAAACATGTATTGACCGAATTCTTTGGCGAAGAATCGTATGATATTTGTTCAGAGTTTTGGTCGAATTCTATGGCAACACAAGCATTTTGTTATTTGCTTAATTTTATACAAGAACACAATCCAGATTTGGTTCGTAAAATTGGACTACCCGAATTTAATAATACATCACATAGACTCATTTTGGCAAACCATACATTAGCGCAATTGAATATTATAGCAAGTGATGGTCATGGACAATATTCATCAGTATTATCATTGTTAAATAAATGTTGTTCGGCTATGGGTAAACGTAAATTTCAACATCAATTAACCAATCCTACATTTGATGAAGCTTGGTTACAGCAAGAATATGATATTACGAATCATATGTTGTTACCAGATTGTTATTCTTTAGTTGAACTATTCAGAAAACAGTTGCGACAAATGCGAGACATAGAAAAGATATCTAGACAGTTGGTTGTAAAAAAGTTATATCCATCTTCATTGCATCATTTATATGTTAGTATACAGCGTATTCAGCAAATGAATGAGAGTTTGATAGATAATCCTTTTATTTGTAATTATTTATGTGGTAGCTATATCGAGTACGAAGATAATAATTCACTCGATGCATATGATATGATTCAAAGAACATGTATTGAAATTCATGCATTTTTGGAACAACATTTATACATGGAACGATGTAAACAATGTGATTCTATGGTGCAATTCAACGAAAATATTATAAAACCAGGCGTTTCAACTGACTTGGATATATTGGTCGAAGAACAAATAAGAAGTAAGACAACATTCGATTTAATACATCGATACTTGAATACTATTATGTCGGAGATAGAGAAAAATGATATTGAATATGTAAAGGTGCACGAAACCGAAAAATCGGGGGTTACATTACAAGTAACATCAAAACGTTCTCAAATCTTGAAAAAGGCATTGGATGAGAACTTTAAAAGTGAAAGTAAGAAACAGGGAATTATCACACTATCTAATGGCGAACAATTTTCTTGTAAAGACGTAAAATTCAAATCGGCGGGTTCTACGAATATGGATATCGAGTTTCCTTTATTAGATAAAGTATGTAAGCAACTGTTGTCATTGAAGGATAGGATAAATGATACTATTACAAAAAAATACTTTGAAATATTGACTATATTCGAGAACCAGCATTTCGATAATATAAAAATGTTAGCGGATTATGTATCTATGATAGATGTTATGCAATCAAAGGCGTATATAGCAAGAGAATATAATTACTGTTGTCCTATATTAGATAGCACAAGACAATCTAATTCTTTTGTTGAAGCTGTTGCATTGCGTCATTGTTTAATTGAACATATACAACAAAATGAATTATATGTAACAAATGATGTTACGCTGAATGCGTCCGGAATGTTACTTTATGGAACAAATGCAGTAGGAAAAACGAGTTTAATTCGTGCTTTAGGAATAGCAACTGTAATGGCACAGGCTGGACTTTTCGTTCCTTGTACGTCTTTTACATATAAACCATATACTGCTATATTTTCAAGAATTCTGGGGAATGATAATATTTTTAAAGGACTTTCGACATTTGCAGTGGAAATGAGTGAATTGCGTATTATTTTAAAAATGGCGGATGAACGTAGTATGATTTTAGGAGATGAGTTATGTTCTGGTACAGAAATGGAGTCAGCATTGAGTATCTTTGTTACAGGACTAATTAGGTTACATGAGGTGAAATCGTCTTTTATATTTGCAACTCATTTTCATGAAATTACTGAATATGATGAAATAAAGGCACTAGAACGATTATGTCTGAATCATATGGCAGTTCGATATGATAGAGAAAAAGATTGTATCATTTATGACCGTAAATTAAAAGCTGGTTCCGGACCTCGTATTTATGGTCTAGAAGTATGTAAATCTTTGCATCTTGATAATGATTTTATTGAATCGGCTTACGCAATTAGAAATAAATACTATCCTGAGACGAAAGGTGAATTGTCTCATGGAAATACTATTTATAATTCTAATAAGATAAGAGGGAAATGCGAAATATGTAAGAATGAGATAGGCGAAGAGATACATCATATGCAGCAGCAGAAAGATGCTGATGCAAATGGATTTATAGGAAGTTTTCATAAAAATCATAGAGCGAATCTATTGACTGTATGCGAGAACTGTCATCGAGATATGCATAGTACTAACGAAGTAGAACGTAAAAAGAAACCTTCGCCTACTACTCGTAAAAAGACAACAAAGGGGTATGTATTAGAATGAAATGGCTTTTAACATATTGATAATTGCTGTAATATTGTTTATTATAATTTGTGGATTTTGTTTACGTTGAATCATAAAACTAATGTATTGTAATGCAGATGCTACATTGTTACGTATAGCTTCATCCTGAATGTTACTATTTATATTTCCTATTATAGTTTTTATTGTTTGAGGAATAAAGTATGATGGCTGTTTCGTATAAACGATATTTATTATGTTGACTAGTTGATTTATTATATTACTTTTTACAGCAGATGTAGTTATTATTGGTTGAACAGGCTCAGGCTCAGGTACAGGCTCAGGCTCGGGTACAGGTTCGGGTACAGGCTCAGGCTCGGGTACAGGTTCGGGAACAGCAGGCTCAGGCTCAGGCTCAGGTACAGCAGGCTCGGGTACAGGCTCAGGTACAGCAGGCTCGGGTACAGGCTCAGGTACAGCAGGCTCAGGTACAGGTTCAGGTACAGGTTCAGGTACAGGTTCGGGTACAGGTTCAGGAACAGGTTCAGGAACAGGTTCGGGTACAGGTTCAGGAACAGAAGGCTCGGGTACAGGCTCAAGTACAGGTTCGGGTACAGGTTCAGGAACAGAAGGCTCGGGTACAGGCTCAGGTACAGGTTCGGGTACAGGTTCAGGAACAGAAGGCTCGGGTACAACAGGCTCGGGTTCGGGTACAGGCTCAGGTACAGAAGGCTCAGGAACATGCAACAATGGCAATACGTTTTCAGCATATTGTCCTTCAATATTTCCAGGTGGCGCGATATTCATCGTTATATATACAGAATCATTAGAAATATTTTTTGCTACACCTATTCCATACATTATGCTAGATTTCCATACAAGCGCTGTGAAATGTCCGGTAGCTTCACTAAATCCAGGATTTGAAAAGTCGTATGCTGTAATTTCGTTATACCAATCATCTACTGCTTTTTTAATTAGAACAACGGGGTCGTTACCATAACCTTGTAGAAATGCCAAATTTTCACCATATACGGTCGATCCACTATGTTCAAAAACAGTATCGGTTGCTAAATGTTTCGACCAGTTTTGTGCAACCATAGCAACTGATGGACTCCATCTAATATCACCTGATTGGTTTCGAGAACGATATTCATTTATATAAGCTGTTATTTCAGTTACCTGGTCAGATGAAAGAGAGATTGTTTCAATAGACATTTTATATAATTATGACTATATAAAATTACATAAGATGTAAAATAAAAATTCTAAATTTATTTATGTATTATTGTAGATATACTACTTAGAAATTTGAATCAGTTGGCCATTGATCCAGTATTTTTTCATTATCGTCTTCTATTTTACTATTTAATACGCCGTTCATTGTAATATTATTATAGGGAATATAATTCGTGGAATTGTAGGAAGACATTAATGTGCTTAAATATATACTATCTTTATAATCTGGTACGTAATTAGAACTACCAAACATATATTTTCCTGGTTCGTAGTATGTAAATCTAGGTTGTGGAGATGCACCGGACTGTGAGTATAGATTTCCGCTTTTATCGATTACAATACTAGGATCGTCTAATGCCAATTGGTCCGTCGTCGCATGATATTCGATATCGTAATCGTTTGAATCAAATTTAACGTCTGTTGTATCAGTAGAACTACTAGTTACATTCATTGAAACGTCTGAGATATCTTCATCGCTTGTCCATTTTATTGTATCGTATTTTGTACTATTATTGGAAGAATCTACCGAGTAGTCGTCTATTAAACTCTTTGCTATGTCAGATGCGGTTGTATTTAAATTTGAATATCCTTCCACTAACAAGAAAGAACCTATGACTAAAACTATCGTTATAATTAATAATAGTATTGTTATCCAGGTATAGTATTCTTCTTTCATTTTATAATATTATGATATTTTTATGAAAAATTGAATGAATTATATAAAGGATAATATATAGTATTATACATATAAAATCATGATTATTCCGATTAAATGCTTTACTTGTGGAACTGTTTTGGCAGATAAATATAGATATTATCAATCTGAAGTGCGTAGATTAAAAATTGCACAAGGAATCAAGGTGGACAAAGTAGTTTATTTATCTAAAGAGGTTGTAGATAAGACACCGGAGGGACAGGTTTTAGACGATTTACATTTGACGAATGTATGTTGTCGACGACATATGTTGACACATGTTGATATTGAATAATTCCGAAAACTGATAGTATTATAGTTTCATACGCCGATGCACTTTTGAAATGATAAATATTTTATAGTTTTTTTTCATATGGATATATATAAATGAAAAGACGGACAATCACAAAACGAAGGCGAAGCAATAAGATGCGTAAAAGTAGAAGAATGAAGGGAGGTTGTGGTTGCACTGGGTCAAGTACAAGTGTTTCACATATGAACGGTGGATTCGGCTCAGCCAGTTATACCAGTCAAGGTATACCGTCACAATATGTTACCCCGCTAAATGACCATAGTGTTGACTTGAAGGATCAAATGAATATGATTTCTTCTCGTAATTTACCAAATATTTTTGGCGGTAAAAGACGAAGACACAAACGAAGACGAATTACATCAAAAAAGATGAGAGGTGGAACTGTAGGATTATCAAATAATGTATTTTCATCTTTCGGTACAGTGAAAGGCGCGTTAGATTCAGTCGGTCTGCAAAATAATAATTATGTAAATCCAGCACCCTATATTCAACCAGCTGCCGATATAAAGTATAGTTTAGTATAAAAAATGTTGTTATATAATATATTATGGCTGTTGTAGGTTTTCGCAATTTATGTAGTCCCGCGTATGTATATTTAGTTATTTCTGTCATAGCTCTTCTTGTAATGACTTTTCAAAACATCGGTAATGTAAACTTATATTGTTTAGGAACCTATAACTGTTCCGTTACAAACACAACACTGATATTTATAATTAAGGCTGTATACATTGTGTTTTGGACATGGGTGTTGAATTTAATTTGTAGAGCAGGTGCAACCAATTTAGCCTGGTTTTTAGTATTGTTGCCATTTATATTAATGTTTGTGTTTATTGCGTTAATTTTGTTTTCTTAGTTTCACAAGATTTATCAAAAATATATCAAAAATATAATAAGAATAACTTATTTTTATTATATAATGGAGACGATTCCGTATGATGTCATTATAAATAATATTATTCCATATACTTATAATGTTCAACCAGAAGAACTTTTGCGAGATATACGTAGCTTTACATGCGATCTAGATTTAGTAGAATCAGTGTATTTGACGCAATATAATGAATTTATATTACTACATGACCTGATCAAATTCTGCAATAATAAAAAATACCCTGTTTTTGATATTGATATTAAATTTGAAAATATATTAAATCGCAGTTTTATTATAAAAAATATGGACGACTCTATGAGAACACATTATATTTTTATCAATTATCATAGGGATATGAACTTCCATTTAAATAAAAAAATACGTATTTTATGGGGTTTATTATTACCAAATCAGCGTTCTCATTTCATAAATTACCATATATTAGAAGATTTTGATTGAGTTTTGTAAAAAATTGAAACTATAATTATGATAATTAATATATAAAAATACAGTTCTTTATTATATAATAAAATAATTAATACAATGAACCCACAGCTTACCAAAATTCTTGATTCAGGTAAACAAACACAGTTTACTCTTTCAAGTATAAATGTTAGTTTAGCGAATGCAGTTAGACGTACCATTTTATCGGACATACCGGTTACAACATTTAATACAGAAACATATAATGATAATCAGTGTACTATCTATGTAAATACGTGTCGCCTACATAATGAGATTCTGAAACATCGTTTAAGTTGCATTCCTATTTGTGAAAAGGATTTGACTTTATTACCCGGAAAGTATATTTTGGAGTTAGATGTATCAAACGAAACTGATAACATGCTGATCGTTACGACAGAAGACTTTAAAATTCGTAATAAAGAAACAGGTGCTTATGTAAAAGACGCAGAAGTTCGTAATATATTCCCACCATTTGCACAAACAGGTACATTTATCGATTTCTGTCGTCTTAGGCCGCGTATTGGAGATTCAATTCCAGGTGAACAAATTAAATTAACGTGTGACTTTTCAGTGCATTGTGCAAAAGATAATAGTATGTTCAATGTCGTCTCCAAATGTGCATATGGTAATACACCAGACATGCAGAAAATTGATAAAATATGGGAAGAACAAGAAGGAAAGTTGGCAGGGGAAGGCATGACGAAAGAAGAGATTGAATTTCAAAAGCGAAATTTCTATCTTTTAGATGCACAACGTCATTATATCGAAAATAGTTTTGACTTTGTGATTGAGACTATCGGACAATATGAAAATCGCGAGATTGTAAAAAAGGCGTGTTCTATTTTACAGAATAAGTTTGTGGATATGATACAAGCAATCGATTCTGACCAGATTCAAATTACGAATAGTGAGACGACAATAGATAACTGTTTTGATATTACTTTGGAAAATGAAGACTATACCATAGGTAAGGTGCTTGAATATATTTTATACGAAAAGTATTATTTGAGTGAAAAGATATTTAGTTACTGTGGATTTAAGAAGTTTCATCCTCATAGTCCAGATAGTACGATTCGAATTGCATATTCCACTTCTGGTGATAAACGCATGGCACAGCAACATTTACGCATTGCATGTGTAGAGGCTAGAGACGTGTTTAAAAACCTGGAAAGTATGTTTTAGGAAATCTGATAATATTATAGAACAATCCAGAAAAATTGAAATGAACCTCCGTTTTTTATTGTTCTCTATAATATCGAGTAAAATGTCAATGTCACAGTGCTGGAAAACCGCAAGTAATATTCTATGTTGTTGTAACCGCTTCAAACGTAGTTCTAAACCAACACCTAGCAATTGTCTGGATCAAACGACGACAAATATAGAACATTCTTCAAAAATAAAACATGTTGATGTAAATTTGATGTATTTGAATAATGTTCTATATAAGGATACGGTTACATTTGTTCCGCCAATAAAAAATGGTAAAGTAGTTAAAGTATATGATGGGGATACAATTACTATTGCGTCAGTTTTGCCGAATACCACCGAACCTATTTATCGCTTTTCGGTAAGGTTAAGTGGAATTGATAGTGCGGAAATTAAAGGGAAAACAGCAGCTGAAAAGAAAATTGCGATTGAAGCGAGAGATGCATTATACGATTTTATCTTTGGTAAAATAGTATATTTGAAAAATATTACGACTGAAAAATACGGTCGCATTTTGGCAGATGTTTATTGTGATAATATACATGTCAATAAATGGATGCTAGATAATAATCTTGCAGTTCCATATGACGGTGGAACGAAAATCAGACCTAATGAGTGGGATAACGAAGCATAATATATTTATCCCTTTTCTCTGATATAATTGTGATCCATTATATTTTTTATCGGATGATATAGTTTTGTTGTATCTATTTCATCTCTGTTCCACTCGGTTCGCCAGTGTATATTCGAGAGTTCAATCGGTGTTTTTATAACTAGATGATTCTGTAGGGCGATTGTATTAAACATGGCTTCGATAAAGAATAAGTGTCCTCTTTTGTTTTTATATTCTACAACTTTATCTAATAAAACTCTAGATATACGACATGCACAAACCATACTATGCGACCAAGACAATTCTATTTTATCATGGATATTTACCCAATGATTCCACCAATTTTGCCATTTACTTTCATCTTTTTCTTCCATAATATCGTTTGTTGCCGTTAATAAGTCGGCGCAATTATATTGTTCTTGTAAGTCAATATTTAAAAGTGTTTTCTCGTGATATAAAAAAACATCGTCTTCTATAAACCACGTGTGTTCGTAGTTCGTATATACTTCGTTCATTATAAACATTGCTTTATCCCATGAAATAACTTCAGGAAACCCCACCGCACTATTACAGTTTGTATATCCTTTTTCATAACATTTATGGTTGTCTACTTGTATAATACGCACGTTTGCTGCTAAATCTTCTTTCATTTTTTCGTATGTTGACGAGTTATCATCAACAACAATAAATATATCATATTCAGTAAAAGTGTTCAAAAAATCAACCCATATTTTATTGGGTTCTTTTACTAACAAACAGATTGCTTTTCTCATTTCATATTAATACCTTTTGTTTTTCTTTATATCTTTTGTAGTTATTATCTAAAAAAATTGAACTAAAAGAAACATATTATTATATCTATCAAATACATCGATATAATATGGAAAAACGCGTGAACAAGAAGATTGAGACCTATGTTACTGATTTCAAGAATGGAATCAGAGATAAAATTAATGAATTGCAATTTGACGAAAAAGCGAAAATGAATGAATTGATTGAATATGTGTATGATTATACACGATTATCTTTGATAAAGGACGATTTGGTAAAACGTAAGCGTATTAAGAATTCTATACCTCAAATGAATAGATGCTCTGCGAAAAGAGCGAGTGGTGAGCAATGCACACGACGTCGTAAAGACGGATGTGAGTTTTGTGGAACCCATGCTAAGGGGACACCACATGGTCTAGCTCAAGTAAGTGATAGTTCTGATGTTTCTAAACAAAAGGTTGAAGTGATTGCTGAAGAGATATGTGGAATTGTTTATTATATTGATGCGTTTCATAATGTCTATTGTACAGAAGATATTATGGAAGGAAAACAGAATCCACGAGTGGTGGCTAAATACGAAAAATGTAATGGTCGAATTAGTATTCCAGACTTGGGTATAAATTAGAGTATTGTCAGTATACGTTAATAACATTTATCTATTTGTTGTAGACGAGTTTGTAGAAGAAGAGTTTAATGTAGTTGCATTTGTTGATGTAGTAGCTGGTGTTGTTGTAATTTTTGCATTTGTTGATGTAGTAGCTGGTGTTGTTGCAGTCGTTGATGTAGTAGCTGGTGTTGTTGTAGTTTTTGCATTTGTTGATGTAGTAGCTGGCGTTGTTGTAGTCGTTGATGTAGTAGCTGGTTTTGATGCAGTCGTTCCACTTCCAGATGTCGTTGCAGTTGTTGGTGCAGCATTGTTAGCTATTGACATTTGTATTGCCGATGCTACTGCACTATTCTGTATTGAAGACATTATTTTACTATCAGTAAGTTTCTTGTCATTAAGAATATTATTGTAAGAAGCGTCTTTCATCCTCACCTGTAATAAAATTTGCCTTCTAGTTGAATCATTTAATGAAGCATCTGATATTAATCCATTTATAATATTTATCTCTGGTTGAGTAATTCCTTCTTGAAAATTTGTAATATAATAGAAATAACCTAAAATGAGAAAAATAATTATTGCTAAAATTGTCAGAATTATGATAGTTCTTCTAGATAACTTCATCTTATAGAATATATGGTATATGGATATAATTATTTTTGTTTTAGAACAATAGCTTCGGTTACAGTTTCTTGTCTATTTTCTAATATAAACTCGTTTAATTCATTTGCTCGTGTGCCATCACCACTAAAATATTTAGTTAATATGGATAATAGCACTTTTTTAGTAATCGGTTGCTTGACATTTTTTTTTGTATAGCAAATTTGTCCATCTTTAATATCGAAACAATCGATTTCATTTTTTTTCATAATTTCAATGAGTGTTTCGGATATTTTCTTCTTTTCCGTTTTACGCGCACTTACTTCTTTTTGTAGAGTACGTGTTTCATTATCAAGTCGCACCCATTCCTTAATTGTTTTAACTAATTGGTCCTTCGTCTCCATTTGTTATATATATTAACGAATATATATTTATATCTTTTGCATAAATTTAGGATAATATTTTTTATTACATATATATATCATAATGAACCTACAATTTATAAATGCAAGAACACAAGGACAATATAAGAATCGACCATTTCTCATGATGGCAAGTATACCTTTGCCTACTAAGAAATCAGTTATGAATGTTGCAACACAGTCTAATCCAGAAAATCAACCTAAAAAGGTGGTTTGGGGAGAACCGACCTGGTTTTTATTCCATACGTTGGCCGAAAAGGTAAAAGAGGAGAACTTTGACCAAATCAAAACAGACCTATTAAATCATATTAAAAGTATTTGTAATGTTCTACCGTGTCCAATTTGTGCTGAACATGCTACGAAATACATGCAACAAGTTCAAATAAATTCTATTCGAACAAAAGATGATTTGAAACTGTTACTTTTTCGATTTCATAATCATGTGAATGCGAAAAAAGGTTACTTACAATTTCCATTAGATAATTTGGATGATAAATATTCAAAGGCTAATACAAATAATATCATAAATTATTTTTTAACGGTCTTTCAAAAAAAAAGTAATAATGTTACAGCTATTGCAAGTGATATGTATAAAACCAGAATATTACAATTATTTAAGAACTGGCTTTCTGTAAATATACAATATTTTGATTCATGATTGATTGTTCATGATTGATTATTCACGATTTGATTATTCACGATTTGATTATTCATAATAATATGTCACTCTGCTATTATTATGAATATTATTGTAACAGTTTACCGTTTTTCGTTACATTACATACGAACTTCTTGTTACTCGCAGAACAGGTGTCTTCGCTCGATGTTCCTCTAACGAAATATAATAATCTACTTTCACTGATTGCATCAATAATTTTTGCCCAAAGTGCTCCCAAAGAACCTCCTAGAAATGATGCCAATAATAGATTTACTATGTGAAAACATTTATTACTGTAATTCCAAGCAATGTCACCTATCACCAATAACACGAAAAATATAATCATTCCAATGTTAGCAACAACGAAGCCATTTGTAACTATGCAATAAATGAAATACCAAAATGTAAATGAAATAATAACTTGTCCCATAGGAAGAATATAGCTCGTGGTACCTACTGTCATTATGGTCGATTTACAAGCTGCATCAGAATCGACCGGCATTTGAGGTAGTATATCCTTTAATAATTGACCTAAAATGGCTGTAGCGAACGTTGTTAGCGAAAGACCTGCTATAAAACATATTCCTTTAAAATCAGCGTTGAATAATGACAGTAATGTAATTGCACAAATAATAATAAAAGGTGCGAGAACTATGAACAAATATAAAAATGAATACACACTAAATTCCATAGTTTAATTATAATATAGAAAGATATTGTTTTTATGAAAATGCATAGTCGAATACATCCTGGATTGTCGTGATTTCTATAAATTCGGGAATAGACAGTTCGGATTGTTTGTAACTTTGTTTCCAATTCAAGAAATCGCGGTTATTAGCTTTTGGGTATAAAAACGTTTTTACACCTGCTCTTATTCCGCCAGTTATCTTTAGTTCTAATCCGCCTATAGCAGTTATCTCACCTTTCAAATTAATCTCACCTGTTATTGCTATATCGTTTTTAATATGAACCTTGTTAAATAAACTATATATTGCCGTTGTAATTGCTGCACCAGCGGATGGACCATCTTTTGCAATGGAACCTTCGGGACAGTGTACATGAAGTCCCTGACACTTTGTTGTTTCGAAATCTACCAGGAGTTCACTTTTTCTACTATTACTCGTAAGATTCCATGCTAATGTTTTTGCGACATTCATGCTTTCTTTCATTACATCTCCTTGTAGGCCAGTTAATTTTAGGTCTAAGAATACAGATGATGGAAAAAAGAGAGTTTGAATAGGAATGATACCACCTGACCCAAGTGTATTTGCCCATAAACCATTAATGATTCCTATTTCTGGCATTTCGTGAATACGGGTTTCGCATATCTTCTTGTATTTCTTCAAATACTTGTTCTCTAAATTTTCTTCGGTTATTATCACTGGAATCTCAAAAAGAGTATTCGATTGTTCGTTTAATTTTAATATCTCTAGGTTGATCTCTCCATATAAATCGAATAATATTTCCTTTAATTTTCTTACACCTGGCTCTATCGTGTATTTTACAATAATATGTTCAATGATCGACTCTGAAATGCTCACTATATTAATGAATCCCATTTTTTTGTTTATTTCTGGTAAAATATATTTGTTTACAATGGTTATTTTATCGCTTACTGATAAGTTCTCGAATTTGATTCTATGTATCCTATCAAGTAATATTTTATCTATTTGTTCTGGGTCGTTGTATGAAAATATGAAAAGTGCCTTTGATAGATCTATGTCAATTCCGCTGAAGTATTTGTCTTGAAACGAATCGTTTTGTGTTTGGTCTATTAAATGTGTAAATATGCCAATAATTTCCTTACCATTCTCTGTTTTACTTACCTTATCCAACTCGTCAATGTATATGATTGGATTCATACATTTCGATTCCATTAAAATATCTACGATTCGACCCCATGTTGAGTTTACATAAGTATAACCATGCCCTTCTAATGAAGACCCATTACATGAACCGCCCAATGCGATGAATGCAAAGGGTCTTGAAATACCGTTTTCATCAAGTAAACATTTTGCTAAGCCCTTCTTTGCAAGAGATGTTTTACCGACACCTGGAGAACCTTCGAATCCGAAACAATAACCAGTTTGTTCTCCATTCATCCATTGTCCTATTATTTTCATAATCTGATTTTTTGCATGAGTATGTCCATATATAGATTCATCTAATATATTTGTAACAGAAGCCATTGTTGATTCTATCGTATTTACGTTCGTTCTTAATGTTGATATTTCATTTATTGTATTTGTTAACGAAATAGGTATTTTATCACAGATTACGTCATATAAATCCGAGTTCGCGTCTAATTTATTTTGACATGCAAATTGTATTATGTTTTTTATTAGTTCTGTTTTCGTTTTGTTAGAGAGAGTTATCTTTGCTTGTTTTGTTTGTTTATTGACAATATTTATAAACTGGATTATGTGCGTTATCTTTTTTATATTCTTGGAATTACATGACATTTCTATTAGATTGAGTATGTTTCTACGTATGTGATTCAATACAATTGTAAGTATCCTACTTATTTCGATATTTGTATATCTGTCTTTTGTATTAATCTTTAATTCTGGGAATATTTGAGAAATCATGTTTAATATGTGTTGAAATGTTTTGTTCAGGTCTTTCATTTTTTTCAATAAGGGTTCTTCTTTATAAACACCAAATGGTATTCTAATAAGTCCTTCTAGATATTGCTTTGCCTTTGTGCAATTATCGTCCTGTTTTCCTTTGATCTCTTTTAATTTAATCATAGCTTTCTCTTTTACTGGTTCACTCGCTTTTAATGCATATATTTGTTGTTCTAATGATATTTTATGGACATCGTATTTTTGTATGATATCATTAGTATATTTCATGGTGTATTTAATAATATCTTTAAAATGCATTTTTAATTTCCATGGTAAACTATCGTATATATTAAACGGGTCGTAATTTTCACTTACGTTCGTCGTCCTTACACATATTAACTCATATAGTAAAAAACAAATGTACTGTACTTCATTATCGCTATTGAAAAGAAGTAAATTTATGATAAGTTCACGCTGATTATATTTATCCGAATCTAAGAAACGATTTATTATAATATCTAATTTCGTTTTTTTAACGTTGCTTACCTCTGTAAATATCGTTATCATTTTCTTGAATATGTCGTTTTTACTGTATATTAATATATCTTTTAAAGTCATGTTTTCTATTATACGGTTAAACAGGTCTTTTTCAGTTGGTTGTAGCGTATCGCGTAACTGAAATAACTCTTTTTTTTGTTCATCAATATATTTATTATTGAACCAATCGGTCTGAATATCATCGACGATGCCATTGATTACTAACGTTTTTCTTAATTTTTCATTTTGAATAATGATTCTGATTCCGTATACTCTTTGATAGAAACAGTCAATAGTAGTTTCTTTATCGTAACATTCGAACATATTTGCGTCTTCTAGTAAGTTGGGTTCGTCCGTGATCTTATTGCTACATATAACTTCAGATTGTGTTGATGTAATTTTTTGTTGTTTCCAATGAATAATTTTATAGCCTATTGGGCGAACATGGGATTGTATAAGGTCATATTTCGCTTTTATAACAGGATTCTCTATTGTTATATTCTTATATTCCGAACCGAAACTAATAAATAATAAATCCGTTATTTCTTTAGTGCCGAAACCACAAATAATCATAGAAAGTTTATCTATAATAGTTTGTAATGAATCAATTGCATTGTCTGCTTCTTTCTGACAAGTAGTATTAACTAACTTAGCAGATATATCATTTGTTTTTACGTAAAGTTCGTTTAATACTGTAATTGATATAATTGTGTCATTATTACTAAATATATTCGTTTGATTATTTTTTTTAATAGAAATGATAGTTTTTCTTATAATTTCTTGTATATAGCTTATTTTTTCTGTAATAAATTTATGGATATTTATATCTGGTGCTTTTTCATTAATATGTGAATTTTTTAATATTATACTGTTTTTTTCTTTTTTCCGATTCATTTTATGTATACAATAGTGACTCATAAATAATGTCGTTTATACGATTGTATTACAACTGTAAATAGTATTACGCAAAATTAATATTATTAAGTAAAAGGGTATAAATCTAAACAGAGTTATATAATAGACTGACAATGGGAATACCTAGTTATTTTTCGCATATTATAAAGAACTATCCTAATATTATTAGGAATTTATCCTATTTTTCGCAAAAATCAGTAGCCTTTGATGAATTATATATGGACTGTAATTCAATTATATATGATTCTGCACATGAACTCGAGAAAAAAGGTTGTCGGTCTGATTTATTCGAACAAGAGTTAATTCACTTGATTATCGTAAAGATCGAAGAGTATATTAAGACTATTAAACCTAGAGATGTCGTTTATATCGCATTTGATGGAGTAGCACCATTCGCGAAGATGGAACAGCAGAGAACACGTCGTTATAAATCACAGTTTATGGCGAAATTAGAGGGAGGACAAGGTACTCTCTTTTGTAGTGCGGCTATTACACCTGGCACTGAATTTATGAAAAAACTATGTCAATCTATTACCAAACATTTTACTTTATCTGAAAAAAAATATAATGTTGGCAAAATTATAACATCTTGCTCTGATGAATGTGGTGAAGGAGAACATAAACTTTTTAAATATATTCGTAATACGATTCAGTCTAGAACTATAGCTGTGTATGGACTAGATTCCGATTTGATTATGCTCTCTATTTTTCATTTGAAATATTGTAATAATCTTTTTATTTTTAGAGAAGCACCTGAGTTTTTGAAGAGTTCTATACCACTTGATATTCATGGCAAAGAGAATGAGCCTTATTTTTTAGATATTAAACATTTATCATCTTGTATTAATGCAGAGATGGCATGTAAGTTTCACGAACCAGATTTGAGAAGGACAGTAGACTACATATTCTTATGTTTTCTGTTAGGTAACGATTTTTTGCCACATTTTCCAGCGATGAATATTCGAACACATGGAATAACGGCATTATTAGATATTTATCGCAAAATAATTGGTAATTATAGTGGGCGATTCTTGATCTCTAGTTCAAATGAAATCCAGTGGAAAAACGTAAAAATGTTTATTTCTGAAATCGCTAAGTTAGAATACGGTTTTTTATTGAATGAGTATTTTGTTCGCGATAATTTTGATAAACGAACATACCCTGAAACGACTGATAAAGAGAAGGAGGAGGTATTAAAGAATGTTCCTGTTTTGTATAGGGCAGAAGAAAAGTATATTTGTCCGAATGAGCCTTATTGGGAGAATCGTTATTATAAATCATTATTCCATATAAATAAATCTGGGGTTCAAAATATATGCATCAATTACTTGGAAGGTTTAGAATGGGTTTTTCGATATTACACGGATGATTGTCCGGATTGGCGATGGAAATATAACTATCATTACCCACCTTTGTTCGCTGATTTGGTGAAATATATACCAGATAAAGAAAGTACTTTCATTAAAAAAAATGATAATCGACCATTCACAGAATATGCGCAATTATCTTATGTATTACCACCAAGTGTTCATTATTTATTACCCTCTACTATTTCAAATATTTTAAAGGAAAGATATGACTCTAGTTATCCTGAAACGTACTCATTTCAATGGGCGTTTTGTCGTTATTTATGGGAAGCGCATCCAATATTGCCAGAAATTAGTATTCGACAATTGGAACATATTGATAGTATAGCAGTATAGTTCTTTATCAAGAAATTGATTGTATGTATCCGGTAAATCCATTTCCGACACAGTTGTCATCAATCGTAACGTTTCGAAGTAATTTAGTATTTGGTTTGATTGGATAACCAATACTCAATTTATTATGTTTTTGCAATACTTTGGCTGGTAACATATGTGAATTATTGATTACAAAATATGGTGTTCCATTTAAGGTTTCGTTATTTGGTTCATAGTGTAATCCATCTAAAAATTCTATCAACTTTTCTTCCGTTTCAAATAATAACATTGGAAAGTTATTATTTGCATTTAAGTGATTCGTGTAGTAAACGAAAATTTGAATACTGTGCATTCTGTTATTTTTTAACAAATATGCAAATGTAATTCTTCATGTTCAATTTTTTTTCGTGATATGCTGTTAAAAAATTGAACATGGAAAATTACATTTAATAATAATTATACAAAATGTTAAAAGATATGATTAAAGAAAACATGTATTATGCTGGGAGGTTACTTGGTATGTATATATTATGGATTTTGCTACATTATGTTTGTGTATATTTATATTTATACTTTTGTACACCGAGTACGGTAACGGGATTCATTATGTCTCCGTTTCTAGTACCCGCTATTCATTGTCAAGCGTTTCGATGGGCTATTTATAATGGGGGTAATAGTATTTATGCCATGTGGTTTATTCTGGGAGCATGGATAGTTAAATACTTGACACCTATTCAATACTTCAGTGCTACACAATAAAAAAACTTTATTTAAGGTTAATTATTTAACATTTTTTTTAGGATAAAGAATGAAATAGAAAGAAAATGAGTAAAATTAAATAGGAGAGAATTTGTTATCAATGAGAAAGCCGATGTGGTGGTGAAGAGTAGGATGGAAAAGAGATTTGTTGTCATTTAAGGACAAAAGGAAAGGTTG
>Ga0114968_10000017_pt1 | contig 173729 bp, 161 predicted proteins | sample M_130807_EF_Meta_FD_87020 | JGI IMG/M metagenome (GOLD analysis project Ga0114968, IMG submission 87020) | Freshwater microbial communities from Lake Montjoie, Canada to study carbon cycling - M_130807_EF_MetaG | ecosystem: Environmental > Aquatic > Freshwater > Lake | place: Lake Montjoie... | reverse complement strand
GCCATCCTCTTTCCTAAGTTGCTCTCGTCTTACAAATGTTACTATCCCCGCGAGTGTAAAAAGCATTGGAGCCAATGCATTTCAAACTTGCACTGGTCTCACCAGTATTATTATTCCAAGCGCGGTAACTAGCATTGGAGCCAGCGCTTTTAATGGTTGCTCATCATTAACGAGTGGGTATTTCTTGGCCACGTCTGGAACAATAACTCTTGACACAACCACATTTTCAGGCATCAGCACTTCAGCGGTCGCTTATTACGTTTACGGACCGACATACACACCATTGCTAACAACGACCGGTACATTTACAAAGGCATTAACTGCCTGGCCATATTCAACTGGATCGGTTGGTTATTCATTAACCCCGGGAGCCGCAACGAACACAGCTGCAGTTGACGCATCAAATAACGCAGGAGCGTCGGGAACCATAACTATCCAATCCACGGTAACGCTTGCAACGCTTACGTTTAATGTAACAACTATTGAAACTAGCGCATTTAGTGGGCGCACTGGGATAACAAGCGTCTCCATTCCAACATCAGTAACAAGCATTGGAGCTAGCGCCTTTTTCGGATGCTCCGGTTTGCCAAGTATTTCTATCCCCAGCGGAGTAATAAGCATTGGCTCGTCAGTTCTTCAGGGGTGCACTGGTCTTATTAGCGTCACCTTTAATGGATCTGTAACAAGCATTGGGTCAAACGCATTTAACGGATGCACTAATCTAACGAGCATTTCTATTCCAAACGGATTAACAAGCATTTCTGATGGAATTCTTCAAAACTGCACCAGATTAACGGGTTTAACCATGCCGGCGTCTATAACAAGCATTGGTTCAGGATCTCTTCAAGGATGCTCTGGATTAAGGACCGCAACTATTCCAGCCTCTGTAACAAGCATCGGTGCATCGGCTCTTCAAGGGTGCACAGGATTGACAGCTTTTACAATTCCAGCATTAACAACAAGCGTCGGTTCTAGCGCTTTTAACGAATGCACGCAGTTGACAAGCATTACCATTCCATCTTTAATAACCAGCATTTCAGATAGCTTGCTTCTGAACTGCACCAGTTTAACAAGCGTTATTATTAATGGCAATGTAACAAGCATTGGAAGCGCGTCGCTTAAAGGATGCACCGGTTTGAAAGACTTCACCATTCCCGAATCAACGACTAGTATAGGCGGTGGGTCTTTCCAAGGCTGTTCTGGGATAACAAGTATTAGCATCCCAGCTGCAGTAACAAACATTGGGTCTAGCGCTTTTCAAACCTGCTCTAAGTTAACGTCTGTTTATTTCTATGCGGTGTCAACTATACCAACCATCGGAGCAAGCGCGTTTTATGGAATAAATTCTCCAGCATTTGCTTTTTATATTTCTTCCGTTAATAATCCTGACACATTAAAAGGAATCGGTTTCAACACAACCTCTTCTTTGTGGTCTCAAATAATTGGAGGCATTAGTTATTCAGTGTCAACATCGGCACCATGGACCGCAGAAGTGAATTCCGGAAACCAACAAAACACGTCTTCTTCAATAACAATACCAGCAACTGTAATAAATAAATCAACAACTTACAACGTAATCAGCATTGGCGACGACGCTTTTAAATCATGCACCGGATTGACAAACATAACCATTCCATCCTCAGTAACAACCATTGGAAATAACGCATTTAACGGATGCACTGGGTTAACAAACATTAATATTCCATCAGCAACAACAAGCGTTGGATCAAGCGCTTTTAACGGCTGCACCGGGTTTACAAGCATTAACATTCCAGAGTCAATAATAAATGTCGGATCTAATGCATTTAATGGTTGCTCTGGGTTAACAAGTGTTTATTTCTTGACCACTTCATCCATACCAACCATCGGGGCTAACGCATTCCAAGGAACAAACCCTTTCTCAATAGCCTACTACATTTCAACAGCAGCAAATTCGTCAAATTTGAATGGCATTGGGTTTTCATCGGTTTCGTATGTTTGGGCCGCAACAATTAACACAATAAGCTATACATTATCCACGGGTTCTCAGAATACTGCAACAGTTGACATGGGGAATCAATCAAACGCGTCTTCAGCAATAATAATTCCGTCGTCTATAACCGTCGCGACACTAGCTTTTTCTGTAACTACAATTGGAACTGATGCTTTTGCAACAAACAGTACATTAACAAGTATTTCATTGCCAAATACAATAGCAATCATTGCGTCTGGTGCGTTTAATGGTTGCGCCGGCTTGACAAGCATTTCTATCCCAAGTTCAGTAACTAGTATTGCATCAGACTCGCTTCAAAACTGCACAAGTTTAACTGGGTTTTCTGTTAGCGCGTCAAATGCAAATTACTCAAACGATTCCGCAGGAGCGTTATTTAATAAAGATGCCACTGCATTATTGCAATATCCTTTGGGAAATCCCCAAACGTCTTATACTATTCCATCGTCAGTGACAAGTGTTGGAGCATCCGCATTTTTAGGTTGCGCGACTTTACAAAGTGTTTTGACCGCCACAACAAGACTAGGTTTTTCATTTGAAGGAGTTCAAGAATTTGGAGCTTTAAGAGCGTTGGCGGCTTCAGCCTTTGCCGGTTTATCAAGCGTAACCCTTCCAAACACAGTAACAAACATTGAAGATGGGGCATTCCAAGGATGCACGAGTTTAACAAGCGTTACCATTCCAAACTCTGTAACAAGCATTGGCGCCGGAGCATTCACAGGTTGCACAACTTTGACGAACCTTGTTATACCAAGTTCAGTAACAAGCATTGGCGCCGGGGCATTCCAAGGATGCACTAGTTTGACCACAATTACTCTTCCAAGTACCACGAAAACTATTTCAGCCACAGCATTTCAAGGTTCCACAAGTCTTTCCACCATCAACATTCCAGGCGCGGTAACATTAATTGAGACAGGAGCATTCCAAACTTGCACGAGTTTAACGAGCTTTACAGTAGACCAGGCGAATCAAAATTATTCAGTGGATTCATTTGGAGTTTTATTTGACAATAACAAAATAACATTAATACAATTTCCATTGGGCATTTCCAACGCGTATTATACCATTCCAATCACAGTAACAACCATTGCCACGGGAGCATTTTCAGGTTCCACCGGTTTAATTGGAATTAACATTCCCGGTTCAGTAATAACTATTGGAACTAGCGCATTTAAAGGATGCACCAGGTTGCCTAATGTCACCATTCCCATATCCGTGACAAGCATTGGAGCCACAGCATTTAATGGTTGCAGCGCGTTAATCAACTGCTATTTCTCCGCAACAAACTTTTTGCCCAGCATTGGATCAGACGCATTTGCAAGAATAGGCACCGGGTCAATTGCTTATTATAACGCGTCTGTGCAGAATGCACTTCAATTAAATAACGTCGGGTTTTCAGTAATTTCCCGAATAGATGCCCCAGTAGTTACGCCACCAACGACGACCCCAACGACAAACCAAACAAGAAACTCTTTTGTTTGTTTCAAGGAAGACTCCATGATTCTAACCATTAATGGCTATGTTAAAATTCAAGATTTGAGAAAGGGCGATTTAATTAAAACTTTGAAACATGATTACGTTCCAATTAATATGATTGGAAAACGAGAAATACAGCACATTCGCAGCGAAGAAAGAATTAAAGATCAGTTATACAAATGCTCGCAAGAATTTTTCCCAGAGGTCTTTGAGGATTTGGTTATTACTGGGTGCCATTGCATATTGATGGATGAATTCGTGGACGATGAACAAATAGAAAAAACGCGCGAGGTAAATGGAAACATATACATAACAGAGGACAAATACAGAATTCCAGCTTGCGTTGATGAGAGAACTACAGTATACGAAACAGCCGGGTCTTACACGATTTATCACTTGGCATTAGACAATGACGATTACTACATGAATTACGGTGTTTACGCAAACGGTTTGTTGGTTGAAACTTGCAGTCAACGTTACTTAAAAGAACTTTCCAATATGACACTCATTGAATAAAGTAAAAAGACGATCATTTCATTTGACCATCATTTCATTTGACCATCATTTCATTTGACCATCATTTCATTTGACCATCATTTCATTTGACCATCATTTCATTTGAAAAAATCCGATTACAAATATTATAATAAATTTATAATATGTGTAAAATTTTTTATGCTCTAATATTCTGAGTAGGGAACATTATTTCCACCTCTATTTATCAAGTAGTTATATTCCTGAAGACTCATACAGGCGCACCCGGTAGAGTTGCTGTAAGCGTTGGGGCAGCACTCAGGTTTGAACTCCGTATTCGCGAACATCAACATTTCGCCTTCGGGCAAAGGAATGGGCTGTTCGGGTCTGTTCAATATGTCTTGAACGCCTTTTCCACCCGTTGTTCCCTTGGTGTAAGTCAAATTGGGAGTGAACCAAGAAGACGTATTGATGACCTTATTGTTGGTCAAGCTGTACTTGGCGGATTCACCATAGTTGGTGTTAGCGCCGACAAACCCTTCCGTTATGGATGAAGGGGTGGGGTTTGAGAAACCAGGGTTAACCGTCTTGGCGGTCAACATGCCAAATGACTCCGCATCATTGGTGGTTGAAGCGGCATCACTGGCCTCGGCAGGCCCGTCAATAACGCCCATATCCTTTTTTTCGTCTTTCTTTCCCGCGACAACCGCGTCTTTAATGGTCTCAAGACCCTCCAATAAACCAACCCTTGAGCAGGAGCACAAAACGTGGCCCCACATAATCCAAAACAACAAGACAATCAAAACAATAACCCCGAGCTTGATTTTAATTCCAAAGACAGAAATTTCCATATTTTTAATGGACGCTGATAAAATTTCCATTTATTATACATATTTCATAGATAATAATTTTCACGATACCTGTCTAAAAGTAGCTCTACGTTTGAATCGTAATGATAAAATTTAATATTGCCGACATAAAAATATTTCTCGTTTGTTATTAAATGGAAAAGTCTCTCATGTTTTTCTTCCAGTTTTTCCATTCCATTTCCAATTCCGAATCTTTCTAAATCCGCGTTCAAATTTGGACCCCCTTCAAAAACAACGCCTTCCCCTAAATTATATTTATATTGCCTATTTAAAGAGACTCCATTGACGGCTACTTTTCCAAAGACTTTAATATTTTTATCCAACGCGTCGCCCACTTTGACATCTTCAATATTCTTAATGGAACCATCATTCATTAAAACCTCTGTTCCCCCAGAAAACCCTCCGTCAAAAAAATTGTGAATATCACTATAATCACCATTACACTTTTTATTTGAACTGGAATCTTCGCCGTCTTCGTCACATTTCAAAATTTTCTCAATGTCTTCGTCGTACAATTCATCCCAATCCATATAAGTTTCCCCATTTATTTCTATTCTTTTTGTAGCCGTGTTTAAACAATGCAATTCAGTCTCCACGTAATTATCAATGCGCTTGCCGAGAGGATGATTTTTAACCAGGATCCATTCGTCACCGTATTTAATTTGATGCTCCGCGCTCACCAAGGTTCCGAAAATATTATACATAGTTTGCCCGCTAGAATCTAAAACCATTTTTGAAGTAACCATATTATTTCCGAAAAGAATGTCGCCCGCCGCTACATTCGCAATAGTTTTATAATTGCCATTTTTCATTCTCAGCAAAGTATATTTATCAAAACAAGCCGATAAGCTCGGCCTAGGAGGCGCGCTAGGAATAGAGAATGAAGTTTGAACGTGCAGAACCTCCGTCATAAACGCAACCATGATTGCCAATGGGATTGAAATGGATATAAAAACAGCCGTCATTGAAATTGCCACAGGCCACGTAAAAGGTATAATCCACATTGCAATTACTAGAGCAGCCAAAACAATTAAAATGGTAATTATAAATTGCGCAATGGCACCCAAAAGCGCCTTCAATGCGTAATAAGAACCTAAACTGGTGTATAATCCAGCAGTTAAAACACCTTTAACTTTTCCCATGGCATCCTTAAAAGAAATGATTATTTGCTGAATTGGAACCATTATATTCGCGACGCGACCTAAAATCTCCTGTGCAATATTCGTCATGTTCACACGAATAGACGATAACATAGTGCGGATAAAATTAATCACTTTTCCGATTTCTTCAAACAGCTCTTTAATAGAATAAGTCATATACGAAATCGGTTGCAAAGCGTATCCGGTGATGTTGGTTAAAATATTTTGCACGCAATAGTTGAAGTTTTGACCGGTAAAATCTACGAGAGATGATCCAGCGGGTCTATTGATTAAACCGGCGAAAGGTATAACTTGTGGTTTACATCTTTGATTTGGCCAATCATCCTTAATCGGCTGTATATTCCTCATTACTGTCGTGTATGAAACGGCCACAAATAGAACAACAATTAATATTATAAACATAACAACGGATCCTCCATACTGATCAAAATAAGATAAATCCGAGTACATTTTATTTATATTTGTTGCGCTTTGTGAAATATTATCCATATTATAGTAAACGGATAATATTTAATTTCGGATATTCACGTTTCCCGACGCTTTCAAAACGTCGTCCTCCCAATCCCAGAATTCATAGTCTCCCAATTTAATCTTGTGATCGTCTGTAATTAATGAGCTGAACCAGGGAGATGTTTCTTCCGTCGCAACGGCGTTCTCGTGATCCTTAACTTCTACGTACTTATTTTGCGCTTTGCTAAAAATCATGTGACTTCCTGTCACACACACGACATCTGAGCCCGTTGAGAATTTATAGAATTTCTCGTTTAATTTATTGTCTATCTTCATTATGACATCCACTCGGCTGCCACTTTCCAATATATCTCCTAAATTTAAATCCGACATTTTCACAGTGGAACCATCCTTTAATTTAACCGTCGTTTCTGGATGAAAGCAGTTTCCGCCCAAAGCTCTTACCATTTGACCTGGAGGACCATTCCATGTGCTTTGCATTGTCTTTATGCTTCCATCAATCAAATACATAATCGTAACCATAATTCCGACTATTTTTCCAACTAAATCCTTAATGCTTATGGTAATCTTCTGAAACTCAATGACCAAATTTAAAAATACACCAAAAATGTTTTGAACAATGGATGTAAAAAAAGTGCGAATGTTGCTTATCATGGTTCTAATAAAATCCAAAGAAATGGTGAAATTTCCTCCCATATTTGATAACATTCCAACCATGTAATTAATGGGCTGCAACAAGTAACCCATAAAATTCGTTTGCATACTTTGCACGCAAAATACAAAATCTTGTTCTAAATTATCGGATAAAGGCATAAACATTGGGTTGCATCTGTATTTTGGCCAATCTTTCTTTATTTCAGCGACGGCTCCGAAATAATACATAATAAAAGTTAGAGCAACAAAACCTAAATTCACATATATAAAATTTATCCAGTCTACTCCTTTTGGCATAACTTATATTATTCGGATATAATTATTGCACTAAATTTACTTCCACCCTTCGTACTTGTTTATTTTCTATTTTTGCGAGACTTTCTTTCTTTTCTTGCGAGACGCTTCTTGGATTTTTTCCCTCCGCTTAGGCAAGGCCAGACAAACCCGCCTCTTCTTTTCTTACCTTTTGTTTTCAATGACTTTCGTCCACCCTTTGACTTTCGTCCACCCTTTGACTTTCGTCCACCCCTTGTCTGTGGTTGAGCCAATTGAACCTTGCCATCATATTGAGCTTGAGCATTTTGATTCAACGTTGTAACCATGGCTCCTTTAATTTGATTATTCGCGCCAAAAGGAGTATTGCTATTCGCGTCGTTGTAAATGGGCGTTGGCGCATTGGGCAATGTCACTGTTTGACCGCCTCTTATACGTCTTCTAGATCCGCCTTGAGCCGCATTATTTAAAGCGGCTTGTTTCGCGGCATTGCTATTCATTGCTTCCAACGCGGCCATTCGCGGATTTCCTGATTGACCCGTTGTTTGAAATTGAGGGATTCCTCCGAGAGTTTGCGGCGCTGCTGCGGTTGACATTATATAATATATACCAACATTAATTATACCAACCAACATTAAATATACCAACCAACATTAAATATAATTATAATTCCTCAACGAAAACAATATTTTTCGTAATAAAAACATAAATAATTTGTTATACTTTCTGTATATGGACGACAATTCTAGACTTCATTTACAGAAAATGATTAAGGCGAATAATGTGGAAGACCAAACCGAATTAATACGCGAGTTGAAACACAGCCATCTTTTGCAAGAGGATATTAACAATTTGATTATGATTAAAGCTAAATATAGGAATGATCCCAACAAAATAAACGAAGAGGCAATGAATGAATGCTCCTTCTTGTTCACTTATTACACTGACATTTTCAACAAGATCAAAAAAGACGAAATAGACTTGAAGATCTTGAATAAGTTTTTAAATGTATTGCGCAGGATAGAAGACGGAGAAATAGACCAACACGACGGGTCTTATTTAGTCGGACAACTCTTAAAGGAATTGTACGTTGATAGTGCTCTCAAAAAGGCCGACAAATTGGAAGAACAAAATAAAGTTGTTGAACAGCCAAAACACGACACTGTCAAGGTTTCTTGGAAGCAATTCAAAAATATTCAAAATGCATAAAAACGCTTAGACATAATTGCATCTTGTATACAATGATAGAACAAATTGAAATGGTGCAGCCCAGAAATGTTCTGCTAATAGCTTTGCAACTTTTGCAAACAATACCAGACGATAATCCGGCTCTTTACAACGACATTGACAATTTGGTGAGAACGGATTTTTTCTATAAATCTGGCGAAGACTTGAAGACCTCTTACAATTGGAAAAAGCTTGAAGTCATTATGCACAAACACATCCCCATTGTAGATGAAAAGTGGAAGGAAGAATTGGTTGACATTTACATCGGAAAATAAAGAGTTCAACGCGCAATAGTTTTTAAATTTTATTACATGCAGTTGTATATAATGAAATATTTGGGGGGAAAGCAGCGACTCGGAAAACATTTGGCTCCGGCTCTCAAGGAATTGTGGTCATACGTTGAAGAATCTAGAGGAGGAGTTCCGCTTGATGGATATTTAGAGCCATTTTGCGGTTCTCTCGGAGTTTTCAGAAATATGACTGATTTGAAAACTGATAAATTTGTGGCCAACGATTATCACCCCGATCTAATCCAAATGTGGAATGAAGTAAAAGCTGGAACTTTTGTTTACCCGGAATCCGTTTCAGAAGAGGAATATTTAGCGGCGAAAAAACTCGCGTCGCCGAATGCAATGAAGGCCTTTATAGGTTTCGGAATGAGTTTTGGTGGCCGATTTTTCGGCGCATTTGCCCATAAATATATGAATGAAAAGAAGGAGGATTTTTGCAAGGAAATGATGCATAGTTTAAAACGCGCCGCGCCTCTCATTAAAACCACAGAGTTTACAAATAAATCGTACTTGGATTTAACGCCGAACAATATGTTTATTTATTGCGACCCTCCTTACAAGTATTCAAAATTTCCCATCAAATATAGAAGAGATGTGAAAAAATACGACGTCTTTGATAACGAATTATTTTGGGAAACAGTGCGAAAGTGGAGCGCCAACAATATAGTAGTTGTTTCGGAAATGGATGCGCCAGAAGATTTCGTTGAAATATGGAATCTTGAGAGATATCGTAGCGCGGCTCAAAGCAAAAAAACGCGTTTCAAGCCAGATTTGCCCAACGAAGTCTCCTCATCAGAAACGAACAAGACTGAGAAGCTTTTTATATATTCCAAAACAGCGTTGCCATGGAAAAAAATGCACTAATTAACAGTACAAAACAAGTCTATTCTACTACTAATACTCCATCTACTTGCAAAACGGTGATTCTGGGTTGCAAGTAGCCAAATGGTAAGCCATGGCGCTTTCCTTCATAACCTTGGAACATGTCAAGCATTTTGACGTAGTTCCATCGCCAATCACGCTGCGCATATAGTCGCGGTCCATGTGCTTATTGACAAAATGCGTAAAGAGTGACTGCTTGTTTTTGCCTTCATACTTGCAATTTGGGTGGGAGCATTTCGTGTAAGAAATCTCGTGGTGATTTTTGATGTGGTGCAACCTAGCCGAGCTTGAAGTAAACCGCTCGCTGCAATGATTGCATGCGTATGCGTCAATCTGACGACCAGCCTCAGCGGCGTGTTTCCTTGAAATGTGCATTGACAGTGTGGATGCATTCTTGAAAGTTTTGGGGCAATACTCGCACATCTTTTCACCAGCAACGTTTTCAATGGCCGTGTGAATTTTTCCTTGACGCGGCTTGCGTTCTCCAATTCTCATTGAGCAAGGGGCGCAAGCAATGGTCTCCATGTTTTTTAACGTTAGTTTTGGTTCATTTTTACCTGGAAAGTTTTCAAAAAAAAATGAATCAATTTTTTTTCGCCACGCATTTTTTTTTCACACTATTTTTTTACTCTCTCTCTCTCAGAAAAATAATATATATTCCTAAGTAACTTAAAGAAAATCCGGGGTTTTTAGGGTCCAAAAGTGTTTACAAAATTCAAAAATGGACAAAAATAAATGTCCAAAAATGGAAAACGCCAAATATTTCCTGGAAAAGGGGTGAAAATTTCACCTGTCTGACTGGAATGCTCTAAACACCAAAAAAATCATTCAAAAAAGTGTTACGATAAATTTTAATACTTTATTTTGAAAAAGGTTTAGGGGTATTTTCTGCAGTTAATATAAACTGATCAATGACTGACAATTTTACCCCAAATAACCCTTGTAATTTTTATTGCGAATCATGTGACTTTAAAACGTCTAATAAAAAAGACTACAGTAGACATTTAATGACACGAAAACACAAAAATAATTGCAATTTACTTACTTTGACTGACATTCAAACCCAAAAAACCCAAACCACACCATTTTCGTGCGAATGTGGAAATTCTTATAAACATCGTCAAAGCCTATTCAATCATAAGAAAAAATGCGTTCAAAAAAATGACACTCCATCAGATCAACCAAACAATGTTATTATTGAATTACTTAAACAAAATCAAGAGTTTAAGGATCTTATTATAGAGCAGAACAAACAAATTCTTGAATTGGCTGGAAAGCTTGGCGCCAATACAACGAACAACAATACAAATTGCAACAATAATAATACCAACAACAATCATTTCAATTTACAGTTTTTCTTGAATGAGCAATGCAAAGATGCCCTCAATATCATGGATTTTATTAACCAGCTCCAGTTAAAAACGTCTGATTTAGATATGGTTGGCAGAGTAGGTTATACAGAAGGAATCTCAAAAATTTTCGTTAGAGGCCTTAAAGAGCTAGACATATTCAAAAGACCACTTCATTGCAGTGATCTAAAGAGAGAAGTTGTCTATGTAAAAGACGAAGACGCCTGGGAAAAAGATAGCGATGAAAAGATCAAGATGAAAAACGCGATAAAATTCATTGCAGCCAAAAACTTCAACATGTTAAACGATTGGATAGAAGATAACCCAGAATACAACGATTATGATTCCAAAAAACACAAGGAATATCATAATATTATTATAAAGGCCTCCGGTGGCGCAACGCCAGAAGAAGACGAGAAAAATTATAACAAGATAATTAGAAATGTTGCTCAGGAAATAACTATTGACAAATCAAGCGATAGATAAATAAATTCTGAAATTTTGAAAACTTTCTCTCTCTTGGTCTCCATCTTTTACAAGGAAAAAGAAGGGCAACAAAGGGAAACCACTTAAACATTATTCAATATTATGTGTATTGAACAATGTCTAAAATGACCTTAGTCATTGTAGAATCTCCGGCAAAATGTAAAAAGATAGAGTCTTATTTGGGGCCGGGTTATAAATGCTTGGCTAGCTTCGGTCATCTGAGACAGCTTTCTTCTCTCAAAAATATTGACATTGACAATAATTTTAAACCAACGTTTGAATTAGTTGATGATGATAAAAAAAGAAAACACATAGATTTTCTTAGAAAAGAGATAAATTCTTCAGACGATGTGGTAATCGGAGTCGACGACGATCGCGAAGGTGAGGCCATAGCATGGCACGTGTGCGATCTTTTCGGATTACCAGTAGAAACCACAAAGCGAATAGTATTTCACGAAATTACCGAAAATGCTATCCAATCTGCCATTGCTCATCCAAGAACTATTGACATGAAAAAGGTGAATTCGCAAATAGCCAGACAAATTCTAGATCTGCTAGTAGGATATAACATATCACCCATTCTCTGGAAATTTATTTCAAAGACATCGGAAAAAAGTCTGAGCGCAGGTAGATGTCAAACTCCGGCATTAAAACTCGTTTACGAGAATCAAGTGGAAATAGACAATTCTCCGCCACAAAAGGTATATAATACTACTGGTTATTTTACAAACAAATGCATTGCATTTGACCTGAATAAACAGTTTGAAAGCGAACAAGCTATGTCTGATTTCTTAGAAGAATCTGCGAGCCATGATCACGTATTTACTAGAACAGAACCAACCCGAGTTTACAAGCAACCTCCGGAACCTCTAACCACTTCAAGGATACAACAACTCGCCAGCAATGAAATGCATATTTCGCCCAAAGAGACAATGAAATGTTGTCAAACGTTATATGAAGCGGGATACATTACATATATGAGAACGGATAGCAAAAAGTATAGTGCCGATTTTTTAGTTGATGCGAAAGAGTATATCATGAGAGAGTATACCCAAGAAAAGTTTATCAACCCAAAAATAGATGAGCTTTCAAACAATATCGGAAAAGAAAAAGACCAAGAAAACAAAAAAGAAAAAGAAAAAAAGAAAAAAACCGAGAAAAAGAAGTCGGCAGCTCCACCGCCACAAGAAGCGCACGAAGCCATACGACCCACCAATTTGACAACCAAAACTGTTCCAGAAGATCTAAGTGCAAGAGAGAAAAAGTTATACAAAATTATTTGGGAAACCACGTTGGAAAGTTGTATGGCCCCCGCAGAATTTTTTTCGTTTACCAGCAATATCTCCGCACCAGACGCATCTGCAAAATATTCTCTAACAAGCGAACTTCTTGATTTTCTCGGTTGGAAAATAGTAAAAAACAAGGAATCCAAAACACTCAAAGAAAAGGAATACAATTATCTTCTACAGCTAAAACCGGGCCAAGAAGTTAAATTTAAAAAGATAACGGCAAAGGTAACTCTTAAAAATGCAAAGCAGCATTACACTGAAGCCAAGCTAGTGCAGCTTTTAGAGGATAATGGAATCGGCCGACCATCAACCTTCTCTTCTCTCATTGATAAGATCCAAGAACGTGAATATGTTAAGAAACAAGACATTCAAGGAAAGCAGATTGAATGCAAAGACTTTGAATTAGACGACGAAAATACCCTTTCAGAATCAACTGCGACGAGAGAATTCGGAAATGAAAAGAACAAACTAGTTATTCAGCCACTTGGAATAATAGTCATTGAGTTTTTGAATAAGAATTTTTCAGATTTATTTGAATATGACTACACAAAAAACATGGAAGACGACTTGGATAAAATTAGTAGAGGAGAAAAGGTTTGGTATGAGCTATGCAATTCCGCATTAACAGAAATAAATAAGAACTGTGAAAAACTATCAGGAGAGAAAAAATGCGAAATCAAAATAGATGATACGCATTTTTATATTATTGGAAAGCATGGACCAGTTATTAAATGCATTAAATCGGAATCCAAAACAAAATCCAACGTTGAGTTTATTCCCGTGAGAGAAGGCATTGACTTGAAGAAGCTGGAAAGGGGTGAATATAAATTGGAAGACATTGTTGCCCCAGCCAAACAAAATCTAATTCAACTTGGAACGTACAAAGAAGAACCATTAATTCTGAAAAAGGGTAAATTCGGATTATATGTAACCTGGGGTCAAAACTCAAAATCTCTCTCTTCATTAGGAAATAGACCCATGGAAAATGTAAGACTTTCGGATGTTCTAGATATCTTGGAAAAGTCTGAACAGAAGGCTGAATCCGGAGGAGATGCATCGTCGGGAATAATCCGATTCATAAACAACGACATTAGTATTAGGAATGGGAAATACGGCCCGTACGTTTTCTACAAGACAAAAAAAATGACTAGACCATTGTTTTTAAAGCTGACAAATTTTGACGGTGATTATAAAACTTGCACTGTCGCAGCATTTTTTGAGTGGCTTCAATCTGAACATGATTTGGCTCCTTAATTGCACTTTTTGAAAAACAATGTCCTTCTATGAATAAGATTCAGGAGTAAACGACGAATAGTCTCTCTTGTTTTGAGGTCTCAACAACATAAATTCCAACATAATTGAGTAATTTGTGGTGCCAAACTGTACAAGAGCCCCATTGTGATAACGAATTTTCATTTTGAGTTTTCTAATTCTCTCTGCAGGCGGGTTGTAAATTTTAATGGGAGTTTGATAGTTGTCGTACCACTGAGATATAGGGGTTGTAGTAACGGGTATTTTTGCAAAGGCAGACTTCACAACTCCGGTTGTGCCATTAGTAGTAGTTGTAAATCTATTAACCGAAAAGGGTATAGTCTCATCTATAGTGTTCATTCCTTCTATTTCAATATAAAAATGTGAAGGCCCCATCAAATTAACAGCAAATGGAGTTTCTAAGTAATAAACGGGAACGTTCGCATTTGGCCCAAGATATTGCGAATCGGGTGTAAGCCAAAAACCATTGTCTCCAGGCATATTAGCGTCTCCATAAAAAAATCTAGGATAAACCCCGTTGCTAGAGCCTACCGTTGTAGCAGCCGTCCTAGAAAACCCCAAATATGCAGGCAAGCCCCAGTTTGAAAAATCCGGGTATTGTGCCCGAGAACTATTTAACGCACAAGCATTTTCATTTAATGCTGCAACTGCATAAAATGTAGAATCATTAGAGATTGTAAAGCCGGAACTCTTATTTCCAAACCAAAGTTTTTGACCAACCGAATTATACGCCACAACAAACTGATCGTAACCACTTTGATTAAATTTATCAAGCAGATCTTGGTTATTCAACTGAGTAAAATAATTCAACAAAAAAGCGGCAACGGCAGCATTCATTCTATTCGTTAACTCAATTGCCATTTGATTTGGATTATAAAAACCTTCTTCAATTGTCGCTACATATTCCTGGCCTATGTTTGCCCACAAAGCGTCGGATATAGCGATGAGCAACGAATCATTTATCATGTAATCTGTTGGGTTATACGGGCTTGTTATTTTAAAAACCAAAGAAAGATTGTTTTGGGCCTGAGAGAAGACCTGGTAATTTGACGGGAAAGACCAGCTGTCTAATTTAACGCCTTGAACATTGCAGTAATCCTGTGGAAGTTCAATTTCAAAATCGCTCGCAGATGGGTATTTTAACACGTTTCTATCTTCAGAATGGATTGAAATAAACTGTTTTTCATACATATATTCATTTGCATTAGGAATTAATGGATGGTTTGTAGAAACATTAAATCGGCTCATATATTTTATTGCAATATTTTTTTTAACTAGTTATTCATGAAAATCAACTCAAAAACAAATCAACCAAATCAACCAAATCAACCAAATCAAATCAAAATCAAAAAGATACCCGTTAAAAGCCTTCGGGAATTATGTTTCTATACTATATAACACTAGCAAAATGGCAAATTATGGCGGAAAACAACCAAATCAGAGCACATATCAAAAACTTTTCCAATACGGATCCGAATCAACGTGGAATTATTCAACGACAAATGGTCAGTTACTTCTAACGCCCATTAATCCTAAAGCAACGGTTTACATAAAAAGTGATCTCTTTGTAGGGGGAACTATAAATAACCCATCAGACTTTCATTTAAAGGATAATATAGAAGAGTTGGCCTTAAGTTTAACCGACAATTTAATGAATTTAGTTCCCAAAAAATACACATATAAAGATGATAACAAAGGAAAAATGCATTACGGTTTCATTGCGCAAGAAGTTGAGGAACATTTTCCAACTTTGGTCAACACGGTTTCAACGAAAATAAATGAAGACGAAATTTCTATAAAGTCGGTCAACTATTTAGAAATGGTTCCTCTGCTATTATTAAAAATTAAGGATCTTCAACGTCAAATAGATGAGTTAAAGGCGAGCAAATAAACAATAAACGCCACAAAAAGGACAAAAAATGATAAATAATATTCTCTATATTTATAGGCAAGGCAAATATGGAGAATAAATGGTATTCTATTATATACAATTCATTACTTATAGTTGGAGTTATAATTATTTTGTGCACAGTAAGTTCAAACTCCGCGTCTAGTCTCACCGGAACAATTATAGGATTCTCGTTTATTGTTACAGGAACTCTGTTAATGATAGGATATTTAATGAATAATCTTAACTCGCAAGCTACTGCGTCTTCCACATCTTCTTTAATATCAGCTCTCATCACTGTTGGCCCATTTGTTTTATTATTGGGAATACTCATCTACATGATTTATTTGCTCAGCTATTATTTCAAGCAAATTACAGATGGCCACGTAGCGGGCGGTTATTACACGTTTATGAATATATTTATCGTGTTGCTAATGGTTGAATTTTATATATTCTATAATGGAATGCAAGACAAAACATTCAAAACATCTGGAACCGTTGGAAAAGTAACCGGAATGATACTATATTTAATGGAACTTATCAGCATAGTTACAGTTATTACTTTAGGAATTATACTAAAATATTTTTCTACGGATGGTTAATCTTGGCAAACTTATAAGTGATTCCGTAATGAAACTCGGTTTCCCATATGCCAGATATTTTTAACATAAACAGCCCATTATTAATTTTTTCTATATTCTCAGAAAAAATTTTTATATTACCATTCTTAAGCTGTTCATAAATCTTAAATTGAGGAATCTTGTTTTTAATGTTGACACTTTTAAGCAAATTCTCTTCAATAACCTTAATGCTTTCAACCATTTCTTTATGATTTATCGGGTTAAAACTACACTTATATTTGTTGTAATATTTTTCTATGGATATGTCATTCAACAAAATAAACAGGTTCACTCCGTTCAGTACGAATAATGATGTGGAATATAGTATGCGAATAAATAGCCCATCGCTCATCACGTTGTTTTTAATTGGCTCGCAAAAATAAATGCTGCTTTCATTATACTGATCTATATTTTTGACAATATTCATTGTTAGAAAACATACAAAAAATGCTTTTAAACCTTTTTCATTTGAAACGCATGTTACTTCAAGGAAAAACTATCTTATTAGTTCTATAACAAAATAAAGAATATTCAATGGTTGTATATAATGAAATTTCATGAAACCCATTTTGAAGAATATATAACAGCAAACCAAAAAGAAGATTTACATCCAAAATTGGATAAAGTTTTTAATAAATTTCCGAAAAAAATAACCGACTTGCGAAATCTAATATTTTTTGGGCCAACCGGAGTCGGAAAATATACGCAAATGTTGAAAGCAATTAAAAGATACAGCCCATCAGATTTGAAATATGAAAAGAAGATTAGCGTAACGTTCAACAAGCAACAGTATTTCTTTAAGATAAGCGATATTCATTACGAAATAGACATGTCTCTCTTGGGATGCAACTCCAAGCTTCTTTGGCACGACATTTATTTGCAGATTGTAGATATAGTGTCAGCAAAAACCGAAAAATCTGGTATTATTTTATGCAAGTATTTTCACGAGATACATGGCGAATTGTTAGAAAATTTCTATAGTTATATGCAGCAAAATAATGCAAATTCAATTGATTTAAAATTCATTTTAATAACAGAACATATTAGTTTTATTCCGGATAATATATTAAATTGCTGTGAAATTATTAACATAGCAAGACCAACAAAGGCTGTCTATTCAAAATGCGTTAAAAATAAGCTACCGACCTCAACCAGGCTGGAAAACATAACAAATGTTAAAAATTTACACAGTGAAATAGACTCATTAATGATGCCACATAAAATAATTTGCGATAAAATATTAGACTCAATGATCAAAATAAATGATCTGAAATATTTGAAGTTCAGAGATTTGCTTTACGACATATTCATATATAATTTGGATATAACCGATTGCGTGTGGTATATAATATCAGAACTTGTAAAACAGAAAAAGATAAAGCCCGGCGATGTTTCAAACATCCTTATTAAAACATACTCGTTTTTTCAATATTATAACAACAATTATAGACCTATTTACCACGTGGAAAATTATCTATTTTATATAACTAGTATTATCCATGGGTTTTAACTTAGATATTCATCAGTATTAATAAATTATTGAAAATACTAATGAATATGAATATAAAAGAAGCTCTGCAAACGTTGGAGATTTCAAGCGTTTCAAATCTGACATTGGAATCTTTAAAAAAGAGGTATCATAAAATGGCGCTCGCGAACCATCCAGACAAAAATGGAAACACTCCCGAGTCAACCCAACGTTTTCAAAGAATCCAAGAAGCTTATGATCTATTGAAGAGAGAAATTAGCTATAACAATAATAATAACAACAAATGGCCAGAAGAACCAGACAAAACTGGTTACACGGAAATATTACACTTGTTCATAGATGGAATTTTAAAAGGAAAATACAACGAATTTATTTCAAGTATTGTAAAAGATATTGTAACTGGATGCAAAGAGATTTCAATAAAATTATTTGAAGGTATGACCAAGGAGCAGTCTCTCTCCATTTACAATTTCATATTAAAATACAAACAAGTCATGCGTTTGGATGATGCGACGCTTGAAAAGGTGAGAGAAATTATAGTGAGCAAATTCAGCGACGTTCAAATTTATATTTTAAATCCAAGTGTCAACGATTTGTTTCAAAATAACGTCTATAAATTAGAAATAGATGGCAAAATATACTTTGTTCCTTTGTGGCACAGCGAGTTACATTTTGAATCAGACATTATAGTAAAATGCAATCCGGATTTACCGGATAACGTAGAAATAGACGAAGATAACAACTTGATAATAACAGAACGGATTCCCATCTCTTCAATTACTTCTTCTCTCTTCAAGTCTTCAACTAGAACCATAAAGTTGAGGGATTATTCGTTTGAATTACCAATGGATCAACTATATTTAAGACCCTTCCAGACGTATATTTTAAGAAAGAAGGGGATATCAAAAATTTCCGAGACTGACATTTATGAAATAGAAGATAAAGCAGACATAATTTTCAAAATAATCTTTGAATAATATAAGAATAACAATAAACCCAAAATGGTAGAAGACATTATATCAGCAGAAACTCTTGAAAGAATAAAGACGCCCAATTTGTCAAATGAAGAAATAATGGGAATATTCTTAAGAGTTTTCCCTTTAGTTGGCGAAACGGGCCCAAAAAGTAGATCGGGATGTTGGGTTTTGACTGGGCACGGCAATGATTTAGACATTGTGGAAAGAAACACATTATTAGATGCGATGGCCGAATCGCACGAAGATTTTGGAGCCTCTGCTGAAAGAAAAAAACTAGCAGAATACATAAAAAATTCTGTTTCATTGACGATTGCAATGGGTCTTCCTGGGCCGTCTGCACCAATGCAAGACGCTGCGACGCGAGGTAGATGGGCCGGATTAACAACTTCCGAAATAGACGTGCAAATTGTTAGAAACATTTATCAGTTATTTGATGAATATCTCGGGAGCAGCCCACCCACAAATGAAATGATAGATATAGTAAATTATATTGCAAAACAACAATTAAGAGCGAATTTTTTACAGGTTTGGGGAAGAGGAGGAGAATTTGCGTTGAAGACAAAAGGAAGTTGGGAATCAAACATTGTGAAATTAATTGAGAAAAATGAAATTTGGGTTAGCAAAAAACTAATTCCAACGAGCGTAAAAAATAGAGATGGAAGCATGACAATGGCCAGCAAGGATAGATTTTATTCATTGCGACCAAATGAAGGAGAAGACCCAGATTTTAGAGCGAGAGAAGGATTGCATTTAATTGATATGAGAGATTCAACCGGAATGGAAATTGCCAATTTAGTATTACCAGTTCCAGAATATACAACCGTCACTGGAAATTTGTTGCCGCAAAGCAGAGCTTTTGACATTAATAATGTGCAATACCCAGAGGCTAGGAGTAGATTAGAGAATTACTTCAAAAATGTTCTTTATCCCGGGGCTCCGAGAGAAACCAAGGAAGAGCAAGTATTTAATTTAATATTAAACAAAATATTCTCAAAGACGGACCCAGACGTTTATTTAAGTGATATTATCATGTTGGGATATATTCTCAAAGTTCAGAAATTGCAAATATACGATCCCTTGTGCAGACCATTGTCAAATGAAGGAATCCGATCAACTACGAGAACGGGTGCGGAATATAGAGGATCTCTTTTGGGTGCAGAAGCGCAAGAGTTTGAGACTTTTCCGAGAGAAGGCAGCGAAAAATTGGTTGGAAAAATAAAAGAAAAATGCAAGGGATCCAGAGCTGCAAATGGGGCTTGCTCTATTATGGGCGGAAAATCAAGGAGACGCAAAACCGTAAAAAAACATGGGAAATCCAAAACCAAGACCAAGAAATCTAAGACCAGAACCAAGAAATCTAAGACCAAGAAATCCAAGTCAAAGAAATAAGCTTTTCATTTTTACACAATCAATAAAAATGAAAACAAAAAAGAGTTTTTATTATAATGTCACAGACCACAAATCAAAATCTACTATCTACGTTGTTTTTCTTTGTTTGTTTTTCTTTGTTTTTTGTTCTTAAGGCTCGGCAACCTTCTTCTTGACAACCTTCTTGACAACCTTCTTGGGCTCCTCTGAAAGAGCCGTAGCAACCGCCTGCTTGACCTCAACTGGAGCGGGAGGTGGAACAACCGCCGCAGCGCTTGGAACCGGAGCATCCTCCTCCTCCTCATCCGAATCGTCAACAACTGTGCTTGAAACGGGCTCGTCATCGTCGTCGGCGTCAGGGGCGGGAGCGGCCTTAAGCTTGGCCTTATCGGAAGGCTTGAGCTTGATCAAGCACTCGTCGGTAAGAGAACCCTTGGGCCTCTGAACAACAGCCTGAGCGAGCTTCCACGTCACACCAAACTTGCCATTTGCAAACCAAAGCCCACCGCACTGCATGATAACAGCAAGATTCGTGCCCTTCTTGATAAAGTCAAGTGGCGTCTTGGTGGGCTCACCAGGGAACAGCTTGTTGCCATCCTCGTCGCAAATAAGACACTTCCAAACGCCCTCCCACAGAGGAAGCTTCACGCGCAAAGTCGGCGCCTTGGTGAGATCCGGGTTTCCAGTGAGCTTGTCCTTGCTGTACTTGAGCATGGGAGTGTAAAGAGCGTCAATAACATCCGGGCTAGAATGAACCTTTCCAAACCAATCCTTGGAATTCGTAAGGGCATCGGCCTTAATCTTTGCCTCAAGATCAACCATATTTCGCAGGAACGCGTCGGTGTCCTCGCTTGAATACTCTCCCTTAGGAAACTGTAGCGACATTTCAAACCGACCATTTCCCTCAAATTCAGTGGCGCCCCACGTGAGCATTAGAGGAGTAGCAATTCGCAAGCCGGAATTAGTCTGAGTATTGAGAATATTAACGCTCTTCCCACCCGCGGCGTTTGCCTTGGGTGCGGAATAACGAATATTCTTCGCATTAAACTGAGTGCCATCAATGATCGTGTCCGCCATCCTTGTCTTTGTATACTTTATATATTTGGGTTACCTTTAAATCAATTTTTTTTTGAAATCAATAAAAAAAGTAAATCAATTTTCGTCACGCGACACCATAACTGGTTTAGAATTTCATCGCATATAATTAATAATTTGTAAAACGACTCAAAAAGATTTCTTCAAGATATATATACATATAATTATGACTGACTGTGAGTTTGTAAATGTGAATTATGTAAAAAAGCAAGGGAAGACGATAAGCATTATGCCTCTAGACGAGTATACAAACAGATTATATGAAAAATGCGAGAAATGTATACCACAAACAAAAAAACTTGAAAAGATTACAAACGATAATATGGTTATTCCAACATATTCAACTTGCAATATTTTATTTGAGAACAATTATAACGTTCAACAATTAAAGCAAATAACTAAGCATTTCAAATTGAAAGTTTCCGGAAACAAAAAAGAGTTGGTAAATAGAATATACGTGTTTTTAAAATTGTCAGAAACTATTATTAAAATTCAAAAGATTTTTAGAGGTTTTTTGCAACGCCGGTGCGATTTTTTGCACGGGCCCGCATTTAAAAACAGAAAACTTTGCACAAATGACAGCGATTTTTTAACTGGTGACGGTGTTTCCGAGGTTCCATTCTCTCAGTTTTTCAGCTACAAGGATGTAGATGGATTTGTATATGGGTTTGACATTGTTTCTCTCTATAATTTAATTATTAAATCTGGAAACCAGGTTAAAAATCCATACAATCGCAATGACATCTCAAAAACAGTAATTCAAAACATGAGAAACCTTATAAGAATTAGCAGAATGTTGAAGATTTCCATTGATATTGATATTAAGGATGAAACTTTGTCAAATGAGAAATCATTAGATCTGAGAATTCTTGAGCTCTTTCAAAACATTGACGCTTTAGGAAATTATTCGGATCCGGCTTGGTTCAAATCATTGAACAGAACAAAAATGATTAAATTCTTGAGAGAACTGATTGACATTTGGACATATCGGGCTCAAATAACGAATGAACTGAAACGAAAAATTTGCCCGCCAACAGGAGATCCATTTAGAGGTCTGAATTTTAATTATATTAATTCCGAAGAAAACATTGACAATGTTAGAAAATCGGTTATTTCCATTTTAGAGAAATTCGTTAATTCTGGGGTTGACTCCGACAGCAAATCTTTAGGAGCTTATTACGTGCTTGGAGCATTAACTTTGGTAAGCGAAAGTGCTGCTACATCGCTTCCTTGGCTTTTTCAGTCAGTTGCGCATTTTATTTAGAATGTAGAGAAACTTTATGATGAGAACCAATCACACATGTCTCCTGGATAATATATATAAGGCCTGAAATCACTTAAAAGGTACCCGCCTAGGTATAGTATAATATGGCAAAGGATAAGAAGACCACTAAGCCCGCGGCTGAGACCGCCCCCGTTTCCGCTCCCGTTGTTGATGTTCCCAAGGTGGCCAAGGCCCCTAAGGCTCCCAAGGCCGCCAAGGCTGCTGCCGCTCCCGTTGTTGATGCGCCCGTTGTTGAGGCCGCCGCCCCCGTCGCTGAGGCTGACTCCCTTGAGTCGTCTCTTCTTGAGCAATCCGCTGAGTTCAACGCCAAGCTCCAGCAGCTCGGCTCCCTCATCTCTTCCCTTAAGAGCGAGTACAAGTCTATGGAGAAGAAGTGGCAACGTGAGCTCAAGGCTGCCCAGAAGCAGAGCTCCAAGCGCAAGAGGAAGTCTGGCAACCGTCAGCCCTCTGGCTTCGTCAAGCCCACTCGCATCAGCGACGAGCTTGCCTCCTTCCTTGGCAAGGAGAAGGGTGCCGAGATGGCTCGCACGTCTGTGACCCGCGAGATCAACGCTTACATCCGCACCAACAAGCTCCAAGACGAGAGCAATGGCCGCAAGATCAACCCCGACGCCAAGCTTTCCTCCCTCCTCAAGCTCGGCAAGGATGACGTTCTCACCTACTTCAACCTCCAACGCTTCATGAGCCCCCACTTCGCCAAGACGGTGAAGGCCGAGGCCGCTTAAATGCAAAAATAAACTAAAACAAAATAAACATAAAAACAAAAACAAAATAAAGAGAAAATAAAAAACAAATCAAAAGAAAATAAAAAGAATCAAAAGAAAATAAAAAAGAATCAAAAAGAAAGAAAACAAATAAAAACCAAAGGGAAGAAAAAGAATCCCTATCAAAAAAGAAAACAAATAAAACCAAACAAAAAATATAAATTTCTACGATTTATATTTTTCAAAAACTTTCATTGCCAAACACGAAGCCATCTTCTTCAAGAATGGGTCTCAGAAGTTCTTTATTAATTTGCGAATTAATTACGCGAAGATCTTCGCAATTTTTTAGATGAACGTGATTGTCCGATAAATCAAACATATTATAAACATTTTGAAGACCTTCAAAATTTTCAATGCAATCCGCATGATTTTCATTAATCCAATCATAAAAATCCATTTCCGCCTTTGATTTTTTGAACTTCTTATATAATTTTATTGTCTTTTGAAGATTCATTCCATTTTTTGAAGAGTCTTGAATCAAGTTGTAATCAGTTCCAGACAAAACACACATTTGACGAAACAATTTCATACTAATATCAAGCTCATTCAAAATTCCCTTCATTTCATATACAACCGCCGTGCGATTCAATAGACTAAAATACCGCAAAACTCTAGGGCAACCGTAAGCAAACAAATCCATATCTTCGCTCATGCAACCCCACACTTTTTTCTTGAGAACCAACATGGCGCACATTTCGTCCGCTTCTCCCGGAGCATCATAATACGATACACCAAAACCAATGAGCAGTTCTTTAACCTTTTCAATGTGTCTCTTATTAATATAAACAAACTGCTTCTTCAGAGAATCCAGGCTTGCGGTTATTTCTTGCTTTTCCGAATCATCTTCGCAAACCGAATCCATGTAATCCTTCAAACGGTTATATTCCTTTTCCGCGTCAAGCTTGTTTTCCCGGCGCTGTTTCAATAGGTCCTTTTTTTCAGCTGGGGGTTTCCCATCAAATATAAAGACCGGAGTAATATTGTAATATCTGAAAATGGAAATCATCAGATACATGTTCTCAATAAGACTATCTTCTCCAGCGTACTTGTATAAATATATACTAATGTCAATGGCTATTTTTTTGCCAGATATATCCGCCATAGAGACGCACTTGATTGACTCTTTGCAGTTCTCCCTTAAGAAACTATTTAAATACTTTATCCCCATTACCTCTAGTTAAGTTTGTTTGACTTTTGCCTTCCATTTAAAATTTATTTTAACGTTCAATTTTCTTTTGTAAAACAGAACCACTCGGATAAACAACATTTGAATTAGAAGTTAAAAGTTTGCCAACATATAAGTTAAGGTATGCTTACAAGGAGCATGGTAGAAGAAATTCAATGCGAAACAGTTTTCTCAAAAGAAGAAATTCAAGTTGATATAGATTTTGACGATGCGAGTGCGTGTTGGAAGGCAAATAAAAGATCAACCGGTGGAGGAAGTTATAGATACGTTTGCCAACATAGAAACAAAAATAATAAAAAGTGCAATAAAAATCCTATTCCTGGGTGCGATTTTTGTTCTAGACATAATATATAGAATGCGTTCTAAGACTTTTAGGAGAAAGCATGGAAAAATGTCTCGCGCGAGACGCGGTGGTCAAGAAAGATCCGGGTTAACTAGACAAACAACTGCTGAATTAAATGCCATGGAGGAAGGGCTCGTTTCTAGCGCCACACCAATGAACAGATTAGGTCGTTCTAACACGGCGGATTTAATTGCCATGGAAGAGGGTGTCGCAAACCCCAGCGCGGCTATTAACGTTGAACCTACACCTGACATTGAAATGGGTCCCATTGAATCTGGTGGCAAAAGAAAGGGAAGAAAGACAATAAAAGGGAGAAAGGCAAGAAAGGCGAAAAGATCTCAAAGACGTTAAAAAGTGATTATATATATTATATAGGTCAAAAAATACTTTAATACAATAATTTATAATCCATTAATGAACGCAACTTGCAAAATACCGATTTCAGTTGGAGAGTTAATTGATCGGATTACTATTTTAAAAATAAAATCAGAGAGAATTTCTGATGAAAATAAACTAACTATGGTTGAAAAAGAGTTGAAACTCTTGCTTGAAATTTTGACTAACCTAGATTTTGAAAAGCAAATAACGTCTCAAATGATTGAACTTAAAGAAGTAAACGAAACCTTGTGGGAAGTGGAAGACAAAATAAGAGAAAAAGAAAAAGCCTGCGAGTTTGATGAAGAATTTATTTCTTTGGCGAGAAGGGTTTATAAAACAAACGATCGTCGTAACATTGTAAAGAATTCAATAAACGCAATACTAAATTCGGAGTTTTTTGAAATTAAAAGCTACACGGATACACCAATTTTGTAATAAACAATAATAATAATAACAACTTAAATTTATTGAGATAGTATTATTATTATTATTTTGCAGCATGAATGATGAGCAAAAGTTGCATAGAAATGCGTTAGACTACGTTAACCAAAACAAATTAGTTTTGGCGATTGATTGTTACAATAAATTAAAAGACATTTCAAGAAATCCTTATAACCTCGTCAATTATTTGAGAGAAATGGGAGAAGTTTATGAAAAAATGAATAAAAATTTAGAAGCCATAACAGAATGCTATATTAAAGTTATTCAAATAGATCCAAACAATGGTGCAACGTTAAATCAAATTGGTGTTTGTTATTTTAAATTAGGTCAGCTCAAATTGGCGATACATTATTTCAATAAAGTTTTGAAAATAAAAGAACTCTCTCAAGTTTATAATAATATAGGGAAATGTTACATAAGTTTGAAGGATTATGTTTCGGCGGAGAAAAATTTTTTATTGGCGAAAAAACAAGATAAAAACAGTGCGTCTGTGAACGAGTCATTGGGTTCGTTGTACTATTATATAAAAAATTACGAAAAATCTATATCTTGTTATGAAATTGCTAGAAATGATAAAAACAATGAAATCATTCTAGATCATTTAATTTATAATTTGTCGTTTGCTTATTTGGCAAAAAAAGAATTTGAAAAGGGTTTTGACTTATACGAAACTCGCCTTCAAATTAAAAGCACCACGCAAAACGATAGAATGAACGATAGAGCCGAAATCCCATTTTTAAAATATTGGAATGGAACAGACAGCTGTAGCAGCCTATTGGTAATTGCTGAACAAGGTCTTGGCGACATGATGCAATTTTATCGGTTTATTATTGAACTCGCCGATTCCCGACCAGAAATGAATATAACATTTTTTTGCAAAAAAGAATTGGCGCATCTTTTTAAAACGTACGACAAAATTGAAGTTGTTAAAGAGTTTCAAATTTTTAATGATAGTAATTTCACTGTGGGTCCGACTTATGATTATAAAGCGTATTTAATGTCGCTGCCTTATTTATTGAAGGTAAAAACTATTTTACCCAATTCATTAGAGTATATAAATATTGACGAAGTTCGGTTGTTGAAATGGAAAAATGCCATTGAAGAAAAAATTGGCCCAAGAAAACCTAAAATTGGAATAGTTTATAATGGTTTATTGTCGTCTTTTATAGAAAAACATATTCCATTGGAGGCGTTTAAAATTTTATGCGAATTAAACGTTGATTTAATTTGCATTCACAGAAAAAAGGATGTACAAGCGGACATAGATAAATATGAAAAGACTCCTTCTGATTCCGAAAGCAAAATTCATTTTTTTGACATAGACGAAGACGAGCCTTTTAGTGACACCGTTAGTATTCTTAAAAATTTGGATTTGCTAATTACAATTGACACGTATATTGTTCATTTAGCTGGAATATTAAACGTAAAAACGTGGTTGCTGTTGGGTTATTCAGAATGGAGATGGTCAAATGACCCACATAAAACCTATTGGTACAATTCGGTTGAATTAATTAGAACGAACGGTGAGGAATTCAAGGATATTTTAAAAACAAAGGTTAAAGATAAATTAGCCCAATTCGCAGACAGTCATTCTCATGTTGTTTAAAACATAATCTAATGCCTTTCCACTTGCAGCTCCTTTCCCCCGCACATTTTTAATTGAATGTAAGAATTTTTGTATACAATCAACCGATTCAATTAACGATCTAGTTTTGTAATTTTTCTCAACAAATTTACAAAATGCCGTAATATTTGCAGTAGTTTTTTTAAACTGCAATAACGACAAATTGTTTTCGTTGCACCATCCCAAGAACCCTTGATAGTTGTTCATCATAATAGTTGATATTATATAGTAAGAGAGAACGTTGGAGTCTTCTTTATACAATGTTTCTCTCATTGATTGAGCTTGAGGGCTATTAGAAATTAGATCCAAGTAAGTTAATCCCATAAACTCAAGAGTTTTAACCATCTGAAAAAACTTGTATGTTCTCTCAAAATTAATAAAAAAATCAAAATTAGATAAAAATTCGTCAACGGCGTTGGTCCCTGCGGCATTTTTCGTTAAATAAAAGCTACAAAATGCGGCGTTCATAATTTCCGCCCAAGTTTCCGTATAAGCTTCAAACAGATTTACGTCAGAATTAACTTTAAAAATAGAGAGAATAGCTGCTTTGCATTCTTCATTATTCATGTCGGAGAAATCAAGCGAAAAGTTGTGAAAACTCTCATGCATTAATACCTTTAACCACTCTTCTTTTCTAAAAATAACAATTTCCGAGTCTACTGGGCAAGTATAAGTAAACGCGGTGTTAACATTGATTTCGTTTAATACGTTAATGTTGCTTGTAGGAAGCCGCTTTTTTAGCGACGTGAAATACAAATACAAAACCAAACGTTTAGAGCACTTTTTAGAAGAATATTCATTGATTATATGCAACCACACTAATATCTTTTCAATGTAATCGTTGTATATTTCAATCTGAGTTTCCGCCGAGGGATCTTCTACTACAAAATGAACAATAATTTCTCTATCAAAGAGAGAAAAAGTATACGACAAATTATATAACATCTCAGTGTCAATGTGTTCACGTATTTCTTCAGGAAAACTGGTGGGTTTAAATGATTTTGGTTTAGGAATTTGGGAAACGCCTTGAATTTTTGTAATACTTAATTTGTAAAAGCTGTCACCTTCTTTCGCTTTTTGGGTGCCGATAAAAGAATCCGCTTTTTTAATGTCGGAATATAAGTGTTTCAATATTTTTTCAGTTTTAGAAGTTTGTTTTACATGATTTATGCATTTTTTATCTAAAAAAAACGACATTAACAGTTCGCTATTTTTTGTTAGTTTCATGATAATCTCTTATATTATATCATGTTATTTTTATATATTTTATGTCTGCAAAATATATAATGGAAGTGTTAGAGCTCATGATTATTGTTTTGCTTTTTTTAGTATTGTTTATTCTTATGTCACAACAACCTCAGCCAATGCCCGCGCCAATGCCCGCGCCAGCTCAAAAGCATAAAAAATCAACGAGTGGATGCCGGGATACTGGGTACGGGTGTTGCCCTTATTCAGAAATACCTAAATTGAACGAAATTGGATCTAATTGCAGATACCAAAACTAAAATAATATATTTGTGTAAATTATAAATAATGGAAAACGCTCCAAAACCACAAAAAAGAGGAAGAAAACCCAAAACGACCAAGTCTTTAAGCGAAAATGAAATAATAGAAGAACAAAAACAAATACAAGAACAAATAGTAGAAAAAGTGGAAGAACAATTGGAAGAACAAATAGTAGAAAAAGTGGAAGAAATAGCGGAAGAAGTAGAACAAATAGTTGAAAAAGTAGAAGAAATAGTAGAAGAAATAGCGGAAGAAATAACAACAAATGTTGAACAAATGTTAGAAGAACAAACGAATGAAGCAAATAATTCTCTTGAACTTAAGTCTCTATTAAACGTAATGATAATAACAACTATTAGACAAGATATGCAAGAAAAATACAATTTAAGCCAGGAAACAGTGAAAGTTTTGCTTCAAATAACTCAACAGTTCCCCCATTTCTTCTTTAAATTGGAGGAATCATTTAAAAAAATCGCAGAAGACAACAAAATAGACTCAAACGATGTTCCCGAACTAATGGGTTTGTTTTCTATTATTTACGAGTTATTATTTTCTCTCAAACTCCAAAAAACTGTTTTAGAAATGAGTGAATTGTGTGGAGAGATAATAAAGTTAATGTTCAACGTTGCAATTGAAGAAAGCCTTGTTAAATTTGACTTATTGTTGCAAGAGGAAACTGTGAAAACATTTAATTCCCTCGTTGACTCAAGTTCGCATCTTGTTAAATTAAGCAAAACAATATCACCTCCCAACAAATGTTGTTCTTTTTGGTAATAAAACACTTAAACACAAGTATGGTTGTTATATATTATTATGAAATACATAACAACAATTATAAAAAAACTAATTCCCAAGGAATTGCCAAAACCAACGGGTAGATGGAATATAGATTATTGTAATAAAAAAATAAACAATAAAATAGATTTATCAAACGAAGATCACTGCGGCCCGTGTGGTCAATATGCACTAACAAAACTAGAACCCAGAGATAAAAATGACAACGAAATTTATCTAGACAAAAAAAATAATTCATAAAATGTGCGTTTACATGGGCGACGTCGGACCGCGAAGCTTGTCTCTCACATTAATAAGCTGTTCCGCCAATTCAGGCTCTTTTCCTTTCAAATAATGCATCAGTTTTGCATTTCTTGTCTCTAATAAAACCCTCTTCAAATCTTCTAGTTGTGTAAACTTTGCGCAAATGGCTTCAAATAATTCCTTTTCCTTTCGTTTTCCGTAAAATGTCGGATCAATGGAAACCTCTGCGGGTCTTAAAAGTGTTCCCTTGTATTTTCCAGATGAACTTGCAGCGGCCTTTGCCATTTCAGGGCTCTTGGACAATTCGGTTCCGGATTCAGCTGCAAAAGACAAGTAAAACTCCGTATTAGATTCTTTAAACTTTGAACCCTGGTAATAATGCTCAACACTATTCCAACGATGACCGTCTAGAACAAACGCTTTTCCAGATTCAACCCAATAGTCGTCTAATTTTCGTCTCCAGTCTTTCGTCGCATGTAAATTAGAAAACGTTAAAACAGCTTCCTTGGGGATAGTCTCGCCGGAACCTTTCCCAGGAAGTCTACCATCAGCCGATTTATCGTAGAACTGAAACACAACCGACTCGTCGTACAATCCTCTTATTTTTGCATCTGACAGCTCTTCAAATTTGCAAACACTGGAAACACCAGATTTTGAATTCAAATTATCTTTAAATTTAACGAAATCAGGTATTAATGCAAACGCGCCACTGTTTTTCTCCATGCATTTTTCAGCGATAAGTTTTTTAATATCGTATGGTATCTCGGAAAAAGTAAAAATAGTTTTTTTCTTATAAGTGATAAGTTTGTAATGCCAACCAAGGAAGTCAACCATGATGTATAAATCTGGTGTAAATTCTCCACGAGATTCTAATATAGAATCGTTCAATTGCCCACAATTCAAAACATTTGCAAAATCCTTTGATTTATACGCTTCGCTTGATAAAAGAATAAATTTAATGTTTAAAATGCGTTCAAGTGTGCTCAGAGACCACGTTTCCGCCCAGAACTCACAAGATTGTATCTTACGTTTGAATTTTTCAAGAGAGTCAATGTCTTTCATATACTTATACTCGTCTAACAAGTTTTGTGAAGCCTTTCTCTCGTTCACTATCCGATCTCTTTGGTTCTTTATCTTTTTGGCTGCGTCTGTAAATTGTTTCTTCTGATTTCTATCCAATGTTTCACTATACATTTTCTTATATTTTTCATATTCTATTTCCAACTCTTTCATGTCTTTCGTAGCGCCTACAACGGCGGAACTATACATATCGTACTGCTCTTTATAATTCATAAAAATATCTTGCGTGGCTTCTTCCGCCAACTTTTTTCTCAACTTTTGCACAGTTGTTTGTTGACCAATTTGAGCGAATGCGTCTCTAATTGTCGCAAAAAGGCAATCTCCTCCGCCTTCATTATCAATGATTCCATACTTGTTATTTTTCATGTGCACTTCTATCCACGCGTTTGAAGATGACGCTGAGTATTTATCCTTTAATGAATCTGCGTCTTTTTTTGTTTCTTCTTTTAACGGTGGAACTATTTGAACAAAGTTTTCGGCTTGCGTAAAAATATCTTGTCTCATTTTTGGTATTTTTGGAATTTCGTCCTCTGTCGCAAATTTTTCATGTTTTTTTTCGTCAACGTCGTCCGAAAGCTCTTCTGCTTCAATGGCTTCTTTTTCTAATTCTAATTCAGATTCGTCCTTTTCCGAAACAAGCCGTAAGTTTTCCAACATCTTTTTTGTAACAAAAGTGTAAATAAGAGGATCATCTAATTTCTCAACCTCTAAATTGCCTTCTTCGTCCATGTAATTCAATAAATCCGTTGAGAAGATTTCGTATAGTCCAATTTGTATAACCTTGTTGTTCGTTTTTACTAAATAAATTGGAAAATACGTAATGTTCCGTTCTTCAAAATTTTTCTTTGCATTGCCAACCGCTATTATTACATCAACCCCCTTTATCTCTATTTCGTATAAATTGGCTTCCTTTTTAAAATCATCTGGGTCAACACTTTTTAATTCTGAATAACTCGTTTCTTTGTTTAATTTTGATAATACCATCTATATTTTATAGAGATAAATAATAATTTGCATTTAACTGACTTTATCACCAAATAACAAATCTTTTCATCATTTTATCATTCTTTAATTCGTCAATATAATACCACAATTCCTTGCGTTTTGTAACGATTTCAATATTTTCCGGATTATTTTCAAATAGGATGATTTGTTCAATGATGTCTTGTTTCTTCAGCTTATTTGTTCTAATGTCCTTTATGTTGTAGTATTCGCATATTAGCATCAACTGTTTGACATTGAAGTTCAACTCATAATTTTTCATTTCCATAAAGACGTCGTCGCCCATGGGGCCATTATTGAATTCCATGTTATTCAGTTCGTCTTGTAGTTTACAAAGATCCAACAAATCTTCTCCTCCATCCTCATTTAAAAAAATAGTAATATTCTCATCGGGTTCAGCCATTTTCTTGATTTAATAATATTAACGCGTTGCTTTAATATCATTTTACATTTCAATAAATAATTCCATCTCCCGTTTGATTACATCTCCCAATTGATTCCATCTCCCAATTGATTACATCTCCACCAGATCCATAAACTTAAATATAGCCTTATTAGACAAGCTCGGGTAAGTCTTGGCCTTGCAGTGAGCCAACTTATTTACCATCTCGCCAAAAGTCAGACCATCAAATTTCTCATCGCAAGACTCATACAACGACTTATTATGTGAGTACAAAATCGCGATATTCTCAGTAATTTCGTCCACTTCATTCTTCATATTTTCCTGCGAAATAAACGAAACCAACTTTTTCAGCAAACTGCTGGCCATTTCCTTCAGTTTTTCTCCGTCAATAATATTATTTGTAGACAAATTCACGAAGAACATGCTGAGCGCCTTCCTCCTCTCATTATCCTTATTAATCTTACAAAAACGATCGTAATCCTTCTCAGAATCAACGTATTCAATGCAATTAAACAGCTCCATAAAAGACTCCAAGTTTTCGTTGAAGATATTACGCATAACTTGGTAGTTCTCAATAAGCTTGCTATACAAGTCAGCGTACAATTTAGAATAAAACCTATTGTTTGAGGCAATTTCAAAAATAATGGTTCCAACGCGCAACATGTCTTCATCTGCGATTCCATCCTGAATAAGTTGGTTAAGAATCTCCATTATCTTATCGCAAGGCTCATTGTACATTTTATCCGACATCTTGTTCAACCAAGATCGCATGAGATCAATTTGCGCTTCAATGCCAACCTTTTGTTCCATTTTAGTTGTTTGAAACGTGCGAATGGTCTCCCAATCATCGTCGTTAAGAATTTCAGTGGGCCTATTCTTCTTCTTCCTTTTAAAATCATTTCCATCGGTTGATCCCGCTTTTAAAACATTTTCGCGTTTCTGAAAAGTGGGGGTTTTGACGTATGTTGGAGACCCGACTTGTTGCGATAACTCTGTAATGATAATCAACGTTTCTTCGGGAAGCTTAATGTCAAACCCGTTAAACGTAATATCAGTAAAATCTTTTAGAGTATATCTCATTGCCATAGTCATGGTTATACATTTAAATGCAAATTTGCATTTATATCAATTTTTTTCAATATAATAATATAAATAGCAAACGCGCTTAAACATAACGTGAATATAATATATTATGTCACTAGATAGAAGCACCCCCCCTGCACTCAATAACACCGAAGAGGAAACATATGACTCTTCATACGAAATCAATAGTTGGGAAGAACTGGATATTGAAACCAACCTATTGAGAGGAATATTTGCGTATGGTTTTGAAAAACCTAGCCCAATTCAAAGAAAAGCGATTAAGCCAATTATTCAGAAGAAGGATATTATTGCACAGGCTCAATCAGGCACTGGAAAAACTGCGACTTTCACCATTGGCGCATTGTCGCATGTTAATACTGATGAAGATACAACGCAGATTTTGTGCCTTTCTCCGACGAGAGAACTTAGCGTTCAAACTGCTAATGTGATGCGAGGAATTGGTTCTATGTTGAAGAACCTTCGCGTTCAAGTGTTGGTCGGTGGATCATCCATTGACGAAGACATTGGAAATTTAAAGTCAAATGTTCCTCACGTAATTACGGGGTGCCCCGGTCGCGTTCATGACATGATGCGCCGGAATCACATCGGTTCCAAAAACATTAAGCTCGTGATTCTTGACGAGGCCGATGAGATGCTATCTAGTGGTTTTAAGGAGCAAGTTTACAATATTTTTCAGTATTTTAATAATAACATTCAAGTTGCGCTCTTTAGCGCGACGCTTCCTGATCACATCCAAGGCATTACTAGCAAGTTTATGCGCGATCCTGTAAAGATCCAAGTCAAGGCCGAGCAACTAACGCTTGAGGGCATATCTCAATACTATGTCGCCGTTGAGGATGACCGTCAGAAGTATCTGACGCTTAAGGATTTGTATAGTTTCATGTCTGTTTCTCAGTGCATTATTTATGCCAATAGCGTGAAGCGCGTCTCTGCTCTATACGACGCCATGATGGAGGATGGGTTCCCTGTTTGCCGCATTCATAGTGGAATGGATAAGTCTGAACGTGACAAGGCTTTTTCCGATTTCAGAAGCGGTGCTTATCGCGTTCTTATTTCTTCAAATGTTACTGCGCGCGGCATTGACATTCAACAAGTGAGTGTTGTTATCAACTTTGATATTCCCAAGGATGTTCACACTTATTTGCACAGGATTGGTCGCAGTGGCCGTTGGGGCAGAAAGGGTGTCGGAATTAACCTGATTACTCGCAGAGATATGTCAAAGTTGAAGGAAACCGAGCAGTATTATTCAACTCAAATTAAGGAGATGCCTGCTAGTTTTGATACTTTGGCCAAGTAATATAACAGAATAAAAATTGATGTTGTTTTGATTAAATGGTGCCAAAACAAAACCAAAAAACCGACATGATTGAAATTGAAGACATAATTAAACGGAAAAGTAACATTAAAGATGAAGTTTTATTAACAACCCTTGTTGAAAAGTTGTTAATAAATATTGGTTCGCCGGAAATAAGCCCAACAAACGACGAAATAGATGCATATGTGCGTTTCTTGTCGCGAATATATAAGACACAGGTTTCAAAGACCCAAATGCGAATTATTTATGAAAAGCAATTTAAAGAAACGCACCCAATAAACTCCGAATTAAAACGATATTTTATAAAGAAGGCAGTAAGATCTGAATCTGGTGTTCTTGTTGTAACTATTGTAACTAAACCAGGCGATAATATTAAGTTCTCGTGCCCAGAAAAATGCGCGTATTGTCCAACCGAAACAAACCTAGAAGGGGTTCCAACGCAACCGAAGTCGTATATTTCAACGGAGCCCGCTATGATGCGAGCCACGCAGAATAAATTTGACATTGGCGATCAAATAAGAGATCGTATTAAGTCTTATTTATATACTGGAAATCTGAAAAACGACGACAAAAAGAAGAAAATGGAAGTCATATTGTCTGGTGGAACCTGGGATGTTATGCCAAAATCTTATCGCGATTCAGTTGTAAACGAGATATATTACACGTTTAATACCTTTATTGGAAACGATAAAAGACCCATGCTATCCATTTCCGAAGAAAAAAAGCTTAATGAAAACGCGTTATTTGGGGTTATTGGATTAACCATTGAAACGCGACCAGATTACGTTGCAGACAAGGCTCTCGTTGAATATTTGGAATATGGAGTAACTCGCGTTCAATTGGGTGGTCAAAGCACACACGACGAAATCCTGTCAAAAATAAAGCGAGGGTGCACAAATAAAAACATGAAGCAAGCAATTCGCAAGTTAAAAGGAATCGGAATGAAAGTGGTTACGCATTGGATGCCGGATTTGCCAGGATCTTCTCCGAAACTTGACGCGGAAATGTTTGATTCATTGTTGGAAGACCCCGATTTGCAGTGCGATGATATGAAGCTTTATCCATGCGCTGTAATTAAATCTGCAAGCGACGATTTGATAATTAAAAGCGATATTCACGAATGGTATGAAAACGGGGATTATAAACCTTATTCCGAAAAAAACATTGAAGAACTGATTCAAGTTTTCATCGGGTTTAAGACGCGCATCAATCCATGGATAAGAATTGAGAGACTTGTTAGAGATATTCCAACGCACTCTATTGAAGTTGGATATTCAAAAGTAACGCATTTAAGGGATGTTATCAAAAAAAGAATGCGTGACGCGGGCCAATCGTGCAAATGCATCCGGTGCATGGAAATTCGCGACAGAACACATCTAATTTCTCAAGGAAAATTAGTCGTTCGTAAATATGCTGCGTCAAAGGGAACCGAATATCACATATCGGTTGAATTGGAACGAACATTCTGGTCTTGGAGTTATATCTTGTTCTGCGTTCTTTGGGGTTTCAATAAACTGTTTGGCAAAACGATTTATTACGGCGGAAACATGGAGAACTATACCGGTCTATTCGGGTTTCTAAGACTACGAATTGACCCAGAACCAGGGTTAGGGCTGGTTGAAGAACTCGGTGGGTGCGGATTAATTCGCGAAGTTCATGTGTACGGTTTATCCACTAGTGTTGGATTAACAAACGATAAATCGTCGCAGCACAAGGGTATTGGTCAGCTATTGGTAAAAACCGCGGAGGAAATTATCAAGTCAAATGGGTTAACAAAATCCGCCGTTATTGCTGGAATTGGAGCTAGAGAATACTATAAAAATAAATGTGGTTATGTCTGCGGAAAATATTACATGATTAAGGATTTACTATTCGCGTAAAATCATCGGAAAATAACTCTGCATTTGTTATAACACAATATGTCGCCAACAACTCCAGCGTCAAATACAGTGTCAAACGTGGAAAAAATAAACGACCATTTTAAATTACCCATTTTTTATAATGAAAAAAGAAGCGACCTGAATAAAAATATTACTTGCGATTTAGAACTTATTAAAAGCGCTGATCCGTCTGCATGCAATCCTTTATACCATTATGCTTTCCAACCCAACTCAGTGTTCGCGACAAAGGTTATTGAACAAATGCCAAATTATTATACAACCGACGCCAAATTTTTAAAAGACACGCAAACACTATTATCTTCCACTTTTGGAAAAAGTGGAGCAAAATCTTCCACTTTATCCACTTTTGGAAAAAGTGGAGCAAAACATGAAACTTTATCCACTTTTGGAAAAAGTGGAGCAAAATGTGATACTTTTTCTAAAAGTACTGAGTGTTGTGATACTTTTTCTAAAAGTATCGTGGATATATGGGATGAGATTAAAAACGATACTGGATTTAAAGAGCGTTACCACTATATTGACTGGCCCATGTGGGAGCATCTTAATAAATCCGATTATTTTTTGCAGATGATGAGCGTATATAATCTTGCCGCGCCTGTTATTTCGCTTTGTGTTCCATTTATAATTCTCATTATTCCCTTTTTTGTTATTCAAATGAAAGGCCTTAGTGTAACTGTGAATGAATATGTTGAAATTCTTAAAACCATAGCGGCAAATCATGCCATTGGAAAGCTATTCACAAAATTCCACACTGTAAAATTGGACGAAAAAATCTACATCCTTCTCTCTGCAGCCTTTTATTTATTCTCAATTTATCAAAACGTTTTAACCTGCTGGAGGTTTAATGATAACATGACAAAAATTCATTCCCATTTAAATGAAATTAAACTGTACATAGAAGAAACAGAACAGTTATCGCAAACGTTTTTATTGAGTGCCGAAAAACTTCAATCATACGAGAAATTCAACGCTGTTTTGAAAGAAAAAATGGCACTTCTCTCAACATTAAAAGTGGAACTAGAGAGAATAACCCCATATAAGTTGGCTTACAACAAAATTGGGGAGCTAGGTCATGTTCTAAAATGCTTTTACAACATTTATAGTAATTTAGAATACAATGACGCCTTTTTATATTCTTTTGGATTCAACGGTTATATGGAAAATATCCAGGGTTTCTCAGAAAATATTAAAAAGGGTCACATTCATTTAGCAAAATTTGGCAAAAATAAGAAAACTACGACTTCATTTAAAAAGGCTTATTATCCAGCTCTCATTTATAACAATCCCATTAAAAATTCATTCAAATTCGGCAAAAATATTATCATAACCGGTCCCAATGCTTCAGGAAAGACAACCGCTCTTAAAACGGCATTAATAAACGTAATTATTACACAGCAATTTGGCTGCGGGTTTTACGAAAGCGCTGTTATAAACCCGTATAACCACATTCATTGTTATTTGAATATACCGGACACTTCCGGAAGAGATAGTTTATTTCAAGCCGAAGCGCGCCGCTGCAAAGAGATTATTGACGTTATTCAAAACAATGGCTCAAAAGAAACCCATTTTTGCGTGTTTGACGAATTATACTCTGGAACCAACCCAGATGAAGCGGTTTTAAGCGCGCATGCATTTATGAAATATTTAATAAAACATAAAAATGTAAGCTGCATTTTAACAACGCATTTTATTGAATTATGCAATAAATTAGATGAGAACCCTTCTATAGAAAATTGCTGCATGAAGACAGTTAAAACAGAAAACGATTTTAGTTATACTTATTTATTGGAAAAGGGCATTTCTAAGGTTCGCGGAGGAGTCAAAGTATTACATGATATGAATTACCCAAAAGAGATAATAGATAATACAATAAACGCGGCTTAAACCCCAAATTCTGTATATTCGTTCATCCATAAATTTAAATATGTAAACTTTTGTTAAGAATGGCTTTAACCGATATATTAACTGTTCCTTTTCTTGTATCTTTAGGAGTAACTTTACTACTTGTTGGTCTTGTTGGATATTTTTTCATGCAACGTCTTCAAGAACAGAATCATAAAATGGCGTCAATGCTTGGATTAGTTACAACAATGGCCGAAGAAATGAATTTTATTAGAGGCAGATTGCAAATGATTTCATATCAAGGCGGTGCCGCGCAGCAAAATTCACAACCAGAATCTGGTTTAGAGAAGCAATTTAGCTATGAAGAAAATTTAATCCCCGTTTCTGACGGCGAAGATGAAGACGATGATGCAACTTCATCTGATAGCGATGATGAAGAATCGGAAGAAGAGTCTGATTCCGAAGAAGAAGAAGAATCTGATTCCGAACAACAGCAAATAGAGTTTGAGGAATTGGAACCACCCGCTGTTAAAGTAATAAACTTTGGCGAGTTATTGCCCACGCAGGATGAGCCTGAGGAAATGGATAACAACTCGGAAGAACTCGCTGAATTAGACGATGAAATTGACGATGACATTGATGACATCGGCTCGGAAAGCGGATCCGAGTCATCTGCCGATAAGAACGGCGCAGCGTCTCAATCATCCAAGCCAGATTTTGAATTTATAAAGTCAATTGACATTTCTAATTTAGAAGAATTGGAATCATCTGAGAAAAACTCTAACGTTGATTACAAAAAAATGTCATTAAATAAACTCAAGGATATTGCTGTTGCCAAGGGGTTAATCCAAGAAAATTCAAAGGCGACTAAAAACGCCATTTTAAAATTGTTAGGTTCTGAATAAGAATAATTTTCTCCGATCATAATATACTATGTCCTGGGCAACTTGTTACAGCGGTTCTAACAACATTCATTTTGATTTTCCACCTATAATGGCCGACGGGAGAAATTTCGCGTCTTGGCAACCTGAAGCCGTTGTTAACGACCGCATTAGACACCAAGAAAATATTACTACCAGTTGGCAATATAGACAATATTTAACCAACAACGCCACTGAAATCATGAAAATGAACAGCTATGGCGCTTGCGAAGAGATGGGTTTGCCTTCTCATTTTAACACAAACGCGACACCTTCAACAAACGTGCCTTACACTTTCAAGTCTACTTTTGATAGCAATACTCCTGGGTTTGGTTATTGCAACAGCAATTTAAAACAACCTTATTTGACAAGGGAACAATTGCAGGCTAGAATGATCGCTCCTGTGATCAATGCCCCATTGAACACCAATCAATAAAAATACAACTTAAACAATAACTTAAACAATAACTTTTTTATATTCTATCACAGTAAAATAGAATATGAAGATTTTAAGCATAGACGTTGGGATAAAAAACTTGGCTTTTTGTTTATTTGAAAAACACGAGGGAGATAATGAATATAAAATTGCAAAATGGGATGTGGTAAATTTAAGCCAAGATTTGGAAATGAAATGCTGTGAGATTGAAAAAACCGTGTTTTGCAATAAACCAGCCAAATTTTCAAAGAATGGAAAATGTTATTGCTTGAAACATTGCAAGAAACAACCATTTCAAGTTCCAACGTCTGACTTAAAACCGGGTTACATCAATAAACAAAAAATCAAAAACTTATACGAACTCGCCGAAAAATATAATATTAAATACGAAGATCCCATTAAAAAGAATGATCTTGCCGCGCTTATAAATAATTACGTTTTTGAAAAGTGTTTTGAACCCATTAACGCGACAAACGCGTCAAAGGTTGATTTAATAACCATCGGAAGAAATATAAAAGTTAAATTAGACATTATTTTGAGCGAACATATAAATACTTTAACTCACGTTGTTATTGAGAATCAAATTAGCCCTATTGCAAATCGCATGAAAACAATTCAAGGAATGATAGCGCAATACTTTATTATGCGCAACGGAAGCGCGCAAATAGACTTTGTTTCGTCGTCAAATAAACTGAAAGCCGAAAAACAAGAGGAAAAAAGCAGTTACGGAGATAGAAAAAAATTAGGAGTCAAAAAATGCTTAGACATGGTTTTAAATAATTCCAACTATAATTCTTGGGAAGATTTCTTTAAAAGTCACGCGAAAAAAGACGATTTGGCGGATTCATTTTTGCAGGGAATCTGGTTTATTTCTAGCAAATTGATCTAATTAGTGTCTTGCCATATTACTCAATTTGTAGCCGCCATTTTTTCTATAAACTTTTTGGATAAGGGAAGCCTTTTTTCCCAAAAGTTGCAAATATTATTGTATAATTCGTATTACTTAAAAATATATGTTCTTATTAATTCATAATGGCCGGTGGAATTATTGATATTACTTCATTAGATTTAGGTGAACGAGATTCGGGAAGATCATCAAATTTTGGTTCAGGAATTGAGCTTTTAATGAATGATAAAAAATCCGCAGGGGGGCGCCCGTCAAGCGACATTCACATTGACGATTTAAATAATTTAGAAGACGAATTAAATGATTTGGTGGATGACCCTGGAATGGACAATTTGTTTGAGGGTAAATCCGACATGTTTAGCAAAAGCATGTCTCTCAATTATGACGACGATAGGCCTAGCGGGGTTAGGTTCAGCGATTCATCTCCTAGCATTGGTCAAGCCACCGCCGAGGGTTCCCCTGAAAATAAAACCTGGGATGGATTCACCAAGTTCAACAACGTGCCAATTAACCCCGACAAGCCCATGTCAAGTCAACCTCAAATGAGCAAGGAAGAGTTGCTGCGAGAGAAGTTCAAGTATTTAAGAAAGTTGGAGGGCCTTGAGCAAAAGGGTGTTAATTTGACAAAAAAATACAGCATGGAGTCTCCTTTAGCCGAAATGCAAGGCGAATACGAAATGATTATGGAAGAAAAGACGAAGCAGAATTCAGTTAAGTTTCAAGGCAATATGCTGATGGCATGCATTAACGGAATTGAATTCTTGAACAATCGTTTTGATCCATTTGACGTTAAGTTAGACGGTTGGAGCGAACAGATAAATGAAAACATGACGGACTATGACGACGTTTTTGGGGAGTTATACGACAAATATAAGAGCCGTGCTTCCATGGCACCCGAACTCAAGTTGTTGTTCCAATTGGGTGGAAGTGCAATGATGGTTCACATGACAAACACCATGTTCAAGTCTGCTATGCCAGGAATGGACGATATTTTGCGTCAAAACCCCGATTTAATGCGTCAATTCCAGACCGCGGCGGTTAACTCCATGAGCCAACAAAGCCCTGGATTTTCCGGTTTCATGAATAATATGATGAACCCTGAGCCTCAAGTTTCTATGAATGGCCCTCCTCCACCTCCAATGGCGACCCAGGGAATGAACGCGCCCCCAAGCCGCCCTGGAAATAATAACAGCTTCAACAACAGGCCGGATTTAAGTGCTAGCATGGGTCGTAGTAGTTTTAACCCGAATCAGAACGCAAATGATGGAATTAATATTAGGGAGAACTTTTCCGGTGCGTCTGACGGAGATCGCAGTGGAAGACGCGGCCCTGGGCCTCGCGCTGAGATGAAGGGGCCCAGCGACATTTCCGATATTTTGTCTGGGTTGAAGACAAAAACTATCAACATTCAAGAAGCCCCGGCTTTAAATTTGAATGATAGCAGCACGATTAGCATTTCAGATTTGAAGGATTTGCAGTCAGACGGAAACATGCCCAAGCGCAGCAAGAGGCGGCCAAAGTCTGATAAGAACACTGTGAGTTTAGATATTTAGAAAAAAATGTTTATTTATAAAAATATCTGAATTATGACAGAAAACGTAGGTATTTCATTGGGTTGGAATTGCTATAGTGCGACGTGGGGTGTTGAGAATAATGTAAGAATTAGAAAAGAATCCGGATACAAAACTTGCCCATTTGACATTTTGGTTTCAAATTATGTGGGAATATGCGAATGTATAAAAGACGATTTTGTTCATTTATGTGATGAAAATTATTTAGAATTAATAAAGATTGATGAAAATGAAAGCTTAATTTATAATAAAAAGTACAACTTTGGGTTTAACCACGAAAGCCCAGGTCACGGAAATTTATATTTAACGGAAAATTGGTCTTGTGGAAAAGATCATTTTGTTATGAATAATTATGAAAATTTAAAAAAAAGATACGCGAATAGAGTTAACAATTTCGTTAATTATTTATCAGATCCTGAAAAAACAATAACGTTTATAATGACAACTTGGAATAAAACGGATGATGACATGCACGTTTTAAAAGATATTCTAAAAGAAAAATATCCCAATTTGAAATACAAGTTTATATTGTTAAATGATCCACACGGTCTGGAATACTTCAAAAAACACCTAATTTGTATGAGGTTCACTGAAAATGACGAAGAACTAAAACGACTTCTCTAAAAAAATTGACAGAAATTTTTTAAAATATTTTAATTCAAAAACTTGTCTTGAAAAATGCTGGGGTTTCAATCCATCCTAATTCTTATTAGCTGTTTTGGTGTAAATATGTATAGCAAAACAACAATTATGGTTGTGCTTGGTTGCGCAAATGAAGAGATTCAACAAGAACGTGTATCAGCCGCAGTCAATTATGTTTCTGCGTTGGAAAACAGCCACGTTGTATGGTTTGTAACAGGTGGTGTTAAAAATGCCGTGGATCATACGGTTTCTTCAGAGGCTGAGAAAATGAGCGAACAAATTTCCGCACCAAATCGGCGAGTTGTCTTAGACGACAAGGCTAAAAATACGGCAGAGAACTTTGCCTATTTGAAAAAATGGATCAATGAATCATTTGAAGACACCCCGGAAATCGTTATAACAACTTCGGAATTTCATCAAGAGCGAGCATCTAGAATTTTCAATGGAATCTTCTACAATGAAAACGTAATTCCAGAGTGGAATTTGAGCATAAGCCAGTCGTGCAATCACTGTTTTAACGACGAGAAAATTCACATGCGAAATGTGGCAATTGATATTAAAAATGCAGTTCGCATTTTGGCGTGAAAATAAATAGCTGTATATAGTAGGTCACACAATGTATGAAAATGGATTGTTTATTTTTCGCAGAGATTATAGAATCGTTGACAACAATGGTCTCAATCTGTTAAACTCTAAATGCAAAAACGTCTACACTATTTTTATTTTTACTCCAGAACAAGTTGGAAGCGGCAATCAGTTCAAGTCAAATAATGCTGTACAGTTTATGATTGAAAGTTTAGAAGAGTTGTCGGGTGAAATTAACAAAAACGGCGGGCATTTATACTTTTTTTATGGTTCAAATAATAAAGTCATTTCTGAATGCATAAAAGCATTTAATATTGACTGTGTTGGTTTCAATATAGATTATACGCCTTATGCAGTTGAGCGCGATTCTCAAATACAAGAATTGTGCAAACACTCCTACGTCGCATGCGAACCATCAGTTGACTATTATTTGCATGAACCTGGAACAGTTATGAATGGTTCTAATGAAGCTTATAAAAAGTTTACGCCCTATTATAATGCGGCTCTTAAAAAACAGGTTCAATCTCCAACAAACGCGCGAAAAATTAAATTTAGAAAATCGGGGGCGCATCTGTCAAACACCATTTCTCTCGCACAGGCTTTTTCAAAATTCACAAGAGAGAATCCAAACATATTGGTTCACGGTGGTCGCGTGGAAGCCATTAAGAATCTTAAAACCGCATTAAAAACCCAGAAACATTATGATAAAACGCGCAATGATTTGGATAAACCTACAACACAGCTATCAGCATTTATTAAATTCGGATGTTTAAGCATTCGCGAAGTTTATAAAGCATTTAGAAGTAATCGCGAACTTATAAGACAACTTATTTGGAGAGATTTTTACATGAATATTCTCTATTTTTATCCATATGTTCTCGGAAAACCTATGAAGCCGAGTTATTCCAAGGTTAAATGGCATAAGAATGAGAGATGGTTTGAAGCCTGGACTAATGGGCAAACTGGATTTCCTGTTGTGGATGCGGGAATGCGAGAACTTGCCTCAACGGGTTATATGCATAATCGATGTCGTCTTATTGTGGCTTCTTTTTTAACCAAGACTCTTTTAATTGATTGGCAGGAAGGAGAGAAATATTTCGCAAAGAAACTGACAGACTATGATCCTGCTAGTAATAATGGTAATTGGCAGTTCTGTGCTTCAAGTGGCGTAGATTCACAACCATATTTTAGAGTTTTTAATCCATGGAGACAAAATGAACAGGTTGACCCTGATTGCAATTATGTAAAAAAATGGGTTCCAGAGTTGAAAGATGTTCCCACAAAGGATATACTTCGCTGGAATACTGAATGGGAAAAATATAAAAAAAACGTTGGATACCCCAAACCAATTTGCAGTTACGAAGAACAAAAAGAGAAATATATAGCGATGATTAAAGCCATTTACTAGACCAAGTTTGAATTCATTTATTAAATTATGTATGAAATATAATACAACAATAAACAATAAATGAATTCAAACAATACAGAAGACACTGAATCAAAAATACTTATTGACAAAAAAGACCATAAAATGATTAGACTTAAAAAGAACAATTATTTGTTTGAATATGAAATTTCAAATGAGAAAATCTTATTGGAAAAGATATTTAATTTAGAACTTATAAAACTCATATATGAGATAAACAAAGACGTATTTGATGGGTTTTATTTAGACATTAATAGCGAAAAAACTGGAGCAACAGCTTTCTTTTTATTTAAACATTTCTTTGAGGATTTTGGCATGTCTCAAAAATATTCACACGTTGATGTTTCCATTGAAAAATCGGGCTCTGAATCGGAATCAAAAATTATTTATAGGACGAAAACGAATGATTCTCTTCCAAATAATATAGAACCTGAATCAAAAAAAGAGCTTATTCCGATAACTAACATTGTTGTTGTATGCGATTTAATTACTCCCCATAAAATGAAGATTCAAATTTCAACTACATTTCATAAAAACTTTGAATTGCCGGAGTTTATAGAAAAGATGTCAACAAACATTATTAGTAAAATATTTTTGAGAATAAAACAATTTATAGAGAAAATCTGATAAAATGTAAAAAGTGATAATGTATTATGTTTCTGATACATTGCATTCAATTTCAAAAACTTTTTCAAACACCGTTTTTTTATTTGACGTCGCATTCGGAGTTTTATACGACTATTTGATTTTTTTACACCAAGACAATTACTGTGAATTCATAAGAAGTGTAGCGAAAACACTTGCGAAAAAAAATATATTATACGTCAAGATGTTTCAAGCCATTTCATTAAACAATAATTTGATTGATGGCGCCATGAACAATGAATTATTAAAATATACTGATTCCGCACCATACACAGATGAAGACATTGACGACGATTTGCTGCGAGAGATTGTTAAAAAATATCACTTAACTCCTGAAAATGATGTATTACCTTCAAAATCTGGGATGATTTCTCTCGTTTATAAGATGAAAACTGCCGAAAACGAAGAAGTAATTATAAAGGTTAAAAGGAAGAACATTAACGAGCGATTGGACGCCGCCATTGAAAAGCTTGTGTTTTTTATTAATGTTCTATCGTTAATTCCACAGTTTAATGTATTAGATATTTCAACTGTCATTAAAAAGAACATCGCTCTTTTGAGAGAACAATTGGATTTTCAACAAGAGGTTAAAAATACGCTGGAGATGCAGGAAAACTGCAAGAATCTGAAGTATATAAAAATTCCTAGCGTTTATCAAGAGTTTACAACAGAGTTTCCTGACGCAATTATGATGGAGTATGTAAAGGGAATTCACATAGTGAATCTAAACGACAAAGATTACGACCAGTATGCAAAACTTGTTATGAAATATGGGTTTGTCTCTATTATTAATAACAGTGTAACGCATGGAGATTTACACGCTGGGAATATAATTTTTATCAAAAACTCAGAAGGAGATTCTGTTCTTGGGTTAATAGATTTTGGCATAGTTACAAGAATAAATGAAGAAACTACAAAAACGTTTTTAGAAGTTGTGAGCGGAGCATTTTCAGAACCCAGCAGAACCCTCGCAGAAAAGATTTTGAATAATGTCATTGAACCTCGTGAATCATTCAAATTCCTTCTTCCAGCGACGCATAAAGATAGAATGTACGAGTCGGCGAGTAAAATAATAGAAGAAACCATTCATAATTCAAAAGAAGCCAGTCAACTCAAAATATATGAGTTCATTCAAAAATTTAATGAATATGTAATGGCAAATGATCTAGCGAAATATGGCTTATACATAAGCGACGATTTTGTAAAACTCCAGATGGCATTGGCTATGTCTCAAGGTGTCAGTTTGTGTTTGTGCAAAAATGATTTTATTCCACTTGCAAACGAAGTTCTCAATGAACTGTTTCACACTGATTTACTGTTTACCGATTCTCAACAATAATAATATTATAATAAATCCACGTTATAATATTATCTATCAATTGATTTGTCTATAACTGACTCCCGGGCGACGTTTCTAATTATTTTATTGTAATTGGATTCATCCTCTTCAGGCGTTGCGCCACCGGAGGCCTTTATAATAATATTATGATATTCCTTGTGTTTTTTGGAATCATAATCATTGTATTCTGGGTTGTCTTCTATCCAATCGGTTAACTGGTTGAAATTTTTCGCTGCAATGAATTTTATGGCGTTTTTCATAGTCTTTTTGTCTTCTCCATCTTTTTCCCATGCGTCTTTATCTTTTACATATAAAACTTCTCTCTTAAGATCGCTGCAATGAAGAGGTCGTTTAAACACGTCAAGCTCTTTGAGACCTCTTACGAATATTTTTGAGATTCCTTCGGTATAACCCACTCTTCCAACCATATCCAAATCAGACGTTTTTATTTGTAGTTGGTTAATAAAATCCTCTATATTGAGGGCGTCTTTGCATTGCTCATTCAAGAAAAACTGTAAGTTGAAGTTATTTGTGTTGTTGTGGCAGTTTGTATTGGTATTTGTATTATTAATAACATTCTTCTCTTTGCACAATTCAAGTATTTGTTTTTGAAGCTCATTGTTGCTTTTCAATAATTCTAATATAAGTTTTTTATCAGAAATTTCTTCTGGTTCATCATTGAAATCATACTCCTTTACATTACAATTCTTTTGATGTTTCCACAAACTTGAATGATGCGAGTATTTTTTTCCACAGTTGCAAATATAATCCTTTGAAACTTTTTCACAATTTTTTGTAGTATTATTGTAGTCATTTGTAGCATTTGTGTGTTTTGATGTGGAAAGATGTTTTTCGTAACTACTTTTTTTACTCGTATTATAGTCACAAATTTTACAACAAAATCTTTGAGCAACAAGATCGCAACTTTTTGTAGCCATTTGTAGTATATATAGACTACAGAAAAAAGTTGCTAAACCTTTTTCCAAAAATACTTTTTATTTTATCGTAACACTTTTTTGGATGATTTTTTTGGTGTTTAGAGCATTTCAGTCAGACAGGCGAAATTTTCACCCCTTTTCCAAGAAATATTTGGCTTCTCTCAAAATTGGACATTTATTTTTGTCCATTTTTGACTTTTGTAAACACTTTTGGACCCTTAAAAATAGTGATTTTCTTCCCTTACTGAAAACCAAAATATTTTCAACTCTAAGGAAAACAACATGATTCTCAGTAACAAAGCTAGCGTAGTGCCTTTTTTTCAGTTGTTAAGGCCGGCCTATTTCAAATAAAAAATTGAACGCAGACAATTTAATCAACAACAAATGAAACAACCTTGTCATGCAAAGCACTTTAAAGCAAATCGCCGAAGAGGCACCCAAGTCATTCGTATTCATTGACGGCAGTTACTTCTGTTTCTACAGGTATCATTCTACTATGAGATGGTGGAAAAGCGCCTACCCTGAAAATCCTCTTTCTGATCCATCCGCAAATGAACAGTTTGTTGAGAAATTCCGAAAGACATTCGTTTCTACTGTTAAAAATGTTGCAAAAAACATTAAACTTCTGGATGAAAACCCGTTTATTATTGTTGGGAAGGATTGCAAGAGGGAAAAAATCTGGAGAAACGAGTTTTACGACAATTATAAGGGAACGCGAGTACAAGACGACGGGTTTATGGGAGGATCGTTTTTCAAAATGGTGTACGATGATAACTTGTTCCAAGAGGGCGGAGCTCGCGCCATTTTAAAGCACCCGACGTTGGAAGCAGACGATTGCATCGCAATTTCAGTGAAGCACATTCTTGAAAGATATCCAACGGCAAATGTAAACATTATTACAAGCGACAAGGATTATTTGCAGTTGGCAAGCAGCCAAGTAAAAATCTTCAATCTGGGTTACAAAGAGATCTCAGAGAAGACACTGGGCGGAAGCGCCGAAGCGGACCTATTTTGCAAAATCGTAATGGGAGACATAAGCGACAACATCAAATCTGTTTTGAATAAATGCGGGCCTAAGACGGCGCTAAAATGTTTTCAAGATAGAACGTATTTTGAAGAGAGAATGAAGAAGGAAAATGCTTATGAGAAATTTGAGCTGAATAAGAAAATCATTGATTTCAATTGTATCCCGCAAAATTTGGTGGAAGAGTTTATCAACTCTGATGGTTATGTATCCAACTAATAAATTAACAAATAACCCAACAGTTACTTGTTAATAAATCCGGTCTTTTCTTTAACGATGGTGTCGTCTAGTTTTTTTTCCTCCGGCATAAGTCACATTAAATCGGCGGGTATTATAATCTCTTTTTGAGTCTCTATCTTTTGATTCCTCGTCTTTTTTATATTTTACCGACGATGGTGCAACGTGACCTTGTTGATAAAAGTCAATGGGGTTATAATATAGGCCAAACATATCGGCAAACGCTTGACGAATTTTTTCATATCTTAAATGACACGCGATAACCGGCTGTTTTAAAAGAGGAATAGACTTTCCAGGATATAACTCCAAATCTATGATTATGTAATAACTTAGTTTTGAATCATCAGTTTTAGCGGGGGTTCCATTGTTTACGTTAACATACCCGGTTCGTTCGCCGCCGCGGAAAACATTGTCATCATCGTCTTGAAAGCCGCCACCCAATTTATTACTATTGCTATTGGGTCGTCTTTTTCTAGCATTTGCTGCCATTGCACTTTCTTCAGCGTCAAATAAATAATCGCGAAAAGCGTTATTTTTACCATACCAGCTTTCTATTCTATCGCGACCATCTAGATATTTCCACTGGGTTTTATAAACCAAATATTTTAAGTAATCCGGTATTTCTGAAAAAGTATAAACAAACTTGTTCAATTGATTGCTATACATTATTTCATAATGCTGCGCTCCTCCGGGAACCGTCGTTAATAATAAAAACGCGTATTGAGAAAACTCGTTCGCGTTTGTATTGTCTGACCCCAATGACACAACTCTATAATATCCGTCTTCCGCTAATGTCACGTCGTTATCTACTGACGAAATCTCAGGATAAACTTTCTCCGGATTATTTGGATCCTGAATATCATATAAATATTCGTCAGTGTTTCCTACTCTAGCGCTTCTTAACACAACTCCGATTTTTTTAAGACCATTGTCTGACGAATATCTAACCTCGGTTCCCTTGGGAAATACATCCGGTGTTGTTGTGTCAATAATTATAAATTTAATCTTAAAAATCCTTTCCAAAATTTTGATCGCCACATCGTCTCCCCAATATTTGGAGTCTTGTCTTATAACCGACCTCAATGCCTGTATATTATTTCCAATCCAATTTCCTTTGTCATCAAACAAAAATCCATAATCGTTTCTCATTCTCACCGCCGCCGGATCGGAAACATCAACGTTTTCAATTACAGATTTAACACCATTGTTCCAACCGACGGTGTCACTCGGTTGAATTCCATACGTTTCATCCGCAACGGCTCGTCTCAAGGAAGATTTTGAAAAATAACCGTTTTCGTCTGCAAATGGATTGTTAGATTGTTTATTATTATTTATTAATTCACTGTTAAACAATTCTGCAACGGCCAAGAACAAGCAATCACCCCCACCAGTGTTATCAACAACAGACCAGCTGTTAATCATCTGGTCAAATTCGGCTTCGTCAAGTCTTGCATTAGAGCCTTCTTTTACCCCGGATGCATATAAATGCGCAATGTGTTTTTTCAAAATTAAACTGTTATCTGTGTCGTAACGCCTTTCCATGTTTTGTTGATATTCTTTTTTAAATATTTCTCCTGGTGTTAGCTCACTTTCTGGATCAACAGACTCATCGTCAGAATCAGACTCATCGTCAGAGTTTACGAGTTTTTTGCAGCTTTCCAAAATACCAAGCTTGGTTATTTCTGGAATAAGCATGTCAACGGCTTCGTGGTATTTTTTCCTTAAAGACCGCATAAGAATCTTAAAACCAGCGTTTTTATTTTTATTTATTACTTGAGCGCCTGAAGTAATTTTAATATTGTTTTTAAGAGACGAGTGGTCTTTATAAGAGTCGGCCTTTAAATATATATAATTTGGGATCAACTGCACAATCTCTGCACCCTCATCCAAAATTAATTCATAAGATTTAATCATTCTTTTGTAAATTTTATCAAGAACGTAACAAAGATTTTGCCTTGACGCAACTAACGAAATTTCGCGAGAATATTTAATAGCCGAAATTCTTGAATATATAGTAATTAAATCGTAGCACAATGTTATTGCGGTTTGATACCTAATATAATCATTTTGTTGTTGTTTTAAAGAAGCATTATCCGGAAATGCAAAATCTAACATGTTAGGGTTCTGTTTTTGAAGTGGTTTTTTTAATTGCGAAACATTTTTAATGAGAGAATCGCGTTGTTGTTTAGTGTACTTTTCGTTATATTGATCAAACAACATCTTCGCGATGGATATTTTCCCTTCAATAACTTGCGATCCACTGCCATAGCCGCCTATAATATATTCTTTGATGCTATTTAAAAAAACGTCGGTTTGTCTATATAAAATCTTCCACATTCCGAGGTCGTTTGTAAAGTCGTATTTTAAAAGCGAAAACATGTAAACGTCAAACTGGTATCTATTTATTTCTAACAAATTGGGATGGTCGTAATAATTTTTTAATAATTCAGCGTAGTTTTTGGGCGCATCGTTTTCTCTCTGAGTGAATTTTTCAACAAACGAAACCATTTTTATTGTGGTTTTTAAATTGTCGGATAATGGATTGCTTTCCTCGGTTTCCACAGAGTATATTATGTTTTTATAACATTGCACGTCAAATTTAATGATATTGAGTTTTAATACATTTTGATAATCCTTTTCAACGCCATTCTTTTTAAATTCGGTTTCTTTAACAATGTATAATTGAGAATAAAATGCGTATAAAGCCTTAATGTATGCAATTTGCGATTTAATTTTGCGAACTAAGAGTTTGAGAGAGTCAAGGAATGAATTTAAAAATTGGGCTCTATATTTTTCAAGTGAAATTAGTATTTTAAGCATTTCATTCTTAATCTGAGGGTCGTCTGTTATATTTTGATATGTGAAATTTTTCGCTTTATAACCTTGAATAACAATATTTATCTGCTTTATTGCTTCGTCGTATTTGGTTTTGTTATTAAAAACATCTTTTCCTGAAGCGGCGCCGCCAGTTACTTCTTCCACGGGAATGGCAACGGGCGTCGTTTTATTTAAATTAATGACTGAATAGTACTCTCCAATTGATTTGTCATAAACATCCTTTGCATTTTTATATTCCGTTCCCTTTTTCAATAACGTCTGGTATAAAGGTTCCAAAACTTTAGGTTTTAATTTTATATCTTCTGAATAATTTCTGTCAATGGAATATAAAACATTTATAGAAACTGGATCATTGGATAAATTTGCGTCTTCGTCCAAGTTGACAATGTTTTGGTACACCAATTTTTTTGTAGCTAATTTTCTCGCAATTTTTGGTATTTCGGTTTTTGCTTGTAAAGCCTGTTCTTTCAAAGACAAAGATGAATCAACTATAGCCTCTTGTGGCTTGCTAACACCGCGCGCCACACCTCTAATATAGTCGTCTTTGAATTTACTAATGTCGCTTGAAGCCGCGAACCCTGCTACAGCTTCGGCGTGCTCCTTCTTAAATTTTGATAATTCATCGTCGGCCATTTTGTTTTGAAGAGCAACGGATTGCTGATTTCCATATAAGCCCTGACCGTATGTTGACAAAGCTATTTGTTTTTCAAAACTCCTTTTATCAACCCGCCAATCTCCAGCTATCCACTCGTGTGAAAAAATGGTATATGGTGTGTCTTTTATATAAAAACGATTGTTTTTTTTAAAAAGGATGTCTAATGTTACATTAATATTATTATCAACGATTCCGTATTTCGCGGCTTCGTCTATCGTAAGTTTTTTTTGAAACCCGGCTGACATATTTCTGCCTACTAAACCGTTAAAGTCACTTTTATTAAAAAACTGCGTAAATTTTTCGTTTTCTGGATACCCGGGAGGGATTCTAAGGGAAACTGATTTATTTAATTTTATCAATGGGTTGAAATAAACAGTGTCGCTTTTAATTTTTGGAACGGTCATTTCTGGCTCATATTTTATTTTGGGATATCCTCTAATTCTCGTGTTTATAAATATTGTTAATGTATTAGGGAATGACATACTTATAATACATTAAGAATATTAAAATTGGGTTTTATATTTTTACACAGTCTAATTTTGTTGCACTACTTCTTTGAAATTTGAATATAGGTTTTGCTGTTGTTGCTTTTGCTTTTCTTTTTTCGCCTTTTCTAAAATGGCAATGGCGGAATTTATTTCATCATCTGATACAGTGCCGTCTTTATTGGCGTCAGCAACCGCTGCTAACTTATCCAACACTCTATATTCTTGAGGAACCACACAAAAAGCGCTCTCCTCGTTAAACAAATGATCTGAAAGAATGACAAACACAGCCGTTAACCCTAATGCGGCATATATATCGCGAGTACCCATCCACGCCATAGCGAAAACAAGTAGCTGTTTTGTAACCGACATTTTAAGATATTCTTCGGTTGATTTGCTAAATTGAATGGTTATGAATTTAGACCCCACATTGAGCAATATCATAATGCAGCCTGCAAAAAACTTGCTATTGTTTAAATACAATACATGCGTGTGAAGATAGTCAATTGCGCTCAAAAAAAAGTTAGAATGTGTAACCATTGGATTTTTGTTTGTATTAGTGGTTGATGCACGTTTCGTCATATATTTAAGAAATATAAAAATAATTACAAAAATAAAAACAAACAAAACAAACAAAACAAAACAAAACAAAACAAAACAAAACAAAACAAAACAGTTAAAAATAACCACCAGAATATTTGGCGAGCATTTTTACATAAATCTAATTTTTTTAAGAAAAACGTGGGCACGTGTTGTAAATTTTTCTATTTTGTCGGCCGAATAATTACGCACTTTTCTAACATAAGGTTTATACACCTCATTGATAGCTGGCACAAAAGATTCTTGTGAAGTTCTATTCACAATCATTTCAACACCAATTGCTAAAATTAATATTGCGAGCAAAAATGCCACATTTCTCAAGATAGTTGGTTTCATTACTACTATAACACTATATAATATATTACAACCACAAGCTTCCATCCTATCTTTCGCGTCTTTCTTCCACCTTTACAATTTTATTTAAGTCGGACCAGTTTTTGCCATCTTTATTTATTTCATTTTCTACACGCGTTTTATATTTTGATTCGCAAGACAGTTTGTTGAAACTGTTATTGCTGAATATAACAATGGGAGCCACTTTAGGAGTTAAAACCTCTTTTATGTGGTCGTTTAGTTTGTCGTCATAATCATCCGCGTCTTCGTCAAACTGAAAATCATCAAAGTATCCCCTTTCTCTGTCTATTTCAATTTCTAAATAGTCATTGCCACTGTCATTATAATAAATCCGCAAAAGTTTTATAATGTAATAGTCGCATCCCATATTAGAGATTGTTGATAAAATAAAATCTGTGTTTTTAACGAAGACTGTTTAAGGTTGAGCTACAGCAGGTTTAAGCGTTGAGCTTGTTGAAGCGGGGTCGTGTGGCGCAACGTTGTCATTTTTAACCAAATTAATGGGTAGGGCTTTAGAGTTTTCGGATTTCGTTATTTCTTTCGCAGAAAGCATCAAATCTGTTTGAGTTGGACCAGCAGGTTTTGAAACAGTAGTTGGAAGAGGAGGAATCATTGCGGAAGGCGCGACTGGCTCTACGGGCTTAATTAATGGGTCTGTTGAAGTTTCAACGCCAGCCGGTTGAGACGAATGCGGGGCGCCACTTTGTTCCACAGTTTTAGGAGAAAACCCTTCAATCAAATTAATATTTACGTGCTTCATGTCAAATAAATGCGCAGAGAATGCAACGAGAAGCAACGCCGCCGCCAAACCAACGAGTTTGTTGTAGCTTGTTAATAGAACGACAATTAGCAATATTAAAGCTTTTCCAAAAACAGAGTCAACGGACTTTCTAAATATGGCGGGATATTGCAGTATTAAAATAACGAGCAAAACAAAGACAATAGCAAGTATGTTATGTTTTTGAGTTAATTTTTTTAACAAAGTCATCTTATAAATATTATTGATATTATTTTTTACAGCATAGAATATTTATTTATAATTTCAGACCGTTTTCCAAATTATTATCTTATTTTTTAATAAGAGAATGTCTTTAGCAATGTATGCAGCACCATTTGATAATGAAAATACTCAAATAAATAGTAAAGACAATGATAATCCGATAGCTAGAAAAAGAATGTCAAATAATAGGACACAAAAGAGAATCCCTAAAGAAAACGCCTATTCAGAAAAAGTAAATTCTGTCTTACAAAGCATTCACAATTTACCAGATAGTTCTTCCGATTTGGCAGATTTTAATCCACTTCCTCCACCGACTTCCGTTGGAGTTGAGCAAACTAGAATAAGAGAGAGCGAGGAACAAGAAGAGGAAAAGCAAAACGAAAAACAATATGGGCCTGCAAAACAATCTCCCGAAGATTATTATCAAAGGTTCATTCCAAACTACGAGAAGTTGTATAAGAACTCTCCAACAAACATGCCCTATTATTCCATGCATCAACCTCAAGCTCAGCCGGCCATGACAGGAGAAAACGCTGTTTTGCTTGAAAAACTAAATTATATGATTCATCTTTTGGAAGAACAACAAGATGAGAAAACTGGAAATGTGACAGAAGAAATAATTTTGTATTGTTTTTTAGGAATATTCATAATATTTATAGTTGACTCCTTTGTTCGTGTTGGAAAATATGTACGTTAACTATCACTCGCAAGATAATATAATAGAAAAAAGAAACAAGAAACAAGAAACAAGAAACAAGAAACAAGAAAACAAAAACGCACGAAATAAATTAACTCATTATATACTAAGACATATATAATGAGCCAAATAAATGAAAGAAGAACGTTAATAAGAAGCCCATCGGTTGGAACACAAGATCAAGGCCAAGATGGCACTTGTTACGCTCACGTATTCGCTAGGGTTGCAAGAAGATTATTAACTCAATACGTGGTGGAACTGAGAGAAGACACACAGCGTGTTTTAGACATAAATGAACAGCGAACCATGTCAGAATTTATGACAAGAAATCCAGAAGACGTTAATCAAGCTTTTCGCAATATAATGGCAGCCCACCATTACGTGGAACATCCCCCGAATAGTAGAAATTATCTACCTACCGCTGAAGTCACTCCAGAAATAGTTTGTAGAATAAAAAACGCTCTAATTTATTTGTTTTTTTATTCTTCCGCTTTAACTTGGGCTGTAATAAAACACGGAAAAATAATTGGAGGTCACGTTAATCTACCCCTTTTAAAAGATTTTTTAAATGAATTGGGGTCTCAAAGAGTTTTAAATATCCAAAAAGCCTCTAGGGATTCAAACTTTCCAATAAATCCAATCTGGATTATGCCCGATGGAAGCGTTTACCCTTTTATATCCGAAATTTTAGATCTTTTTAAGAGAAATGCAAAAACTTTAAGTGGTGAAAACGTAGTATTTAATGATCTATCTCCAACAAGAGTTAATTCTCAAAACGCAAACGACAACATATTTGATACAAACAGTTTTCTCAGATTGCAAAGCGTTATTGAGGAAGGGTTTTATGCCAGCATTTCGGTGGGAAATATAAGCATCGCCGGAGTGGCAAATCCAATAAATATTTTTCATGCCATGACAATTATTAATTGTTCTAAGGGAAATGAACAACCTAGATGGATTGATATAAAAAACTCATGGGGCATTAATTGGCCAACGCCTATGAGTGGAGGTGTGATCAGAGTTCATCAAGGAGCTTTTTCTTGGGTTAACCAGCAAAATGGGGAATTGATTCATGCATTGTTTTTTGACGCATTGGTGCCAAGAGTAGATTTCACCAAAGCTCCACAAAACAATAGCAGAATTGAAACTTATCTTCCTATTTCAGAGACCGAAATAACAGATGGGCGAGGGCACCCATTACACGTTACAATGTCAGAAAGATGGTTTTGTGACGGGGTTCACGAAAACGGTGGATGCAAAAGCGGAAACGATCGTATTACATTTTTAAATTGCAACTCTTGGCATTCTGGAAATCAGTTTCACAGACAAAATGGTGGTTATGATTTGTGTATGTTGTGCGCTACTAGAGAGTCACCATTGCCAAATACCTATCAAAGCATTTACCATGTGAATCAAGGGCAAGGTCACGCGGTTACTCAGGGTGTTTATAGAAAATGGAATGAACAGCTGCGCCGCGCAGAAGTTCCACTTTGTAGCATGGGCCCAAGATGTAGAACCAACAACCACGGCGGGCCATTATACGGAGACACTTGGGGTTATACATGGCACTGTATTTCTTGCGATTTTAATTTATGCGCGTTTTGCGTTTATTATGAAATGGTTGAACGAAAAGGAACACGTGCACCTCAACCAAGAGCTCAAATACAAGAAACCCCATTTCAAAATCAACGTCAAAATAATTTTCAAATTGGTGACATTGTTTTGTTTGACGATCAAACCACTGGAACAAAAAGCGGTAAAATTGAAGAGGTGTTTGACAATGGTAGATATAGAATAGACATCGGGCCAGGCGCTTTATTCAGACATGTATTTGCAGACGCAATATCAAACAATATTAGGTTGTATGAAACTGAACAATCAAATGGTTCTCAAATGGATATATCAGAAAACGAAGACCAAGACGAAGACCAAGACGAAGACCAAGACGAAGAATATGAAGAAGAATATGAAGACGAAGACCAAGACGAAGAAGACGAAGAATACGAAAATATGTGGTTAGATATGCCGCAATTATTGGAGCTAGGAGATGAAGTGCGATTCTATAATGAAGACGGAGATGTTATAGAAGGAACCATTGACAGGTTTTCTACGAGACGCGGAAATATTATGGTTATTGACAATAACACGGGAGACGAGTTTGTTTTAACTGGAAATGAAAACGGGCTTCAAGTTCATCGTATGACACCATTAGAAGTTGGAGACCACGTTGCATTTATAAGCGGAAGAAATAATAGAATAGAAGGAGTTATATATAATGTTAACGAAGACGCTACTTATGTTGTCTGGTATGGAAGAGGTCAAGGTCAATATAGTGTTCCCTTGAGAGAATCCGAATTGGAACTTATTCAGAGAGGAAGAAGAGGTGGAAAGCCCAAAAAAACGAGAAAACACAATGTCAAAACTTCAAAAAGAAAAACTATTAGAAATAAACGGGTTAAAAACTTATAACCATATAGCTTTATAGAATGTTTTCACGATTTTCAACAACCACACAATCGTCAACCACACAATCGTCAACCACACAATCGTCAACCACACAATCGTCAACCACACAATCGTCAACCACACAATCGTCAAACCCGGCATTATCCATTGGCAACCCAGTTGCAAGCACAATATGCCAACTACCCAGCAATGCAGTGTCAATCGGAACCAAAGTTTCAAGCGTGTTAACTCAAATCCCGAGCAACCCAGTTTCAATTGGAACCCAAGTTTCAAGCGTCACTCAAATCCCGAGTAATCCGGCGTCAATCGCAGGCTTTCAATCAATATCTCAACAAGCTCCAAATAGTCCAGATGAATCCGCAACGGAAACTCAAGAACAAGAACAAGAACAAGAGGAGGCGCCAATTAAAGAAGAAGAACAAGAGCCAGAACCCGTAAAAGAAGTCCCATTGGTAAATAACAAATGCTGCTCAAAATGGAATTAATTAATTATAAAACATCTATTCGGCCGAAAAGTGTGATGAGCGAAATTATAAAAGAAATAAGCAGTCGGGTTTATAATCGTCGGTTTATTTTTACACTTTAATGCATCAATAATTAAATAATTATCAGAAGTTTCTTCTATAACCGCAAAACGGTATCCAAATTTCTCGCATATTTTCCATAAAGCAACTTTATATCCGTGGATAAACGCTCCCGTTTCAAAACAATTGATAGAAGCAAAACAACACACCGCTTCGCAACCTTCACGAATAAACGTGCATGACTTTCTATAAAAATATGCACTTTTTACTTCACCTCCTTCAATTATCATATAAACATAAATGTTTCCGCTTTTAATTAATTCCAGTATATTAGAAATCTCAGGTTGAATGCATATGTCAAATTTTTCCGCAGAGTTTTCTCTCATGAAGTCAAATAAATGTTGTATATTAGACTTTCCACATTCTACAAGCGACAATTGCGCCGTCAAATCAGCCGGTTTTAGCCAGCCATTCATATCAAACCCACAAGTATTATAAACGCACAATGGAACTATTCCAGTCAATTCATCTTCTCTCTTAAACAAAGAAACAACAATCTGCCGGCTATGATGTCGCTGATTATAATGATGCGTTTGTATTATGTGAGGCGCAACACCTTTTTTGCGCCTAGTTTTATCCACGCACAAGTGGTCTACGTAATAAACGTCAAATTGTGACCCTTTGGTTTTTGCATTATTTATGGTGACAGTTAGAGGTCTTGTTGTCATAACACCAATTAATCGCTTAGACGGTTCCGTAGTGCCTTTTTTTAAGTCCATCAAAAGCTCGTCTTCGTAATAAAACGAGAAAAAACTACTCGCGTTATGTCCTTCAAAATAAGACATAATGTTATTTTTCTTGGGGACATAACAATTACCGCCATTTTGCAAATAATTTGTGCACATAAAACGAACAAACTGATTCATGCGAACCTCGCTGACAGCGTCGTATTTTACGGTTTCAATGGCGGCAAAATTACAATACTTATTTTTTTCTGGTAACTCGGCGTCAACAATTCCGGGAGGAAATAAGTAATAATGAAAATCATACACGTGAAAAACTGGCTGCAATGTCCAAAATCTGTATTTTATTTTTATATAACCTGCAATTAATAATATAATAGCAACAATGATTAATATTATGTATAGAATGTATTGATACATAATATTTGATACGAATAAAAACCTCTGCTGTCTACGCGGGTTTTTGGAAAAGATACAAGTATTGATACTCGTAACCGGCTTTAATGAGGTCTATTTTACCCTTCACAATAAATCCGGCGTTTTTAGCAAGAGTCAAGATATCCTTTTCGGATTCCATGTACATGGCGTGTTCCTGCTTTCTAAAAACTTTTCCGTCTTCCTTATTTTGAAATTTCTCAACGAATTTGGCCGAGTTCTTGCTGTTATCCAAATCAAAATTGGCGCTGTATTTGAAATCTTGGAAAGTAACACTGCTCTTTGTAATCCTATCCTTGGCGTATCTTTGAGGCGTCAACATTAACAAAGGATTCGCTGGAGGCAAAATGGGGTCAAACATATCTCTGTCAACAATGTGAACGACGAGACTGCCTCCAGGCATCAACCAATTCATGCAATTATTGAAAAATTGCACCTTGTCTTTGATGTAATAAATAGTAAAATAGAGACACATTATGTGCGTAAAGCTTTGAGGTTGAAATTGAACGGCGTTCAAAACATCTCCTTCAACAAAGTCGTAGTCGGGATAATTCTCTTTGGCTTTTTCAACCATGGCGTGGGAGTTGTCTAATCCAATTGCTTTGAACCCCTTTTTATTAAATAATCCCACGTGGTGACCTGTTCCAGATCCGACGTCTAAAATAATACTTTCTTGCGTTGGTTTTGTTGAGTTAACAATTTGCCCGACTTCGTAATCGTCTTTTACGTTGCTAAAAACGAGCGAATCGTATATGTCACTGTAAAAATCGTCGTAAACATCGGACCCGGTCTTGAACATAAATTTGTCGGTTTGTTCAAAGCCTTCCTTTGCCCCTTTATTTGATCGGAAAATGGTGATGACAATTAATAATAAGATTACAAAAAATAACACCTTGCCCCAAGCAGAGGATTTCTTGTAAATCGTGGAAATGGATTGTATTGGTTTTGTAATAAATTTAAACGACATTTCTTCTATATGTATTGTTGCGATATTTTTTGTTGTCATATAAATTATATATGTCTGATTCAGAAATAAATGATTTAAGAGAACAAAAGGAGTTTAAAGGAATCACATTTTCTGAATTTAAAAAAACCGATGTTAAAAAAGAATTACTAAATAATTTGACTAAATCAAAAATAGAACCAGCGTGTTATTGGAGCGCCGAGTTCATATGTTCGGGGCATTATTCTGACTTATGGGAAATTATATTATTTTTTTACAGCAAATACATTCATTTAGGAAATCCTAAACTTGCGATTTATCTTGATTTAAGAATTCAGGCTTTTAAGGAAATTATAACAAATGGATACGCGGGAAACGAAATTAAAATGAGAAATAGCGATAAGATAAGAAAGTTGTTTTGTGAGATTATATGCATTCTTTGTTACGCTAAGCGCAAACACAGTTTTGACGAAGTTAAAATAAAGAAAGACGATTTTGAAATTATGCACATCGCTGACAAGTTGAAGGCGCCAAATGCGGCTTATGCGACGAACGTTATATTACCTGGAGACCCGAAGGAGTTATATATAGCCGTAAATGAGTTTGCGTATAACATTTCTAAAGATGGAAAGAATAGTATAAATGCGTGTTACTGGATTGAATGGGTAACTGAATACGAGTCAATGTGTAAAACAAAAAAGGAAGAGTGTAAATGCGAGAGAAGAACGAAAATGCCGGTTGATAATAAGAATCAATTGGATGTTGTATGGATTATTTGGGACGCGCTTTTAAAGGAGTCTGAAAAGCATCATAAATTGGTGAAAAAAATCATGCAAAGTCTATTGAATCTTTTCTCTCTGAGATATTCAAATGGGTGTGCCCGAAAACGCAGATATTTGTTATATTACGCGGTGGCGCTTCTTACAGAGCCTGTTAATTTGGAAGAAGAATTATTGAAGGAAAAGGATGTTATTAACACAGTTACGAGCAAAATTGACAATGTGTACAAGCAAATTAAAAAGAACGAGAAATCTCCGCAGACTGACTATTTATTTGCGAATGTTAACAAGAGTAATTTAGATAAGACGATTGCGAAGTTGGAAAAAATGAATAATTTCGGTGAGAGCTTTGTGCCGCGTTTATAAACAAAAACAAGATGAGTTTTGAATTATTTTATTGCGTTATTACAGTGTAATGTGCTGGAATGAAGCCGTGTCATTAAATACTTTTTTGTTTAGTAGCTTTGTTTTACTTCTTATTATATACAACAATTCATACACGCAATATAAGATACAAGAACTGAATAATAAATGGATGTATGCGTTTATAGCATCATTTGTTTTTATGCAATTGACAGAATTTTTTATTTGGCGCAACATCAATAACAAGTTTTACAATAATTTATTTTCCACCATTGCAACGTGTTTGTTAATAGTACAACCCGCTTTAAGCATTATGGTTTTATCAGAAACGCATTTGAGAAATATTTTATTATTATCTTATTTGTTTTTAGCAATACCATATTCAATTTATAAATTTTATGTTAAGCGCGTTTATTCCGTTGTAAGCGAAGGTGGTCATTTAAGATGGAAATTTTTTGATATATCGCCATTTATTTCAGCAATTTGGTTTTTTTTCTTTTCATTTAGTTTTTTTTATGAGAAAAACTGGATTGGAATTGGTTTCGGATTTATTGCTCTCGTCATATCTTTTTTGAATTATTACAATGATCAAACTATGTGGTCTATGTGGTGTTGGGTCATTAACTCAGTTATGATTTACTACGCTTTGTATTTGCTAATGTTTTTGCCATTTTACGAAAAATGCAGCATTTGTTAACAAAACAAACAAACAAAACAAAATAAAATCGTGTTATACTATATAGTGCCTTACAATGCCCAAAACCCTCAGATTAAAATCTAGAAAGGGAACGCGTAAAAACAGAGGCCCTCAAAGTTTACAGAAATTTGAGCAAGAAGTGATAGTCAAGTTTTTAGAAGTGTTGAATTTAATTAAATTATATCATTGGAAAACTCATAGTTATGCCACGCACAAGGCAACTGACGATTTAAACAAAAAGTTGCACGAGAATGTTGACTCTTTCGTTGAGGTTTTGCTTGGAAAACGCGGAGATAGAGTGAATTTGACGCACAAGAAGCACATTTCTCTCAAGGATTACACAACTGTTGGTGAATTTAAGAAGGAACTTGAAAAGTTTAAGAGTTATTTAGTGGGATTGGATAATTGCGCCGCGCTTAAAACAATGTCAAATAGTGATTTGTATAATATTCGCGACGAAATGTTGGCCAATGTGAACCAGTTCTTGTACTTATTAACTTTCAAATAAAATCAAAAACGTATTTATAATAAAATTTTAATATATAGATTTTTATTATAATGAATAGCGTCCCAAATACATATTCTTCTCCAGCCCCTTTTACAACGCCCACATATGTCGCCCCAGCGCCGGCATATTCCTTTTTAGGGTTGTCGCTTACTATGTGGGTTGTCATTATTTTAGTTCTTGCTTTTTTAGGGTTTAACATTTTCACTTATTTAGCAAAAGGAACTCAAGGTTTTGCCGATTTATTTGGCCCATGGGTTAGATATTTTAGTGGTTTAATCGGCAACACTGCTGCGGATGTCACAAAAAATGTAACAACCACCGCCGCTACAGGTAGTAAAGCCGGCGTGGATGTAGTCGCTGGAGCGGTTACTGGAGGAGTTGATGTAGTTCAACAAGTTGCAGGAGCTATTATTCCAACGGGGGCCACTGCCACTTCATCAATTACGGGCGGGGTTCCAACAAGAGCAACAGTTCCTTCATACGATTCTTCATCACAAAACAATCAATTGAACGCGGCATTAAAACAACAAACGCAACATTCTGGTGGGTTTAGCGCCGATGATGCAACGAGCGCAATTCAATCAAACAAATCATCAAGCAAATCTGGATGGTGTTATATTGGCGAAGACAGAGGATCCAGAAGTTGCGTTCAAGTCGGTGAAAATGACAGATGCATGTCTGGTGATATTTTTCCTAGTCAAGACATTTGTGTGAACCCTAGCTTGCGATCTTAATGTAGACCCTTGAAAACAAATGTAATTAAACCTCGCACGTCATCGCCTTCAATTTCACTATAAACGCAATCAAATATGTGATCCCAATCCATCCAAGAATACTCGCCGCTAGCACAAGGATCTGAACGGAATTTTCCGAGATTAATATAATTTTTTAGACCGCGCGACGACCACAATTTGCGATCATCTTCCTCTGGAAACATAGAATTAACGTGCCATTCACCTACGCTGCTGTGAATTACTAGTTTTTCTCCTGGTAAAATCTTTATGCATTCCAGTGTGTTTGACCCGTCAACCCACGAATCAACCATGATTGGGAATTCTGTTGCATTATGAAAATGAATATATTTGGTTGTCATTTGCTCTTTGTTGATTATAAATGTAATTTTGTGTGAACATGTATAATCAATTTTTTATTTCAAAGTCAAAAGCGCTGCAAGACTCGCATTAGGTTTAACTGCATTTGCTGAAAACAAAAGTTTTTCGTTTTCCGGCCATTTGTTGCCTCCAGCGGAGAAAGTGCGGCGTTGTCTAGGATAGTACGTTGGAAGACCGTCATTATAACACAATGAAATAATTTTTCCAGGAACATCCGAATCAGAAGTTGGGAAACAGCTTTGATTTGAAGTTGTTTTATAAACTTCTCCAGTGCAAATATTTTCACTAATATTGCAAACAAGGTTTCCTCCGTCTGGAATAATGTTTGGATCGGCCGAAGGAACCGTGTCATTCAAAACGTCGCTAGTAGATTTTCCAACCGAAGGAACAAGTTGCGGAAGTCTTATTTCTTCTTCGGTGCTTCTTTTTGGAGCGGATATTTCGGGAACAAGTGGCGTAAAATCTTTACCTTGTATTTGGAGACCATCATTTGACGGCAAAGAATTATAAGTTTGTAACAATTGCCTTTCAGGACACGTTAATGGTTTATACGTTTGTTGAAACGAAAAAAATGCGCCGTTATTGACGGAATTTTGACCTCTTCCAGTCAAGTTCACCAAAGGCTCCGTATTTTGCGCGTTTATATTGTAATAACCGACGCGTTTTAAGCTTCCAATATTCGGATTCGTATATGTCTGAGTTTGAGTTGCCCAAGTAGTTGTGCGATTCGTCCACATGCCTCTGGCGATTTGCGCGTATCTTTGTTGTTTTGTTATATTTGAACTATTTTTTTTATATTGCAACACATTTCCTTTTTTTAAAACATCAAGTCGGTAAGCACCTCCATTTTGAAAATTTATTGTCGCGTTAGAATAGGCGCATTGATTTTGAAAACGATACCATTCTCTCGGAGGTCGTGGATTATAGTTGGGACCAAGACACGACATAGTTTATATATTTATATAGACACGAGATTTAAATATATAAAATTAAACAACCCTGGTTTTAGTATCTGCGCGTTCCTAGAGGGTTAAATTGGTCACCAGCCCCAGCAAAAAACCATCTTAAAGATAAATAGTTGGGATTTTTAAGGTTGATAGCATTAGAGCCGTTCATCTTTGTATTGGGACCAGCTTTCACTAAATTATAAATGGCCGCAGTTCCTAACGAGTAATCATAATACCACAAATTGGAAATGTACCCAGAAAACCCGCCATTTAATGCTACATTAACGTCACCATAGTTTTGCTTTGGAACACTGGTTAAGTGTAAGCTTTTGGTAATAGTTCCGTTAATGTAAATATCTATATTTGTATTGCGGCATCTGATGATTACGTTCACCCATTTATTTAAAGGAATGTCATTGACAACAACTTCTTCATTTATGTTATTGTAAGTATTCATAACGACCTTCAACGCGTTCGTATTTGGCACAATGTATAACCCAGGCGCATTATTTGGGAAATTTAACCCATTTTCAGCAACATTCGCATTGCCTTTGCTAAAAATGTGCCTATAAGTTGACGCGGGTGTGTCGTCAATAAAAACCCAAACAGACCAAGTAAATTCTATTCCTTCCGGGCCATTAACGGAACGCGATATGGGTTTTGCGTTGGCCTTGGATGGATCCTGAGGTATAATTAATGTTTGTTTTGCTTCAATCATACCGTCTATCAAATGAGGTGAATTAGTCGGGCCAAAAAACCACGCCAATATGCCTATAGAAAATTGCAACACAACAACGAATAAAAGGAAGACCAATAATATAAAAGACACCCTCGCGATTAAACTGCTAGAATTCATAAAGTCTTTTATTCCACTTCCTCTTCCTGTGCTTTGGTTTATAAAACTTCCGTTATCCATCTATATATATATTATAGCATTAGAAAAACATTGTTAACGTTAAATTGTAAAACCGCCGGTTTCCATTCCGTTGTTTGACAAAGATACCTTAACTTGGTATTTTCCGAAAACATTGGATAACCAAGAGCCACCGTATCCCTTTTTATAAATATTCCACGCCATTTGCGGGTCAGTTGAATTGGGGAAATATTGGAATTTGGCGGTCCATCCAGCAAATCCGCCGGCTGGCGTGACATAAACATTCGCATCTTGATTAATCTTTGGAACGCCAGGTAAAACGCAGGTTTTCACTAATTTTCCATCAAGGTAAACGTCCAAGGTTCTTCCGTAAGTGCTAATTAACAAGTTAACCCATTTTTGAATGGGAACGTTCGTGACAGAACAATTATGAATAACAGACCCGTCTGCCGCTTTAGTGCTGTCGCTTGACGCAGCAGCACCAGACCCAGGATAGCACGTCAATGATATAGAAAGATTGTTTTCAATGCTTCCTAAAACAACCGCGGGGCAAGGCCCGGCTCCAGAAACACCGTTCACAGAAACGCCTGCAGAGTCAGTTAATGAGCCCATGCGACCAAACAAAACCTTGTTTTCTCCGTACTTATAATTCCAATCATTTATGTAAAACCATATGGAATATGTAAAGTTGTTAGAATTCGCGACATTTCCCGTAGCTAAGCTGTTAGCAGCAATTGTTTGCATAGTTGTCCCAGAGCTTAAATTACTCAATGTGTTAACGTCGGAGAATACGTAACGAACAACATAGTAAAGTAAAACGATAATGATAATTATAAGAAGAACATTCTTAATATCCATTGTATAGTATATTATATTCATAGAAATTATCTTGAACATAATAATGTTGTTAAAGTGCAACAATTACAATAAATTACACGCCATTAAAGTTGTCTTTGTTTGCAGTTGCGAACCATTTAAACGACAAGTAGTCTGAAAATACTTTATTAGGGTCAGATTTAACGGGTTGATCGGGTGTAACTTCAGACTGTGGCGGTTCACTTTTAACGTCAATGTTAATAGGAATTGTAATCACAGGAGGATTTGTTTTTAAGTTGGCACCCTTTAATACATTTTTAACAATTGATTCTTTGGATGGATTTGCTACTGGAGGAGTTTTATCTTTAACAGTGTTGTACAAGTAATAAACCTGCGAACTATTGACGCTTGTATTAAAATAGGTTACATTGCAAATGGCTCCGTTTACTCCGTTGTTTGCGCCTATTGTCAATACATCCTTTGACATTTTTGGAACTGCTTCATTGACCGATTTAACCAATTTGCCGTTATAAAAGATGTCTAAAGTTCCATTGCTATAATTAATAATAATGTTGTTCCATTTTTGGAGGAGAACATCCGACATTTCATAGACAATAATATTGCCATCTGCGTCAAGATGTTGAGGGTTTGTTAATCTGCTCGCGCTTCCAACTGCCGGTTCGCCATCATTCGCAAGCGTTATCCTGAGTTTATTTTCAGACGCGTTATAAAGAACATTGGGTTTGTTACCATAGTTTAATAAAGAGGTGAATTTATTAAGAGAGCTGCTGGCATTTGGGCTAACCGCATCAATGAAAACCCAGAATGAAATAGCGTATTTATAATCGTATAGGTTGTTTTCGTCAGTTCCATTCAATGCGTCGTAAGTTCCGATGGTGTTTTCAGAAGTTGTGGATACTGGATTATTAACCAATGTGACGCCGCCTTGCTTTGACAGATTAGTTTGAACTTGTGGGCCAATAAAAAAATATGCAATGTAGAGAAAAATAATTATAAACAATAAAACGACGTAGGTATATGGTGTGTTTTTTGTATTTTCTACGGCAGATGTCAACCCGCTCCACAAACCGCTAATCCCAGCCTTCCCGGCATCTCCTGTGAAACCAAGAACGCTTAAAAGGCTATCAATTACTCCCACTAAAATGCATGGTATGTAGAAGAGAGTGTTAACTATAAGTCTAAAAAACGGGCTCTTCTTATAATATGCTCCTCCAGTAATTAATTTGAAAACTAGAGCTAAAACTGCAACAACAATAAATAAGTTTAATATAAATGATACTATCCCTGATTTTGACGAGAGACCTTCAACGCCAGTTACCAACCAGCCTATTAACAATCCAGAAAATATGAGACCAAATAACAACATGAAAACTTGCCTAGATATTTTTGTTATATTTGACATGCTAGAGTTAATATTTCCACTATTATCTCGCAGTTTAACGTCGGAAAAGGATAAAATACCGAAAAATAGAATCCATAAAATAAAAATAATGATGAGTAAAATAACGATTCCGGAAACCCTGGTTGTTTTGTCAGATCCGACAAAGTCAGTTCCTTTTATAAACCCTCCTGGATAAGCTAATATTCCAGCGACAACTAAAATTAAGAAAATTAAAAAGGCGACCCCACTATAAAACCCCATTTTTGAAACGCCTTTGAATAATCCTTCTCCAGGCGTTGAAGTTCCAGCTAATCCGGTAATTCCTGAACCGCTTACCGTTGGAGCTGTCATCAATGTTAGCAAATAAAGAAAGCCAAATATAGCCAATAAAATGGTTATAACGAGAGACGGACCAAAGTAAGACTTTAAATATCCTCCTGGATCAACAGTGTAAAGCAACAACATAAAAACGATGAGACAAAAATAGACTATTGTGTATTTAACACGTTCATAATTTAATTCAAACCCGTAAAGCTGACCCTTTTCAGTTGCTAAATAAAATAAATAAAACCCGATTAAAACAGTTGCTGGGAAAAATAGAAAAGAATAAGCGTCTATGATTCCGCGAGGAACGTTTCTATAAAGAACGATGAGCCCGATTATATACGCGGCAAGAATAAATACATATTTCAGTCTACTTAGAAAGTTAAGCAGTTCTTTATAATTTGGAATGGTCATAAACGCGATTAATAAAATCGCCACAGTAAAAGCCGTTATCATCATTATTGTGTTGTTTTCATCTTGAGATAAAAATTTTAGACCCGATGAAGAATATGAATTAGCTGGGAAATAAATAAGAGTAATAACTACACCAATAAGAGTGAGCATTACAGCGAAAAACGTCGCGTATATCAATGGTGTTTTTATTTTTGAATAGTCGTAATTTTTTATGGGTTCTATATTTGAGTTGTTTATTATAGGTATTGCTCTAGCTTTTGGAATGTCCATAATATATAACCACATTATATTTTATGGATTTTTGGCTCAACCTTTTCCAAAGGTTGAATTTTATGGAATTTTGGCTCAACCTTTTTCCAACCTTTGTTAAAGGTTGATAAACATTTCGTTGTTTATTCTATAAACTAACGTTTCTTGGTGATATACGTGACAATTTTTTCTTATAATTTCATCTAATTCATAAAAAAATGCGCAAGTCAATTTATACATAACATTAATGTTGCCGATGTAAATGTTATCAATGCCCTTTTCTTCTCCGTTAAATACGAAAACATTTTTTGTAAATTTAATTCCAATATTACTTTTAATAAAATTAATTAAGAATTCTCCATCAAAACTATTGCTATTGTTTAGCAAATCAAATCTTAAATTCACAATCATTTCGTCATCATTTATATTTTTATTGTGAAGATATTCTACTATTTTATGCTTTCCATACCAATAATTTTTCCAACCTATAATTGGCATTGAGTTATTATTTATTTTTCCCTCCAAATTCCCAATCAATTGTATTTTAGAGTCGTCATCAATAATAATATGGTCTATTAAATGTTTTAAATTGTCAAAATAATCATAAATTATTTCTTCGGTTACGGGGTTATTATTTTCGGTTATATGTCTCCAACTAACATTGTTAGCAAAGACGTTCCATGTGTGTATAAATATTTTTAAATTTGGTTCTAAATCATACACTCTTTTTATAAAATTAATTAAATCCTGACTCTCAAAGGAATTGCGAATGTGCCCCCTTATTATTAATATCATAATATAGATATGAATAAAAAATAAAAACGAAAACAATCGCAAATTATAAACAACTCTTGTTAAAGGGTTGAATTACATGTTTTCCATTGCGGTCTTTTTTCCGTGACAATCTCTGCACAATGCAACCAAATTTGCCACTTCATTTGTTCCTCCGTATTCTAGTCGTTTAATGTGATCAACTTCAAACCATGCATTTAATTGGGTTTTGCAATCCCCGCATTTCCACCCTTGTTGAGAAGCCACGTATTTCTTCTTTGTTTCGCTAACAGATCGTTTTGTGCTTTTTCCACCAGATTGCAATATTCGTTTCTCTGCATTTATGGTTCCCATATCAGATGGGGCTCCTCCTGCTTCGTCGTTAAGATCACCCATGAAACTTGAGTTGCTAGATGTTGTCGTAAAATCTATCAAAGGTGAAAGCATATCCATTGAGGATTTGTCAATTGGCATATATTTAACAACATTATTCGCATGTAAAAGAATATTTTTGCACCTCGCCGGGCTTCGCTTGATCATAAGATAAAAAATTATACCTAAAAATACAAAAAACGCAATTTGAAAGTATTTCTTGTTTTTCATTATCATTTTTGTATACTTTCCATCGTAATATGTGTTATAAGCAAAAAATGCCACAACTGCTATAATAAATAATTCTAATTTCATAGTTAGTTAATAATACAATATATAATATCATTAGATTATATTATTTTACACCGTGTTTCGCCTTGTTTTGGATTTAGAATTAGAATTTGACTTGGATTTTAAAGAAGATGAACGCGAGGATGATGTTTTTTTTCTTCTTTTTTGAGTTCTTTTTGATGATATGGATTTTCTTTTTGTTTCTGTTTTGGATTTGGTTTCGGTTTTGGTTTTGCTTGACGTAGTGCGCCTTTCTTCAAAATGAACCGTAGACTTTTTATCCGCCTTCAAAAACAACCTGTTCAACTCCTCTAATTTTTCCGACAATTTGTTTGTATCAATGGGAACATAACTGCATTCAATTGCATATAAGACGATGTTTTTAATTTTTTCTATAATTTCAAGTTCGCAATCGCACAATTTATCGTAATAGTTGTCCAAACATTCCAGAATGGGCAAATAAGTCATAACAAATCCCCAAACGTCCAAATTTTTAAGAAAGACGTCGTTGAAATATGTCATTTTATCAAATTTGCCGTCTTTTGTGAATTTAAAAAGAACGTAAGAAATATACTCAAATATAAAATAGAACGTGTATTCAAATTCTATGATGTCCTTTTTGAACTGTTCTTCAATATTAATTAAACCTCTTTCAAAAAACGCTTTAAAAATATTGTTTAAAGACTTTAAATGCCCCGGGCCTCTTTCATTTATCCAAGTTACAACATAATTAATCACAAACGACCGCGTTAAAAAATAAGTGGGTTCTTTGTTTTTTTTCAAAAACTCGGTGTACATTTTCGTAAACGTGTCATTAAATAGAACCACCGAAAAAGGGACATTAAACTGGAACGGCCGGTTTGTTAATGGTTTTGGAATTACGTTTCCTCCTTTAAACGTGGTTGATAATCCCCAATCTATTAATCTGGTTTTCACAGCACCACTTTCCTGAACTAATATATTAGAGTCTTTTATGTCGCAATGGTATATATCTTTTTCATTCATTGGCAAAATCCCCTTTTTCAATAACTCTATTAATGCGGCGTTCAACCTGGTTAGCTTCTTATAATTCATCCTAGAATTTTCAATGTAATCTCCGACGTCTACGCCACCATAAGGCATATTTAAAGCTTGCAACTTGTCTAAAGACGAATTAACGTTGGAAGAATTAATCTTCATCTTTTTCAATGCACTGCATTTCTTATCAAACCGTTCAAGGTCCCCATCGTCTAATTTATCCGGTTCACAAGTTGAAAACCCGTCTACCAAAAAATAGTCTTTGTAATTGGGTATACCTTCTAACATTTTTTTATATTGTTGAATTCCTTTGAACTCCGTCTTCACGTGTTTTTTTTTCATTAATTTGGTTATGTCGTTTTCATTGCGCTTTTGGCCGACGCATTTAAGTGCTGGTTTAAATACGCACCCGAAACCACCAGAAGCAATCACTTTTCCGCCTTTTAAATTGTTTGTTGTTGTTGTCTGTGTCGTTGTTGTTCTTGTAGGTGTTGTTGTAGTTGTTGTCGCAGTTTTTGTCATTGTTTATTATGTTGTCTTAAAATAAGGCAAGATAATAATTTTCTCAAGTTTATTCGTCTTCTTTTCTCTCTCTGAAATAGTTCATCATGTCTTCTTTAAACTCCGATGAAAATTCCTCGGTGGGAATTAATATTCCAAAATCGTCGTACGTTAAATGTTTAATGGGGGAAAACTCGCGGTTAATTAGAATCTGCCATCTCTCTGTATATTGCCGATTTTTCTTAGATCCGTGGTAATAATGGCGAATAACACCAGGCGTATAACCTAAACGCAGTGATTTGGCCTTGTCTTGAAACTCTAACATACTATTATTATAGTCTTCATTGTAATTCTCATTGTTCATGTGCTGACATTTATTAATGAAAGAGAGAGCCATTATATTATCGCCTGAACCCAAGACTCCTTTGTCGTATAGACCGCCTATTTTTTTATAAGCTTTTCTAGTCATCGCCCACGCATAACCCGGATGCCAATAATCGTTTCCTCTCGCCGTGTATTTTTTATTTTTTGAGAAACTGTATCCAAAACTGTTGAATATGGATAAGTTTGATTTATCTTTCGCCATATCAATGCAATGACTGAATATTTGAACGACATCTTTGCATCCATTTAATATTTTTAACGTGTCTAATGCCCACGAATTGTTTTCAAACTCAACGTCGGCGTCTATCCAAGCAAAAGCTTTCCACTTCTTGGGCAATAAATGTTTGACGCCCAAGTTAACCATGTTTTCCTTGTGCCAAATTGGAAAATCGGTTCTAATTTGCAAATGATTCTTATTTTTTTTATCAGTAATTATAAATTTTTGATTTTTATAAGCCAACTCTACAATAAATAAATTAACATGTTCTTCCTCCTCCTCTATTCTTTTGACAAATTCCTTTAGTAAAATATATCTAGTCGCGTATAAACACGGGTTAGAGATAACTATAATAACGTTTAACTTGTCTTCAATTGGATCATTGTTTTTTATAGCATACTTTATATCATTTACTTTGTAGTCTATATAATCTATTTCAATTCCATTAATAATTGTCATTTTATAATAATGCTAAAATAATTTTCAGATTTATCGCAAATTTTGTTTTGAGAGTTTGTTATTTATTGTAGAAATGCACGATAACCCCAATAAAAATGACAATCAATACAAAATAAATAATCTTATTTTTCATCCTATAATATTCTCTCATTTTCAAATCATTGGGTTTATACTGTTCGTAATAATATTCGTAAAATTTGCTAAGAGATATTGTCGGTTTTTCTAGCTTCTGATTTATTTTATTGTGTATAAAATGCATCCAACGTATAAATGCGTCGCGAGAGTCTAAATAAGGAGATACCGGATATTGGTCTAACAATTGGCTAAAATAAGTGGCAATATTTTCAATCGGTATAAACATGGGAAAATTGTGAATAAAGTCGTAGTATTTTTTTTTTGTAATTGTATTGGGTCTGTGCGGATAACACATAGCAACTGTGTGTAAAAAAAACCAATAATGTGGCCCCCATACTTTCGGATCCAATCCCATTTGAATAAAATAATATTAAAAGATAATTGTTTAAACATAAATCGCAAATAAATGCTAGTCATAGAACAAATGAATAAAACAAATGTATGCAACAATTGTGGAAAACATGGGCATTTATTTCATCAGTGCAAATTACCAATAACAAGTTATGGAATTATATTGTTTAGACCAAGTGAAAAAGGCATTCAGTATTTAATGATACGAAGAAAAGACAGTTTTGGATATATTGACCTTATTAGAGGCAAATATTCATCTTATAACGTGGAACAAATACAAAAGAGCGTTGATGAAATGTCAACTAGCGAAAAGGAGCGTCTAAAAACTGAGCCGTTTGATAATTTATGGAAAATGTTATGGGGTGACAATAATGGAATACAATATAGAGGAGAAGAAACTGCTTCGTCAAAGAAGTTTGAAATAATAAAGAATGGAATCCAAGTAAATGGTGATACCGCGGATAAAATTACATTGTCGGATATCATTGAAAATAGCAAAACGGATTGGTGCGAAACTGAATGGGAGTTTCCAAAGGGGCGACGCAATTTTCAAGAAAAAGATTTAGAATGCGCTCTGAGAGAATTTGAAGAAGAAACTGGATATTCAAGCAAGGATATAACTGTTATAGATAATTTGCTGCCATTTGAAGAGATATTTATTGGTTCAAATCACAAGTCTTATAAGCACAAGTATTTTTTGGCGTATATGAATGAACAAGTTGACAATCTTCAAAACTATCAAAAGACAGAGGTTAGCAAATTGGAGTGGAAAACTATAAAAGAATGTTTAGAGGCAATCAGACCGTATAATTTAGAGAAAAAACAATTAATAACGAATATAAATAAAGTTTTACAAGAATATAGATTATATTCGTAATATATAATAAGACAATATGAGCACACGAAAGAAAGAAAAAAAAGCGGCACCCAGAAAATCAAGTAAAAACCCGATCGTTTTAATTTCAGAGGAGGATGGTGCAAATGAAATGGAAAAAATGCAAACTGAATTTAAAATGAATCATTGCGATTCTTCTGGAAATGAATATGATGCAAAGTGTAATAAGTTTGTTCTTAAAAAGGAATTAATAGAGAGAAAAGAATTGGCGAAGAATCCGGACGAAGACGATTATTTGTATCCCAGTTTAAATGACCCCAATTTTATTGTAAAGATTGCCGAAAAGAAGGAGTTTAGTGACACGAGATATGACGGTGAAATTCACGAGATTAAAAAGCGTGCGACTATATTGGATAACGCGGAATTTGAATTGGCCCCTCATCAGGCCTTTGTCAGGAACTTTCTCTCTTTCCAAACTCCTTACAATAGTCTTTTGCTGTATCACGGTTTAGGATCTGGAAAAACTTCAACAGCAATTGGCGTGTGCGAAGAGCAGCGAGATTATTTAAAACAAATGGGGATATCCAAAAGAATCATTGTAGTTGCTTCACCAAACGTTCAAGACAACTTTCGTCTACAGATGTTTGACGAGAGAAAGTTGAAATTGGTTGATGGATTGTGGAATCTGAAAGGAGCCACTGGAAATAAATTTTTAAAGGAGATAAATCCAATGAATATGAAGGGGCTTACGAAAGATCGCGTTGTTAGCCAAATAAAAAATATTATTAACACGTCCTATTTATTTTTGGGTTACATTGAATTCGCCAATTATATTGAGAAAACAAAGGAAGTAAAAGGGTCGTTCAAGGATGAAGACGACAGACGCGTAAAAATGATACGCAATTTGAAATACGAATTTGACAATAGGTTGATTGTCATTGACGAGATTCATAATGTTCGTGTTGCGGATGAGAATAAGAATAAAAAAGTGGCGCTTCAACTCTTAGATTTGGTAAAATCCGCGTCAAATATGCGTTTGTTGTTATTGTCTGCGACTCCAATGTATAATAGCTATAAAGAGATCATTTGGTTGTTGAATTTAATGAATTTGAATGACCGAAGAGCCACTATTGAAATTAAAGACGTGTTTGATAAAGACGGAAAATTAAAAAAGGGTCCCAATGGAGAAGAAGAGGGGAAGGAATTGCTGATAAGAAAGGCCACAGGATACGTCTCTTTTGTGAGAGGAGAGAACCCATATATATTTCCCTTTAGAGTTTACCCTTCTGTTTTCTCTCCCGAGTCAACATTATCAGACATGAAATACCCAAAATATCAGATGAATGGCAAGAAAATATTGGAAGAAGACGCCATAAATGTTCTCAAAACGACGATATATTTGACTAATATTGGAAAGTATCAATCGCTCGGATACAAGTTTGTACTTGACAGTTTAAGAAAGCGAAAGATTAGCACAACGACAAAAACGGGGGTTGTTAGAGAGATGCCTAGTTTTGAAAACATGGAGGCGTTTGGTTATACGTTGTTGCAGGTTCCTCTTGAAGCGTTAAATATTGTTTATCCTATAGACGGGTTAGAATCTGCTGTTGAGAAAATTGAGCCAATATCTAGATTATCTTCAAGCGAAGAAGAAGAAAACGAACCCGTCGCTCCATTACCAGTTTACAAGGGAAAACAATTAAAAACCTTATTGGAGCCTAGCGAAGAGGGTACAAAACGAATAAAACTAACGAGAAGAGCGTCAAGTGAAAAATCAATAACATCTTATAAAGGAGGCGACTCGTCGTCATCTTCAGACGATAATCAAATTTATATTACAGCCAATGATTTAACGGGTAAGAAAGGGTTGGATAGAGTTATGGAGTTTATTGATAGCAAAACACCCCCAGAAAAAGGCTCTTTTGAATATAAGAAGTGGATATTAGATAAAGATTTGCGAGTTTTCTCTCCTGGAAAGATCGGAGATTATAGCTCTAAAATAAAATCAGTTTGCAATAGCATTGTTTCAGAAGACGGCAAAGTATCTGATGGAATAATACTAATTTATTCTCAGTACATTGATGGTGGTTTGATACCTATTGCGCTGGCTTTAGAAGAAATGGGTTTTACTAGATACGGTGAAGGAGCGAAATCTCTTTTCAAGACGCCTCCAACTGAACAAGTTGATGCTAGAACAATGAAACCAAGAGAGAACAAAAAAGAATCCTTCATGCCGGCAAAATATATTATGATTACCGGCGACCCAAGATTATCCCCAAATAATGATTTTGAAGTAAAGGCGGTTACAAACGATGACAACAAAGATGGTCATAAAATTAAAGTTGTATTAATTTCGCAAGCCGGGTCAGAAGGTGTTGATTTCAAATGTTTGCGTCAAGTTCATATTATTGACCCTTGGTACAACATGAATAGAATTGAACAGATTATTGGGCGCGGAGTTCGCAACTCAAGTCACAAGAATTTACCCTTTGAAAAACGCAATGTGGAACTATTTATTTACGGAACTATTTTGGAAAACAATGAAGAAGAGGCCGCCGATTTATACGTTTATAGACTCGCTGAATATAAAGCGATTCAAATGGGAGAAGTAAGCAGAGTTTTAAAGCAAACCGCCGTTGATTGCACAATTAACGACGAACAGACAAATTTTACTCAGGAAAATATTGCGAAGGAAACCAATGATAAGGTTGAACAGATTCTCTCAAATGGAATGGTTATAAAAGATTTCAAAGTGGGTGACGTTGAATATTCCGCTTCTTGCGATTATATGGCCACGTGCGAATATAAATGCAATCCTGACAAAAAGATTTCTTATGAAGACGCGAGAGAAGACACTTACAATGAGACATTTATTATGATGAACTCTGAAAAAATTATTCAAAAAATTAAAAATTTATTTAGCGATAAAATGGATGGGAAATTCTTTTTCAAAAAGTCGGAACTAATGCGTAGAATTAATTCGCCGAAGCCGTATCCAATAGTTCAAATATATGCGGCTTTAACACAATTAATAGAAGACGCGACTGAACCAATAATGGATAAATACGGTAGGACTGGGCATTTGGTTAATATTGGAGACTATTATTTGTTCCAACCTAGTGAATTAAACGACACTGGAATTTCAATATTTGAAAGATCTGTTCCGATAGATTATAAACACAGTGTTGTAAATTTTGAAGTGAAACCCGATTTATTAAAAGGAGAAGAACAAAAAGGCGAACAAAGAGAACAAAGAGAACAAAAAGAACAACAAACAAAAGATAAAAAAGAAGACCAAAAAGATAAAGAGAAAGAAAATCATTTTGCCGTCGGTGAATTGAGCGAAATGAAGGAGCAATTTGATTTAGCTTTGAATTTTTCAAATAGTTCAGATGCAGTTGATAGAGGAGACGACGATTGGTATAAACATTGCGGTGTTACCATTAGAAAATTAGTGAAAAACGGAATAATGACAAACGCCGACGCGACACAATATTTAGCTGAACACATAGTTGATATGTTGATGTATAATGATAAACTCCAATTGTTAAATTATATATATTCTATTGGAGAGTTTAAAGAAAAAACCTTTGAATACTATGTGAAAAAATATTTTGATTCAAAAATTGTAAGAACGAAGCGCGTTACGAGCGTAATATTGTTTCATGGAGAAAAAATCCACGTAATGTTGCTCAAAGGCAAGTCATGGGTCAAAGCCGAGGCAGAGGATGAGAGAGAAGTTGCTATTGCTACTGCGGAAAATTCTGATTTTACAAAGTACGAAGTGAACAATTTAATCGGATTTATTGGCGTTGATGTTAAAAATAGGTACATGGTGTTTAAAGTAAAAGATATGGAAGCCAAGAGGAATACTGGTGCGAGATGCGACGAATCATTAAAATCCAGAAAAATTGTTATATTAAAAGCAGTTCTTGGTGAAGCCGCGTTTGAAAAATATACAAATGGAACAACCAAAGGAATGGTTCAGCCAGAGTTGTGTTCATTGGAAGAATTGTTGTTCAGACACTATAATAAAATTAAAAGGAATGAAAAGATGTGGTTTTTTGATTTTGAAACCGCAATGTTGGCCAAAAAAGAACTCAAAATATAGAAGACGTGGCCTTGTTCGCTCAATAAATTAAAAATTGAAAAGAATAATAAAAAGATATTTCTATAATATAATATGGAAGCTCTTGCAAAACCCAAGTATAGAAAGAAACAACAAGTAGAAAATAATATTTATACGAGGTCACTAATAACTCGCAGTATATCTATACCAATTGTTAGTGTGGGCAAGAATATTCAGGAAACCATTGAAAAGTACATCGCTCTTAATTATGAGGGAAAATGCGTTGTTGAAGGGTTTATTAAGCCAGGATCGTGCAAAATAATGACGCATTCAAGCGGGTTGGTGAGGAGTACAAATATTATATTTGAGGTCGCGTTTGAGTGTTATGTGTGTTGCCCGGTTGAAGGCATGCTTGTTCAGTGCGTTGCAAAAAATATTACAAAGGCTGGAATTAGAGCCGAAAGCTCGGATGAAACGCCGTCTCCGATAGTTGTGTTTGTTGCGCGAGATCATCACTATATGATGCAATATTTCTCAACAATTGAGGAAGGCGCAAAGTTTACTGCTCGCGTTGTTGGACAACGCTTTGAATTGAATGACAAGTACGTGTCTATAATTGCTGAATTGGTTGAGCCCAAGAAGGATTATTCAACAATGGGAATGAATAAGGAGCATTCCAAGCCAAAGTTAGTGATAGAGGATGATTAAACACCAATTGTGTGAAACTTTTATCCATTGATTATTATTGTATTTTTTATTTTTCTCATTCATTAAAGTAAATTACAAAAATTCACCAATGTATCGCACCACATAATTGTCTTGAAACACTTTTCTAATTGGAGAAAACTTGGTTACCTTCTTTTTAATGTTTACTTTGTTATAAAGGTCAATAATAAAGATAAACTTTTCTAATGTTGCAACACATGAATGCGATTTAAGGTAGGATAATTCTACTGGGTGAATTCTTATACAAACATAATGACTGGTTGAGTTTAATGAATATTTAGTTGTACGATAGTTATTATTATTTTCAAGAGTTATACTACAACTATAAAGTTGGTCATTGATATTATTGCCCCACAACGTAGTTGAAAATTTATCACTCCACAATGTAAATGTTGTTTCACCATTAGTAAAAATCATTTTACCATCTTTTCTTTTGATAAATTTATAATATTTATTTACAAACTTTCTAATTTTTTTAGGACAACTGTAATTAGCGATTTCAAATAAATAGTTATCATTTGCAGTAAGTCTTGTCATTGTTGTTTTTTCTATTCATTAAAAAATTTGCATTACTAATTAATTCAATTTTTTTAGAAAATAATATCATTTTTAAAAAAAAATAAAAACAAAAACAAAAAAAAACAAAAACAAAATAAAAATTGAAAAAAGTTTTAATAATTTTTTAAATTAAAGAAAACCAGAAAACCAACATCTAAAATAAAATGTCGCACGTTCTCAGAAGTTTGTTGCCCGTTCACTGTGTTGATATTGTGAAAGAATATACGGGCGAAGGCTGCTGGAGAAATGGAAAGTATATCAACATTCATCGCATACAAAAAAACGATGGCAGATACGAAATGCTGAAAAAAAAACCTAGGATCAAGCAACTTTGTTACGATAGCACGGGTGGTTTAATGGCCGGATGCGCGTGGTTTAAATTGCTCACGGGAAAATTCATTGTAATAAATGTTATGCATGGAAAAATTTGGAATGGAACTTATTATGAGGTTAGAGATTTGTGGGAAATGAATTACAATCAAGCCAAGGTGCGACACCTTATTCTATAATTGAAAAAGAAGACAAAAATTTATATTCTATGTACAAATGTATTTTTTCTTGTAAAAATGTATTTAAACACAATTCAAGAATAACGTTATAATAAAACCAATGCAAACTGAAGTATTGGAGACAAGTTATTCAACATCTGAATTAGAAACCATACGCCAAAAGGTTGAATCCATGCCAAAGTTTAATCAGGTTGAGATTTTGCGCATATTGAGTAAAAACGAAACGGTAACATTAAATGAAAACAAGTATGGAACCTTCATTAATTTGACCGAATTGCCAAATGACATTATTGAAAATCTAAAGGAGTATATTAATTACGTAAATACACAAGAATACCACTTGAACTTTCTGGAAAAGCAGAAAGAAGATTTCAAGAATATATACTTCACAAAAGATAATAAAGATAATTCAGTTAAAAATAAATATGCTTAGCAAAAAACAAGACGATTATAATCATGTATTAAATAAATTACAAGATTATATGTTAACCGGAAAAACATTGGCCAGAACGTTTTATCAACAACCCATAGAAAATGCGACTACCGTAGGTCAACGCGATAAGCAACCCAAAGAAAATAAAACTACGCCAAAGAAAATAAACAATCAAGAAGCGGAAAGATTCTTTTTTCCGAAAGAAAAAGATCAACTATTCTGGTGTTTTTTTATTATTCAAAATGGGTTTGAAAAATACGAGTATCCTGGAACAACTTCCTTTGTAAATGAAAAATCAGAAAAATTCAAGTGCATTGAACATTTGCGAGCGGCGAAGCAACAACTGAAAACAAAAAAAATCAAAAATATAAAAGAAGACGTTGAAGACGAGCTCGCGAATAAACAAATCATTGGGATGAAAACATTCATCGCTCTTTGCATTGCAAATAACGTTAATATTATGTACATTCACAAACGCAAATGTTTTGAAATTTTGTTTGACGACCAATCTCCAACTTTTGTCGTTCACTGCATTAATAATGATGATTCTTCTGCGAAAAAATATTGTTACGAGCAAAATGCGTCAAAAGAACAAGTGGAAAAATATAGAACAGAGTATTTTAATTGGGAAAGTGTTGATAAACCCTTGAAAGCAATGAGTTCTTATAAAGCAGATGAACTCGTTGAATTGTGTAATAAATTGGGCTTGGGTTTGGGTTTGGGTTCATCAAATGGCACAGAAGATTTAAGTAAAAAGACGAAAAAGGCCTTGTACGAATTGTTGATTATGAATTTATAGATAAAAAGAAACGACGTTCGTTTGAGATTCTTTCGCGAATAATTTAAAAATTGATTATAATATAAAAATATGTATTGATATATATATAACGATGACAACTACAAAAAACGAATACATAAATCCTAAAAATTTAGAACAGTCTCGCTCTTCTCCGCAGACGCAATTTGATAATCTAACCAAAGTTTTCTGGGCGAATAATCCATATATTAAAGACATCAATAAGCATAATGAGTTGGAGGTTAGGTTTGGCACCAGAGGAATAAAACCGTTAACAAAGATTGATTATGACAATGTTATTCGCAAACTAAAATCACTCGGTTTCACGAGCAACTTGGAGCAGGGAAATTATATGTTGAGAATCAACAATGAGTTTTTAGATCCCGCCACGTCAAGATATAAGATTTCCTCTATAAGAGCTGAGATAAATGGGTTTCATGCGATTCAAGAATATTGTCAACACAACGATATAAAAAAACTTATCGCCAGTGGGAGAGATGTGCAATTTCAAAACAAGGGGCCTTACACTCAAGGCGTTGGAAAGGATGCGCAGAGAACCAGACCAGTAAATTTTGACGATTTTAATTTTAGGGTTGCATACAATGTTGAGAATCGGTTGAGGCCAACTACTGGTTTAGTTCAAAGCATCATTGATTCTTGGGAAAAGACTAAAAAAAACTTCAGATATATTAATCGCGTCACGTTTTCCCATCCAAACATTCCAGTGAACGTTGATATTAGTATCGTTAAAACGTCAAAGTATTCCAATGATGAACCTGTATTAGAATACACGACGAAAGAGGCGAACGTATTTGACAACCCTGAAATTTATGAGATTGAGTTAGAGGTCAATAATTCCATGATTGGACCTGGAACCGGAACGGAAACCCCATCGGAATTATTGGCGCATATTCGCAAAACAATAAAATATGTTTTAATGGGTCTTCAAGGCACAAATTATCCGATTTCTTATCCAGAACAACGCGATGTTTTGCAAGAATATATGAAGCTCATTCACGGCGAAAATTACGATGCAAAAAGACACTGGAAAGTCAAGCCATTCAATTTTATTGGCCCCTCATCAACGACTCTTCAAATACAAAATGTTGCGCCAATTAATGATAACACTGTTATTCCAAACATTCGCAATGATTACACTGTTACTGAAAAGGCTGATGGTGAAAGACACCTTCTGTTTGTCTCATCCAAGGGAAAAATTTACTTGTTAAATACGAACATGAATGTGTTGTTTACCGGCGCGGAAACAGAACACAAGGAGTTGTTCAACACCATTTTAGATGGTGAAATTATTAGACACGACAAGCTTGGCCGATTCATCAACTTGTATGCGGCGTTTGACATTTACTTTATTGAGAAAAAGGATGTTAGATCTCTTGGATTTGTTCCAAGGAAGAAGGATGATTTAAAATCCAAATTCCGACTTCCTCTACTCAAACATATTATCAAATTATTGGCGCCAAAATCGGTTGTTAAGGATGAACAAGTCAGCCCAATTAGGATAGAATCCAAGGAGTTTTATCCATTGACTGCCGAGGAAGACATATTCGCGGCTTGCAATAAAATTTTAACGAAAGACAAAGAAGGCCTATTTGAATATAATACAGATGGCCTCATATTTACTCCGGCTAGCATGGGAGTTGGCGGAGATGAAATCGGCAAGGTTGGAAAAATGTCAAAGTCAACGTGGGATCAGTCTTTTAAATGGAAACCCGCTTATTTTAACACCATTGACTTTCTAGTTTCAACGAAGAAGGCTCAAAATGGAACAGACGAAATAACGCCAATATTTCAAGAGGGGCTGCAAACCGATTCAACCGCGCAAATCAATGAATACAAAACAATTATTCTGAGATGCGGGTTTAGTGAGAGCAAAAACGGGTACATTAACCCTTGCCAGGATGTCATTGAAGACAAGCTTCCAGCATTTGGTTCAGCCGATGATAAAACGGACAATTATTATCCTCTTCAGTTTTATCCAACAAACCCATATGATCCGACTGCAGGGGTTTGCAAAATTATGTTGAAGAAGGATGATACTGGAATTTCTCAAATGTACACGGAAGAAGACGAAGTGTTTGGTGATAATACTATTATAGAGTTCCGCTACGAGTTAACTAATGAAAAGGGTTGGAGATGGATACCATTGCGCGTTCGTTATGATAAGACTGCGGAACTGAGAAATGGTTTTCCTAATTTTGGCAACGCTTACCACGTGGCTGATAGCAACTGGCATTCCATTCACAACCCCGTTACTGAAGAAATGATTTGCACTGGAAACAATATACCCGATGAGTTGTCAGACGATGATGTTTATTACAACAAATTCGCTGGAAGTAGTAAAACTAGAGGCCTGCGCGATTTCCACAACTTGTTCGTTAAGAACAAACTGATAACTAGTGTGTCAAAAAGAAACGACACATTGATTGATTATGCTTGTGGAAAAGGCGGAGATTTCTCAAAATGGATAGACGCGAATTTGTCGTTTGTGTTTGGCATTGACATTTCAAAAGATAACTTGGAAAATAGATTAAATGGTGCGTGCGCTCGCTTCTTAAATTATCGCAAGGATTTTAAACACGTTCCTCATGCGCTCTTCGTAAATGGAAATAGTGGTTTAAACATTCGCAGTGGTTTGGCGATGATGAATGATAAAGCGGTGCAAATTACCAAGGCGGTCTTTGGTCACGGGCCCAACGACGCTGAAAAGTTGGGAAAAGGTGTTGCGCGACAATATGGTAAGGGTGAAAATGGATTCAATGTTTCTTCTTGCCAGTTTGCAATCCATTACTTGTTTGAGAATCAATCCACATTCCAAAATTTTATGAGAAATGTTTCAGAGTGCACTGCTCTCGGTGGATATTTTGTTGGAACGTGCTATGATGGAAAGGTTATCTTCAACATGTTGAAGAAAAAGAAGATTGGAGAAAGCTTAGAATTGCACGAGGGTGAAAGGAAAATCTGGGAAATTAGAAAAGAATACGACGACGAAAAATTTGAAGACGATGTTACAAGTTTGGGCTATAAAATAGAAGTTTTCCAGGAGACGATCAATAAGATGTTTCCAGAATATTTGGTGAATTTTGATTATTTGGAGCGTGTTATGGAAAACTATGGGTTCCAGCTTTTAAAGCGCGATGAAGCGAAACTCTTGGGATTGCCAGAAGGTTCGGGATCATTTAACGAAATGTTTAATTTGATGGAAGACGAAGTTAAACGTCAACCAATGAAGAAGGAAAAATATGGTACTGCGTTAAATATGACCCCCAATGAGAAAAAGATTTCGTTTTTGAATAGATACTTTGTCTTCAAGAAAATTAGCCACGTAAACGCTGAAAAGATTGCCATAGAGTCAATTGACGATACAATTTCAGAAAGGAAACAAAAGACGACCAAAGTTGAAACCGTGGTTGCTGTAAAAAAGACAAAACCTCAATCCGAAAAAACCTTGGAGAAGAGTAAAAAGGCTCGCCCACTGAATAAAAAGATTATGCTTCTTTCTGCGGCAACTGAAGCGATTGACGAAGAAAAAGAAAAAGAAGAAGAAAAAGAAGAAGAACCCGTGCCTCAAAAACAAACAGAAGTAACCATTATTAAAGAATCTGAAACGGCAGTTCCTTCTGATAAAAAGAAAAAGGTGGCGACAAAGAAAAAGGTTACTTTAAAAATTGAGGAATAAAGGAATAATGAATAAAAATAAAGGCGCGCTGATAAATATAATTTTTCGCTTATCACTTAAACAAAAAATTATATATAATGTAACCTCTAAAATGAGCTATTACACATTACCGAGAAAACAAACCACTTGCAAAATAAGACCAGTTTATAATGAAACAATAAACCAGTGCATATCTTTTAGTTTACAGAGATATCTCAACACTGTAAAGGATCAAATAGAGTTACTTAAAAACATTTACGACTTGGACGACACGGAATATAACATGGATTTGATTTATAAAGTTGTTAATCCATACGAATTTGTTCATTATAAAGTTCCAGGTTCAAAATTTTCTGTTAGCAAAATTAAAGCACATTCGCCGTTTTTTTACACTTTCATGGAAATCGTAAACTCGTTCAATATATTTGAACCGTTTGCTGATAGAAACATCATATCTTTGCATTGCGGTTCAAATAACGCGTCGTCTATTGATTGCATGAACATTTTTAGAGAAAACAACTTTGACGAAAATTACGAATATATTTTGGATTCAAGAATTTTCAAACCAATTGTCGGAATAGAAAATATGACAGTGGATTTTTTATATTTTGAGTTAGATGATGTAAAAGACGAATCCGGGATGGCGATCAATAGACATATATGCAGTTTTGTAAACGTGTTGTGTTATATACTCACTTATCAAAACGTAAATGGCAGTTGTGTTATAAAACTAGATTCAGTGCATTTTAAACCCATTTTAGACGCGATTTATTTAGTAACAAGCATGTATGAAAAAGTTTATATTATTAAACCAAATGTTAGCAACGCTTTAAAGAATGAAAGGTTTCTCGTGTGTAAAAATTTCACATCGGATTATTCCAAAACGATTGAAAACAACAACACGTTAAGGATCCTTAAAAATGTGCTTTCTGACATCAATAATGGAAATAATTTAATTTCTATAATTGATTCGGATTTGCCCTATTATTTTTTGAATAAAATAGAAGAGTCAAATATAATTATTGGGCAACAACAATTGGAACATTTAGATCACGTTATTAACACGATTAAGAATAAGAACAGAGAAAACAAAATAGAAACTCTTAAAAAGAACAATATCCAAAAATGCATACAATGGTGCGAAAAAAATAAAATCCCGTGCAATAAATTTGTTGACAAGCTGAATATATTCTTGCCAATGACAATTTGCGATAACAATGATGACAATCTTGCATTGTAATTCTTTATGAAATGTAAATCGCGGTATCAAGTTTGGTCGTACCAAGTTGCAAGTTTTTGATTCTTGCTTTTGACACTTGGGATGCATTGTTGGCGGAGCATGTGGCAGGATCGTATATAGTTGAATGGACGCCAAGAGATCTAAATGTGAGAGGCAACGCGGGCGTGCATTTTGGAACTTTAGATTTGTAAACGAATGGAACATCGTAGGATTTGTTGTAGTTAATAATAATGTTGTTGGATCCTGCACGCGAGTCGCTAACAGCTGTGCGAATGGTTGCTACGGTTAATTTCAACGTTCTTGCGCTACTAGAAACCGCGCCTTGAACGGCAAATTGTGGGTTGCTCGGTTTATAGACAACAAGTTTGCATCCATTTGGATTGCTTGGACCAGATAAAGACATACCAAAATAAGGATTTGTAATAAAATTGTTAAAAATGTATGCCGCTTGATTCGCGTTTCCAGATTGTAATTTAGAAATAAACCAAACAAATTGTTGCAACGTGGTTATATTGGAATTGTTAAAATTTGCAATGTCGGTCGGTGATAGCAACCCATTTTTAATTAAAATTTGATAAGCCATTGCAACCAACTCAATTTGTGAATAACTGCTTAATCCTGTATTAGGATAACAGTTTCCAACATAAGTATTTGTTAATGCAAGCGGGCTTCCGGGTTTTGCCGCAGAACCTAATAATGAATTTATTGTAGGGGATTTGTTAGCAACAGATTGAGCGTTGGGGAAAAAATCGTCGTAGACTTTAAAGTTAAAGGATTTTTGTTCGTAAGTCTTGCAGCGATTTTGTCTGTATTGTTGAAGTGTTGTAAAGTAATTCTTCTTCAAATTTGTGCTTGCAGGTCTAACGCGCAACAATGCCTTTCTAGGTTCATTGCAACAGTTCTGAGGGTTTGTGCAAACGGGCAAAGGATTGTTTGTGAGAAATGGTTCGGGATAATAATCAGTTACAACGCTAATTCCTGTGCACGTTTTGCAATCCAAATCGGCCTTTATGGTTTCGTTAACTTCGTCAATTCTATTTTGCTTTACTGAATAACCTCCTGGTCTATCCATTAATTGACCAATTAATCCTCCGGTCTTATTCTCTAAACCAGCCGCGGATCTGGTTCCTCTATTCTGTCTAACTGTTATGTATTGATTGGGATTTTGAGGGTTTACAATAGTGTAAGGAACCGAAGTAAGAGTTTGTCTTCTAAACTGCCATTTAAGAGGTCTTGCAGCGCCTTGTTTATAGACGTCTATATTCGTTCGGTCATTGTTTGTTAAAGGGCGAATATTTCCGGCTATTATTCCCACTGGATTGCTGTATAATCCAGTTCCCTTCCACGTTTTATAATCTGCAGTGAAAGGAGCCGTTGATGAATTATTATATGAATGCATGCCTTGTGGATAAAATGCTGTCGCCATGTATTATATATTATAAATATAGAAGAAAAATAAAAGTATTATTATATATTAATGTTGACAAAGGTCTTGATAGTGTTTTTTATTTTTTTAATATTATATCAAATACTTTTAGCTACTGGTTCAGTAGTTGAAGGTCTTGAAAATGCGTCTTCCGGCGATTCATCGTCGTCATCGTGTTCCTCGTCTATTCTAGCTTACAAAAATTCGGCGGCCATCCAGATTTTACAAGACCAAGTAAATAAATTGTTGGGGCTAGATAAGGAAGTTCAAGACATTAGTGGAAATGTGACAGCTTTAAACCAGCAAGTTGCGGCTTTAGTAAATCAACAGGCTCAAGCGGCGACACAGCTCGCTGGCAATAAACCATTGATGACGACGGGGTTATCAAGCGCACCCTAGAACAATCTGTTTTTTTTGTTTTTGTTTTTGTTTTTGTTTTTGTTTTTGTTTTTGTTTTTGTTTTTGTTTTTGTTTTTGTTTTTGTTTTTGTTTTTGTTTTTATTTTATTTTGTTTTGTTTTGTTACTCTATGGTGCTTTTGTATTCTTCGTTTATGTGTTGAGTAATTACGAATGGTGCAATGCAGACGTAAGCAGAGACATCTTTATAAGCGGAGTTCATCATGCCATCAATTGTGGAACACATTACATTGTTTAGAAATGGAAGGGTTATAACTTTATTGCACAATGGAAAGCATTTTTGTTTGAATATTTTTGCTCCAGATGGACTTATAATATAAGCGGACGAACCAAAACAGTGATTTAATTTTGCAATTGTTGTATTTATTTTAGATGTGACGAAATTTTCAATGTCAGTTTTGGTCATTTGTGTTTTTTCAAAAACGCAATTGCATTTTTCAACGTTGGTTATGTTGTAACTAAGTATTGAATCAAAATTATAAGACAACTGCAAAATATCCCAATTTTTGGGCAATAAATTGCTCATTATGTTGTTAACATGCTTTATAAAGTTTTGTGAGACAATTACATCGTCTTCCATAACAATTATAGGTTTATCCAATTCAATGCATTTCTCCCACAATTGCAAATGAGAAAGCGCGCATCCAATGGCTCCATTGGAGTACATTTTAGAGCCTTTTGTTATAATAGTTTTATCCAACGTTTCTATATTTAAAGTTTTCCCGTTAACCGCCGAGTGATATTGATAGTTTTTAAGATATTTCTTATTATTTTTATCAAAGTCGGCTTTCCTATCTTGAGACGATTCTAGACTAATTACAAATATATCCATTGCATAATAGGGAATTAATTTTTTATATAGTTTATATTTTTTATATTTTTTATATTTTTTATATAGAGATAGATTATATGTCAAATATATTTCAACAAGTATTAACAAATGCATCAGGCGTGGAACAAAACTTATTAGGGCCAGATTACCCTTACTGGCAAAATATTAAAAATCCGAGAGCAATTGGTATGTCAGATGAAGGAAGTATGTCTGCAATGGGGAGAGATATTGATGGGCTCATTCAATACGTGCAGGTTTTAGTAACTGGCGGGGGCGCATCAACGACGGGTGGGCCTTTAGGAAACAAGTTTTTCTTGCAAACCGGTGGAAAATGCAAAGACGTGAAAACTGGAAAAGAGGTTGATAGATTTATTTACGTGAATAACATTCCCATGGGAAATATCCCATTTGTGTCTTCTGGGTTAGATACAAATTTTTCTAATTTCAAAGGGCTTATTCCTGGAACAATGGGAAATCTAAACGCATTAAATCCTTTTTCAATTATGAGTTCTTTTGCTTCGGGTTCTATGCCCGATTGCCAAGAAATTACCATGCAAGTTGTTGGACCAACCCCGCCAAATAGCGGCACTCCTTTGGGACCAAATGCTGTAGGAAACCAAACTCATTTTGTGACGACTGTGGATATTGCAAATATGGATCCTTGCAACTGGGGATCAGGCGGCTCAAACCCTGTTTCAAAGAAACGATGCAACGAATCTTTTATGAATTTAAACCCTGAACCAGTTTCTCAAACATTTGAGGATTCTCTTCCATTTGATTCTCTTCCATTTGATTCTCTTCCATTTGATTCTCTTCCAAAAGACCCAATCGTTCAACTTTATTTCGCGTGTCTCGGGTTTGTCGGCCTTTATATTTTACACTGCATTATGATGAAACATCAAAAATAAATGATATATAAATTTTTCCTATTTTTATTTATCATTTTAAAAAATAATCTCACCAAAGCTTAATATATATATGAGCAACACGACAAATTTTTACACAAAAGACGCAAGCAACAATTTAGTGGATATAATCACTTTATACGACAGATCTGCTCCAGGAACCCAAACAACCAACTTTATTACCAATGGAACTGGGTACACTAACACTAACAAGGATTTAGGAAAAATATTTACGCCCTATATTTATGGAGCTAATTCTATCAACTTTTTCAACTTTTCATCGGGAACATTAACCGATCACGGATCAAAGTTCGCGCAAATAGGAAAAACGATCAAATATGAAGTATCTGGAACTTATACTACTTCGTCAAACGGTACTTATAACACCATAATAACATTTACTGGCAACGGGACTATAAAATTTAATAGTGGCAATATTACCGCGAGAACATTATTGGTCGGAGGTGGAGGCAATGGTGGAAACGGTCATGCTAATTACTTACATTGGTCCGGCGGAGGCGGCGGTGGTGGAGGTGTGGGGATTGGAGATTTAACCTACACCCAATTAGCCACTTATACTATAACTGTTGGTGGAGGCGGAAACACCAACGTAAACAATAGCAGTATTACTGGAACAAGTGTCAGCGAAATTGCGTATGCTGGCGGCGACGGTCTTTCTTTTAATTATACTTTTGCTTCGTGGGGACCAGTGAACAGATCCGGCGCTTCTACAGCAAACTTTACGTATAGTTATATTAATCCTGGAAACGGTGGATGTGGTGGAGGTGGTGCATTTACAGGTTCTCTAAGTTTTAGCAGAGGATCCCGGACTGGAGCGAATTCACCAGTAATTGGGGGAGGGGGAAGTGGCGGCCACGGCGCATTAACATATTCAGGATTTTATGGAGGGTCTCCACCCAATAATGACACCGTCACGAGTGGGGGTGCTTGTGGGGGAGGGGGGGCAGGCGAAACTGGTGGAACGTACGTCTTTTCTACAAATGCAACTGGCACTTCGCAGCCTGGATCTTTATGGGCCACAGGAAACGGAGGCGCTGGCAAATATTTTGATGTAACTAATTCTTATTATGGTGGTGGTGGTGGTGGAGGTTTTTCGCAGAATACTGGTCCAGGTGGACAAGGAGCAGGTGGGAATGGTGGAGGAGGAAATGGCTCAACTGGCTTCTACGCTAGTACCCCCGCGTCAAAAAAGAATGGTAGTAATGGCAGCGCAAATACTGGAGGAGGAGGAGGAGGAGGAGGAGGATTGGGCTACGTGATCATGGTGAGCAGCGCAGCTAATGGAACGACAACAACAGACGCCACAGGAAAAGGAGGAACGGGGGGGTCGGGAATATGCATTATAGCTTTTAACATTTAAAAACAAAATCCATTTAAAATATCTTTAACACGACAATTTAAAGATATTTTTTACTTAACGACGGTGTTTGCGTCTTCTGCTTCCGCCCTTGACGGAACCATGCTTGTTCCAGTTTTCGTCAAAGCCGACGACTTGACCTCCGCGGCGCTTTCTGCTGCCGCCTTTCACGGGGCCAGCGTTTGCTCCGTAAGCGCCAGAGTAGCCAACAACTTGGCCTCCGCGTCTCTTTCTGCGGCCGCCATAACCAGGAGCCGCAGGAGGAGCTTGTTGAACGCTGCTGCCTAAATCGCTGACAGCCTTCTTTGTGCTATTCCAAACGTTGCTTAATCCAGAACCAATGTCAGAGAGTAAATTGGAGCCAGCGTTTCCAACAGCGGAAACAGTTTGGTTGACCGTTTCCATTTGGCCGCCTCGGCGTCTTCTTGATCTGCCTCCCATAGCCAAAGTAGTTGATTTTGAGGAGCTTGTTGTCAAAAGACCAGATCCTCCACGGTGACGTCTGCTATGCCTTCTAGTTTTTGCCATTTATATTATAAGATAAGAAATTATAATATAAAAAATCGGCTAAAATGAACCGCACTTGCGTTAAGAGGGAATCGAACCCCCAGTTCAACCTTGGAAGGGTTGCGTGTTACCACTACACTATTAACGCTATATGTGCCTGAATTGCGTTACAATCCAGACACAATAATACTATTCGTGGTTTTTTTAAATTGTAATTAATACAAAATACATTTTTTTGGAATTTAATAATTTTGTGTAACTAAAGCGCCCCAACCGCACGTAGCACCATTGCATAAACTAGTGTTAAAGATTGAACCCTTCTTCGCAGGCGCAGTGCATCCGCCAGATCTAGCCATTCTTAATGCGGTTTTAACGTCATTTCTATCATAACTTTTATAAGACAATGGCGCATTCGCAGGTAATCCTTGTTTTAAAGAACTTTGACCAACAGCTGCGCTCTTTTTGGCCGCCATATACATTGACGCTGAAGCGGGAGCCGTATATTTTGTTGATTGGGAAACCAAAAAACTCTTTTGCAAATCCGCGGAATATTGTGAAGTGGGTCTAAGGAATGAGAAATTCTGTGTTCCTCTGCCAAAATTGAATTGCGTTGTGTTTGTTCTTCTATATTGCGCGCGAGCTTGGGAAAAAGTGCTCGCTCCATCAGATGGATAAAACTGAGGAGGATTGGGATGAACTCCCGTTAGCACACCCAATTGATTTTGCACCGTTGTATTTGGGGTTCTATTTGTGCTTAATGGGCCAATAACTGGGGCGCTCGCATAACCTCCGCTCATATAAGGAATATTTGTGTATTGATGATAAGCAATTGTTGTCATATATTATAACCACGGAAAAGAATATTGCTGGGTTTTGTTTATAATTATGCTATAATGAATCTTGCATAATTATAAAATCTCATTCAAAAGATAATCATTGTATCTCTCTAATAACGTCTAATGGCTCTAATGGCGGATTGAGCTCCGGAGTAATTGTTTCCGCCGTATGATGCGTCGTTGTAGTTTTTGTTCACAGCCTTTTGCTTGGCGTATCTAATGTAATCAGAGCTATCATACACATACTTAATGTTGCATGCGGCGGCTTGAACTCCTGTGCCATCACAGTTATTTTGAATGGCGCCAAAATGACCTTTTAAACCGAACAATCCAGGGCGGCTTTGAAATGTTTGGCAAGGGCCACCGCAGCTATAGTATTTGCGACTTAACAAATCGCCTGCATTGTTAATGGCGCGAAATGGAGTGCAGATTGATTTTTGATTATTTACAAGTCTAGCGTATCTAGTATTCCACGCCTGTTTAAGAGCAAAACGGGTTTCAACAAATTCATTGTTGTTATTTGTATTGTAAACGGCTTGGGGAATGAATCCAGGAATTCCGCCACCCAATTTAGATGATCTTCCTGGCAAAATATAACCATTGCCTCCGGAAGCGCTAATAGGATTTGTATAACCAACAGAAGTTGACATTTTATATTATACACATATAAAATATTCTGGCTTTTGCTAAAATAAAGATACAACAATAGAACAAAACAAAACAACAATACAAAACAACAATACAAAACAAAACAAAACAAAACAACGGAACAACAGAAACCGGCGCAATAAATAATATTGCGTTAATTTATATGGCAAAAATTAATTTACTTCAAGTTGCAATTACTTTCATCGTTTTTGTAGTACTAGACGCCGTTTATTTGACTTCTATGAAGGGGTTCTTTGACAACCAGGTAAAATCTATCCAAGGAAGCATTATTCAAATGAATTTATTCGCCGCTGTTTTGTGCTATATTTCTCTCGTCTTCGGTGTTTATTATTTCATAATTAAAGACAATCGGTCATTGGTTGACGCGTTTTTACTAGGCCTCGTTATTTATTCAGTTTATGAATTGACAAACTGGTCGTTATTTAAGGCGTGGAAACCCGCAACGGTTGTCATGGATTCTCTCTGGGGAGCCACATTATTTACTTTAACAACAGCAATCGTTTATTTTATTTATGGTAAAGCAAATAAGGTATAAAATACAAAGACGTTATTACAACAATTATATTTCTGTTTACATCGTGACTCGCTAAATGCGACGCGAACAAAGCGGATAATATGACAATTACACTGTCGCCTAAAATAGCATAACCACCAACTTCCTTCGCATATTTCTTAAATGTGTCTATCATTAAGTTGTAACCTTTTGGGACAAGAGAGAAAGCCTTGTAAAATAACAAGTCGTGCACAATTTGAAGACCTAGAACCAACCCGACAAACGATAATATAGAGAAACCAGAAAATAGGAACGGATATAAAAACCTCGCCACAATTATAACAATCACAACGACAAGAACGTCAGCCATAACCGCTGCTAAACTATAATTTCTATACCAATCCTGTAAAACTGCAGAGCTATTTGACGCAAACGCAAAATATATAACAAACGTTTCAACCGTTAAAACTCCCGCTAAAATTGAAAGATAATCCGCGGTGTTATTAAAATTAGAAATGTCTTTGAAAAATTGGCGCATGTATAATATAAAGTCACATTATATTATATATGGCTAGCCCAACTTTAGATAATAATGTTCTCGTGTTTACAATTGGAAGAATGAACCCGCCAACACCGGGTCATATGCTATTGATTGAAAAACTTATTCAACGCGCTGCTACCCTAGGTCAAAATAAGATTGGAATTATATTGTCGCACTCTCAAGACATTCCAAAGAACCCATTATATTGCAATGAAAAGCGCAAAATTTTGTTATCTGGAATGATACAATCTCTTAAAGAACAAATGAAAAATAAAACGTATTTGCCGGCAATTACGCCAGAGAGCATAGATAGGGTTGAACCCCTTATTATTTGCATGGATGACCAAACGCCAGAGGAATTCGGCAAACATCCTATAATAAAATCACTTACTTTGTTGCTAACAAATTATGGTTATCCAGAAAATCGCGTTGACCGAGCTGTTTTAATTATTGGCGAAGACCGCGCGAAGAGCTATGGTTGGGTTCAAAAAAATTTGGAAGAAAGAACGCCAACGATACAAGTTGACGTTGAAGCGCTTCCAAGACCAGAAGGTGCAATTTCCGCGACAGAAATTAGAGGATATGCTATGGTCGGAGATTGGCCGAATTTCTTATTGAAAATGCAGTCAACTGGCGCTAGCGAAACCACATTGAGAGAATTATACGAACAACTCCATGAGTTGCTAACGGCAGCAGCACCTGTTGCCAAACGCGGCAAGAAAAGCGGAGGAACAAGAAAACACGGAAAGAAGACGAAGAAGAATAAGAAAAAGAAGACAAAGAAGACAAAGAAGACAAAGAAGAACAAGACAAAGAAAAATAAGAAAATTTATAGACAGAATCGCAAATAAAGTGGCGGTCTAGTAATCAGTAATAACGCGAGGAGCAATATTCATTGTAATTAACTCTTGAAATAGAAGCTTGCAAGCATAAGGAATCTCCACATAAGCAAAATCTGTTCTATTATCGCAAGTTCTGCAATGGTGGATGTGAACTTGATCATTATAAGACGCGATAAGACCACACTTTTTACAAACGTGCACTTGATATTTATCAGATGCATCATACATTCGGCCTCTAGTAAACCTTGACGCCCCGTGCGAAATCATACAATCTCTTTCCATCTCACCAAACCTTAGGCCACCATCCCTCGATCTACCTTCGGCCGGCTGTCTCGTCAGGTTAACCATCGGGCCAATTGAGCGACTGTGCTGCTTATCTGAAACCATGTGCTTAAGACGCTGATAAAAGACTGGCCCAAGAAATACAGTGCATTCCATTTGTTCCCCAGTGAGCGCGTTATACATAATCTCATTTCCATTTGACTCGTATCCAACCTCTTGCAACTTCTGGCAAATTGTCTTGACATCAAGCTCGCCAAAGCTTGTGCCGTCGCCAAAGAGGCCAAGTTCAATTAGTGTCTTTCCAAGAATAGTCTCCTTCAACTGAGCAATTGTCATGCGAGATGGAATTGCATGTGGGTTCAGAATCAGGTCAGGTTTCAAACCGCATCTAGTAAAAGGCATATCCTGTTCAGGAATTAGATTTCCAAGCGTACCCTTTTGTCCACTTCTTGACGAAAACTTGTCACCAATCACGGGCTTTCTTACAGCTCGGATTCTAACCTTTGCAAAATTATACCCATCTCCATTTCGGTCAATATAATTTTTATCCACATAAGTAGGTTCGTCTGTTCTATAAACGCGACTTTGGTCTTCATACTTAATCACCTTGGTGTGGTCATTTCTATTTTCCTTGATGGGAGTAATCTTTGAAATAATAATGTCCCGATTCTCAATCAAAGTATTCTCGGGAATTACTCCGCGACCGTTGACCTTGCTATAATTTGCAAACTTCATACCCTTGGTCTTATTTGGGTCTGGTTTGCATCTAATTTCCTCGTCTCCATTAATCTTTTGCTTATCCTCATCCTTTTCGGTGTGATAAATTGTCGCTTGAAATAGACCTCTATCTATGGAGCCCTTGTTGAATAACAACGAATCTTCCTGATTGTAACCAGTGTGAGTCATAATGGCTACAACCGCATTAAATCCCGATGGAATCTTATTAATATGAATCATATCCATAATTCGCGTATCAACCAACGGTCTAGCTGGATTACTAAGAACGTAGGCGGTCTTATCCATCCGAGTGTCAAAATTAGTAACATACATTCCCATTGCCTGTTTTGCCTGAGCACATTGATACGTATTTCTAGGAGATTGATTGTGCTCTGGAAATGGAATGCACGAAGCCAATACACCAAAGATTGTACTAGGATGAATCTCGCAATGCGTGTATTTGTAAATCTCGGAAACGTCAACCTTCTTAATTAGATCAGTCGGTTTCATCGCAATCATTGACCAAGACTGCTCTTCGGGATCAATATATTCAATAATTGAATCGTCAATCTTACAGTTGGTCAAAAGATCGTCCCACGTGAGCTCATTTTTATTGAGCTTCTTAATAACTTCGCTAGTAACAAGAATGTTCTGATCTTTTACGCGCAAAACCGGTCTAGTAAGACGACCGCTGTCATTGCAAACACGAATCTCGTTCATCTTGTAATCAAAGACGACTGATGCGTAAACATTGATAATGCCCTTGTTCTTTTTATCTTTAAGATCGTTGTACAAATCCATCGGATTTTCAGTAATGCCGAGCCACGCACCGTTTACAAAGACCTTCGTCTTTTCAAACATCTCTTGTGGTGTTAGATTCTGAATATCAACGATATGAGGCGTTACATACTCATAAATCGGCATGCTATTTGAGTGAATCGTAACGTGCGTCATGTAACTCAAATTTTTAACAACGCCAACAGATTGACCTTCTGGAGTATTGTGAACGACTAAGCCGTCTTTCAGGCAAAATCTTCCACGTTTATCGTGAAGTTGCCATCCAACATAAGCACCAACACCAACTTCCACCAAATTAAATTTGCTGCACATGAAAGATTTGCTTCTAAGTAAAAGCGTTTCATTTTCTACAGAAGCCAATTTTTTGCGAGCAAGAAGTGTGGGAATTTCGCAGATTTTATGACCTGTAATTGTTAGTTCTTTATAGGTGCTAAACTTTTTATTTCCATTTTTTTCATCACTCCATTGGCTTCTTCCCTCTTTAATTCCACATGAAAATCCAAGAGACATTGCCAATGTATAAGCGTCGTCAATTATCCTGTAATTAGCAGGTCCTTGACAAATGCGAATTTCGTGTCCTTCAGAGCGAACAGAACCATCTGTATCTATCAAACCAGCCAAAACTCTTAATCGGGTTTCTCTGTCATTTGTAAGATATTCATTTGGGATGTGTTTATTGTTCAGAAGATTGTATTTGCGAAGATATTTCTTTAAAGGCGCTTCTTCAACTCTGTTGCACAAGCCTGCAGAAGCTGCTTCTTTGTTTTTCTTAGAAACAACCGAGAAACTATATCTTTTGCCCCTTGTAACTAGCGCGCCATTTTCTTCAGCCCACGTTTCCCAATAAGCCAAAGTCTCTGAATCGGTTTTGTAATTCAATGCAAAACCGGTGCCGTCGCTAAGGCCATCGCCTAACCACATGCCAAGCAAATATGGGTCCATTTCCACGGGGGTTTTCGCCCAATTAATGCCAGGCGTTTTGAAGACAACCAAATTCTCTTTTGTTCTTTTATTCAGAGTCAAATATTTCTCAATAGTTACATCTAACGTGTCATCGTCATTAAAACTATTTACAAAATCTTCTGCTTCCTTTAAAGAGTTAAAATATTTTTCTTGAAACTTTAATTCGCAGCGATTCAAAAACTCTACAATGTGAGTATATTTTCTATCTTTTCTGTTTGATTTTCTAATAGATTTGTGCCCCCGTATTTTAAGGGTTAGAATATGGTTGTCGGTTACTCTATGTTTAATGAAATTTTCCTTATCAGGAATAACATCGTACATATTCTTCAATCCAGAACAAGTCGTGCGAACCTGAGTCGGATTTCCAAAATCATCAACAAGAACATCTCCAACTATAATGTCTCCGGCGCGTTTAACAGAACCATCCCACATTAAAATTGGCGTTTCAGGGTCAAAACATTCTGCTGGACATAGGAACCCCCACGTCGTGTTGTGTAGTTTACGAGGCGGAATCAGCTTGCCACTCTTGTCGGTGGGAGTGGAAATTCTACGCGCATGACTCAAGCTTGAAACGTACGTGAGTCTGTTCAAGACTTGTGCAACACCCACCTTGTTGCTGTTGATGTGCTTGATGCCAAAATCTCCAGTGGAAAGGGCGCGCTTGATACCATTCTCAATGGTGTTTGATTTGATAATTTTATAAATGTTGGTCTGATTTATAATGTTCTGATAATCATCGGTGGACTTCCAAGAACCAGTGTTGATCTCCTTGACAATTTGCTTCTCCATGTCTTTTACCAACTTGTTGAAATAGTTCCGGAACAAGTTGTTAAGCAAAGTTCCAGTCAAATCAACTCGCTTGTTCAAATAGGAGTCGCGATCGTCTTGTTTTGTCAAATTAAAACTGGCTTGAAGAAGCTTGTTTGCCATATAACCGAGGAAATAGATTTTCTGTGTAGGATTGTTGCAGTGGGGGAACAAATCGTTCGCCAGAATATCAAGAGCAAAATCGTACTTCTTTTTGATTCCGGTTTCCTTATCCATGTTAATCGGAGTATACATAACGTAACTGGTAATGTACTTAATACACTCTTGTTGCGTCATATGACCGTTTGCATCAATAATAGACGCTTGCAATCCCTTCATGGTCTCTTCGTGCTTTGAGCTGTCAATATTCAACACAATTTTCTCGCAAATTTCCTTGTCAGAAATGACGCCGAGTGCGCGAAACACAATGAATAGCGGAATGGGCTGCTTCACTCTCGGCAACTGAAGATAGATGGGGAAGCCAAAACCGTTGTTCTTTGACGAAACCATCATGTTCACTTGCTTTGGAGAAATGCACTTGTAATCTGGAACAGATTTGATCTCAGCTTGCCAAGTGTATTTTGTGTTGTTTTTAGAGACATTGAAACAATACACACGGTTTTCAGCGGCTCGCTCTTGACCAAGAACCGTCTTCTCTGAACCATTGATAATGAAATAACCACCTGCATCAAACTTGCACTCACCAGTATTCGCGTGTTCAACGTGTTTGTATTGAGTAAGAACGCAAATGTTTGAGTTCAACATAATCGGCAGTTTCCCAATGTGAATCTTTGGCAATGATTTGTGAAACGTCTGCGCATTTTCCAAGCCTTCTCCATTGCGAACAACAAATTTAATGTTAATGTCAACCGTCATTGCAGAAGCATATGTGAAATTTCGCAAACGAGCTTCTTGAGGAAACATCAGCTTTGTCGCCCCATTATTTTCTTGGATTTGAGGCCTGTAAATTTGAAAGTTTTCAAAGGTGATGAAAATCTCAAGAGCGTACTTACCAGTCTTTGCGTCAAAATCGTGCTCCGACGCAACGTGAACCGGATTGAACATTTCTATGGTTTTATTTATTTGATAACCCACAAAATTGTTGTAAGACTCCAACTGATGTCTTACTAATCTTTGTAGATGTTGCCCTTTAAAATAAGATTCAACAATGCTCCATGGTGTTTCTATGTATTTATCTTCATCTGCATTAAATGCAGAATTTTTTGATTGATTATCTAGCGACATGGCGTTTGAACTCATTTTTGGGTTATTTATTATTTCAATTTGTTTTTATATTGTTTCAAAATAAAAATTAATGGCCGCGATCTCGTTTGGTTTGAAAAAGAAATATTGTTTTGATTAATAGTTGACAATAATAATATAAATATAAAAAGGATACTTAACTAATGCGACGAACTTATAAGAAACAAAATTATTCGGATTTCATTAAATTCATGGACGAAAAATCGGCGATTCATCAACAAAGTGCAAAAAAAATGGAGAAACCTGAGAAACCCGAGAAACCTGAGAAACCTGAGAAACCTGAGAAACCCGAGAAACCTGAGAAACCCGATAACCAAGATGAAGAAAAAATAAAAGAACTACTTGACGAATTGATAAATGAAATAAACGAGAGATTTGAAAACGATTATTTTAATAAATTATTCAAGGAAAATGATTGCGATGAAAAAATATCGGATTCAAATGACCCAAATTCCTTTGTTTATTGTAAAATTCCAGTGAGAACACCCAAGGAATGTGCTTGTGAAAAAATACAAAAAGATAACAACGTGAAATTTGAAAACATAGTATATAAACGCATTAGGCCCACGTGTTTCCAAGAACCTCCTCCTATGCTCAGAGTTCCTCCCGAAAAAAGAATACCTAAAACAAAAGTGAATATAGAGGTTGAAATTCAAAATTTAGATGGCCTTATTAAACTCATTGAAACTTATCCACTAGACGACACGAAGGAATACAACATTAATATGGAAGGGCTTCACAAAATTCATTCATCTCTCATAGATTTGAATAATATGATTGGAATGAAAGAAATGAAAGAAAATGTCGTGGATCAAATATTATACTACATCCAAGACCTCAATAAGAGTGGCGATTTTATGCACACTGTCATTTACGGGCCTCCTGGAACGGGCAAAACCGAAATTGCAAAAATTATTGGCCAAATATTCAGCAAATTGGGTATTCTTAAAAAGGGCGTCTTCAAGAAGGTTACGCGCAGCGATTTAGTCGCTGGTTACTTGGGCCAAACTGCAATGAAAACGCGTGATGTTATAAACGAATGTCTAGGAGGAGTTCTCTTTATAGATGAAGCCTACGCGTTGGGAAATAATGAGAAAAAAGACAGTTTCTCCAAGGAATGCATTGACACTTTATGCGAAGCTCTAAGCAATCATAAAGAAGATCTAATGGTTATTATCGCAGGATATGAACACGAATTAAAAGAATGTTTTTTTAATTACAACCAGGGTCTTGATTCAAGGTTTACTTGGAGGTTTAAGACAGATGAATATAAAGGCGAAGAGTTGCACAATATATTTTTGAAGAAGGTTAAAGAAATCAAATGGAAGATTGACGATTGCGACGCATCCGAACAAAAAATAACGAAAGCCTGGTTTGAAAAGAATTTAGAATATTTCAAGTTTTTTGGGAGAGATATTGAGACCTTGCTTGCTAAGACAAAAATAGTTCACGCTCGCAGAGTATTTTGCAAACCGACCGAAGACAAAATGAAAATAACTGCGAAAGATTTAGAGAAAGGGTTTGAGTTATACTTGAAAAATGATGAGGTAAAAAAACGTAAAGAAGTTGAAAGTTTAAAAAATATCATTAAAACAATGTATGTTTAGGTAAGTGTGTTTTTTTTGCGAAATTGTTTTTTCAAGCTATTATAGTTCTATGCTTAAAAAAACAATCAAAATAAACCCGGAGCTGTTCAATCTTGCGGATAAAACGAGGAGAAACAAAGAGAGAAAAGTCAGGCCAGCCGCTCCTTTAGTGATTAAACCCAATTCTCTAAAAAAGGAGTTGTTAAATAGGATTAAAGAACACAGAACGCGCGACGTTGAATCAAATGACAAACCTAGTTTTAGCGATGAATTTCACGATTCTATTAATTATTTGTCAAGCTTATCTAGAAAGCACAAGGAGGATTCAGAGAGAGAAAAGAAGCGCGGTTTAATGGCGAATAGAACAGTAAAAAATTACCAGTCGCAAACGACAACTCCAATAGCGCAATATTATCAATCTTATCAATCGCCTCAAAATGGCCCAATGGTAAATCTAGAATTGCCTGAAGAATTGCAAGAAACTTACACGCCCGTTTTAATAGAACCCGCAACGGCACCTATTAAAATAAATACATATTCTCCTTCGTCTGAAGTTCCTTACGGATGCTTAAAAGGTGGAAGCAAACCGACGTTTAGAGCGTGGCAGGCTACTAGAAAAAACTATGATTCTATTTCGCAACCGGCCATTTCAATGGAAACAAGACCAACAATTCATATTTCAACCCCGACGGTTGCTGAAAATGCAGTAAGCGATCGCGAGAGAAAATTAGAATTATTGCGAATGAAGATGCGGCGACACGCTGAAGAGCAAAGCCGACAACCTATTATTAGCCAAAGTCAACCCTATATTGTTCAGCAATCTGAACCAACCATTAATCTTCCTCCACCCGACACGTCGTTATTGAATACAAATATTCCAATTTCAAGCGAACTTAAACAAAATATAGAAGAACTCTTACCAAGACCCGAAAAGAAATTTATTAAGAGAACCATAAAAAGAAAATACACATTAGGAAAATCCAAAATTCACAACACTGTTTCAATATTGCTGAAAGACAATCAAACGCGCAAAAATGTTTTAAATGCTCATAGAGAACTGAAACAAACGCCGATAAATGACATTAAAAAATATTTGAAAACTCGCGGTCTGATAAAAGTTGGAAGTAATGCGCCAAACGACGTTTTGCGTAAAACATATGAATCTGCCATGTTAGCTGGAGAAGTTTTGAATAAAAACAAGGATACGTTGTTGCACAATTTTTTGAGCGATACATCAAGTTAGAATGTTTTTCGTTGTTTATTATTTTGCGCAATATTTTATCTACACTTAAAATAAGTAGAAAACAAAATGGAAACCACAAAAAACAAATTGCCCGATGATATAAATTCTTTTTATAAAGACTTAAGCAAGTATCTAGGCACAAAATTGCTATTCTATGGAAGTGTTCAACGTTCTGACTACTTTCACGGTTCCAGCGATATTGACGTTGACATATTTACGGATAACGTTACTAGCACTATTTCAAAAATGCAGCATTTCTTACACGTAAAGAAAAGCAGTTTCAAAAAAATTTATTGGCGACTTAGTCACAATGGAAATATGGTTTACGGATATAAAATAATGTATAAAAATGAGGATCTCGGATTTTCTTCTGAATTCTCAATTTATGACAATAAATATAAAAAAGGGGTGTTAGAACAACATCTCAAAAAAACCATTTTGCCCTTTTACGCGACTATTTTGCTATTTATTATTAAAAAATTATACTACGATTTGCCCATTCTAACAAAAGACGCGTATAGATATTTAAAAATGCAAATATTGTCTTCCGGCATTGGATTACCAGAGGAACAGTTCCTTGTATTAAACGTAAAATAATATCAACCTGAGAACTGGTTATTATTATTTCAAATCAAATTAAAGAAAGAAATAGAACTATACTAAGAAGGCTCCACCATGGCGCTTATTAAAGACTATTTTGAAAAAACAAAACATTACAATGAAGAGTATGGAGAAAATTCTCTCGTTCTTATGCAAGTCGGCGCCTTTTTTGAAGTTTACGGCATGCAAAATCAAACAACTAAAAATATAACTGGAAGCAAAATAGTGGAGTTTTCGTCTATTTGCGACTTGAATATAGCCGAAAAAAAAGTATGCGTCGGAAAAGAAGACATCATTATGGCCGGGTTCTCAACGTATATGATTGAGAAGTATTTAAAGAAGCTCCAACAGGCCGGGTTCACTACTATTGTATTTTCGCAAGACGAGCAGGCCAAAAATACTACTAGAAGTTTGGAAGGTATTTATTCACCTGGAACATATTTTTCAGAATCAAATATTCAAATAACAAACAATACAATGTGTATTTGGATCCACGTTGCAAATAAGTTTAAATCAACTGAGAAGGAGGTTCACATAGGAGTGGCAAATGTTGACATTTATACTGGGAAAACGACTATTTTTCAGTTCAGTGAGCTATATATAATAAATAGTCCAACCACGTTTGACGAATTGGAGCGGTTTGTGTCTATTTACAATCCAAGCGAAGTCATTATCATTGGAAACGTATCAGAGAAAGAAATCGGAAATGCTGTTAGTTATGCAAATATTCAATGCAAACTAATACATAAAATTAGCACCATTGACGCAAATGCAAAACAAACCGAAACGGTAAAACGTGCTTTTAACTGCGAGAAGCAAACTTATCAAAAGGAGGTTCTTGAAAAGTTCTTTGTTGTCTCGGATTTTACGGTTTTCTCTCAAAATTTTTATCAGAACGAAATCGCGACTCAGGCATTCTGTTACGTTCTTGATTTTATTTACCAACACAATCCAAACCTAGTGAATAAATTGGAGGAGCCCGAATTTGACAACTGCACCGAGAGACTCATCTTGGCGAATCATTCTTTGAAACAGCTCAATATTATAGATGACGGCTCTTACAGTGGAAAATATTCGTCGGTTGAAAAATTGTTGAACCATTGCGTTACCCCGATGGGAAAACGTAGGTTCTCTCATTTGCTGTTGAACCCCACAACTAATGTTTCTTACTTAAATGAGGAATACAACATAACAGAACACATAATGAAGAAATATAAACCAGAGGGTTCTATTAAAAATCAACTCGCGACTATAAAGGATATTTCAAAGATTAACAGGCAAATTATAATGAAGAAGATTTCGCCTCAAACTCTTTTTCAGTTTAACAAGAATTTGAAGATAATCGTGGAACTTTATTCCGGTCTAATTAAAGATCCAATAGTAATGCAATATTTTATTAAAAGGCTTAACAAGAATAGTGAAGTGTCCTCTAAAATTATATCATCGTGCGAAAACATAACCGAATTCCTGGAGAAGAATTTTAAAATAGATGTTTGCGAAGACATAGACAAAACGCAACAATTTGACGTAAATTTTATTCAACGCCGGGTTGACACAGAATTAGACGAAAAAACGGATCTCATGTTTGTCTCAAAAAATAAACTGGAATCTATTCGCAAATATTTTAACGATAACATTGTTAAATATGAAAAAAAGACGGCAAAAAAGGGGAATACCGATTATGTAAAGCTGCACGAAACTGAGAAAAGCCATTTTAGTTTGGTCGCAACAAAGCGAAGATGCAATATATTGAAAGAGATATTTAATAAATCAACGGTTTTAACTTCAGATGAAAAGAAGAATGGAGTTCCTCTATATTTTGAATACACGGAAGACGCGACGGAATCCGAAGAGTTTAAAATAACGCTTTGTGAAAATTTATTTTTCTCTCAACAGAGCGGCTCAAACGATTTTATTTTTAACCCCGACATTACGGAGCTCTGCTCAACAATTTCATCGGTTAAGATACAGATGAAAGATTTGATCACATCGGTTTACACAAAACTTCTCAATAAGATGAGTGTTTTTCAAGAGCAAATGCATAATATTATTGAAGCCGTAACACTCATTGACGTTATATTTACAAAGGCTAATATTGCGCAAACCTACAATTATTGCAAACCGGAAATTTCAGAGGCTCCAAAGTCTTTTTTAAATGCCAAAGGTCTTAGACACTGTTTGATTGAACATTTGCAGCAAAATGAATTATATGTTACAAATGACGTTACGTTAGGAGACACTTTTACTGATGGAGTTTTGCTTTATGGAACAAATGCTGTTGGAAAAACTAGTTTGATACGTTCTCTCGGAATAACTGTTATTATGGCTCAGGCGGGGTTGTTTGTTCCGTGCTCTCATTTTCAGATGTCGCCGTATAAATACATTTTTACTAGAATCCTTGGAAATGATAATATGTTCAAAAACATGTCCACATTTGCGGTTGAAATGTATGAACTAAGAACTATTTTGCGTTTGGCAGATGACAAAAGTTTAGTTTTGGGAGACGAATTGTGCTCTGGAACAGAAAGCATTTCCGCTACTAGCATTTTTGTCGCTGGAATACAACAATTGTACGCCAAAAAGAGCAGCTTTATTTTTGCGACGCATCTTCATGAAATAGTAAACTATGAAGAAATTGTCGGATTGGATTCTGTCGTGATGAAGCACATGGCGGTAGTTTATGATAAAGAAAGAGACACTCTTGTATACGATAGAAAGATCCAAGATGGTTCCGGAGATAATATGTATGGGCTTGAAGTTTGCAAGTCATTGAACCTTCCCGCTGATTTTATTGAGTCCGCTCATAACATTAGGAACAAATATCATCAAGCGACTGCTAGCATCCTTTCTCTCAAAACGTCTCACTTCAGTTCAAAAAAGGTTGTTGGTCTTTGCGAGATGTGTCAAACTGAACAAGGTAAAGAAGTTCATCATTTGCAACACCAACAAATTGCGGATGAAAATGGTTTCATTAAAACTTCGTCCGAGACATTTCATAAGAACCATCCAGCCAATCTTCTTACTTTGTGTGAGAAATGTCACAACAAAATTCACAAGGAAAAGAAAATGCATAAAAAGGTGAAAACTACCAAAGGAGTTGTTATTACAAATGTGTCAATAAATATGTAGCAAATGTAATATATATATAATATTTGCATAATTTATGAAGTCAAGTCATATTAATTTTGTATGTTCCGCGTTTATAATAATAATATTTGGCGCCATTTTAGCTTTTATTTTAAACCCCAGATTGGAAGTGGAAGGCTTTGACAATAATAATATTTCTGATAGTTTTTGCAATACTTTTGGAAAAGATAGCAGTAAATTGCAAGAAGCTTGCGGTAGGCTCACTGGCAAAAACTGCAAGAACATGGGTTGCTGTGTTTTTACAAATGGAGAAAAATGTTTAGCTGGAGGTGTTACAGGCCCCACTTATAAAACAGATTCAAATGGTGAAGCTTTGGAGGTTGACAACTACTATTACCTTAATAAATGTTACGGAACTGGATGTTCAAATTAATTTGCGGTGTGGTTTGCATTTTTATCTCATTTAATTATAAGAATGATTATTACTTATAATCAAATATTGAAAATAAGTCAACCACGATTAGGTAGTCCCACTTCCATTGCATTAATTCCCGGTGGAAGAGATCGTCTTGTGGCTGGTTTCACTGGCGGAGCAATTGTTTTATTTGATACCGCTAATGGGAATATATTAAGAAGCGACAAGAGAGAAGACCAACAATCTACAATAAATTCGGTTGCGTGGAGTCCAAATGGAGCGCAAATTGCAACAGGAAGCACCGACGGAAACGTTCAGATATGGAACGCTGAAACATTGCAACTTGTGAGAACAATTGGAGCTGATAATATGAGCATCCCGGCGGTTGCGTGGAGCCCTGATAGCACGAGAATTGTATCTGGTTCTGCAGATGGTCATACGGTTATATGGGATGCTGCAACTGGAGAAAAAATTCGCACTCTTGGAGAGGAAACTGAAGAGTTTGGAAGCGAAGAACCGGAAGAAGGAATTATAGCTGTTGCTTGGAGACCCGACGGCCAAGACATTGAAAGCAGTGCAGCCAATGGAATGACTTATGCTTGGGGGGTTGATCAACCCCCTGGAGAAGAATTGTTGTCATACGAAGGACACGGAGGTGCACCAGACACAATGTCAATCGCATATAATACTGATGGATCTCGCATTGTAAAAGGTGAATTTAATGGAGGGTTGTTTTCTCAAAACCCGGAAACTGGTCTTGATACTATTCATATGATTGGGCACACGGATCCAGTTAATTCAGTGTGTTGGAGTCGTGACAATAGATTGATTGTTTCTGGTTCCTCGGATAACACTGTCCGCGTTTGGGATGCAGCAACTGGAGAAAATTTGGGGGTGTTGCAAGGTCACTCAGACGTGGTTACATCCGTCGCCATAAGTCCGGACAATAACTATATTTTTTCTGCGAGTTACGATGAAAGTATAAGAGTGTGGGAAAATGCCAGAATTACTACTAGTAAAACCGTGAATAAAATGTTAACAAACAGAGTAATTAGTAGCGCGTTAGACCAAGGTCTAGTGAGACAACCTGGATATTTTGGGCCGACTGATCCTGGAGGCCAAGAATATCAACGTGCTTCAAAAAGATGGGTTGAGCAAGGTGGGTTAGAAGGTGGCAAAAACAAGAAAACTAAAACAAATAAGAAAAACAAAACAAACAAGAAAACGAAAACAAACAAAACGAGCAAGAAAACGAAACCAATCAAGAAAAGTAAAACAAACAAGAAAAACAAGAAAAGTAAAACAAGCAAGAAAATCAAGAAAACACAAAGAAATAAAAATTGATTTGAATAAAAGAACATAAATAAATTATAACACAATAGTATAATAGATGATCATCCCAGTGAAGTGTTTTACATGCGGAACAGTTATTGCAGACAAATACCGTTATTATCTGGAAGAGGTTAGAAAGCGCAAATTGGCTAGAGATATGGATGTTGACAAGGTTGTCTACTTAACGAAGGAGTTTAGCGAAAAGACACCCGAAGGAGAGGTGTTGGATGAACTCAGTTTGAAAAAAATGTGTTGCCGAAGACATATGCTTACCCACGTTGATATTGAATAATTTCTTTGTCTAATATATATGAGAAAAACTATGAAAAAATCTTCTGCTTCTAAAAGAACTCAAAAATTATGGAAAATGAAAGGGTGCGCTAAATCAAGACGTAATTTAGGTGGAAAACGTGGCGGTTCTTGGGGGAAAAAAACTGGCGGAAAGAAGGGGAAAAGCAGAAAGCAACGAGGAGGAAATTGCGGCTGCGGATTACAATTAGGCGGTGGATGCAGGTGTGGTTTGCAATTGGGTGGAGCTCAAAAAGGTGGGTGCAGTTCTTGTTTATCCGGGGGCGTTCAAATGGGAGGACGCGCAGGCGTTCAAATGGGAGGACGCGCAGGCGTTCAAATGGGAGGACGCGCAGGAGGTATTAACTACGGGGGACCCGCTTTGGTCGGAGCTCCTTGGTCTGGAAAAATAGCAGACTGGCCAGGAGTGTCGGGCAAAGACGGTCAAACAAATTTTTTTTCTTTAAACGAATATAAATCAGTGGATCCACAAACGTCTATGATTTCAGAACGCGATCAACAAACGTTCATGAAAGGTGGAAGAAGATTGAGAAATAAAAGAGGCGGTGGGGTTGTTCCACAAGATTTGGTTAATTTAGGAAGAAGCATGGTTTATGGGCTAGGAAGCGCGTACAATACATTAAATGGATATGCTTCACCAGCAAACCCTCTTCCTTACAAAGACCAACTAGTAGACTCACCTACAAGAAATGCTCTAAAATACTAATTTTTTTTTCTAATATTATAACATAATGGCATTCCCAAAGTCGTTGAAAGAGTTGTGCACTCCCGCGTTTGTTTACTTCGTTTTATCCGCGATTGGCATAATCGTGTCGGTTATTCAAAATTTAGGCAACACCCGCATTTATAAGATGGGGTTGTTTTCTGCCCGCGTTCCCAGCACGATTCTCGTGTTTCTCGTCAAGATTGTCTACATCTTGTTCTGGACGTGGATCTTGAACTTGATCTGCAAGGATGGTCACAAGGAAATCGCGTGGTTTTTGGTTCTTATTCCTTTTATCCTCTTGTTTGTTATCATGGGATTAGTCATGGTTAACCCCAGCATTATGGAGGGCATTGATGAAACTCTTAAGAAGGCTAATAAAAAGTAAATGAAAAACAAAAACCCAATCTAATCTAGATAAACGGAACAAATAAAAATATATAATTATTATATTATGACTAATAAAATAATTAAAAATGGAATCTCATATGAAAAAAATGGATGGATGTACATATCAGTAAAAGGATCTCCGAGAGAAAGAGGCTACGCTTATGGCTATTTCTGCGCGGCAGAATTCAAAAAAATCCAAGAAATGTTGAGATTCTCTTGCTGGAATGATTTTGGTGAAACGTGGGATTTTTTTATTGAAGCCACGAGAGATCATTTTGAAGAGAAGATTAAGAAACACTTCCTAGAATTGTATGAAGAAATAGAAGGAATCGCGGAAGGTTGCACTGCCGGTGGAACAAAAACAACGACAACCGAGATTTTGGCCTGGAATAACTCGTTTACATTATTTGATTCTTGGTATGGCTCCCAAAAATCCAAGGAAGGATCTGTCGGACCAGGTGGGAGAGAAGGTGGTGCCAAGGATCACTGCAGTGCGTTTATAGCCGTAGGAGATTGGACGGAAGACGGAAAAATTGTGGTCGCGCATAATAGCTTTGCTAACTTCTTAGATGGTCAATACATGCGAGTTATTTTAGATTTGAATCCGAAAAAAGGCCATAGAATTGTTATGCAAACTTGCGCTTGTTGGATTTGGAGCGGCACAGATTTTTTCGTAACATCCGCTGGAATAATTGGAACCGAAACAACAATTGGTGGGTTTCACGCGTATGAAAACAACTACCCAATTGGTTTTAGAATAAGAAAGGCCATGCAATATGGAGATACGATGGACGATTATGTTAAAATACTTTTAGACGGAAACTCTGGCGATTATGCAAACTCATGGTTGTTTGGAGACACTAAGACAAATGAAATTTTGAGAATAGAATTGGGTCTTAAATATTACAACGTAGAGAGAACAAAGAACGGATTCTTCATAGGATTTAACGCGCCGTACGATCCGCAAATTCGCAATAAAGAATGCACGAATACGGGATTTGATGACATAAGACGCCATCAAGGTGCAAGAAGAGTTCGCCTCGGAGATTTAATGGATGAATATAAAGGAAAATTAAACGTTAATGTTGCAATGAAACTTATCGCTGATCATCACGACGTCTATTTGGATAAAGAAAATCCTTGTTCTAGAACAGTTTGCGCCCATTATGATTTGGATGCCCGAGAATATATGTCTGACCCAGCAAGACCCAAACCATACCAACCAAGAGGAGCACTTGATGGATGCGTTGGCGATTCAACGTTAACCCAAAAAATGTCTTTTATGGGAAGATACGGAAATTCCTGTGGAACCCCATTCATTGTTAGCGAATTTTGCGACAAAAGGAGACAGTGGGCTTATTTAAAGCCTTATTTAATGGATAGACCAACACAACCTTGGACAAAATTCTCAACGACGAGGTCATATAAAAAGTCTAAAACGCAGAAACATCGCGGAGGAAATAAAAACGTTTCAAGGAGAACACGAAGGTAAACCGTTATAATATTATTGCTTTTATTTTTATTATATTAGAGTTAATAATATTATAAAAATAACACTATTTATATAATATATACATATGGAAGCCATTTCGTGGAAATTAATTGACAAATATTTTAAGGATAACCCGTATAATTTAGTTGCTCATCATTTAGAATCGTACAACGATTTCTTTGACAACGGAATTAATCGGGTGTTCCGCGAAAACAATCCTATACGATTCATTGAGAGAGAAGATGGCGAAAAAAATGCAGAAGAGACGCGCAACCAATGTCTTTTATATTTAGGTGGAAAAGAAGGGAAAAAAATATACTTTGGGAAGCCGATTATATACGACGACAATAATGCTCATTATATGTACCCAAACGAAGCCAGGTTGCGCAATATGACTTACGGCATCACCATTCATTATGACGTTGAAGTTGAAATCATATACTACGACGGTGGAGAGAAAAAGGAAAAAACCGTTACTTTGGAACAAATATATTTGGGTCGTTTTCCAATTATGCTTCAATCAAAACTTTGCATTTTAAAGTCTCTCGCCAAAGACGTGAGGTTCAACATGGGTGAATGCAGGAACGACTATGGAGGTTATTTTATTATTGACGGAAAAGAGAAATCTATCGTCTGTCAAGAAAAATTCGCTGATAATATGCTTTACATCCGCGCGAATAAACCCGATGAAACGTACAGCCATTCCGCCGAAATTCGCTCTGTTTCGGAAGACGCATCAAAACCAGTTCGTACAATGGCTGTTAAAATTGTTGCGCCTAGCCCATCATTGTCTAATAATCAAATTGTTGTTCTTGTTCCCAATGTAAGAAAACCGGTTCCTCTCTTTATATTAATGCGTGCATTGGGTGTTGTCTCAGACAAAAGCATTATTGAATATTGTTTGTTAGACTTGGAGAAAAATGATTCTTACATTGATTTATTTATTCCATCCGTACACGACGCGAATAAAATTTTTAATCAAGAAACCGCGTTGCGTTATATTGCATCTTTCACAAAACGTAAAACGATTACTGGAACCTTAGATATTTTAATGAATTACTTTTTACCTCACATTGGAGAACAAAACTTTTTGGAAAAGGCGTATTTTGTCGGTTATATGGTTAACCGCATGTTGCGCGTTTTTACAAAGGAAGATAAACCAACCGATCGCGACAATTTCCGATTCAAGAGGATTGAGCTTTCGGGTTCTCTCATCTATGACCTTTTCAGAGAGTATTTTCTTATTCAAAAGAGGGACATCGCATTGAAGATTGACAACGAGCATTATTACCACAAAGGCAAATACGAAGGTCAAAACTTTGCGACTTTAATAGAAAACAATTACATGGATTTTTTTAAGGAGAGACTTATTGAAACCGGATTTAGAAAAGCGTTCAAAGGAAATTGGGGGTCAGAAGAACACACAAAACGCGTTGGAGTTGTTCAGGATTTGAACAGGTTGTCTTGGAATACTTTTATCTCTCAGCTACGCAAATTTAATCTTCCATTAGATGCAAGTGCAAAGGTTGTTGGGCCTCGTCTTTTACACGCGAGTCAGTGGGGTTATATTGATCCAGTGGATACACCCGACGGCGGGAACATTGGTCTGCATAAACACATGGCTATTAGCACGTTTGTTACAAGTGGTGCGTCATGCGTTCCCATGATAAAATGGTTGCGCGCCAAAACAACTATGAGAATATTGCAAGAATGCGATCCAAAATTATTGGGAAATTCCACTAAAATTTTTGTAAATGGTATTTGGATAGGTGTGATTGATAATCCCATTGAAACTGTGGAAACAATAAAAATGTTCAGGCGAAACGGTTTAATTCCCGCATTCACAAGCGTTTCATTTAGTTACGAAAACAACGAAATATTTATATACACTGATTCCGGTCGTCTTAGCAGACCCATTTATTACATTGACAGCAAAACAAAGAAAATTAGTTATGATAGACCCGAAATTATTGAATTGATAAACAGCAACAAATATACCTGGGAACAAGCCGTTAGTGGGTTTCATGAAAAAGCTGTTGAAAAATTCAGCATAAAACGAAACATTATTTATGACATTGCCGAATTATATCCGGATTTGAAGAGTCTTGAATCCATTGAAAAAGATTTTGAGAAAGACAAATCAGTAATTGAATATATAGATCCTTCAGAAGAAGAAGGATTGTTAATAGCCACTGCCAAAGATGATTTGAAAAAGAGCCGCTTCTATACACACGTTGAAATTGATCCTTCTCTCATTTTGGGTATAATGGGAAATCTTGTTATTTATCCCGAAAACAACCCGTTGCCTCGTAACTCTTTCTCTTGTGGTCAAAGTAAGCAAGCTGTTTCTGTTTATCATTCCAATTTTCAATGTCGCATTGATAAAATGGGCGTCATTTTGAATGCCGGTCAGATTCCTCTGCTTAAATCTAAGTATTTGGAATACGTTAATAATGAAGAAATGCCTTATGGAGTAAATGCTATTGTCGCTATTATGTCATACACTGGGTACAACGTTGAAGACGCTATTTTAATTAATGCTGGTTCACTCGCGCGCGGAATTTTCAGAACAACTTATTATTCTATGTATGAGGCGAGAGAAGAAAGCTCCAAAATATCTGGCTCTATGTCAAACTCTTATTTTGCCGACGTTCAAACTAAAAATGTGACTGGATTAAAACCTGGTTATGACTACAGCAATCTTGACAAATATGGGCTCATCAAAGAAAATACGCCATTAAATGATAAGATGGTTGTTATTGGAAAAGTAACATCTAGCACACTTGACTCCGATAAGGTTAACGATTCGTCTGTTTTTCCCAAAAAGGGACAGCTCGGGTTTGTAGACAAGTCATTTATTACAGAGGGTGAAGAGGGAACTCGCATTGCAAAGATTCGTGTGCGTGAAGAGCGCATTCCCGCAATTGGCGATAAAATGGCGAGCAGAGCCGGTCAAAAGGGAACCCTGGGGTTGATAATTCCCGAGGAGGATATGCCTTTTACAAGCGACGGAATACGCCCGGATTTGATCATCAACCCTCACGCTCTTCCATCTCGCATGACAATCGGTCAATTGGTTGAAAGCTTATTTGGTAAAGCTTGCACTGTTTACGGTGGTTTTGGTGATTGCACTGCATTTCAAAGCAAGGGTCCAAACACAAAGGTTTATGGTTCCATGTTAGTAAACGCTGGGTTTCACTCATCTGGAAACCAAGTTTTATATAACGGGATGACTGGAGAACAAATCTATTCCGACATTTACGTTGGACCCACATATTACATGCGTTTAAAGCACATGGTTAAGGATAAAATTAATTATCGTGCGAGGGGGCCAAATACAATGCTTACGAGACAGCCAGTTCAAGGGAGAGCAAATGACGGTGGCCTCCGCATCGGAGAGATGGAACGCGATGGTGTACTCGCTCATGGGGCATCCGCCTTTTTGAATGAATCCTTTATGGTTCGCGGCGATGAATATTATATGGCCATTTGCAATAAAACGGGATGCGGTGCAATATATAATAGCGATCTCAATTTGTTCTTGAGCCCTTTTGCAGACGGGCCAATAAAATTTAACACCACGTTAGATGGAAAACTTAATATCCAAAATATGAGTAGATTTGGAAGAGACTTTAGCATAGTTCGCATTCCATATGCATTAAAATTGTTGATGCAAGAATTGCAAACAATGAACATTCAAATGCGCATTATAACAGAAGATAATATTGACCAATTAATGAATTTGTCTTACTCGGATAACATTAATAAACTTTTGAAGACGGGTGGTACAAAAGAATTGTCTGGTTTGTATGGAAAATATAAAAATGTTATTGCACAACAATTGCAAGACAAGTCTGTTCGTAGTCGCGTGCCCGTTCCAGAGAGTTCTTCTGATAGCAGTATTCCTTATGCCGACGTAAGCCCGGCTTATCAACCAAGTGACGACGGCGAAGAAAATCACGGAGACAGTGAAAGCGATAAGTATAATCCTAATTCCGAACCAGAAGCTCAAAATTTTGAGCCTCATTCACCAGAAGAACCACCTCCAGTGAGCGGGATCAAAATTAAAAACGAGGAACTCAAAACGGAATTTGAAGCTCTAGGAGAGAGAGATAAAGTCTTGCTAATGAAAATGATGGCTGAGAAAAAGGCGAAGGCTGGAAAAGAACCCGTTGAGGCTCAGGAAAATGTCATAATTCAAAAACCACAGATTGGTGGAGGAGAGGAAGTTACTTCTATTTTAAAAGTGGAAGAAGAAAAACCTGAATCCGAAACAACGATGGAAGAGACAAATGGAGATTCCGGTTCAGAAACAAAGGCAATTAGTTTTGATATTAGGCCAGAAATAGCCTCTTCATCTGGAGAGGTTAAACAAATTATATTATAACGAAATAGTTTTATAGAGTATTATTGTTTTTTCTCGTTTTCTCGTTTTATTTGTAATGTTTTTCATAAATTACAAATAAAAATTGAACGAATTTAAAATGATAATGTCTAAGTATAAATATAATGGCGACCCACAACTCAAGCGGTGTAGTATCAACCGTTCATAAATCTAGAAAAACTATTTTAGACTTGATGAAAAAGCAAAAGTACAACACAGAAGATTATGAAAATTTTAGTGTAAACGAGGTTAATGCTATGTTACAGAACAAGCAGCTTGACATGCTTTTGGAGAAGACTGATGAAGATCCTACAACAAAGCGCAAGAACAAGATTTACATCAGATACTATTTAGCAAAAACCTTGCGCCCGCAAAATATTCAAGAAATGATAGACGATTTGTTTAATTTGGAAGAGGTTTTAACCAAGGAAGACACGTTAATGATCATTACAAAGGATGAACTAAATGAGACCATTACAAATTTATTGAAGCATATTTGGGAGCAAGACCGAATTTTGATCGTGGTTCAAAGCATTAAACGCCTTCAGTTCAATATTCTTGATCATGTTTTGGTGCCTCCTCATCGTGTTTTGTCAAAGGATGAAGTCAATGTCGTTAAATCAAAATATAACATTATGGATGACACACAATTTCCAGACATTTCAAGATTTGACCCAGTTGCACAAGTAATTGGAATCCGGCCTGGCCAAGTTTGCGAGATTATTCGGCCTAGCAAAACAGCGATTAACAGTTATTATTACAGAATTTGCGTGTAAATAAATTCTAATTGTATATATAATGTCAACGTATTCAGTTAATATCCAAGATAAAATAAATGCAATTAGTGAAAAATTCTATTCAGCTTTAGATGATTTTTCTAATTCATATGTGAACTACAAATTATATCCAGGTCAAAGTGAATATCAACAAATATACGCAAATTCGCAAGGTGTCATTGACGCGTTGCAGGCCGACATGTTTGTTGCTTCAAACGACGTTCAAAACAACATAGACAATTTAAATAACCTTATTTCCAATTTAAATACTAAAATAGCAACAGAGAAATCAAAGAATACCGAGTTAAAAAGACAACTAGCCGCTGTTTCATCAGACTCAAATGGATCAGGGTTATTAATAAATCAGTCGCAAACTCTTTACTTTGATAAATATGTCGTCAATTCAACTCTTGCTATAGGTATTTTAATAGTTTTTGCCACAACTTTTACCGTTTTTTCTCAAAGAGAACAATTGCCGAAAACTTTATAATACATTTTCTATTGCACTAATTATAGTATAATAGAAAAGAAAATGCATTTCACATCTAATTCTTTATCTATAAAAAAAAACAAAGTTATGGAAATTATGAATGAGTCTATGAAAAAATACATAAGAAAAATAGAAGAATTTCATAAAAACCCCAATTATAAAATAAAGCAAATTGTAAACCAAGAAATTGCGACGGCGGATAGTGAAGTTGACCCATTATTAATCATTTTAGGTATTTCTTTTTTTTCATTTTCAGCTAATTTAATTTTGCTTTTTACGAAAAGCAATAACAAATAATCAAAATAAAAACCACGGCATTTGTTTTCTTTTGATATAATAAAGATGTCAACTCCCATTGATATTAGTTCAAATATTTTACAATTGCAACAATTAGAACTTCAATATAAAACAAAAATCAATGAATACAAAACTGCTTACGCTTCTTATATAACTACAACGCAATCTCAAACTGATCAAAATAGTTACGTTGTTCTTCCTGGAAAAGTATATTCCGGAGCGACAAACATTTCTAACACTACAAATAGCACGACGGACAATTGCCAAGCTTTGTGCAGCGCAAACACTTCGTGCACTGGTGCTACATTTAACTCCATTTCTAAAAAGTGTTCATTATTTAAGGGTAAAGGAACTTTAGTGAACGGCGGATCAAGTGATAATACAATTATCAAAAAAATAAACCAGCAATTAATATCTTTAGATGCAGTTAATTCACAACTAATTGACATTAATAATCAAATGATGAGAATAGTTAACAAAATCCAGCCAAGCGTGAAACAGAATATTGCCACTCTATCTACAAACGACGCGACGTTAATTGCAAACAGTGAATCGTTAAAGAAAGAACAACGCGCCATAAAAAAGTTATTAAATGAATACAATGATATAGATCAAAATTATATTAATCAAACTTTGAATGTTGACAAACAAAACGCGAGTTATTATTTGTGGCTAGTTATTACTATTGTTGTAGTGATTTTGGTTATAAAATTTGTATTATTTCCAGAAGCAAGGGGTAATGTTGTTAGCATTATTTTATGGTCAATCATTATAATTTGCATAATATTAGCAACAATTAGCCTTAAAAATCCGGCAGTTTACGGAATATGGGTTTTATTAGTCGCACTAGTGTTAATGATGAAGGCTCAAATAATACCGTCCATATAATATAATGCCGAAAGGAGCAAAATGCGCTCGTGGTGTAATATAATCGTGGTGTAATATAATCGTGGTGTAATATAATCGTGGTGTAATATAATCGTGGTGTAATATAATCGTGGTGTAATATAATCGTGGTGTAATATAATTATATTTTTTTATATATATTTATATTAATGACAAGTAAATCAGAAACGTATATATCAGAAACATTAAGACAAGGAAAAAAATTCAAAAAATATCAGGGCAAAATAATTAAAAGAGAGGGAAAACATATTGACGAAACGCTTCTTGAAGGCTTTGCTGGCAGGAATATGGAGTCTCGCCAATTAGTGGATGAAATCGCACAAGCAAAGTCTGCTTCTGCGGATTTAACGAATCTTCAAACCGCATTTGAAAGCACTTTAGAGAGATATAAAACGGCGCACACCCAACTTATGACAACGACGACAAATTTTCTAAGCGACAACAATAAAATACAAAATAATTCCATCCTTGGAAAAAATATTTACGTGAACACAATTGTTTCCAATCCTGCGTCAGATTCAATTGGTGTTTATAATGGTAACCCAAATACCCCCGCTATGAGTGCATTAAACGGCAATTATACATACGAACAATGCCAAGATTCTGCCATAAAAAATGGTTCCCAATATTTTGCTTTAAGCGAAGTAGATTCAACCGGAAAAACCGGCAAATGTTCTATTAGCAAAGACCTTAATAGTGTTATTAAATATGGCAAAAATATTCCAAAATGTGTCTCTGGAAACGACGGCAAAATTTACGGAAACAATATGGTAAACGCGTTATATTCATTGACGGGATCAACTGCAAATTATGTTGGTTGTTATAACGATAATGGAAGCTCTAGAGCTATGACAAGTTCTGGACCCAATTTATCATCTCTTCCAAATGTTTATTTAACTGGGGCTTACAATACTGGACCATGGGGCTGCTGGGATTTTATAGACAGAAGCGCTCAATGGATTTGGTATACTCCAAATGCCACCAGAAACGCACCCAATAACACGGGGGCTCCCATAACTTTAATTAGCAAATTCAATTATGCTGGAACTGGATACGCTAGAGCAACTATTTATGGAATTTGCGACAACACATCAACTGTTTATTTAAATGGAATAAACGTTGGAAAGATTGAAGGAGGTTGGGGTTGGGGATGGGGCGGAAATGGAAGAGGAATAGCAATTTCTGTTTCAATACAGCCTGGCGTAAATTATATATGTGCCGAAGTGACAAACTGGGGAGGGCCCGCGGGGTTTATTTTATCCATATTAGATTCAAACAACCGAGTTTTGTTTAATACAACAACTTCTTGGAAATATAGTCAAGTCGGCGCAAAAAATTTAATTCCAAATAAACAAGATTATTCGGTTGATTCTTGCAAACAATACGCGGCGGCAAATGGTTATCAGTATTTTGCTCTTCAAGGCGGCGGAGTTGGAACTTCGCAATGTTACGTTAGCAATAATTTACAAGAGGCTCAAAAATACGGTTCTGCGGAATCAACAAAAATAGGCCAAGACGACAAGTTATATGGGAGATCTCTCGCCAATGCCACTTATAAAGTGAAAAATTTAGGACACGCGGATTATTTGGGAAAACTTGGATATGTAGACAACAATGGAAATGTAACCGAATATCCGAAATCAATGATTTCAATGGTAAATAACGTTCCAACTATTGTCAATTCTAACAAAAGCTGTGGAAAAGATATAGTGAATGTTGACAGCAATGTTTGGGCGTCTCAAAAAATGTCAACGAGAAAGATGACTCCCAACACAAAATGTGGGTTGTCAAGTGCAATTCAAGCCGATCAAGCTAGTGCGGAAGATTTGGCGGCTCAATTACAAACAATGTCTTCTCAAATTATTAGCATAATTAATACATTGGAAAACCTTGATGCATCAGTTATTGCTCAAATGGGAATTAATAAATTGGCTTTAGACGACATGTTAAAGAAATACACAGCTTATAACCGCGAATTTTCTCAATACAAAAATTCTGATTATGGAAATTACGAAAACATTTTAAGTGACAGTGGGATCGTTGCATCTCAACAAAATTATAGTTATTTATTATGGAGCAGCATTGCGCTTGTTGTTCTCATCATTACGCTACAAATACTTAGGAAAAATGGTTAGCAAGAAGCAATAAAAAAGAAAGAAAAAGATGCGAAATGACGATCCGTTATATATATTATCTTGATATATTCTATATATAATGACATCTACAATAGAAGATAGAAACTCAGAACTTATAGCAGATATCCAAAATCTTCAAAGCGTTGAAACAGGTTTATTTCAAAGTTTAGAAACCGGGATAACAAATAAAAGTCTTACACAGGATCAACAAAATAGCCTGGTGGATCAAATCAATAAAATCGCCAACATGAGAGAAAGTTTATATAAAAGTTTAGACAGCACTCAACAATATTATAATGGAACTGTTTCCAGCGTTGGTGGAATTATTGGTCATCAAATAAATGCACTTGACGTTGTTGAGAACCAAATGAATGAATCTAAGAAAAGATTAAAAGCCATTCAACAAGAAAAAGATAATAAATTAAGATTGGTTGAAATTAACACTTATTATGGAGAAAAGTATGAAACCCACACAGGAATAATGAAAACCATTGTATTTTTTTGCATCCCTATTATTATTCTAGCCATTTTAGCAAATGCCAATATATTGCCCCATTCTGTTTACGTTTTGCTATTTATAATAATCGTTGTTGCAGCTCTCGTTGTTATATTGAGAAAAATATTAGAAGCATTATCGCACGACAACATGAATTATCAAGAGTATGTTTGGGGTTCATCTCCTCCAACAAAACCGTACGTTGAGACGGGAAACACGGCCGGAGTTGATCCTTGGAAGGGTCTTGGTTTAACATGCATGGCGCAAGAATGTTGCGACACTGGTTTTACATATGTTCCTTCTCCAACAAATAAATGCATAGCCAATGCAAGTTTGCCAGCGGGAGTGAAGCCTTATAGTCAAGATCAATCACGAAGCGTTAGTTCTTCTACGCCAAAAATCGCAGCTGCGCCCGTTGCTAGTGGTCAAAGCGTTGCGTCTGTTTACCAGTCATTAGCCAATCTATAGAATAAAACACAAAGATTTGCTATATAATTTAGAAACGAGAATTATACTACTATTATGAAAAATAAATAATAGTATAATATAGCATCATACAAACAATGTCAGGAAATCAACAACTAATACAACAATTGCAACAACAACTTAAAATTCAGGACACAACAAACCAAATAAACCAAATGATATCGCAATCTGCAGATGCATTAACATGTGGGCCAAATTGCCAAAAAACTAGAAAAGAAGAACAATTAAAACAACAATATTTGAATGCTCAAGCAAACGTTAATACGGCCCCAGCTCAATTAGACGCCGCCGCAAAAGATTATTTTACATATTCTCAAGGAACGGCTGGATATAATAAATACGTGGCAAGTCAAGCCACAACGAGCGCAAATTCTGTTGTTTCCGACGCAACGACTACATATTCATCAGCTCTTCAAAATGTTCAAGAATTAACTAAAACTTATGAAAATTTAAGCTCTACATATAACAACTCATTTGATTTATATAAAAAATATTTGACTGAAAATGCTGAGTTGCAAGCGACCATTTCTAAAATAAACACTGACACTGTCACTAGCGATAGAAAATCATTTTATGAAAGTCAGGGTTTAGATCACCTTAACGCATGGCATTCTTTTCTTAAATGGACGTACATATTTATTGTTGTAGTTTATTTCATTGGATTGCTCTTGACAAAAAGTTCTTACACTTTATTTACAAGATTTTTAATACTTGTTGCATTTATAATATATCCGTTTTTCATAAATTACTTTGTCGCGTTTGTTTATAATAATGCTATGAAAGTTAAAACTGGTTTCAATAAAACGTAAAATAACGCGTTTGCCGATTTTCTTTTTTCTTTTTTCTTTTATAGTACTATACTATATAAATGGACGCAAGTTCTAAAAAGTATAAGTTAAGTCACAGGTTTCAACCAAAAGACGATAGAGATCACAAATATTCAGCAAAATTAGACGAATCCACAAAATTGCAGGTCGTGACGGTTTCTACAAAGGCTGGAACAGTTACAACTAACACTCCCGCGCCAAATTCTTCATTTAGCATTTCTCCGTTACCAATCATAATGGACCAGGGGAATTTGGGAGATTGCACGGCAAACGCGTTTTATTACACGGTAATGAAACAAACAAGCAATAAAGTTCCATTATCTAGATTATATCTTTACGCGAATTGTAGATCTTTGGACTACACGCCATTAGATCAAGACGATGGCACGACTGTTAGAACTGTTTGTAAAGCGATAGTAAATTATGGCGTTTGCTTGGAAAGCGTGTATCCATACATAATAAGCAATCATTCAAATTTGCCTCCATTAAATTGTTATCAAGCCGCAAAAAGGTTTCAAAAATTCAGTTATATATTTATACAGCAGACAGTGGCAAGCATAAAGAGTGCATTAACAACATATAATGTTCCCATTGTTTTTGGAATAATGGTTTACTCAAGCTTTATGAGCAATGCAGTTTCTACAACTGGTATGGTTCCAATGCCAAATACAAAAACAGAAACCTTTCTAGGCGGGCACTGCGTTGTTATTGTTGGTTATAATGACGCAACTCAACGATTCACTTGCGCAAATTCTTGGGGCACGTCTTGGGGAAATAAGGGTTATTTTTACCTTCCTTATGATTATGTTACAAATGCAAGTTTATCCGGCGATTTTTGTGTGACTCAATTCACCTACTAAAAATAAAATTTGACAAAATGATCTGAAATAATAATTTTGCAATAAAAATTATTATTCTAATAGAATGCAATTCCATTGTAAAAAAATAAACAAACTATAAATTTTATGGGTTATATAGGCTAAATTTCCTCAATCTCATCCTTCTCCGTTTCATAATTAATCTTTACATTTACCCAGCCATCCTTTCGGCATTTGCCGAATTTCTTATCCATGTACTCGTACAACTCAACGCCCTTAGGCGCCTTTTTGTTTCCCTGCGTGTCTTGGAACCACGTCTTGAACTGCTGCGTCAACTCTTGCTTCGCAATCTTTGCACCCTCCTTCTTTGAAACCATCTCGCTCACGAATCCAGCAATATGGTCTTGGCCCTGGCGATACTTGTTAGACGACGACATTACAATGTCACAGTTTTGCACGATGCCCTGGTTCTCAAACGCGCGCATAACAAGCATGCTGGCAAACACCGGCGCCCAGCTAGGAAGCTTCTCCTTCAAAAGAGGATCCTTGGGAAATTGGTAAGGAGTGTCATCAATAACGGGATCCTCCGGATTCACAAACTTTGACATAAATTCAACGATGCGAATGCGGCGCCAAGTGCCATCGTCGTTGCTTACAATCTCAAAGAGCGTATTCGTGCAGACACACAAATGAAACTGAATGTTGAAGTTTTCTGATTCGCAATAAAGAGCACGCGCCTGCATAGTTGAATCACCAGTAAGCTGCTTCATGATGCCTTCATTGATTCTTGCCTCCTTTGACGGCTCTTGCATGAGAGCATATCTAACGCCCTTGAGCTGCATAACCTCTGAAGACGTTCCGCCGACGCCAACGCGTTTTTCGGTTACAAGAGTAATCGGAACAATTCCAGCGTATTCTCCAAGAGTGCACTTCATTAAATCTGTCAACAACGATTTACCGTTTGAACCATTTCCTCTGTAAATGTTGAATGTTTGATTAATGTTTTCTCCGATAAGAACTGACGCCAAATGATCCCAAACATATCGGTTGAGTTCCTTGATTGGAAACAATTGCTCCATAAAAGTCAAGATTTGATCCGCAATTGGTTTGTCTTTCACATGATCAAATGGCCTGTAAGGAACACCGGTTGTCTTTGTGATATAATCCTGAGGATATCCGTCTCGGAAAATCTTATTCTTAATATCAACAACACCATTTGAGAAACACATCAAGTAGCGATTCTCGTCCATCTTCTTCACGAACTCCTCGTCAAAGAAGATCTCGCCCGCCTCCTTAAAGATATTGCTCTTGTCATTGGTCTTCTTCAGTTTGTTGGATAGCTCAGACACGTGTCTAATCTGCTTTTTAAAGAGCTCGTAGCGTTCGTCACTTGCGCTATAATGTTGCATCTCAACGACGTATTTTCTTTGCTGATCCTGATACAAATTGTACATCTCACGCGAGATTGACAATCTCAAAGAATGGCCGAGATCCTTCTCCCAATGATGATTTTTGTAAACATACCACGTCTTGTTCACCAAGCTGCTGCACACGTATTTATCCTTGAACATTTGATACAAAACCATAGCAAAATCATAATCCGTTGGAGTGTTAATAGTCTCCTCTAGAAAATGCTGAACAGTATTTTGCTTTACCTTAAGATACTCTGCATACGCGTCTTGCTTTGCCCAATACAAAATAGATCGCTTTGTAACACCGTCTGGCTTTGTCTTAAAATCCTTCTTCCATCTTGTGTACAAATCTGGAATGGTTGCGTAATCAAAATCGCTCGCTTTGCTTCGCAACATAACCCAAGACAAGAATAGACGATCGTCCGTGTGTTTAAGAGCGAATGCAACCTTTGTGTTGAGCAAATGCGAACCAGGTTCATAATATTTCTCCGGCAAAATTTGCGTATATTCATGAACCTCTTTCACATTATAGTCGTTTAATGTTAAACTCTTCAACATTTTGTCAACTGCCCGCTTCAAAACAACCGAGTCAGTGATTTCATTCAAGCTAATCTCGTCGGATTCCTCCGGGTCGGCTTCACCATCAACCTTCAAAACGATCTTTGTATTTGTCGTCTTTGCTCGCTTTGGTTTGGCCTGGCTCTTTGCCTTTTCATACTCGTCTTTAATTCTATCGTTAATTTCAAACTGAGGATGTTCCGAATATCTTGCAGACAACTTGGGCAATTCTTTTGAAATGTCAAAGTCTTTTTCGCAATCCTTCTCTTGCATCATAAATTCTCCGTCGCTTGAGTCGTAACTAATAATATAATACTGAGTCAGATTGTAAGCCATGTTTCCGGGCTTTCTTGATCCAAATACCTGCCAATTCGTGGATCCCTTACTAATTCCTTCGTCCAAAACAGCGTCCCATCCATTAATGAGTGGGAGGTCCCAATACTCTCCGATCTTTTCCAAAACTTTCTTACGAAGAATCGTCTGCAAAGAATGTTCCATTTTAATGCCGATAATAATATGGATCCCATCTTTTGTAAGAGATTTGTCGGCTAACCTATTCACGTCTGGCTTTTCAAAAACGTAAATCGGGAATGGTTTGTTTTCTTCAAAAACAAAGAATTCCTTAAGTAGTTCCAAATAGACTCCCGCTATAATATCAACGATGTGCTCCTTTGTGTGCTGACGTGTTTCAACGTCATAATTATATCTGAAATCAAAATCAAGCAAAATTGGAGAGCCCGTTTCTAATTGCCTTTCTGTCAAATATTCCATTTTGTTTTGAACAAAGACGGATTCGTAGTACAGCTTCCAGAAGACGGCCTCGTCTTCCTTCGGAATAATGTAAGACCCGCCATAAATTCCAAGTTCTTTGCTTGGAATTCTTGTATGAGTCAATGAAACATTTACTCCTTCTCTTTTTTCTGCGTTTGCATTATGCTTTACGAGAAACTCGGTTAAATCTTTAAAATGAGATTGTTGCGAGTTCATTATATTTGTTGTTATAATATAACGAGATTTTTCTATTTCAATTTTCTTTATTATTAATAATCAATTTTTCGTGTGGAAATTTTTAACGCACTTAAAATATTAACACTGAAATAGATATAAAAATATAAGAACAAATAACATAGAATGTCAACCGAAAAAACTACCGTGCTAACAAAAGATACAATAACGCGTCTTTTGCACGACGTTAAACATGTGATTAAAAATCCATTAACGGATAACGGAATTTACTACACCCACGACGATGAAGATATGTTGAAGGGATACGCTCTCATTATTGGACCGTCTGATACCCCCTATTTTGGTGGGTTCTTTTTTTTTGAGATTCAATATCCGGCGAATTATCCTCACAGCCCGCCGCACGTTATTTACTGCACAAATGGTGATAATATTCGGTTTAACCCCAATCTGTATACGGGTGGAAAAGTTTGCGTTTCCATTTTAAATACGTGGAGGGGAGAGCAGTGGACATCTTGTCAAACTATTTCAACGCTCTTGCTTACTCTCTGCACGCTCTTGTGCAAGGAACCACTTTTGAATGAGCCCGGCGTTACTAAGAGTCATGCTGATTTTATTAACTACACAAAAATTATAGAATACAAAAATGTTGACATTGCTATTTTAAAAATGATGGACAAAACCGTCGGCGTTTATCCTGAAAAATTCGGGTTTTTTTATCCGATAATGAAGGAGAATTTTAATAAGAACAGCGAATCTATCATTAAATATTTAGAAAACAAGTGTAAAGAAGAGCCAAAGGAAGTTATTTTAACAACTGCGATGTACAATATGAACGTCAAAGTAAATTACCCAGAACTTCTTGCAAAATATAAGGCAATGTCTACGTTATTTCAATGAAAGCGATTTATTTGACAAATGAATTCAAATAAAAATTGACATAAATAAATAATGTAAAGTAATAATATATAACACAACATGCATTTCTGCAGCTCATGTCAAAATATGTATTACATTCGCGTTGATGGTGAAAACCCGAATAAATTGGTTTATTACTGTAGAAATTGCGGAAATGAGGATACCACTCTGAATGTTGAAAACGTGTCTGTTTCTAAGATTCAGCTTTCTAAAGGTGAACAGAAATTCGCGCACATTATTAACAAGTACACTAAGTTGGATCCCACTTTACCTCGCGTGAGCAAGATTCTTTGCCCAAATGCAGATTGCGAAACAAATGCGCATGGAAAAGATAAAAAGGATCGTGAGATTATTTACATTCGCTACGACGACGTCAATATGAAGTATGTATATTTGTGCTCAACGTGCGACACTGTTTGGAAGACCGACGACCAGAATTAGAATAAAAACAACAATAAGACATTTTTTATAACATTGGAAACCATTTTACGTTTAATCTAAACTTAAAATCTCATTATAGCAAAATTAATAATGAGATTTGCAATCTTTTCTAAAAATATTTTCAGGAGGGGTCATAGGGGAACCTAGGTTCCCCTAATATAAATAAAAATTGATTTAATAAATATAAAGTTTCTTTAGTTAATATAACTAAGAATGGATAAAGAGGATGAACCTTTGTATTCTTCGTCTGACGAAGACAATGATTCCGAAAATGAAGTGTCTGAAGAAGATGAAGTGAAAAGCGAAGTGGACGACGTCAATAGCGAAGAGGAAGAACAAGAGGAGGAAGAAGATGAAAAAAGCGAAGAAGAAGAAGGCGATGATGAAAGCGATGAAGACCAAGAAGAGGATTTTGATGAAGATGGTGAAGGAGAAGCTGTAAAAAGCAAAACAAAGCCCAAACCACAACAACTCGGTGGTTCCATGGAATATGAAAGCGAGGATGACGACGACAATTACCAAAGCCCTTACTTGCAGAAATTTAACGCTGACATTAATAAAAATTATATTCTTGATTTTCATCCAGAATGTGCTGTTAACAATTATGATGAAATATCCGTATTGACCCAGGTGATTCGTGATGCAGCAAATAACATTATTGACGATCTTCACAAGACGATTCCATTCTTGACTAAATATGAAAGAACACGTGTTATCGGTCAGAGAGCGAAGCAGATTAATTCCGGGGCAAAAGCATTTGTAAAGGTTCCTGAAAATGTGATTGACGGTTATTTGATAGCCGAATTGGAGCTTATGCAAAAGCGAATTCCATTTATTATCAGGAGACCAACTCCTGGAGGTGGTTGCGAATATTGGAATCTAAAGGACTTGGAAGTCGTATCTTTCTAAACAAAAATCTTATCTAAAACTTCTTTATTTTTTTTTGCATCGTTGTAACCATTATCGTACAACTTTGAAAAATCGTATTTTTCCCTAGAAAAGAGTGTTGTGTAGTCTGTTACTTGAGTTGAAACCGTCATTATCTTTTCTATGAATGTTTTTTGAATATGGCTTGAGTTTTCAGGTTTCCAAATACTAGGGTTTATGTGCAGCGTCGGCTTTATTACATTCAAATAAGGATATTTGCTGAACCCACCGTCAAACGTATTTATATTTTGATATTTATTCAAAAACGTGGTTCCGGTTATATAAGGAATGTGAGAGCTTGCTATGCAACAATTAATTGCGTCTTCTAATGTGTCAAAATCTGAGAAAATATTTGTTTTTATTTTCATTTTTTCAAAACTTGTTACTCCTATAAACAATCTTTCAAGGTCAAAATCGTCGTCTCCGTATTTGTTAAGTATTTTATACTTCATTGCGTACTCCAAGTCAATAATTGAAATTGAATTGTTCAGTTTATTATCTAATAACATCTCAATGACAAACTCCGTAGGATCTCCTTTAAATGTCATAAATAATGAATTCCATGCTCCAGCGGATGCACCTGAAAATATGTAGTTATTTAGATCGTAATTTTCCTTAATAAATGAGGTAGTTCCTAACATATAAAACCCCTTAAATCCTCCGGGAGAAATGGAAATCAGTTTTTTATCCGTTATAAAGTTATTTTCTTTTAAGTATAAAGAATTGTCATTGCAAGTAAACTTTTTATTTTTTATATTTATAATACACTGTTCGGGAGTTATTTCAAATGTCGGTTTTGGCGTAAACATTTTTTTTGAAGGATGTTTCATCTTTCCGACAATTCTTCCTGCTAGATTTTTGTTGAACAACAATGAAAAAATATTCATTAATAATATTATTCGCATTACCGTTTAATATTATTTGCTTATATTTTTTATTATTACTTAGAGCAACGTGCATTTTAAATACCGACTTGGAAAATATGATAACAAAATATTTAAAAATTTATTACCATGTATTATTACATGAATAGCGAAGAATTACTAACTAAAATAAAAAATTACGAAGATAGAATTTTTTGTTTAGAAACCGAATTAAATGAAACCAAAGAACATCTCAAAAAATATACAGCACCTTCCAATATGAAAAAATACTATGAAAATAATAAAGAAGAGATTAAACAAAAAGTCAAAGAATATAAAAAAACCACCAATTATGTAGTACCAAAAGATGTGATTAAGGAAAGAAATAAAAGGGCATATCAAAAAAGAAAAGAAAAAATAGAAAAAATAGAAAAAGAAAAAATGGAAAATATTTAGGAATAATTGTTTTTTATATAAAAAGAACTTAAATTTATTTTCTTTTTGTATTATATAGAATGGAATTGGAAGAGAAACCACCAGACCCACCCGAACAAGTGTATCGGATTATTAAGTGTCCTTTGAAATGTGTATTGAAAAAGTATAATACATTGCAACCTATTATTGAAAAGGCAGTTATTGATATGAATGAACTTGTTATTTTGTCTTATCAATTTATTCGCATGTATTTGTTAAATAAATTCAATCACAATCAAGAATTTCCTAAAATAAACAAACAATTTGTATTAGATGCAATCAAAACGGTTAGTTCTCCAAAATCTAATAGCGGTCAAAAAACAAAAGAAGAAAATATTAAGAATGCTAATGATAAAGCGGATATGAAACGATTTTACAATGAAGTATTTTGTAAATTAGTGGATAAAAAACCGTGTTATTCAAACAAGACTTTTATTTTAGCACAAACCGCAAATGAAATGATTACTTGTATCAATACAAATATATCTATTCATTTTGTAAAGCATTTATTCAAATACATCAATTGTTTGTTCAAAGAACCAAAATCAATAGAAATCAAGAAAGAAAAAGACAAAGAAAAGCGAAAAGAACTTTACAAAGACCTAAACCAAGAAATTCGTGAATTGAAAGATGATTTAATCAATAATAAAATAGAAAATTCAAAAAAAGAATACCATAGTTGGATTAGAGAAAATAAGGATTTTTTATTTCCAAATAAATTAAATAAATCTGTTGCTTATGACGTTAAATGTAATCCAGAGAAATATATAAAACATTCTTTTTATATAAACCAGAAAATAGAAGAATTTGGAAAACGCCCTTATCAAACCATTCCACAAAGAAATAATATTGTTCCAAAGCATATTGTATTGAATACACCGGCAATTGTAGATTTAATAAATGATAAAGAAATGAGTATTTTTTCTTATAACAAAAGTGAATTGGTATTACACGCAAAGAAACACCAACCGCACATTTGGAGTAAAATTCTTAAATTAGAAAAAAAAGATATTTTCAAACAGAAAGAATATGTTTTTTACAATCAAATTATTACTGATGGGTTTAGTTGTTCTTTATTATTCATTTTGAAAAAATATAAAGATAAGGCATTTGGTGATAAATTACCACAACTAAATAATGATTTGGAATTTACCAAAGTAGAAGATTTATCAAAGGAAATATGCGATGAATATTTAACGGATAAATACAAATTAGTTTCATTAGACCCCGGCAAAATTAGACCAATTACGATGATTGATGAAAATAACAAATTTTTCAAATACACTGCTTGTAGAAGAAGATTTGAAACATATACAAAACGTAGTAGTTATATTATTTTACAAGAAAGGAAGAAAAATTGTATTATTGAGAAAGAAAATAAATTATCAAAATTCAATTCAAGAACAATAAAAATAGAAGGTTATAAGAGTTTTATTACAAACAAAACCCTTCTTAATAATGAAGTAAAAGAATTTTACCAAAAACCTTTGTTTCGTAAATTAGCGTTTCGTAGATTTATCAGAACCAAACAAAGTGAGGTTAAATTGTTGAATGAGATTGAAAATACATATCTTACCAAAGAAGAAATAAATCAAGGAAAAAAACTACTTATCTTACACGGAGATTATAGTAGAACAACTCAAATGAAAGGTTGCGCGCCAACACCAAATATTGGTATGAAGAAATTATTGTTAAGTAGATTTGATATTATTGAAATAAATGAATTCAATACCAGTAAGTTATATAATAAAACATTGAAAGAAATGGAAAATGTAAGCGTAAAAAGAAAAAAACATAAGAAATCACTTCACGAAATACTCACTCCAAAAGAGAAAACCGACTGCCGTATATTCGTGAATAGAGATACTAATGCTTGTAAGAATATATTGTTACTTGGAAAATGTTATTTAGAAAGTCAAACAAGACCAGAAGAATTTACCAGAAAAGTAATAAAAACAGCAAAGGTTAAGAAACCTAAAAAACAAGCAATAAAAAATAAATAGTTGTTTCATTAAGGTAGCAAATGAAATAACATTTGATGGGAATTTGCTTATCTACCGCAAAGTAAGCAGATAATAAACCCATTATATAGAATTTAGTTAATCCTCCCATAGGGAGGAAGCGTTCACATTTTTTTGCTGATTAACCCGGCATTTAAAATGCGTGTTGCTCTAAATATTTATATTGTTAATATATTATATAAGAATAACTCATGTTCTTCAAAGCTATATTATTTGCTTTGTTGTGCCACCAATCTATCTGTTATTCCCAGCAATTATTGTGTTCTGATTTGACATTTGGAAAATGTTCAATTAGATCCTATTGTGGAATCACGGATACTGGTTTGCGCACATGTTTACCTTGTCCAGTCGGAAAACTATGTCCAGGAGATGGATATACCTATCCAGCGCTGCAACTAAACGCAAAACACAATATTTTGTCGTCTGTTTCTCCTTCTCCTTCTTCTGGGAATGGAGTGTATATTGTTTCTGAACGAAAATTAAAGAGATTCAAAAGACTTGGAAGGATTATTAAAGTTGGATTAAAGGTTGCTGCCATAGCCAAAACTGGCGGAGTTGCTGGCCTTAAAAAGGCAGCAGCTGCAAAGGCCAAACAACTTGCGATTAGAAAAGGAATTCAATGTTTAAAGAATGGATTAAGTAATTTTTGCAATGGCAAAAAAAAGGTGTCTGTTCCAAAAAAAATGAAGATTAAGCCGAAAGCCGGTGTAGGAAAGGTGCTTTCAAATGGGGGAAAGGTACTTTCAAATGGTGGAAAGGTTACCGGAGGAAAGGTTACCGGAGGAAAGGTTGCAACCAAAGGAAAAGTTGCAACCAAAGGAAAGGCAGCTGGAGGAAAAGTTGTAACCAAAGGAAATACAGTAACCAAAGGAAATACAGTAACCAAAGGAAAGGCAGCTGGAGGAAAGGCTCAAACACCATTTAAACCCAAACCTCCTCCAACAAAGTGTTCTAATATTTTTGACAACATTGCAAACAAAGTTAACAATGTCACGCGACACATTGCTGATAAAGCGGTTAATAAAGGCCGAGATTGGTTAAAGAAAAATGTTGGAGGAAATAGTGGAAATTGCAACAATGTGCCAAGTACTTCAAATGGGAAGCGACCAACTAATTTGAGAGGTTCTTCTAAGAGACCAGCTACAAAGAAACCGCCGATTTCTAAGACAAAGAATTCTAGACCAAAGAATTCTAGACCAAAGAATTCTAGACCAAAGAATTCCAGACCAAAGAATTCTAGACCAAAGAATTCCAGACCAAAGAATTCCCCAGGAAAACCCTCTCGTACCATTTCATCTTCTGGTTCTAATGACTACAATGCAAAAACAGACGATGTTGTTCCAACATTTAGCCCGACTAATAGTGGAACAACTTCTACAGATGACGTAGTTCCTTCTGTTAAACCTAAGCCAAAGGCTAAACCTAGTCCAAAGGTTAAACCTAGTCCAAAGGCTAAACCTAGCCCAAATGTCAAACCAAGTCCAAGGGTAAAACCAGCTTTAACAGACGATTTTGTTTTAACTCCTAGACCTTCTAGGAGAAGAACGTCTAAACCTTCAGCTGCGCTGTTAACAGACGATTCTGTCGCGACTCCCATGCCATCTATAAGATTAAGAACGCCTAGACCTTCATTTACAGACGATTCTGTAAGGCCATCTAGAAGATTAAGAACATCTAGACCGTCTAACGGATTAAGAACTCCAAGTCCTTCCACTTCATCCATTTCATCTTCATCTTTAACAGACGATTCTGTACCCACACCCAGGCCTAGACGAATAAGAAGGACAAGAGTTCCCACAACAACGCCCAGTAGAATTCCAACTAGAAAGCCAGTTTCAAGGCCTTCCGCTGTGCCTAGCAGAATTCCCACGACCGCACTAACAATTGGACCAACAAGAAATCCTAGCCCAAAACCTTCTGTAGCGCCTAGCAGAATTCCAACTAGGGCTCCCACGAGGTCTCCTACAAGGATTCCAACAAGGATTCCAACCGCTGCACCTACTAGAATTCCAAGCCCCGCACCAACAACAAGAAGACCTACTGTGAGGCCGAGTTTATTTCCAACTCTCGCAATGGCTGGTTCTCCAACTATGCTTCCCGGTCTTAGTTGGGCCGTTTTTTCTAGCGCACCAACGGCTAAAAGCAATGCGCCGCCAACTATTGTTCCCACGGGTTCATTATTTTCAATTGCAACATTTCTTCCAACGTTCAGGCCAACGCAAACTCCAAGCATTATTGGCGCTACAAATGTATTAACTCCTAGCTTTAGACCCACTGCATTACAACCGATTACATTGCAACCGAGCACATTACAACCCAATACATTGCAACCGAGCACATTGCAACCCACTACATTACAACCGATTACATTACAACCGATTACATTACAACCAACTCTTAACCCAACTATGTCACCAGTAACCGGAGTTGGTTCATCTTCTATAAATAGTGCGTCTAATTCTCAATCTGGTCTTTCAAATACAGCTATAGGTGCTGGGATTGGGTGCGTTATTTTAGTAATCCTAATAATTGGCGCGTGTTTATTCTTTAATAAAAAAAATTCAAAAACGCCTTATCAAATTTGGTCGGAACATTACACTGAAAAATCAAAAACGTCGTCGCAATCTCAAAATGTAGTAGATCACCCTCCAGTGAACCTAAAAGAAGACATTCATCATTTTTACACTAGGAGCCCAAGACCTAGCGTGCATCAAAATACAGTGTTTACTCCTCACGTTTCTGGCAGAACTTCTTTCAGAAATTCGCAAATAGTTTCGCCAATTGGTCCGCAGAAAAACCTTCAAAGACTCTCCATTGCAACAACTAGGGCAGCTCAATCAAATTATAATTTGTAAAATTTACTGTTAGATTTAGCAATGCCACATCTAAAAATAAAAATAAAAATAATAACATAAAATATAACATAAAATAGAAGATCAGATGAAGCACGCTGATTTTGCATTATTGTTTAAGTTGTCTTTATTGATTACGTTGATGTTAAGTTTTTACATTTTTATTAGAGCTATATTTTTTGAAGATGACGAAAAAAAACGAATGTTTAATGCATGGCAATTCCCAATGTTATTGGCTCTTTACATTGACGCGGTTTATATTCTAACGGGTTAACAAATCGTTTATTATATGCATTTTTTTAACGTGCATATAATAATATATTCATGAAAGCCGCATTATGTTTTATTATCAGTTATTCACACGTCGTAAATAAAGAACAGATTTGGTTGGAATGGATTGAACCCAATAAAGACATTATTAATGTTTATTTCCATTATAAAAATTATTCTGAAATTAAATCAGATTGGATTCGGAACCACGCGATCCACCCAAAATGCATTGTTGAAACGGATTATATGCACGTAGTTCCAGCTTATTTAGCATTAATGAATTTTGCAATGAATCACGACTCACAAAATCAATGGTTTTGTTTTTTAACTGACTCTTGCGCTCCAATTATATCGCCTTTAAAATTTCGCGAATTATTTTTTGAGAACTATTCAAAAACTATTATTAACTGGAAAAAAGCGTGGTGGAATGTTAAATTCTGTAATAGGGCAAATCTTAGACTTCTGAAAGAAGAATCTCACTTAGCCAATGATCCTTGGTTTGTAATGAAGAGAGAAGACACATCGCTTTGCATCTCATATTCTATAGCAAATACAAATATATTCAAGTTAATATGCAGTGGAGACGTTGCAAACGAAAGCATCTTTGCTATTATATTGTCAACGTTTAATAAGTTGAAAAATGTTAAACCGGCTGTAACTCACGCAGCAGATTGGTCTAGAATGACCAGTGCCACTAGCCCTCACGTATTTAAAGAAGGTGATAAAAAGGATTTAATGTTTATTGACGATTTCTTGGAGAAAAACCGATATACTATGTTTTTGCGAAAAGTGGATTCAAAATTTCCAGATCAAACACTGAGAAAGTACATTGCTTCTGACAATGATTCTGAAAATAGGGGTTTAAGAGTGAAGCGGCTAGAGAGAAGATTTGCTATACAACAAGTATTTCAACAACTAAAACATTGGGGAAAATTTTTGGTAATCGTTCCATTCATAATTTTTTTTTTGCAACTGAGTATTTCTTACCTGCGTTTTTAAGTAGGTTTTCTAGAAAAAGAGATAAAAAAAGATAAGAAACAGATTTAGATTTTGCATTTTTCGGCGTAAATTTCTGGTGCTGACCCCCAAGCTTTGAAAGCTGTCATAAATAGCTTTTCTTCGCCGACCAATGAGGCTGTCCAACTAGTAATATATCCATCGTGCCAATTTCCGTCGTGTTGTTCTGTGACGTTTTCTATTTCAAAAAAGCGCGATTTGTCAACTACACCGTTTGTAATTTTGTATATCTTGTCTCCGGGTTTCAAATCCATTGTGATTATAATAATCAGGTTTGTTCTAAATTATTATAATTATAGATTTTCCTATCTCTCTCTGATTGTTTTTTCTTATGCAGTAAACTTTTGTTTTGTATGTTTGTACTGTTATTTGGAATGATTCAAGAATATGTTGTTTGTATGTTTGGTTTTTGTTTTCTCCGTAAGGGAAGAAAATCACTGTTTTTAAGGGTCCAAAAGTGTTTACAAAAGTCAAAAATGGACAAAAATAAATGTCCAAAAATGAGAGAAGCCAAATATTTCCTGGAAAAGGGGTGAAAATTTAGCCTGTCTGACTGAGATGCTCTAAACACCAAAAAAATAATCCAAAAAAGTGTTACGATAAAATAAAAAGTATTTTGGGAAAAAGGTTTAGGCGTTTTTTCTGTTTCATATATATGCAACAATTTGAAACCCAACACGCGCTAAAACACGCAAATGTGTATGAATGCACACCATGTGACTTTAAATGCTTTAAGAAAAGTGATATGAATAGACATTTATCAACTGTTAAACATAAAATGAAACAAAATGAAACACAACAAGCGCAAAAAAACACGAACATTTGCAGCGCGTGTTATTTAACCTGTAATAGCAGAACAACATTGTGGAGACACAAAAAAAAATGCAAACCTGAAGAAGAATCCGAAGAGACAAATCAAATTATTTCTATGATTCCTCCTCCAGATGAAGCAACGTTAAAAGAAATGTTTATCAAGGTTCTTGAACAAAATCAGGCTATTTTATTAGAAAATCAAGAAATGAGAAAACTTTTGCAAGAAACAATTCCAAAAATCGGGAATACGACAAACAACACAACAAACAATACAAACAACAACAATTTTAATCTAAATTTTTTCTTGAACGAACAATGCAAAGATGCTCTCAATATTATGGATTTCATTAATCAACTCCAGTTAAACACGTCTGATTTGGATATGGTCGGACGCGTTGGTTACGCAGAAGGTATTTCAAAAATCTTTATCAGAGGTCTTAAGGAACTAGACATATTCAAAAGACCACTTCATTGCAGCGATTTAAAGAGAGAAGTTGTATACGTAAAAGACAAGGATTCTTGGGAGAAAGACGACGAAGACAAAAAGACAATGAAAAATGCTATAAAATTCATTGCAGCCAAAAACTTCAATATGTTAAATGATTGGATAGAAGATAATCCAGAATACAACGATTATGATTCCAAAAAGCACAAGGAATATCACAATATCATATTAAAAGCGTCAGGTGGTGCCACACCAGAAGAAGACGAGAAAAATTATAACAAGATAATCAGAAACGTGGCTCAGGAAATAACCATTGATAAATCTAGTGATAGATAGATAAAAATAAATGTGTAAATTTGTTTTACACATGTATTATAAAATGAAGTTCTCTTCAGTATCGTTGGGAATATTAAGTTTTTTAACTTTTGTAAATGGAAGATATCTAAGAATAACTAATCTTGATAAAGACGACTGGTACATTGGTCGCATGTTGCAACATTTAGTTAAACGAAACGGTCAATGGGGGCATTGGACAATAGAAAAAGGATATTACAAACATGGAAAATTCTATTGTATGAGCAATTGTGTTTCCGATAAAAAAACGAAACCCCAAAATCCTAAACACAAGACAACCCAAGAACCTACAAATAACCCCACCACCAACGAAAAACCACTTATTTCAAAAAATGAATTTTCTGAAAAGATTTTTCCTTGGATTCTAAAATGGGAAGGAAGAACATTTGTGAATAACCCAAAAGATACTGGAGGATGCACAAAATATGGCATTTCTTACAATAACAATAAAGCTGATCTAAACGCCATTGGAATAAATTCTGGTCCTGAAATAGAGAAACTAACTGAAACTCAGGCGGAAAACATTTATCGCAAAAAATACTGGGATCCAGTTGCTGCGAATTTGCTTTATCCAATGAACTGGGTGTATTTCAACGCGGCTGTTAATAATGGACCAGGAAATGCGCAGAAATTCTATTCAAAAAGTAACGGAGATTATAATACCTTCATTGAAGTTCAAAAAAATTTTTATAATGACATCGTAAAAAATAACCCGTCTCAGAATATTTTCTTGAAAGGCTGGTTAAATCGTTTGAATAGTTTAAGGTTGTGTCTTGATTCAGAAACATACACAGAAAAATTTTGTAAATAAAAATCATTGCAACTTCATTAGTTCTTTTATTTCACTATATTTTATTATTAGTAAATTCAATGAGTTTTCATTCAAATGTTTCCAACAGTTATGAATTCCAAAAGGACTTTCGAAGAAAGTTGTCTCAACGCTAAAACTTTTGGCTTTTTCATAATTAGGCACATTATAAGAAATTTTTTCGTCAACGTTAAGACAAAAATAATAGTCTTCGTTTTCTTCTTTATACTCCTTGCTTTTTATTATTTCTAACATTTTGCTTTTTTTACGAAGAGACAATCCTCCATTTCCTACGCTGTTATTAATAATCCACGGAGCTCCCACATAATCATATTCTAAAAACAAATTAATATTATCTTTATTTTCTTTTAATATTATAGAATCTGTTTGAAAAACCAAGAACGTTTCTGTCGGTATATTATCATAAAAACTTTCTGCAATAAATAAACTACTATAAGATTTTGCGTCTAAATTGTCAACTTGCAAATTTACTAGTTTAATTATTCTGCGTCTAGAATTTTCTTCTATCTGCAATAAACAATTGTTAACGTATTCTATATTATTATTTCCGTGAAAAATAATTATGCTCCATTCATTTGACAAATTTTCTAAAAAATTGTTTAAAACATATAATAATGCTTTATGTTCGCGAGGTTCAATTATTATTGCGGTATATTTTGACATAATAATAATAATAATAATAATAATAATCTTTAAGTTTTAGTTTGGTTTAACACTTCCACCTATTTGCACATTCAAGACAAGTAACAAACGTGGTCATTGGTTCATCCGCAGACCGCGTTTGCATCTGATAATAAGAACACTTATTTGAATGACACTTGCGACACTTAAACGTATCCGTCATTGCTTCCTGTTGCGTGTCATACTTTGACTTATCCTTTTTAATTTTCGCTTGAATGAGGGGCTCCCACTTTTCCGGCTGCATTTCTTGATGAGTCATGAAAGCAAGGGTTTTTGTCTTTATGGTTCCATCCTTTACTGAATTAAGTAGCTCTGGCTTGCTCAAATTTACATAAATGCTTCGCAAACGATCAAGATAAATTTGTATGTAATACGGGTTATCCCACTTTTTAACAACTTTGCGACTGGTTGCCTCCTTTATAGAATAATTGTAAACACCTTTTTCTAGATTTACCGCCTTTTTCTCGCTCTCTAGAAGTTCCTGCAATTTTCCGCAAATATTTTTTCTGAAGCTCTCGGGATTATCAATCTTCCGCATTTCTTTTAGTATAAGATATAAACAATATTTGTATTTATATCTTAATCAATTTTTATTTTTTCGCAGGAGGCTTCTTCTATCAGTCTGTATCATCGTCGCTGCTTGATTCATATTCCTCTTCGCTTAATTCAGATCCAATATCCTCCAATTCTAACCCGTCATCTTGTTCATCGTCTTCATCTTCGTCGTCTTCATCATCTTCGTCGTCATCATCCGACCCACAACCCTCCTTTTCATCGCTGCTTTCACTATCAACAACAAAACCGTCCTTCAAGTAACCCTGTTTCGTCTTCTTAGAAGCTGGGATATTATCCAACTCGTCTTCCTCAGCCTCATCTTCCGCATACGTTGCAGCCAAATCTTCAAAACCTCCAAACAACTTCTCATACATTTTATCCCATTGCTCAAGTGAGAGCGATGTTGCCTCTAGAGTCTTATCCTCCTTTTTGATATTAGAAACAAGAACGCAGTTTCCGAAAAACAACGTTGTGTCAACCGGAGGAGGAAAATCGTATTTATTTTCAGTGTTAGCCTTGCCCTCGGTCTTGGCGTAAAGCGCGACAATATACTTCTTTCCGTCCATTTTGACACCCCACTCCGTCTGTTTTTCAAAACCATCGGGCTTCTTGAACCCGCATTTCTTATACAAATCCTCTTCTTTGTAATCTTTAACAATTAGAGATTTCAAAGAACCAACTTTTTCAACAATTACTACTGATATATTTTGCGACATTCCACAAGTATAATTAATCACGGCGAATGGGTTTAAATAGTTTCTGTTATAATTATTTAGGATAGATATGGCTACTAAAATATTTATCAAGGATTACGATCCTTCTTTACTAAAAAAGAAGTTTAATAAACTAGACGAGTACTTTAGGAATAAAGAAACAATTGTGGAGATAGTTTCTCCCGATGGTTTGTTTACAATAGAAAATGGAAGAATGTTCAAGTTGAAGCCGATTGACAGAGACGTGACATATTGCAAATTTGAAGGTCACAATTTGATATTTGACGCGAGTTATTTTGAGCGCGAGACTGTGTTGTCGCAAATACCATACGATAATGTTAGTTTTACCGTTAATAAATACTATTATGGTCAAGAAATGCTCGGAAAAAAATCATTTTTGCGACTGGTTGTTGAAGGTATCTATGATAACAAGAACGAAACTACAACAATCTCCGATAAGTATTCAAATTTTACTCCTACCAATTTTTACTTTTTAGCGAACGAGAGTTTTGATAATATATTGGTAAAAAAAGAACTTAATGTGTTTTTATCCATGTTAAAGTAATCTACAATTACTATATGTTGTTTTGGACACTACAAATTACAATAACGTCAATTATCCTTATTTTTCTTGTGCATCATTTAATTACATTTTTTAAAACTACATTAACAGTTCCGAAAGTAAAAGATTTAGTAAACGCTCCAGCCCAAAAATACGAGAACATTTACAATGCCATTTCTTCCAAGGATTACACAGATAGTTTATTGCCAAACGTAGAAATTCGCGTTCCGACCCCGGAGGTTAAATCTATGAAGGACGAATTGAAAAACTTTTTGAAGACTAAAATAAATGGGGATGGTGCTGGAACAACAAGCATATCTATGTTAGACTCATATTCTTCTCCCGCCAACTTTTCTAACTTCTAACCATTTCGGAAAAGACATAAAGATAAAATTATATAGTATGTATTGTAAAATGGTGTTGTCAGAAGTAGAACAGAATGCGTTACTTAAAGGGTTTCCAAATGTGGAACTTTCTTATGAAACAATGGTGCATAAGAAGGTTTATAACGCTGATTTTTATATGGCAATTCCAGAAGGTCGCAAATATTTTGCATGGTTTACAACATTTAAAACGCAAAATGTGTGTGTCTTACTTGAAATAAGTGAAAATAAACAGATATGTAACATGGAATTCGTTAATACGTGTTTTCACGACCAATTGTCTTATGGAACAGTTTTTTATGGAACAACTTTTAAATATAAAAATGCCAAGTATTTTTGCACGGAAGACATTTATTACTATAAAGGTGCGAAGGTATCCGCGAAACCATTCTCTGATAAGCTAGATTTATTCAAGACTATTTATTCAAGTGAATTAAAGCAAAAATATTATTTTGAACGTTCAACGATTTTTGGGCTCCCTGTTATCAGCAATCTATTTCAGACCATCGTCGGCACCAGTGAATTGCTGCCATATAAGATAAAATATATTCAGTTTCGCAACAGAACGGATTCTAAAATTTACAACATGGTTTACACGAAACAGAACACGTTTGATAGAACAACTCAGCAAATTTCTGGCCCTAGAAATGATATGAAGAGAGAAATAGTATTCAAAATCAAACCAGATATTCAGAATGACATTTATCATTTGCACTATTACGATAATAACAATAACAATGCGGATAACATTTTTGACGTAGCTTACATACCCGATTACAAAACGAGCGTAATGATGAATAAATTGTTCAGGAATATTAAAGAAAACGCTAATTTGGATGCTCTAGAAGAAAGTGACGACGAAGATGAGTTTGAAGACGACAGACCAGATAAATTTGTATTTTTGGATAAGGTGTATAATATGGTGTGTGTTTGGAATTCAAAGTTTAAAAAGTGGGCTCCCATCAGGCTAGCTCAAAAAGGAGATAAAATTATAACGAAAAAAGAACTTGCTTATTATGAGAGAAAATAGGGAAACAAAATAAATAAAAAATACCAAATAACAAATTATAATAAACAGAATTATAATAAATAGAATTATTTATACACAATATATAAGATGTTAAGATTTTTTGCGTTAACATCATTTTTCGTGCTATTTTCAACAAGTGCTCCACAAAAATATCCATTGGATATAGAAAGGTTACACAAATTGCAGAGAGAAAATCCAAAACATGACTCATATTTGCACACTCGGGAGCTTTTTGATGCAATTCATTCCGGGAAAAAGTATTTTGAGAAATCCGAGTTTAAAGAGTCTTTAGATGCTGTTATAATAGATTATAAAAATCTCTCAAGACAAACGCTTCATACAACGACTATAAAGACCACATTATTTCCAAACAATAATTATTTTTCTTTAGACGATCCTTCAGTTTCCCAAAATGTTCAATCAATTGACGCATCATTTTTGATTGATTGTGGTGACGCTAGCGTTCGCGTTGGAGATTACTACGTGGGAACCTCAACATCACCTCACTCTGACATTCACATGCATTCTAATCAAGGATCTCAAATTGGATTTATATTTTCGCGTCAAGTTATTGGAGTTAAGGAACAAACAGGCGGCTGCAAGAGAGTTTTAACCGCAGTTGTTCATCCACTTCAAATTATGGACACTCAAATTGAAACCTCTGTTCATTTTCCTTACGACCGCGTGTATGTTCCAGATGAAGTTAGAGGTTTGAGGGGAGACTCCATGATTGCGCCCGATTACCCTTTGCTTGTTTGTTCCGATGATAAGGTTACATCAAAAATGTCAACCATTCATAAAACTGGCGAAGATTCCATAAAAATAAAAGGCGTTCCATTTGATTATAGTTATGCTTTGGATGTCAAAGGTAATGAGTGTATATATGCCGCGGCAACAGTTCCCGGTTCTATTAATTACAATCACGCGTCTGGAACAAACGCTATAAGACAAAATATTGTATTGGGATATGGAGCAACGTGTACCAATTGTTACTCTTTTATTGGAGCAAGCGTTTTGGCTGTATTTAATATTTTCGGAGGAAAAATGTCTACGTTTGCATTTCAAGCCAAGGAAGGGGGTGGTGCTGGATTTAACATTGGTATTCTTATTAAAGATCCATCATTTTCTGCAGCAAAGTATTTGAATCTTGCCGGCCGTGGTGCTTCAAGTTCCATTCCCATTGTTGCGGGTCTATCGTTAGACGTCACTTTTGGTGGCGCGTGGGCAACAATCAAGGGTTCCGGATCTGCCAAGGGCGAAGCAAGGTTTTCTTCCGGATACACTCTTTACGAAGAGGATTCCATTATGTATTCAAAATCTAGGTGGTCAGCAAATCATGAATTAACTAATTCCAATCAGTTAAAACCCGTGTATTCCATAAGCGGGTTCAAGGTTTCTTCTATGTCACTTTCCGCCATTGTTTCTCTTTCAGCAAGAGTGGAATTTAGTTTCGGTGGGTCAATCCCGGTTGTAAATGTGGGTGCAACCATAGATTTTTCTTCCATATTAACCGCCACTGCACAATTTGTTAAAAAGGGTAAAGGTTCTCTCGCAGATTATAAAATGGTGTTAGATTTTTCTGAAAGTGAATCGCGTGTTCTTCTTGACAATAATATTAATGCAAATGCAAAACATCCAGGTGATAAAATTAGATTTAAAGTGAGATATGAAGGGTTCAACCCTAACGAGGAGCACGAATTGTATTTCAATCTTCATCAGTCTTACAAAAAGGGTAGTTCAGGATTCCCAATTAAGAAACACAATTTTAAGTCAAGTAGTTCTGGAAAAGGTTTTGTTGCTGTTGATTGGACTATTCCACACGACTCAATGTTAATGCAATCTGACGAGGAATCACCCAAACAACATTTTTCAGTTCACAGCTCGGCTAGGTTGGATAGATTTCATTCTGATAAGAAAATTAAGCTTACTCATGGTCAAGGTTCGTCTATTTTTCAATACCCACGAGATGGTTCCATTGTTCCAATTGACCAAGTAATTACGATAAAGTGGGATAAAAATCAGATGAAATATTTTAGACACAGACCAGGAACAGATGGAATGGGTGAAGACATAGTATCTCCAAAAGTTAGTATTATTATTGTTTCCAAAGAAGGAAATGATGCCTATCAACTTGCAAATAATATTGACAATGATGGAGAATATAGAATGAAGCTGCCAGAGATTTTGACATACCTTGGTCGTAACTTCTTTTTGGTGATACACGATTCAAATGAATATAGTAAAATGACGTGGCATCATGGAACTTTTACATTAAAACCAAGACGTCGCGTTCCATTAAACGGAACCATGGAATTACCTTATGCATATGTTGAACCTCCGACGCTTGATAATGGAATGCCATTATGGGGTGTCAGTGTAAATGGTTCTTTAACAGAAATTCAAAGTCGTCGTCTAGATATTGGCCCAACAAACTGCCCAAATTCCGCATTATCTCTTTTGCTTCAGGTTGAGTTTGGCTTTGACGGGTTTACTTTGTTGGGAAAGAAATACACGCTTGGCTCAACGCATTCAAATCCATTTACCATTATTCCTCAGACAAATTTTTGCTTGTAAAATACAACAATTATATATAATTTTATATTTATTTATATATATAATGGCGCGTTCAAGAAAAACTACTTTTAGAAAAAAAACGCAACAAAAAGTGCGTAAAAGCCGAAAACAACAAGGTGGTGGAGTGCAGTATGACAAACATTTACAACAGGCTAAAGCTGAAATTAATGCAGTGGGTCAAGGTTTTTGGCCATCAACGTTAAAGGGTGGGATAATGACAAAATGGACAAAAGAACCAATAGAGATTCCAGGGATGGGTATGTATATTGGAAGTTATTTTTTATTGAATGGCAGCCCTTTAATGCGTGGCACTGGAATGCTAACAAGTTTTGAAAAAAATGAAAAAACTGGGCTCCCAGAATTTATAAAAGAGGGAGATTGGTTTAATAATAAAGAACATGGACATTTTAAAATATTGTATGGTGATGGAGATGTAGTCAGTCTTGTTCACATGAAGCATGGTTTGCCTCTACCAAGCTGGACAACAGATGAAAGAAAAGGCGAAGGTGATTTGGCCAGTCAGTATATTTATTCAAACGGACAAATATATCAAGGAGATTTAATATTAAAAAACGGTAAATTAGTTCCAGCGAATGATTTGACACCCCCAAGAACCGTTTTTAATTTTGCTCCAGGACCAACAGTAGTGTATACAAGAGAAGGAAAAACTGTTAAAATACCTGATAGAGAAGCCGAACGAGGATTTTTAATGTCACAAGACCCTGATTTTGTGCCTCCTGTTCCCCCAAATTCTCCTCAAAGAGAACCAACGGTTGTTCGCAGAGGCCTGGGATTAAGAGGTCGTCTTTCTGGAATCCGCGACTCTCGCATGACTTCAGTTACTCCAATGGATAGAGAGGATGAATTAAGACAAATGCGCGAATTGGCTGCAAGTCAAAGTGAAAGTCAAACTGCGTTGAAACCTTTACCTAGTCTTGAAAGAAAATCAGTTCTTCCCGCTATAACAAGAAGAGGCGGTAAATATAGAAGACACAGCAAGAAGACAAAAAATACAAGAAAAAACAAAAGAAATCATTAAATGGCTGTTCATTGATTTTTTAGATTAATATATAATATAATATTTTTATATATTAAGCATGGCATCAATGTCAACAAATTCAGTTTGGTCTCCATTTTATTTTAAAAATGTTCCTGCGCCATTGGCCAACATTAATCCTGATTATGTAAACGTTACGAATTCCAATGACCCCAAATCATTTGGATCAAATGAGACAAATCGTCAATGGGGTTTAAGTGGTGTTTCAAATAACGCAGAAGCCGCTGCTGCAAGCGCGTTAAAGGGTGGGTCAAGATCCAAAACCTTGCGTAGAAAAATTAAAAATATTGCTAATAAGTATAAGAAGATGAAGGGTGGAAAGAGCAGAAAAATTACTTTAGGAAGCATTAAGCGCAGGCTTGCTTCCATTCTTAAGCTTGGAAAAAGCAAAAGACGCGTTCAATCTAAGAAGTCAAAGAAAAGTGTTAGCCGAAAGCACAGAGGCACTAAGAGACAACGTGGAGGATACTCCCAATACATGAGCAATGTGCCTTACACGCCTTCTTACTCAACTGGTGGGCCCCTCTCAGCCAGTTTGTCTGCTTTAGCGAACCCTGTTCCTTACAAGATGACAAACAACTGCGTTGACAACTACAACTACAACACGAACAAAGGATTCCAGGTCTAAATCAACCTTTTGGAAAGGTTGAGCCAAAATCCACTTTACACCTTTGCACATTTAAAACGCCGATTATATAAAGGTTTAATAGTTTACATATCTAGCTTCATTTATTGGTTGCCCATTTTTGAAAAACTTATACACTATTACATTATAATATTCTGTAATAGAAAAACCACATTTAGTGTTTATTAATGGCATATCTATATGCGATGCGCATAACCTATTAGAAACAAAATATAATTTTACATTCAACATATTTGATAACATTTCATATCTCTTATCTGTTTTTGATAGTTGTTGCATATACACTTTCTATATTTTTTAATTATATATATTACACCTTTGCATATTTTTTTGTCCTCTAAAATGGGCGTTTTAAATGTGCAAATGTGTAAAAAAGTGGAGCAAATTCCACTTTAAAAAAGTGGAGCAAAATCCCAGCATTGATAGTTTTGTAATACTTTTACAAAAGTATTATTATTTCTTCGGAAGCTTGATAAAGCAGGTTTCTAATAACGCTTCATCGGATTTTGGGCAAGGTTTTTCTTTTTTATTTAAGGTTGACACATGTTTCCAGAATCTAATATCAGGATCGTATTCTATGCTGTTTGTTTGAATTATTTTGTAGTTTTGTTTCTTATAAAATATTTTTCTCTTTGCCCATTGATTTTTAAACGGTTGATGCTCATCAATTATGTCAACAACAACAGGCGACCCGTGTCTTTCTCTCAAAATTCTCCCAACCGATTGTTCAATATCTGTTTTCGGAGTTGCCATCACGAGTGTGGTAAGGGATTTTATGTCCAAACCTTCGCTAGCCATGGCAAAGCTGGCCACAACAATTTTCTTGCTCTCACTCTCCTTGAGCGCGGCCTCTTTCATCCCACCAACGTAATATCCAACACTCGCGATATTTCTCGCTTTAATTGCATCATAAAAGTAGGTAAGCAAATTCCTATTGTGAGCAAGAATCATTATTTGCTGTGCAGGGTTTTCAGCCAACATGTCGCTTATAACACGCAATATAAACTCGCTTCTATGGTTATAAACGCACAACTTTGAAATCATTGTGCTATATTGAACGTTGCCTCTAAAATCAGTTGCCACTGTTTTAAAATCCTCGTCGCCGCTACAATACTCAATTGCTCGCACAACGACTGCGTGCTCTTCACCACGCGTCCCTTTAAATACAACTTCGCCTAAAAACATTTTGAACACCTTGGTGGTTCCATCTTTGCGATTCATTGTAGCAGATAATCCGAGTGTATATTTTGTTACCAATTTGAAAAGAGCGCATGAAAACACTTCGCTGGAAATGTGATGAACCTCATCAATAATGGTAAGACCAAAACTGTGAAACGTTGAATCGGGATAATCTTTCATAGACAATGACTGTAACATTCCAATGACAATATCTTTGTTTTCAATGTCAATAATCTGACCTTGTATCCTGCCGACGCGCGCTCCAGGTAGAAACTGTTGAATGCGTTCAATCCACTGATTTAAAAGAAATTCCTTGTGCACAATGACTAAAGTTTTCTTCTTAAGTTGTGAGCATATATACAGCGACAGGCATGTTTTTCCAAATGCACAGCAAAGCTCCAAAAGACCACCTCCAGTGCATCCATTCTTTTTAATTTGATCCAAGAAAGTTTTCACAACAGGTTTCTGATTTTCTCTCAACTCACCAGCAAACTTGATGTCAATGTCAACACCTTCTGGTATGCGACTTTCTTTAGCCGGCCCAAAATGCTCTTCGCCAAAATATCTCGGAATATAAAATTTTTGACTAGACTCGCGATATACTGGGAAGGTGTTAGACTGATTTCCGCAACCAGGCGCCCCGGGAGTATAAGGTTTAGCTGTTAACTCGGATTTAATAAAACTCTGCTGTTCCGCAGTTAGCTCCTTTTTAAATAAAGTGTAGCCTTTCTGGCCCAAATAAGTGTTTAGCGTTTTTTCCATATTTTGCATTGCGAAGGTTATTATTATTTAGTAATCAATTTTTATATGATTTTTTGAAGCCATAAAGAATAAAATCTACCATTATGATATATGGATAGTTTTTCAGATTTATTTACAAAGAAGAACTCTGGTCAAGTTGTTTTGAGCGTATTGTTCATCATTTATTTAATTATGGGATACAAAATGCCCGATTCAATTGCTGGAGTGATTGACACCATTTACGGAAAAATCGTAGTGGCTGTTGTTGCGCTTGCATTATTTTCTTACGCGAACCCCATTTTAGGTGTTCTTGGTCTCATTGTGGCGTTTGACTTAATCCGTCGTTCATCAGTCTCAACTGGATCATACGCTCTTGAGAAATACGTTCCCACTGAAGTTAAAAAGGAAACGCAACTTAATGCGATGAATCAATTCCCATACACTTTAGAGCAAGAGGTTGTCAAGAAGATGGCTCCCGCGAAGGAGTCATACGATTACACGCCAGCCTCTTTTTCTCCCGTGTTAGACGATACATACGACGCGGCACCCATTGATTACAACGGCGTTGTATAATTATATTACATTTTACAAAGAAGCAAAATGCAATATGCAATATTCTAAGATAAAGATGATGAAAATGCGGAAGACGAACCTCCGACACTTCCACTTGTTAGATAATTTACACCCTTATACACGCTGACAATAAGAATGATAAAAATTAGAGCAAATAAAAAGAATAAAAAATAAGGGTTTGAAAGTATATTATTCAAGTCAAACTTGGTTTCAGATTTTATGTTAACAACTTCATTGGTTTCTTCTTCTGAAGCGTTTGTTGGTTGACAGTCTATGTAAATATCGTTGCTAGTTGCAGGTTTGCCTTTGGTCGGGCCTTTTGAATTAACGAATAAACTGTAGCCACCTGGAAACGCGTTTCCGCTATATGGTTTAATTAATTTTTTTAATAAATTTAAATTATTTTGAGAAATGTAAATCGCGTTTTGCGAACCAAATGCAACGAAGTGCGATTCTTTATTATCGTAACTGTAAAATTCTTTCAAGGGAATAAAATCATTCAACGTAAAGTCGGTAATTCCTTGATTGACACTTCCACCCTGAGAAGGTGCACCTTTAGAAACGGCGTTTATAATTTCAGCGATTTTATTAGACGCTGAATTAGAATTGCCATTTAAAGAAAGTGGAATGCATACATATAAAGATTTTCCTCCAGTAGTTGGTTGATGAAGCAACATCAATTCACCGTCTGCGCTCTGATTATTATATAATTGTAGAGATGGGCTGTACAAATAGCACGACGAAATAGAATATTTAGTGTTATTAAATGTAACAGAAGACGTTGAATCCGTAAAAGAGAGACTTAAATAGTTTCCATTATTTGTTGCAGTGCATCCACTAACCGGGTAATCAAATGAATAATCGCATTTATAAGTGCAATTTCCCGAAACATTTTGTGGGGATATATTCATTGGAGTTTGAACTGAATTTGTGTTGTCTGGAATTGTAATTATGTTTGATTGATTGCTCATTAATATATAAATATAATAAAAAATTATCCATTAATTATATAAGAATGAAATTAACTAAAGGAAAATTGTCAAAGATCCGAAATAAGAAGCACCAAACTGCAAAACGATTTAAGAAGTCTAGTAAAGGTCATAAAACAAAAACATTTAGAAAGAGAAAGGGGTTAAATCTTCACAATACTAGTCTCAAAAAATACAATGGAGGAAAATTGGAAGATGACGTTAAAGAAGAAGAAACACCTAAAACAGTTGTCTCTAAACAAGAAGAACCCGCTGAGGAACAACAAGTGCCTACATCCGATGTAGTTGCACCCATTTCTGAAGAACAAGAACCCGTCTCTGAAGAACAAGAACCCGTCTCTGAAGAACAAGAACCCGTCTCTGAAGAACAAGAACCAGTTTCCGAAGAACAAGTTCAAGTGGAAGAACCTGTCTCCGAAGAAAAAGAACCAGCTCAAGTTGAAGAACCCGCTTCCATTTCCGAATCAGAAGAACAAGAGCCCGTCTCTGAAGAACCCGCCTCCATTTCCGAAGAACGAGAACCCATCGCTGAAGATGAACCAACCCCCGATGTAATAACAGAGAAACCCATTGAAAATGAAGAAGCATCTGAAGTTGAATCTATCGCCGAATCTGACGCTGATCAAGTACCTGTTGTTGACCAAGAACCTGTTGTTGAACAGGTGGTTAAAAATGATCTCTCTATTGTTGCAGAATCACTTGACAAATTGGCTGAATATATTTCTGATAAAATAGCCCAAAAATTAAAGTATAGTTCTTCAAACGAATTAAATAGAGATTCATTTAATGCCGTTGCAACTGCAAATAATACTATGGCAGAAGCTTAGATAACTAGCTTTATTTTTATGTAAACTGCATAAAAATAAAATGCATATATAAGAATGAACCTTATAATTTTTTTACTTCTTCAACCATTATTTTGCCATTCAAATAAAATTTTTGGAAGCGTTTATGGAAATACAAAAAATATAGGAAGCAAAATAGTAAATGCGATTACGAGGAAATATGACGAAACTGTTAGAACCTTGGTAAACACACCTCTTCACGCTAAAACTGACGCGAATTATAAAAAACAGTTTGCCAGATCCAAATTAGCGAGAGGATCAGCCCTTTCTAAAAAATGCAATTCGCGTTGTTCTGCAAATACTCCTTGCAACAAGCGGTGTCAACTCGCCAGAGACAGGTATCAATTGAATTTGGCAAAGACAAAGTATAAGAAAGATAACGTAAAAAAATACACGACGACGCAATTAAATCAACGATACTATAGAAGTCAAGTGTCGGATGGTAAGTGCAATTCTAGATGTCAAGCAGCAAAAGCGCTATATCAAAAACAGCGAACTCAATACATGAAAACATTTCACGAACCATGTCAAAATGGTCACATAAAAAATACTGGAACTCTTAATGGAAAACCGTTGAGCGATCAAGGAAATCCCAGCGGAGATACTCCTGGCGACAAGACAACTATTGGCGGGTATGGAGGAGTTGCAAAAGGTCGCCCATTAGGAGCGCCAGGAGCAGGTCAAATAAATTGGGCCAATTCGGCAAAATATAATTGGCGAACAGATTGTAAGAGTTATTCCCAAATTATTGGCTCAACGAAATCACCTACCAAGAAATAAATCTACACCAAGAAATCAATCTAGACCAAGAAATCAATCTATACCAAGAAACCAATCTAAATGAATGGAATGTATTTTATCGTGTCGTTGTCGTATATTGTTATTTTGAACGCTTGATTATATCCTTCTACATAAACTGAATCGCCATTGTAAAGCTCGTCGCAACCATACTCATTTGTGCAACTTCTCCCGCTTCTAACAATTGGCAGCTTCACGCTATTGTTTTGGTCGCTCATGGTATAATATTGCCATTTATTGCGATTTGTGAATAAGGGTCTTCCCATTAGCGGTAATATTTTTCCTGATCCATTGAGAGGAGTTAACAATCCCATTTGACGATAATTAGTATCAACTGCCCCAACGTTTGTTGAAACGTTAATAGGAACTGTTCCAGGAGGAATATAAGTGCGATTTGGCACTAAATATCTCTCGTCACTTAATGGAGGAACATATGGATTCATTAAAACATCTCCGGGCAAATTGTTATATCCATAGTTGGGCCTCGCAAAAAAACCAAAATAGCTTTCATTTGGATCGCGCATTGTTGATTTTTGCTCTTGGTTTATAATAATTCTCTGAGGTGTGTTAACGCTTTTATAAATAAAATAAAAGACGACTCCAATTATTATTAATAAAAATAACATTGTCGCATTTTCTAAACATATTACTCCAGGTGGGCATTTTCTGCTCATTTATAGATATATATATTGCAACACAATATATATTTCAAAAATCTAGATAACGAGATGATTAGTTCCTTCTGTGAATTTTTTTATAACGTCTTTTTTGCGTTTTACCGCCAGAAAAATGTCCTGTTCTCGCTCTTGTTATTCTTGAAAAACCAGGTTCTTCTACAGCAGGTGCGGAAGAAGGCGTTGTATATCCGGGTGCGGCATTTTGCACAGCCATAGACCAACTAGCAACGTTGCTTCTATCGTATGAAACACGAGGTTTTACGGAAAATAATCTACCTTGAGCCATCATTCCTTCAATAGCCATAGAACTCACGCGATTTGCCGCACTCAATGGAGCCTCCGTAAGTTCCCTAATTATTGCTATTATTCTCTCATAAACACCTCTAGCTTGAGGATTAATCACTAGTTCAGCGCGAACGGTTGCGGGACCACTCGCAATCCACCCGGAACTTATTCCCTCTCCATATATATATTTTAAAAACGCAATTAATTGAGGTCTATCAAACCCTATATCGGCAGTCATATTAAAATAAGTTGTGTTGGTCGCATAATCTACGTAAGTCATGAATTTTATGATTTTTTGCATTCTCTCTATAACTACATCTACTGGAGTTCTCGCGCTAACATATAAATCAGTAATGTCGTACTGCATTATTTCAGCAAGATCAGTCTGAAATCTTGAACCTGCAAGAACATTGTATTTTTCAATGATTTCTCCAGAGTCTGAAGGGAATGGTTGTCTTTTAGTAAAATTCAATGTTCTTCCAAAATCAATTAATACACTTCTAGCTTCAACTCTTCCCACGGTTGGAGGTGATCTGCTGGCCAACACATTCCCCGCATGGCAATCATAATTCATTGTTTTTAATTTCGCAAACAGAATAAATATTTGAGCCAATGCATAATTGCAATCACTGTTATAAGCAACCGGGTCTTCTACACCGGAAAGCTCTCTAAAATCGGGGTTAGCCAATTCCATCGTCATTAAACCAAGCATTCTTCCTGGAGTAACATTGGCCATTAAATATCTCAACATTCTCGTTGCGGTATCATTGCTCGTTGCCTTTGTTAAAAGAACTCTTAATAAATGCTCTGACGCGGGTTTGTCAAACGTTGAAAAATCCACAGCGGCGAGGCAAATGGGTTTTCCAGAAGGACTCAGGGTTTTTGTGTAAATTTTTTGCTGTATATCGGCTTCAATTTTGAAACTCTCCAAGTTTTCAGTCTCCTTTTCTCTACCTTTGGGCAAAGGCATTCCGGCGTCATTCTTGTCGCCTGGAATAACCAAGTTGGGCAATTCAAGGTCATCGTATCCGTCGCCAATAATAGCAAACTTGAAAATTAAACTATATATTGGAACAGTAAAATCGGTTCCTGCAGAATTCAATCCAAAAAACTCCGAGTTTTCTGGCACTGGTGGAACATCTAATCTAAATATAAACCCCTTCAATGAACTATACGCGATTTTAATTAAACTCGCATGAGGGTTTGTTATCATTTTGTAAACCGCTTGCCAGCTAGTTAAAGCAGCATTTTTTTGCTTTAACCCGCCTTTAACTTGTTTTCTTTTAATCGCGCGTCGGTTCTTTTTTGTTTTTTTATGAAGACGATGGCTTGTCATTTATTGTATATATTACACAAAGAAATAATTCATTGTTTGTGTGATAATATTTGTAAGATCTTCTTGTTTCTAAGCTGGCGCCTTAAATTGCTTTGCCATTTCAGCAATATTCCCAAAGTTCTTCATATCAAACCCGTTCATTAAAGTCTTTGCTTGATCTAATAAAGGAGTCATGCTCTTCATCGCTTCGGCTAATTGCAATTGTTGATTCATTAATTTTTGTGTATCCGCCGTTAAATTCTTAATTCCGTCTCCGCCCAAAATCTTATTCAAATCACCGTACGCATCTTCAACAGTAGCCGCATAATCAACGCGGTTGTTTTTCTTGTTATAAACAGTCGTAAACCCTTGCTCGGTTGGTTTTGGAATAGGGTTTCCACTTGCATCTTTCGCGTCTTTCTCCGCGTTCTTAACAACGGCCGCTCCTGTGGCGTTATCCACTTTAACGTCTGAATCTGCCGGTTTTTCTACTTGTTTATCATCTTTATTATCCTTTTTATTCTCTGCGACCGTCTTTTCGCCGTCATCCATGCTTCCGACAACACCTTCTCTCATTATGCTTGCGGCAAAGATGCTGGTTACAATAAGAGGAACACCCAAAGCAACAACCATATTTTTATTGAAATGGTACACTAAATACCCGAGCAAAACAAATACAACAACGGCTTTATAGTTTCCCATGGCGAGGTAGCCTAAAACATTGGCAACCGCTAAAAAGAAAACAATATATAAGACGTACTTATTTTCTAACAGTTTTTTAACAGAACTAGGAAGCTTCATTTATATATATATTCAATCAAAAAAAATTGATGAACGTGCATTTTTTATTTTTTGTTACTAAATAGTAAATAGCAAACAGTTAACAATAAATGGAAATCGTTGATTTGAGAGAAATTCAACGTCTTCAAAGAAATAAATATAATTTGGTTGTGTGCGAGTTATTTAACCGATACATACATGGTTATTGTGAAGACAGTGACAAATCTGTTGAAGATCACTATTTGTGCGTTCACATTTTGCGCGATAGAAGCATATTTGACGTATACGATTCCAGCGATGATGAAGATAACGCCGTTTATTCAGACGAGGCACACATTTACGACATAGTAGATTTGCATGGTGCTTACTACGCGTCAAGATCTCGCGCAACGCGTAGACCCCACAAATTTATTAGGAATTATGACAACATTATATCCCGAGACAATTATATTCAACCTCACATAGGTAAAGTTATTTATTTGTCAAGCGGAGAATGTGTCGCCATTATAAAAACGATTTGGCTAAGACTAGTGCAAAAGTGTTGGCGGCGAGTTTACAATCAAAAGAAGATCGTTATTTTAAGACGAAGAAATATAGATTCATTGAGACACAGAGAAGTACATGGTAAATGGCCGAAAAATTGCAACTATTTACCATCTATATATGGAATGTTTTGGTCGGGAATATGCGTTTATGTCTAGTTTGATGAAGTGGATCTGCGCGTGCTTCTCCTGCGAGTATTTCTATAAAGCGCGCGATATCCGCCGCGTTGGGTTTTCTTTGCTTTTTTTCCCTTTCCCTTTCTAGATTTTTTCCCGACTTTTCGCTTTCCTCCGCGAACAACCGTTCCTCTTGCAATTCCAGCGGGTCTAAATGGTGGTCTTTGAGCTAGATTTCTAGCAGCAATTTGCCTTTGTTGCTCTCTTGGAACGCGTTGTCTTAGAGCATCTGGAAATTCTTCAGGCGCTGCTACTTCTTCTTCTCCAGCTCCACTTGGAGCTGCAGCAGGACTAGGAGCGGCAGATAAAACCTTATCCAAATCGCTTTCTAATTGTGCCAATGCTTGTTGAACGTCGGCATAACTCGCACCGGCAGCATCGTGCAATTGCGTTATGCTAGAATCATTTTGCTGAATTGATGCATCAATTTGGTCTATTAAACCAAGTATTTGATTTATTTGTTCCGCGCAACGAGCCACATTAGCCTCACGTTGAGCCAAATTTTTTTGAGCTTCTTGCAATTGTTGTTGCATTTGTTGGCTCTGACCTTGAGCATCTGCCAATTGTTGCGTTATTTGAGCAACTTGAGCGGCGGCGGCATCTCTCTCTTGCGTTAATTGTTGCAATTGACCTTGAAGACCTTGTAATTCTGTGCGAACGTTATCCCTCTCTTGGCGAAATCCGTCTCTTTCTTGTGTTAATTTTCCAATCTGAGCGGCAAGACCTTCTATTCTTGGGGAGATTTGACCAATGCGTTGTTGTAAGGCTTGAATCCTTTGAGAAATTTGTCCCTTAAATGCTTCATTGGCTTGTCTCTCAGCACCTATTCTGTTATTTATGTCGCTTATTCTTTGCACGAATTGTTGCATTTGTTGCATTTTTTCTTGAGGAATGCAATCTTGTGGTTGAGCCATAATTTATATATATATATTACGCATATAAATTATTTATTGTTTTCTGTTTTACTTTTTATTTTTCTTTTTTCTATTTTCTATTTTCTATTTTTCTTACGTTTTTATTATTTCGTCTAAACTGCTTTTTATCTTATCCATCTCTTTCAAAATTCCACGTTGCTCGCTCCTAGTATTATGAATATCTTTTTCTGTTAATTTGCCGCTGACAACTATGTCTCCCAAATATTGATTCAATATATTCATGGCTCGCATTTGATCTTCATTTTGCTTTATGATATAATTGTGATATTTCTGATAGTCGTTTTTAACTCCTTCTAAAAACCGGTTTTCGCCAATAGAGCCTTCTAAAGCTTTTCTTTTTTCAAGAAGCAAATTTCGTTTGGCTTGAATCTGATTCTCTATTTGCGTTAAATAATTGTCTCTATCAGCTAATGTAAATTCGTATACTTGCATACTTACAATATAACTGTATTTTATTTTATTTGTTTTTTTTATTTTGTTTTTGTTTTGTTTTAAAAATACTTTAAAAAGGGAAAAGACTCTATGATTAAAATATAAAATCTTTGCTATATATTATTTAGGATGTCAAAGAATAATTTGGAGCCCTTGCTTGCACCAGACGATAACAGGTTTGTTATGTTTCCAATTCAAGACCAAGATATATGGAAAATGTATAAAAAACAAGTGGATTGTTTTTGGCGAGCCGAAGAAATTGATTTATCTAAGGACGGAGTGCACTGGGAGAGCTTAGAAACGGATGAAAGATATTTTATTTCCATGATTCTCGCGTTTTTTGCTGCGAGCGACGGAATTGTCTTGGAGAACTTGGCTGCACGATTTATGAGTGATGTTCAACTTTCTGAGGCAAGAGCGTTTTACGGCTTCCAAATTGCTATCGAAAATATACACAGCGAAACTTATTCTCTTCTCATTGAGTCTTACATTAAAAACTCCGAGGAAAAAAACAGACTCTTTCACGCAATAGAACATTTTCCTTGCATTAAAAAGAAGGCGGATTGGGCACAAAAATGGATGCATGACAATCGCAGTAGTTTTGCCACCAGATTGGTAGCGTTTGCTTGCGTGGAAGGAATTTTTTTTTCAGGCGCATTTTGCAGCATTTACTGGTTGAAAAAGCGCGGTTTAATGCCAGGGCTAACGTTTTCCAATGAGCTAATTTCTCGCGACGAGGCTCTTCACACCGAGTTTGCCGTGTTGTTGTACAATAAACTTCAAAAGAAAATGACAAAAGCAAGAATTCACGAAATAATCAAAGAAGCGGTTGAGATTGAAACGGAATTCATATGTGAGGCTCTTCCATGCAGACTGATCGGTATGAACTCTCAATTGATGACTCAATACATTCAGTTTGTTGCTGATAGGTTGTGTCTTCAATTGGGGTATGATAAAATCTACAATGTAGCGAATCCATTTGATTTCATGGAGCTTATTTCATTAGAATCCAAGACGAACTTCTTTGAAAAGCGTGTGGATAGTTATGCATTGGCAGAAAAGACAAAGGCCGACGATGTCTTTGATTTTAATGCCGATTTTTAAACCTTCAAGCGTGTAAAAAACGATGACGTCAGAAAAAAACATTATAAAAAACGCTTAAAACAACATTATAATAAAGTAGTATAATGTTATCTAGAACAATCGCGCGCAAGATGTCTTCAGTTGTAACTCCAGTTTCCGCAATGGATGTTTTTCAGAAGAGTTGTTATCACAAGATTGATTTCAAAATCAACGAGGAGAGTTCCGTCCAACAGGCAGTAAACCGTTTCACCGCTTTTAACATTGGCTGTCTAGCTGTTACTGATAATAATAATAAGGTTGTCGGCGTTTGCTCTGAACGCGATTTTATAACAAAGGTAGCCTCTTTGAGAAAGAATAGCGAAACTGTAAAGGTAAAGGAAATTTGCACATATGGGCCAAACACAATTATTGCTAAGAAAAGCGACAGTCTAAATACGTGCATGAATAAGATGATGTTCAAGGATATTCGTCATCTTTTGGTTATTGACGATAAGAACGACGAATTTATTGGGATGATTTCCATTAAGGACTTGATCAAGGAAATGAATCAAAAGAACAATGAGATTATCACCCGTTTAACTGATTTTGGGATGGGAAAGGGTGCCTACTTTAGCAGCGAATAGACTAGGCCAAACAAAACCCGTCTTTTTTGATGTTGGTATTTTCAAAAAATATAACCCGACGGCGATTAAAATCAAACCTAAATATTGAAGAGGATCGTGAAATCTCTCGCCTAAAAATATATATGCTGCAGCGCTCTCAAGCAATCCACTTATTCCATCCCACGCGCCATTTACCATCATAACAGTAGAATGTTGAAGCGCCACTATTAACATACCAACCACACCGATGTATCCCACCGTTCCTATTAAAAATGGTGCAATTCCACCATTATTGGCAAATTGTTTGAACCCAAAATCGCCAACAATTTCTACGCACGACAACGCTATAATTTGTGGAAGACTCATAAACTATACTATCTTATATAGTTATAATATATTATCTGTTTGTCATAAATTTATTTTCGGGTAAAAAAAGAATATAAAATAATAGTCTCCAGAAATATAATATAGCGCAATGATTACGTGTAACTTAATGGGAGGATTGGGAAATCAGTTGTTTCAAATTTTTACCACTGTATCTTATGCAATAAAAAACGGAGATAGTTTTTGCTTTGCCTATTCCGATTTTTTAGGCAAAAGACCTACTTATTGGAATACTTTTTTGGCTTCTCTTAAAATTTTTACTGTGAGTTCATTGCCGGAAATGCACGTTATAAAAGAAAATGGGTTTCATTACACAGAATTGCCACCTCAATTTGAAGGAGAAAACACAAAATTAGACGGGTATTTTCAGAGCTACAAGTACTTTGATGCATATTGGGGCACATTATGCAGATTAATAAAATTAGAGGATCAGAAAAAATATATATCTCACAAATACAATCACAATTACGATAACCTAATAAGTATGCATTTCCGTTTTGGAGACTACAAACATTTGCAACACTGTCATCCTCTTATGACATATGAATATTATAGAAATAGCATGCAACATATAATCAGAAAAACTGACAATGAAAAGTTAAAGGTTTTATATTTTTGCGAAAAGGAAGACGACGACGCAGTTCAAATAATAGTGGACAAACTTCAACAACAATTTACAGAATGTAGGTTTGTTAAGATTGACCATGGAATAAATGATTGGGAACAAGTCTTAATGATGAGTTTATGCCGTCATAATATTATAGCCAATAGCTCATTCAGTTGGTGGGGAGCTTACTTTAATTCTCATGAAGATAAAATAGTGTGCTATCCTGACATTTGGTTTGGCCCAGCATTGGCTTATCACAATCTGAAAGACATGCATCCCGTGGAATGGTCAAAAATAACGTCTGTATAAAAATACAAAAATACAACAAAATCGGCATTTGAAGCGAAAAGGGTTTAAAACTAATTTATATTATGAATTACATAATATAAATGTTAGAAAAGGTTGAACAAGAGTATATTTTGTTGATTATGAATTGTATGAGATATAGAGAGAAAGCGATCCAACAAAAGACGGGGTGGCTTCAAGCATTACCAGAGTGCGTGCGTTACTATCACGTTATTGGAAACCCTGATATGTCTCTGCCTTACAACTTTGACAACGAAGAGAGAATTTTATGGGTGAAAACGGCAGACGATTACGTTTCTCTTCCTAAAAAAGTTATTGCGGCGTTGTCTGCGGTTCGCAACACATTCAAGTTCAAGTACGTCTTTAAAACCGACGATGACCAAATCTTGGAAGATGGAAAGTTTTTTGAAACGTTAATAGACAATCTTGTAAGAAAGTCCACTAAAATGAAGGCACATTATGGGGGGCAAGTTGTAGATGTGCAGATACCGTATTTATCTCAGTATTTCCAGATTCATCCAGAATTACCTCAGGATATGATTATTCAAAAAACCGAGTATTGCAGTGGCCGCTTCTACTTTCTCTCGCCTGAGGCCATTACTAATTTGGTTTCAAAGAGAGAAAATATTGAAAAGGAGTATTTGGAAGACTATGCAATCGGGTTGAATTTGAACCCCATTTTCAAAAAGGTAATGATCCCAATTCAAAGCGATAAGTATTTCATTGACTCGCACCTAAATAATGTTATTACATAAATAAAGTGGAACGCCGGTTAGTTATAGTAATTCTATTATCAGTTTTCTTTTTCTATAAAGTTATTTTTTAGAAAACGTCATTCCAGAATTTAGATAACGCACGCGCCTAAGGTAAATTTGGGAGTGATGGAATTATAGGTTCCATCTTTGGTGGACCTCAGCCTCCTTTCATCTTTCTCATTTTGCGAGTTTTTCGCAAGTTCTTCCTAGCGTGGGATTTTTTGCGTGCTACAAGAGTCTTTCTAGGCGGCATTATATATTATGCAAAGATTTGATAATAATATATAATTATTTTTTGTTTCATTTTGTTACATTTAACCGGCATTACATTTAACCTGGATTAGATTCCACGAGGCGAATTCACCATTTTTTTCCAAGACGATATTCTATGTAAAGCGTGATTGTGTAGAATCGCAGATTCTTTTCTAGAATAATCAAACAAGAATAAACCGTCTTCATTGTGTCTGAAAACGCGATTATTAAACAGTTCCGTAGCATTTTCCCAGGCATTATTTAAATCTCCATTATTTTTGTTCATTTGATATATAATGCAGCGATCAAAATCATACGCGGTCAATAAATCAGCCTCTCTTACAATGTGATACGCTTTTTGATAACAACCCATGTCAGGAAACCCCGTTTTTTTAACCTTAGAATATGACATTGTTGACATTATCTGTTTTGACACATTTATCTCAACTGGAGTTAACAAGTTTTCACGCTGCAAAAATTTTTCTATTTCGTTTAATCCCTCTCGCTCGTCCATATATTTTCTATCGCACATGTCGTGAAGAACCGCCGAAACGTATATAAGGTTCTCCTGGTTTTTTAGAATCGGATAATTTTGAACTTCGCTTTCGTATATCTTTCTAGAATAATGTAAAACATTCAAGCTATGCGACAAACCATGCGACTCGTCTATTCCATATTTCTGTGTTGCAATCAGCACAAAATGCAAGAGCTTTGACATTAAACTTGTCTGCATTTTGATATACGTGTATATATTTGTCCCGTTATTTTTAACCTCTTTTCTAAAGGTTATTCTTTATAAGAGGGTTTTCCGAGGGGGTATTTCTATTTTTATTATTATTATAAGATGTCAGTTTGTCTAATTGAAGCATGATTGATTTATAATTTGTGCGACGTTTTTCAATATCACTGTAATCATCTCTCTGAACAACCGTCGTCGGTGTAATTAAAAACCAATTGTCGGTGTACTGAAGCTTGGTCCAATATTGGTCAATGGCGTACAAATGATGATTATATGGTTCTTTAATTAGTTTTTCTATACTAGTTGCAAAATTATCTATTAGTTTGTCATAATAATCGCGTTTAACTAGATAACCCGTCGTAGTCTGACACCAAGAAACTTTTACACTATAATCGTTTGTAACTGAATATTCTTTTATATTATTTCCTGCGATCAACACGACGTCCCAATCGTCAACATTTTCTAGAAATCCGTTTAGTTGTTTAACAAAAAGCTGTGGATCTAAAAATTGTATGTCGTCTTCGCATATTAAAACGTGCGACCAGTTATTTTCTTTGGCTGTTTTCAAACACTTTAAATGACTTAAACTACACCCTAATGCCCCAAATTTCATTTTAATAGCGTTAAACCTAGTGTGAGTAGTTATTCCTATTGAGTTTAACTGATTTTCAACGTGATGTTTTCTATCCACGCGATGCTCTAAATTTATATAAAAGGCGTTTTTAATATCACTAAAACTTTTAAGCATGTTACTATACTTATAAGTGTATGTATAATAATCTTAAATAGAAACTGCATTTTATGTATTTTTTCCGGATTCACAATATAAAAACAAAAACTTATAAGGTATAATATAATAAACATGAAGATCGGAATTTTAATTCCTTGCACTTCAAGAGGCTATAATTGGTCCGATTATAAGGAAGCCTTTTTATATCATTGCACCTTTAAAACCTTTTTGCTAACTTATGATAAAGAACATGAATACACGTTTTACATTGGTATTGACAAAGGAGATCCGATATACGACAATGAAGATATTAAAAAGAAGTTCACTCGTTTTCTCTCTGTAATGAAGAATGTTGATATGGAATTTATATACATGGATGGAATTCCGAAGGGGCATTTAACCATTATGTGGAATCGGTTATTTGAAAAATCTCACAAGGATGGCTGCGATTATTTTTTCCAATGCGGGGATGATATTGAATTTGTTACAAGTGGCTGGGTCAACGACTGTATTAATGCTCTTTTAAATACAAAAAATGTTGGATTGGCTGGACCAATCAATAACAACATTCGCATATTAACTCAATCTTTTGTTTCAAGAAAGCACATGGATTTATTCGGGTATTATTTCCCTCCAGAAATAATTAATTGGTGTTGTGACGATTGGATAAACGAAGTGTATAAAGGCATAAAATGCTATTATCCTTTGAGGCAACATTCGTGCATTAATGCTGGAGGCCCGCCTAGATATATTATCAATAATGATGTTACTATAAACGAAGATAACTTAACAGAAAACACGAATAAAATGAGAGAAGGTTGCGCCATTATTGTTGAAAGAGACTTGGAGAGAATAAAGGATAAATTATTGTTGGCTTTTCTAGAATAAAAGGGTTAAAGAAAATAGTGCATTGTATATTAAGAATGATTTTAACAGAAGATAAAATCATTGATTGGGTTGAATCTCAAAGGGGCTTATTAATAACAAGGAGAACATTAAATTTCAACAACTTTGATTTTAATAATTGCGCGGATAATACTTACGTTTGCATAACGGGTTACAATCAAATAATCAGCGACTTTTTTACAAACATTATAAATAGATTTTCAAAGTGCGTTATTTTAATTATCATTGAGTCTGACGTAGTAGTTATCAAAGAAGAATGGTTAAATAATATGAAATTAAAACACTGTTTCACGTGGAATAAACCATTTCATCATCCGAAAATATCATGTCTTCCAATTGGTTTGAATTACAACCGTCAGTTTAATGTATTAAATGAATGGTTGAATAAAACGAATGCAGATGCACAAGAGAAAAACGAAAACGAAAACAAAAACAAAAACAAAAACAAGAATAAGAAACTGTTATGCATGAATTATTCGCCTCAGACAAACCCAGAGAGAGTAAAAATTATTGATCGGGCTAATAATGAATGGAACGGTTTTTGCGACATATTGGAGTTTATTCCACCATTAAGTTCAAATTATATTCCGTCTCATATTGAAGGCAAAATTAGGGTTGACGTTTCTAATCCAAAATGTTACGACGAATGGGTAAAATATAAATTTGTTCTCTCTCCACCTGGAGCTGGAATAGATTGTCACAGAACTTGGGAAGCTGTGAGCGTGGGTTGCATACCAATCGTCTTGTCATCGGAGTTGAATGAATTGTACGAAGATCTACCAATATTAATAGTAGAAACCTGGGATCAAATTACAGAGGAATATTTGGAGAATCGGTTCAATGAAATAACTGAGAAAACTCGCGCGGGGTTATATAATTATGAAAAGATAACGCATGAATATTGGGTTAATAAAATAAGCGATCTTCCAAGATACCCTCAAAAAATTCATTTTATGACTTACGGAAACGACAAATTTGAAAAATCCAAAAGGCGGCTTTTGAATGAGGCCGCTCAATTTGGCGAATTTGCATCAATAAATGGTTATGGGCCAAATGATTTATCGGATAAATTCAGAGAAAAATATAAGGAAATTTTAAACCAGTCGCGAGGCGGAGGATATTGGATATGGCGACCAGTTATTCTGCACGAAGCCTTGAAATTTATAAACGAAAACGATATCCTTGTTTATTTGGATGCAGGTTGCAAATTAAACAAACAAGGAAAACGCAGGTTTCGCGAATATATACGCACGCTGAATGAAAACGAAAATAAATATGGGGTCATGTCATTTCAAATGTCTGGAAATACTGGGCCAGGCGGTCTTGAAATAGAGAAAAAATGGACTATAAAGGAGATTTTTGATAATTTCAACGTTGACATTAACAGCGAAATCGCAAATAGCGGCCAGCACCTTGGCGGAATTTTGGTTATGAAAAAGAATGAACATCTGAAGAAATATATGAATATGTATGTTTCAACCGTTTTAACGAAACCGTTGCTTTGCACCGACGTTTATAATTCACAAAATCAAATAAGCGAATTCCGCGAAAATAGACATGAACAAAGCATAACTAGTGTTTTAAGAAAAATAATGGGGTCTGTCGTTATTGATGGAGACGAGTCATGGATGGTTCCATTTGGCGAAGGAGAATCGTTAAAATATCCATTTTGGGCCGCAAGAATACGTCAATAATTATTTATAGCATTTGTTGTAGTCTAACATGTATTTTCTAAAATCCGTTTTCTTGCTTTCAATATCACTATAATCTTCCATTTGAACTACAGACAGAGGGATAATTAAAAACCAATTATCTCTCTCTTGCAATTGAATCCAATATTTATCAATGGCGTACAACTTCTTGTTGTCTTGTTCTCTCATTAATTTCTGAATACCTTCTTTATAATTTTGAATCAATTCGTCATAGTAATGACTCTGAACAATATATCCAGTGGTTGTTAAACAATGATGAACCTTTATGCTATTCGCGCTATGTTTTTCATAAGGAAGCATATTATTTCCTGCGAGTAATAAAACATCCCAATCCTCGGTTTTATGAGAAGATAAAAACGCGTTTATTTGGTTTAAAAATAGACCCGGATTTAAAAACTGAATGTCGTCTTCGCATATTAAAACATTTGGCCACGAGTTATCTTTTGCCATTTGCAAACACTTTAAATGACTCATGCTACACCCGATTGCCCCGTTTTTCATTTTAATTGCGTTGAATCTTGTTGACTCGCGTATTCCAATATTCGCAAGTTGTTTTTCAACGTGTTCTTTTCTATCTGTGCGATGATCTAGATTTATATAGAGAACGTTTGCAACGTCGGCTATTCTATTTAACTCTTGTGAATTATTATTTTCCATTTGCAAATAATAATTATAATATTCAGTAATAGAAAGCATTTAATTCTCTTTTTTCCAAATATAAATATATTCTTTATAATCATTCTTACTTGATTTTTTCAATAAGATTTTTTCAATAGATGGTCCGAACATGGGTTCCAAAATTCGCGCGTATATATTTTCATTAATGTTTATAATATACGTTCCTCCAGGATGTAAGTTATCCCACAATTTTTGAAATACTTCTTTATAAAACTTTGACCATTCCTCCGTCGTTTTTTTCTCCATGTGTTTATAAATTTCTATATTTTCATAAGGCGGTGACGTAAAAACCATGTCATAATTGTGTTTATATTTGTTAAAGTCAACGCTGTTTGAATCTTTGAACTCTAGTGTTATTTTTGATTGGGTTTTCTTATCAAAATCATGAATCAACTGATTGTAACCAGGTTCCAAATCTTTATTCAAATCAATCCCAATATAATTAATATTCTTCATCATTGCAGCGACCAGACGACCACCAAATCCACAGAATGGATCCATGACAGCGATGGAAGGTGGATAACGGTTATATATTTGCAACGCGTTTGTAATCTTGAATGCATTAATGCGTCCAAAACAAAGACCATAACAATAATAATATTTTTTAATAATGCTGTCTTTATATCGGTTGTTATTGTCACAATATGTGAGCAATGTTTGAATGTATTTCTTCTTTTTATAATCCTCTATATTTTCAACGAAATGAAAAAAGTTTATTCCTTTGTTTCCAATAGTTTCTATGCGCTGTTCAAAAAAATAATAGTCAATTAGTTTGCACCCTAAACGGCTTCTTCCATTTAAATTTTCAATTTCTTCTGGAGTTTTGTTAACAATTTCAGACCAATCCTTTTCTGCTTCTTGAAAGGTTATTATATTCTTCAGTTCTGCAACAATTTGACTCTTGTTCATTAAGGTGAAGAGAGAGAAAAGTTATTCGTTTATAATTTATTATTTATGCAAAAATAAGTATAAAATATAAATATAAAGATTACAATCATGAAATTAGATTGCATATTAACAGCCGTTAATGAAAATCCGATGTATTTAGAATTTATACCTATTTTTATTAATTCTTGGAAAAAATTATACCCAAATGTAGATGTTAAGATTGTCTTAATATCAAAACAAATACCAGAAGAATATTTTAAATATAAAGAGAATATAATATTGTTTGAGCCAATTGAAAATGTATTAACAAGTTTTACCTCACAAATTATTCGGTTGCTATATCCATGTATATTAAATTGTGAGAATGGTGTTATGATTACTGACGTGGACATGCTACCAATGAATAGGACATACTATACAGAAAATATTAAATCCATTGACAATAGCAAATTTATATATTTGAGAGAAAATGTTTGTTTTAAATATAATGAAATTGCAATGTGTTATAATGTGGCCGTCCCAAATGTATGGAAGGAAATATTTCAAATAAATTCAGAAGAAGATATAAGAAAAATGATTTCTATTACATATCAAAATAACACAATACTAGAAGGTCACGGAAATGTCGGTTGGAATACAGATCAAACCGTTTTATATAAAAAGGTGATGCAATGGAATAATAAAACCAATAATTTTATTTGTTGCAATGAAGCGGAGACGGGATTTAATAGATTAGATAGGAACGCTTTTGAATTAAACAATGATGTTATTAAAAATAACATATCCGATGGAGTATACTCAGATTATCATTGTTGTAGACCGATGAGCCAATATTCAGAGATAAATTATGCAATTTATAACTTACTCTAAATGAGCCATTGCACTGACAACTTAAAGAATATTAAATTTATCGCAAATAGTTTATCTACGAAGCCCACCTAAACCTATATTCGCACTTATAGTTGCCCGTGGTTTTGCCCCAATCATTCGCGCGTATTGAGGTGAAAACAGAGTCGTAGGCGTTGGTGGTCTTTGTGCATATTGAGATTGAAACTGATTCTGACCCATCGCTCTTTGCTGTTGAATCATCATAACTCTCTCATCAGCTTCTGGATTGTGTGGTATATATTTCCATTCTTCTGGGGAAATGTGAGTTTTAAGAGTTGATTCGCGTTCAGGAAACACAACCTTGCTTGTAGGTTCTCTCAAATCGTATTCATGGTATTGATCAGCTTCAAACCGAACCATTGTCATAAAAGAAGAAACATTAACAACAAATATTTTGTCGTTTTCCACCACATATTTATTGTCAGCAGGATTTAATGAGTCGCTGTCTAAAGTAAAAAGCAATTTATGAATTGTTCTTAATCCATCTTGACCGTTGTCGGTTTTCATGCGCTGAGGATCTCTTCTGGAAACAAGACGCGACACACCGTCAAATAATTGAAGTATTTCAGGGCTACCAATGGTGTAAAAATTGCTGCGATCAATTTTAAGCCCGTAAGCTAAACAACGTTTTTGTAAACATGCGTCTTCCATTCCCCATCCCCAATAATTGGGATAACCATTCATGAGTTCAAAATCGGAGCCTTTTACAACGACAATTCCACCTAAAGCCGTCTCAAACCCGTAATAATGTTTAACAACTCCTTCAGTGGTTTCGTAATCAAAGAGTTTGTGAAACGGTAAAGTGTCTACGTCATTGAATATAAAAGAAATATCTTTGTATGAATCCGGGTATTTCTCTTTTATTGCTAAAAATCCGATATTCTTCATAGCACCTCGGTTAAAATTTCTTGCGTCGCATTGATGAACAAATAGAATTTCATAGTCGTCTTGCCCTTCAAGGATAAATTCCATTTGCTTACAGAAAAAGAACTTTTGCTGAATGCGGTCTCTATAAGGAACAATAAAAACCCGTTTCGGAGAAGATGCAGTCATTTAATAATAAAAGTATTTTAATTTTCATTATTAAATGCAATAAATTTTCTTCAGAAATTTAAAAAGATGTGTAATTTAATGTAATTTATTTACAACATATAAATAGGCAGCTTTTGTTTTTACAATATATGTTTTAAAATTGTTATTGTTTTTAAGAACATAATCTATAATTTTAAAATTTTCTATGTATTTTATATCTTCAATAACAATCCATCCATTTTCATTAATATTGTTTAATGCAAATAAAAGTGTGTTAAAATTTGCTCCAATTGAATGAAGCCCATCATCTATTATTAAATCGTATTTTATATTTCCAAAATTATTAGATACGTTATCAAAGGTTTTTATTTTTAATTGATCAACAAAGCAAGTTTTTATTCTATCATTTTGAAATAATATTTCTTTATCAATGTCGCAACCATAAATGTTAGAATTTGGAAGATAATCTCTAAATGCGTATAAAGAAGCTCCCGGTCTACCGTCTGACCCCATTGATGAAATTAATGATGGATTGTTTGTTCCTAAACCAATTTCAAGAACATTTAGATTTTTGGTAATTCCAAGTTTATTTAAAATAAAAGAATACATAACGTGATAATTATGGGTTGTTGATTTGTCTGATTTATTTATCGCAAATATATTTCCTAGAGTGATTGAATCATTTTGAAAATTTTCTATATCAATAATATTAAAATTGTAATCAGAGTGACTTTCTAATAAAGCGTTTAATTGCGGTATAAATAAAGAAGCCCCAACCAAACGCAAATGCATGTATGCTTTTTCGTTTGCAGAAGATGCGGAAAATAAATACAATGGTTCCATTATATATTTTTGTAAGTAAATAAAATTTTAATTGTAGCGCAGACAATATGTATATATAAAATTGAACAAACAGATTATTAGTTTTTCTATAATATATTTATTTTTTAGCAAATAAATGTTGAGGTTTTTTAGCTTTGCGGCTAAATTCATTTATATTCAAATACTCCTAATTCAATTATTTGTGAAAAATATACTCCAACCGTGTCTATCACCTAAATCTTCTTTATACAACACCCAATTTTCATCATTTAATAATTTCTCTCTAATATTTTTGCATTTGTATACAGAAGCGTCGTCTAAAATAATAACCTTAGGATTTTTATTGATTAAAATATTAAAATCTCCTTCAGTTGTGTATTCACCCCCATCTAATATTATTATATCTATATTTTGAATTTTGTCTATATTTACAACAGAATCTTCTATTAAAAATTTTTTTTCAAATAGGTAATGTTCATGATAACACGGTATAATTCCATTACACGCATTTTTAACATCTTTTTCATTTGCTATATTTGTGTGTAGAGTTCCACTTATTAAAATCAGTTTATTTTTTATAGGCTTATTTTCCCAAAAATCAACAGCCTTTCTAAATTGGTTAATGTCTGATTCTATTGAATATAAAATAGAATTTGGTTTATTGATTATTGCATTCATAACACAAATGGTGCTTCCTTGACCATTCCAAGTTCCTACTTCAAAAATGTTACAATACTCTTCTTTTTTGCATATATTGTAAATTTCGTTTCCCAATTTTCCATTCATATTTATTTGCCCATCTCCTTCAAACATATTATAATATATAGATTTTAAATATAGAATAAAATTCTTATAAAAACACACTATCAACCAAATCTCTATGGATTATTCTTACAGTTGTTGATTTTAATTTATTTTTTTTTTTAAGGGGTAAAACAATTCCTGTAAAACAAGAATCAATAATGTAAATTTCATTGCAATTTATTATAGTGTCTAAATAGTATATTAGTTTATTAAATACAAACTTCTCGCAAATGGAGTGTTTAATTTCATTTTTGTTTTTGTCGTATAAATTTTCACTAGTTGATATCATAATAACATTTTCATCATTTAAATATCTGGTTTTTAATTTCTCTATATTTAATATTTTATTTTCAGAACAGCTTGTTTGCGTTAATATAATTTTATAGTTTTTAACAGATTCATACAATTCTTTTGATTTATCTGTTTGAGGTAAATAAAAATAATCATAAAAAATGTCTAACCCTAAATTTATGTCCTCATAAAACCCCTTTACAGCCTTGTAGTTTGAATTATTAATTGTATCATAATTTAAATCATAATCTTTATCAGAGTTGGCATTATACTTTAATAAATCTGTATTTGTTATTTTAGAAGTAAGATACGTTTTATGAAAACCGCATATAAACACATCATTATTTTCATAATTATTCTTAATAAAACGTTCGCAACTTTTGTAAAAATATTTACACTCATTAGATGAATTAATTAAAATAAATTTAATTTTGGGGTTGTCTAAAAAAAAAAGCATTGCATTTTCATAATGTATTTCTTTAAGCAAAAAAAAAATTTTTTCATAATATTTACTTAAAAATCTCACAGCCCCAATAGAAAATAGAATATCTCCTAAACCGTTGTGTGACAAAAATATTGCACTCATGGTTTAATATAATAGTATATTTTGAAATATCTGATTAAATTGTGTAAAAGATTTTATTGTAATAAATTATAATGAAAAAGGTTCTATCATTTAGCTTATGGGGGAATAACCCTATGTATACTAGTGGCGCCATTAGAAATGCAGAAGACGCAAAAACCGTTTATCCTGATTTTGAATGTTGGTTCTTCGTGCACGAAGAAACTGTTCCTAAAGAGACTGTGGAAAAGCTTCAAGAATTTGATAATACTAAAATAATATTCAAATCAGGAGATTTAAAATATGTAAAACCCATGATGTGGCGGTTTGAAGCCATTGATGACCCAGAAGTAGAAATTATGATGTCAAGAGACACTGACACGAGATTTACATTTAGAGAAAAATTAGCAGTAGAAGAGTGGCTAAATAGCGGAAAAATCTTTCACATAATGCGAGATCATCCTTGTCACGAACAAAAAATAATGGGCGGAATGTTTGGAACAAAGAAAATTCCAAAAATTAATAATTGGTTGGAAATTATAAACAATGTAGTTCAAACATCGTCATATATGTATGACCAAGATTTTTTGAGAGACTACATTTACCCGCATATTAAAGACGATTCTGTAATACATGCGACATTTCATCAATACGAACCAACTTGTCGCAGGTTTCCTATAAAATATTGCGATGAATATAGATTTGTCGGAGAATATGTTTATGCTGATGAAAGCCGAAACGCTGAAAACGTTCAACAATTAAAAACCATTGTTGATAAATTCCGAACAGTTTGGCATTCTCGCAATAAAAACTAAAAGTTATGGATCAGCGCAATCCCGGGTTTTTTGAACCTTTTCATCATTTATTATTGTGCAATCATATCCAACATCAAATAATTTGCTACAATACTCGCTAAACCCGGTGCCGTGTTCATAAACCGTTATGCTATTTATATAATTTGATTTAGACATTATGAAAAAATCAATTAGTGCATCCTTAACGCCGTTAAGTTCTTTTTCATCGGAATCTGATAATGTTTCTTCATTGCCGCCTGAATGAACAACGTGATTCATCCAAATTATTAGGTTTGGAAATTTTTTCCTCAATAAAGTTTTTAGTTCGGTGCTATCTGATAAAATTAAATATGTATTTCCCGGGACTATTTTTGAATTCATAGTTTTTGCCATTTTTATAAACAGCTCATTGTCTACTTCATTAAAAACCAAAAACCTATCACCAGTTCTTATGTGAATGCAGTTAAATTGTTTCTCAGTTAACCCTAAAATGTCCATTGTTTTTTCTATTTCATCCTTTAAAAGTTTGTTTGGCAAGAATAAATTTTTAATAATGCTTTTTTGAAAATCTGTTATTGGATGAATTGGTCCATTGTTTGTGTAAAAATATCCTGTTTCATTATTTATAGAATTCAGATAATTTATAAATTCTTTGTAAAGTTTTTCACTTAACGGTTTCCAATCTCCAATAATATAAAAAACGTTTTCATAATCTATTATGCTGGTCTCTTCAATATCCTTTTCTTTATATAAAAACCTAGAAATTTTATCATTCCTATAATCTACATCAAAATTTAAACCATAAGTTAATGAAATTTGAAGAAGAAAGACACACCCTCTTAAAAAATCTCCAAACCCATTTCCTTTTCCATTTGCATAATTTTTTTGAAAAACGTTAACAACCTTTTTTAAGACTTCATTTTTATAATATTTTGACATATAATTATACATGTCAAAATAATTTTATGCTATAAAATGTATCTATCCAGTTCATCAAAAGTGATATCTATTAATTTTTTTTTCCTCTCAAAATTTGGATATGTATAAAATTCTCTGTTGTCAAATGTGTAGAACTTTTTTACCCTAGTAAGAGTTATTGAGTTTAATAGTCCCGGCAAAACACCCGTATTAATGGAAATTACAACTTTTACATTAGTTGATAAAGCTGCAATATCTTTTATAGTTAAATTGTAGTCGGTAGTGCTTAGAATATTCTCTATTTTTTTTGTTGTAATTATTTTATATCTTTCGTTCAATTTATTAATGCAATAACACCAATTTTTTTCACCATAATTAAACTGCCCGGAACAAGCATTTGAATTAATTATAATTATGTCTAAATTTTTGCAGTCAACGTTTAATTTTTCGTATCTATTTAACAAATCTGGATCTTCGTAATAAAAACGAGTTAATTTAATAGGAAACTGCAAGATATTTAAAACTGTATTAAAAAAATTAATGTAAAATTTATTGAACCCAATCATTCTTTCGGGTTCATGTGTGTACCCAATATCTTTATTGCAAATCCACAATTGTAAAGAATTTCCTGGTTTTGCAGCAATTTCATACAATGCAACCTGTGAATTTGGAATAAACTCTTTTAATTGAGGCAAATAATACGGTTGTGCGTAATAAAATATTACTATATCATTTTCTTTCAAATAGTCTTTAATGTTGTAAAATAATATAAAATTGAAAACACTGTCACCCAAATGATGTTCGTTGTGTAAATGAATTAGTTTTGTCATAATATATTTATTTTTTATTTTTTAT